>Ga0182741_1001640_pt1 | contig 28326 bp, 25 predicted proteins | sample eDN5th37CBELigOP_FD_128874 | JGI IMG/M metagenome (GOLD analysis project Ga0182741, IMG submission 128874) | Enriched Organic Plus compost microbial communities from Emeryville, California, USA - eDNA 5th pass 37_C BE-Lig OP (version 2) (version 2) ... | reverse complement strand
ACTCCCGGCGTCCGAGCGACGCCGATCGCCGAGCCAGGGGGCGTGGAGACGGACTACCTGCGCGGCTTCCTGGATGCGCGGCGCTACTGGCGCCTGTCGCCGCATGGGCAGCTGAACCTCCGCGGGGTGCTCGGCGGCTGGCTCGCCGGCGACGAGCTGCCGCTGCAGCGACGGCTCTCGGTGGACGGGCCGGGCGTCGTGCCGGGCTACGGCTTCCGACGCACGGAGGGACTCCAGGCGGGGATCTGCGCCACCGGCGCGGAGAGCGCCGCGGGGCTGCCGGCGCAGTGCGAGCGCATCGCCCTCCTGCAGGTGGAAGCGCGGGGCGACATCCGGCTCGCGGCCAACGTCTTCGGCTACCGGTTCAACCGCTATCCGGAGTGGGTGGGCTTCACGGACATCGGCCGCGGCTGGCTCGTGCGCAACGACGCGCCGGGGAGCGCGGGTTTCTCGGCCTCGACGATCCCGCCGCTCTCGACCTTCCGGACCGACATCGGTGGTGGGCTGGATTTCGGGCCGGTCGGCGTCTATCTCGCGAAGGCGCTCTCGCACGCCGAGCCGCCGGTGGCGCTGATCCGCCTGCAGCGCCGCTTCTGAGCATGGTGCGCTTCCGCTCCGTGCTCCTCGTCGGGTTCGTCGCGCTCGTCGTGCTCTCGGCTTCCGGCTCGTCGCCGCTGCACGCGCAGCGGGCCGTGCCGCCGGCGGAGATCCTGCTCGCGACGAATGCGAACGCCGGCGAGCGCCCGGAGCCCCGCATCGTGCTCGGCCCGGTGCTGTCGAACGCCGACACGCGCGAGCTGCTGCGCAGCGGCTTCCCCGCGCAGCTGCGATTCCGGCTGGAGCTGTGGCGGGAGGGCGGCTTGTTCTACGATCTCGAACGCCAGGTCGCGTGGGACGTGGTGGTGGCCTTCGACCCCGGCGCCCAGCTCTATCGCGTGCGACGGCGGATGGGATCGCAGCTCGAGGATCTCGGCGGCTACGCGACGGTGTCGTCGGCGCAGGAGGCGCTCTCGCGACCCTTCGGCGTGCAGCTCACGCCATCGCGGCGCGGACGACGCTACTACTACAACCTCGTCCTCGACGTGGAGACGTTGAGCGTCTCCGACCTCGACCAGCTCGAGCGCTGGCTACGCGGCGAGCTGCAGCCCGCGGTGCGCGGCGACAACAACCCTGCCACGGCGCTCGGCAACGGCGTGCGCACGCTGGTGACGCGCGTCCTGGGCGGGGAGCGGCGGCACTACGAGATCCGGTCGGCGCGATTCAGAAACCAGTGACCGGCCGAGGGCCGGAGCCTTCGGCCAACCGGACGGTCAGCCCAGCTTCACGTGCTCGCGCTGCGCCACCTGCTCGAGATGCTCGAGGTGGTGCAGGATCTCGCTGCCGTAGAAGGTGCGGATGTAACGCGCCTGCGTCGGCGTGAGGCGCCGGACGGCCCAGCTCAGGTGCACGAAGTGCGGCTCGACCGGAGCATGGAGCGGGTGCATCCCGCACTCGGCGGCGAGATGGTTGCCCTTGCGCGCGTTGCAGGTGCTGCACGCGGTGACGACGTTCGTCCACTCGTTGGTGCCGCCGCGCGAGATGGGGATCAGGTGATCGCGCGTGAGCGCCTCACGCGGGCGTAGCTCGACGGTGTGGCGGCCGCAGTACTGGCAGCGATAGCGGTCGCGCGCGAAGAGGAAGGTGTTCGTCACCTGCCGGCGGAAGCGCCGCGGCACGTGGATGAACCGCGTGAGCCGGATCACGGCGGGACGCGGCATGGTGATGCGCTCCGAGCGCACCATGCGGTCGTGCTCCGCCTCCACGATCTCCGCCTTCCCGTCGATGACGAGACGAAGAGCGCGGCGCATCGGCACCATCGTCAACGGCTCGAACGACGCGTTCAACGCGAGACACCCCACGATCACGCGCACCTCCTGCGCTGCGCCGACGGCCGGGTCCGGGGCCGGACTGGCCGCAGCACGATCAGGTCACCGCGGCTTGCGCGAGCTCCCGGCGCCGCGGACGCAGGCGCGGATGGGGATCAGCCAGGCTCGGCAGCGACCGAGCGCGATGGCGATCCACGGCTGGTGGTACCCCCGGAAGCTACGGTTGTGTCCGAGGGCGAGCAAGAAGGAGACCGAGGGCCGTGGCCGGAGGGGCACGGCCCGTCTCCGACTCACACCGCCGCGCCCACCGGGACGGGGGTCAACCAGCCGTAGCGATCCTCGACGCGCCCCTGGGCGATCGCCATGAACTCCTGCTGGATCGCGCGCGTTGCGGGGCCCGGCTTCCCTGCGCCGACGGGGATCCGGTCCACCGAGCGAATCGGCGTGATCTCGGCGGCGGTGCCGCAGAAGAACAGCTCGTCGGCCACGTAGAGGAACTCGCGCGGCAGCAGCTGCTCCCGGACCTCCATCCCCATGTCGGTCGCGATGCGGATGATGGAGTCGCGCGTGATGCCGTTCAGGATTCCCGCCGCGAGCGGCGCCGTGTAGATCACGCCGTCGCGCACCGCGAAGAGATTCTCGCCGCTCCCCTCGGCGACGTGCCCGGCGCTGTCGAGCATGATCCCCTCGGAGTACCCGTTCGCGCGCGCCTCCATCTTCGAGAGCTGCGAGTTCAGATAGTTGCCCCCCGCCTTGGCGAGCGTGGGGAAGGTGTCGGGGGCGGCACGGCGCCAGCTCGAGACCTGGACGTCGCAGCCGTTCTCCACCGCCTCGTGCCCGAGATAGGTCCCCCAGTGCCAGGCGATGATGAACACCTCGACCGGGGCGTTCGTCGGGAGCACGCCCATCTGCTCGCCCGTGCGGATGACGACGGGGCGGAGATAGCAGGCGCGCAGCTCGTTGGCGGCGACGGTGTCCACCATCCCCTGCACCAGCTCGTCGAGCGAGTACCCCAGCTCGATGCGATAGATGCGGCAGGAGTCGATGAGCCGCCGGATGTGCTCTCGCGCGCGGAAGATCGCGCCGCCCGCCGGCGTCTCGTAGCAGCGCACTCCCTCGAAGAGGCTCGAGCCGTAGTGCACCACGTGACTCATGACGTGGATCGTCGCCTCGTCCCACGGCACGAGCCGTCCATCGCGCCAGATCTTCGTCGTGCGTCCGTCGAGAATGTTCGCCATCTGACAATCCGAGTGAGGGTGGAATCGCCTTCCGCAAGCTAACGCGGCTGCGCGCCCGCGACCAACGGCGGCGCTAGCGGGTGGCGGAGAGCGGCGGCGACGGCGGCTCGCTCCCCTGGAGCGACATCCACGCGGCGAGTCGATCGGCGGAGTCCTGCACGCGCTCCTGCACGGCGGCGTCCTCGCCCACGAGGCGCCCGCGCTCGACGAGCGTGCGCCCGCGCACGGCGACGAAGATCGCGTCGCACCCGGACAGCGCGTGCACCGCCGCCGTCTCCGGATCGTGCAGCGGGGCCGCCCGCGCGCACCGCAGGTCGAAGGCGGCGAGGTCGGCCTCCTTTCCGACCTCGAGCGTGCCGACGCGATCGTCGAGACCGATCGCCCGCGCCCCGCCGATCGTCGCGAGCGCGAGCGCTTCCCCGGCACGCACGGCGTCGATGCGGGTGAGCCGCGCGCCCTGGAACAGCGCCGCGAGCCGCGCCTCCTCGAGGATCGACATGCGGTTGTTGCTGGCGACGGAATCGGAGCCGAGGCCGACGGCGACGCGCGCGTCCATGAGCTCGCGCAGCGGAGCGATCCCGTGCGCCAGCTTGGCGTTGGACGCCGGACAGTGGGCGACGCCGCACCCCGCGAGGGCGATCGCGGCGATGTCCCCCTCGAGGAGCTGCACGCAGTGGATGAGGAGCGGGCGCGCGTCGTCGAGCACGCCCAGCCGCTCGAGCAGCTGGATGGGCGACCGCGCCCGCGGCGCGACGACGATCCCGCGCTTCCGCAGCGCGTCGGCGAAGTGGCCGCGCCCCCCGGCGACGAGATCGGTCTCGACCTCGCTCTCGGCGATGTGGATCGCCATCGGCAACGCGTCGGCGCGGGCGTAGGCGGCCGCGGCGCGGAAGAGCGCGTCCGACACGGTGTAGGGCGCGTGCGGAGAGATGCCGAGGCGCACGAGCGACGTCTCGCGCGGGCGCATCGCCTCGATCTTCGCGCGCAGCTCGGCCATCGACGCGTCGCACTGCGCGGGATCGGGACCGAAGACCTCCTGGTACATCACGCCGCGCACCCCCCACTCGAGCATCGCGTCGAAGGCGACGCCCGAGTCGCAGGTGTCGGCGTAGGTGGTGATCCCCGCGCGCAGCCCCTCGGCGATCCCCTGTCGCGCGGCGTCCAGCAGGTCGTCGCGGGTGAGCACGGCGCGCTTCGACGTCGTGAGCCGCAGGATCCACGCGCGGAAGTTCAACCCCTCGAGGAACCCGCGCATCGCGGTGAGCTCGAGATGGCTGTGCGCGTTCACGAGCCCCGGCATGAGGAGCGCGTCGCCGAGATCGTGATCGATCCCGGCGGGGGCGTCGTCGCGCGGGCCGACGTAGGCGATGCACCCGTCCTCGGCGACCGACACCGTTCCGTCGCGGACGGGCTCCGTCGCGACGGGGAGCACCCACCGCGCGTGATGATTGGTCAGGATCCCCATGTCGCTGGCTGGCTGGGCGCGTCGTGAAAGCCGGTCCGGGAGCCGTGCACCCGTGGATCGTACAGCGCGTCGTCGCGCACGCCGAGCGCGCGCGCGGTGGCGAGCGGCCACGCGAGATCCGCGACCTGCTCGCGCGTGTGGCCGTCGGAGCCGAGCGCGATGCGGACCCCGGCGTCGACGGCACGCCGCACGAAGCGGAGGTGCGGGCGATAGCGGTTGCTCAACTCGAAGGCGATTCCCGCGTCGCGCAGCGCGGCGACGGCGCGCTCCTCGTACGCCTCGGTCCACAGCTCCTCCAGCGGGCGCGTGCGGTAGGCGAGGGGGAGCAGCGTGGGATGCGCGAGGATGTCCACCGGCATCTCGCGCGCGAACCGTTCGAGGTTCTCGACGTGCGCGTTCATGTAGCTCGCGGGGGGCGCGTCGCCCGGCGACCAGCGCCCGAACATGTGGACGACCCGGCCGCCCGGCAGGAAGATGCCGTGCAGCGAGCCGACGCGATGCGACAGCCGCCGCACGAGCGAGTCGGGGAGCTCGCGCCAGAGCGAGTCGTGCCAGCAGAACTCGCCCGCACGCAGCACGTCGTAGCGCTCGAGCTCCTCCACGTAGCGCGTCGCGTCCGCCACCGACCGGATGCCGCGCGCGATGTCGTGCGTCACGTGGTCCGCGACCGACGGCACGACCCCCCGCGCCCGCGCCAGCTCGACCAGCTCCCCCACGCCGAGCGCACCGTCCGACATCGTCGTGTGCGCGTGACAATCGACCGGGCGAAAGCTCACGGACGACCGGAGCGGCGCGCGGGAGCGCCCTGCTGCCGCGGGGCAGCGCCGAGCGAGTCGGGACGGAGCGTGTCCGGGGGGATGCGGCGCGCGGTGTCGGGCGGGATGCGCCGCGTCGTATCCCGCTGTGGGCGCGCCGGGATGGAGAAGAGCCCGCCGGTGTCGAACGGGACGCGCATCGTGTCGCGCGGCTGCGGCGCCGGCCGCGTGATCGGCGCCCGCCCCGCCGGCACGCGCGACTGTCCCGTGGGCGGATAGCCGGGGATGCGCGCGCTCGTGTCCACCGGCGGATAGGGCGTCGCCGGATAGGGCGTGTAGCCGGGGATCGTGTCCTGGTACGCCGGCCCCTGCGGCACGCACGCCTGCACGGGCTCCGTGCCGTTGATGAAGAGCTCCTGATAGGTCGGGCCGCAGCCGGGCGCACCGAGCATCCCCGTCGCCGAATCGACCTCGCGCACGACGATCCCCGGCGGCTGCGGCCAGTCGGGGGGCGTCGGCTTGCGGCGGTAGGCGGCGCGCATGAACGCGGTCCACGCCGGCGCGGCGAGCCGACCGCCCTGCGCGTTCCCCATGATCTTCGACGGCTTGTCGGTGCCGATCCACACGCCGGCGACCAGGTCGGGAGTGAAGCCGACGAACCAGACGTCGGTGCCGTCGTTCGTGGTGCCCGTCTTCCCCCCCGCCGGGACGTTGAAGCCGGCCATCGCGCCCGCGGCAGTGCCGCGTCGCACGACGTCCTTCATCATGCTCACCATCAGGTACGCCTCCTCCGGCGAGAGCACGGGGACGCGCACCGGCTCGGGCGCCCAGAGGACCTGCCCCTTGTTGTTCTCGACGCGCAGGATCGGGGTCGGCTTGGTGCGCGTGCCGAGGGTGGCGAACGCGCTGTACGCCGAGACGAGCTCGATGGGATAGACGTCGGCGGCGCCGATGTGGATCGACGGATAGGCCGGAATGGGCGTCGTGATGCCGAAGCGACGCGCCTCATCCACCACCGTCTGCTCGCCCAGCTCCATCCCGAGGCGGATCGTCGAGACGTTGCGCGACTGGTAGAGCGAGCGGCGCAGCGGGATGCGCCCCTCGAACTTCCCGTCGAAGTTCTGCGGGGTCCACGGGCTGCCGCTCGACATCGGGACGCTGAGCGGGGAGTCGTCGAGCTGATAGGCCGGCGTACGCCCCTGCTGCAGCGCGGCGGCGTAGACGAAGGGCTTGAAGGTCGATCCCGGCTGCCGCAGCGCCTGCGTGGCGCGATTGAACTTGGACTCGCCGAAGTCCCGCCCGCCGACCATCGCCCGAACCGCCCCCGTGCGCGGATCCATGGCGATGAAGGAGCCCTGCAGATACGGCGTGTTGGCGGACGCGTTGTCGCGCTCACCGTCCTCCTGCGCGAGGTAGTGCTCGAAGGTCGTGCGCCGATACGTCCCGTAGCGACCATTCTCGATCGCGCGGAGCTGGCTCTCGAGTGCCCGCTCGGCGGCATCCTGCAGCTCCACGTCGAGCGTCGTGTAGACCTTGAGCCCCTGCTCGTAGAGCGACTTGCCGAACTGGCGGTCGAGCTCCTGTCGGACCCACTCGACGAAGTAGGGCGCCACCTCGCCCGCCTCGCGCCGGTTCGCGAGCTTGAGGGGGAAGGCGCGGGCGAGGCTCGCGTCGGCGTCGTTCACCTTCCCCTGCCGGCGCATCAGCTCGATCACGGTGTTGCGACGCTGGACCGCGCGATCGGGGAAGCGGCGCGGATCGTAGCGCGTCGGCCCCTTGGGGAGCGCCGCCAGGGTGGCCGCCTCGGCCACGTTCACGTTCCGGATCGACTTGCCGAAGTAGCGCTGCGCGGCGGTCTCGACGCCGTAGGCGCCGTTCCCGAGATAGATCTGGTTCAGGTACAGCTCGAGGATCATGTCCTTCGAGTACTTCGACTCGATGGCGCGCGCGACCTTGGCCTCCTTCAGCTTGCGGGTGAAGGCGGCGAGCCCGCTGCGGTCGCGCCGGTCGATCCGCTCGGGGAAGATGTTCCCCGCGAGCTGCATCGTGATGGTGGAGAACCCCTGCGAGATCCCCCCGCTCCGCAGGTTGGCCATCGCGCTCCCCGGGACGCGCACCCAGTCGATCCCCGAGTGCTCGTAGAAGCGCTTGTCCTCGGTCGCCGTGAAGGCGTCGCGCACGACCTGGGGGATGTCCTTGAGGCGGACCACGGTGCGCTTCTCGCTGCCGATCTCGGCGATGAAGCGGCCGTCGGCGGCGAAGAGCTTGGACGTCTGCCGAGGGGTGTAGTCCTCGAGCACGTCCACGGAAGGGCAGCGCCCGGCATCGCAGACGAGCGACCAGCTGCCGTAGGCGAGCCCGACGCCAGCCGAGGCGAGAAAGGTGCCGGCGATGAGAAGCGCGCGCAGCAGGGGAGATCGGCGCGGTCCTCGACCACCGGACCGGGGTCGATTGCCAGGGCTCGTGGAGCGGGTCGGAGATGCCATGAGTTCGGAAACTACGCTGGGGTGCGGTTGCTCTCCAGCCATTCTATCTTTGTGCCATGCAATCGCATGCGCTACTCGAAGAGCTGGCGTGGCGGGGGCTCCTCTTCCAGCACACGGAAGGGATCGGCGCCGCCCTCTCCAGTTCTACCGTCACCGGCTACTGTGGGTTCGATCCCACCGCCTCCAGCCTGCACGTCGGCAGTCTGGTGCCGATCATGGGGCTCGTCCACCTGCAGCGAGCTGGACACCGGCCGCTCGCGCTCGTCGGCGGGGGAACCGGGCTCATCGGTGATCCCAGCTTCAAGGCCAACGAGCGGTCGATGCTGACGCTGGACCAGGTCGAGGAGAACGCACGGGGGATCCGGGCCCAGCTCGAGCACTTCCTCGATTTCGAGGGGGATGCCGCCGCCGGCCGGCAGGGCGCGCTGATGCGCAACAACGCCGACTGGCTCGTCCCGCTGCGGGCGATCGAGTTCATGCGCGACGTCGGCAAGCACTTCACCGTCAATTACATGATGGCGAAGGAGTCGGTGAAGGCGCGCATCGAGACCGGGATCAGCTACACCGAGTTCTCGTACATGCTGCTCCAGGCGTACGACTTCCTGGAGCTGCACCGGCGCGAGGGGGTCACCCTCCAGGTCGGCGGGAGCGACCAGTGGGGGAACATGACGGCGGGGATGGAGCTGATCCGCCGGACGTCGGGCGGCGAAACGCACGTCATCACCTTTCCGCTCGTCGCGAAGGCGGACGGCACCAAGTTCGGCAAGACGGAGGCGGGGACGGTGTGGCTCGATCCGGCGCGCACCTCGCCGTACCGGTTCTACCAGTTCTGGCTGAACACCGAGGACCGGGACGTCGGCAAGTACCTACGCTACTTCACGCTGTTCGCACGCGGGGAGGTGGAGGCGCTGGATCGGGAGGTCGCCGAGCACCCGGAGCGCCGCGCCGCGCAGCGCGAGCTGGCGCGCGACGTCACGCGGCGGGTGCACGGCGACGCCGCGGTCCGGGCCGCCGAGGAGGTCGCGGCCTTCTTCTTCGGCGGCGCCGATCCGGCGACGCTCTCCGAGGAGGCGTTCGCCGTCCTCCGCGCCGAGGCGCCGTTCGCCGAAGCGGCGGCATCGGAGCTGGCCGGGGAGAGCGAGGTCACCTTCGACGTCCTCAAGCTCCTCACCACGTCGGGGCTCGCCCCCTCGAACGGCGCCGCGCGCCGCCTGCTCGAGCAGGGCGGCGTCTCGGTCAACAAGAAGAAGCTCGGCGGCACCGACCGGTTCGTGCCGGCAGGCGAGTCGCTGCTCGCGGGCGGGCATCTCATCGTCGGCAAGGGGAAGCGCGACTACGCGGTGCTGCGCGTGCGGTCGTAACGAGATCGACCCGCAGAGGACGCCGAGGAAAACGAGTTCCTCTGCGTCCTCTGCGGTCGAGCTGTTCTCACGCCTTGGCTGTGCTTCGCGCCGGTCGCGCCTTCGCGGTGAGAGCCTCTCGCGTCCTCCGACTAGGCGGAGAGGATCGCCAGGGCCCGATCGATCTCCTCGTCGGTCGTGAAGCAGTGCGGTGCGAGGCGGATCGCCCCCTCGCGCAGCGAGTGGATCACGTTGGCCTCCCTGAGGCGCGCGCTCGCGGCAGCCGGATCGCGAGGGCGCAGCGCGACGATCCCCGCCCGCTTCGCCCGATCGCGCGGCGTCACGAGCGAGACGTCGCTGCGCATCCCGGCCCACCCGACGATGCGATCGGCACAGCGCTCGACGTGCGCGATCACCGCGGCATGCCCCAGCTCCTCCAGCAGCTCGAGGCTGGCGTTCATCCCCGCGAAGTCCTGGTACGGCAGGGTGATCTGCTCGAAGCGCCGCGCGTCGTCGCGCCACTCGTAGCGATAGTCGGTGAGGCGGGTGAAATCGTCGGTCCCCTGGAAGGCCAGCCAGCTCACCTGCGGCGGATCGAGCTCGCGGACGAGCGACTCGCGCACGTAGACGAACCCCGATCCCCACGGCGAGAGGAGCCACTTCTGCGCCCCGCAGGTGAGGATGTCCACGTCCGCGGCGTGCACGTCGAGCGGCGCGACGCCGACCCCCTGGATCGCGTCGACGACCAGGTACGCGCCGCGCGCCCGGCAGGCGCGCGCGATCGCGGCGAGATCGAAGCGGTACCCGCTCACGAAGCTCACCCAGGTGAGGGTGACGACCTTCACGCGCGGCTCGCGCTCGATCGCCGCGATCAGCCCGGCCTCGTCCGGCACCCCGTCCACGAGCGGCAGTCGACGATACGCGACCCCGCGCCGCTCGGCCGCCGCCATCCACGGATAGACGTTCGCGGGGAACTCGAGATCCGGAGCGAGGACGACGTCGCCTCGCTCGAGCGGGAGCGCGAAGGCGGCGAGATTGGTCCCGAATCCGGTGTTGACGGCGAGCGCGATCTCGTGCGCGTGCGCGCCGATGAGCCGGGCGACCAGCTCGCGCGACCGATCGAGCATCCCGAACACCATCGGGTCGGTGAGCCGATGTGGCTGCGTGCGCGCCTCGTTGAACTCGGCGATCGTGCGCACCGTGCGCGCAGGGAGCGGTCCCGTGGAGGCGGAGTTGAGATAGACGGATTCCCCGCGCACGGCCCAGGGGAACTCGGCGTCGCGGAGGCGATGAAGGTCGTAGGGCAATGGCCGGGTCTCGGGACTAGGGACCAGGGGAGGGACCGGGGCTGGGGGGCTGGGGAACAGCAAGTCCCTCGCACGCGCTCGGGGCGACGGCGCGCGAACACCGCGCACCGAGCACCGATCTACGGTTTCGCCACTTCCGGCGGGCTCGCGCTGCTCGGCGCCATCACCTTCGAGGCACGCGTCGCGCGCGGATCGATCGCGTCGCGCAGGGCGTCGCCCAGCAGGTTGAAGCCGAGCACCGCCATGCCGATCGCGAGCCCCGGGAAGAAGGACGTCCACGGCGCGCGGCGCAGCTGGTAGAGATCGCGGCCGTCGGCGATCATCGACCCCCAGCTCGGCGTCGGCGGCTGCACGCCGAGGCCGAGGAAGCTGAGCGCCGACTCGGCCATGATCGCACCCGCCACCCCCAGCGTCGCCGCGATGAGCACCGGCGCGACCACGCTCGGCAGGATGTGGCGGAAGAGGATGCGCGCGTCGCCGCCGCCGAGCGACCTGATCGCCTGCACGTACTCGAGCTGCCGCACCACGAGCACCTGGCCGCGCACCAGGCGCGCCATCCCCGCCCACCCCACGAGCCCGATCGTCACGAACACGACGAACATCGACGGCTCGAGCGCCGCGACCATCGCGATCAGCAACAGCAGCGTCGGGAAGGCGAGGGTGACGTCGGCGAGGCGCATGATCAGCTCGTCCACCCACCGACCGTAGTAGCCGGCGATCAGTCCGAGCACGACGCCGAGGAGGAGCGCGATCCCCTGCGACACGATCCCGGCGGCGAGGGAGACGCGCGAGCCGTAGATCAGACGCGCCCACACGTCGCGTCCCTGGATGTCGGTGCCGAACCAGTGCGCCGCCGACGGCGGGCGCAGCGCGTTCGACAGATCGATGTTCAGCGGATCGTGCCGCGCGATCAACGGCGCGGCGATGGCGGCCACCACCATCAGCACGACGACGGCGAGGCCGAACCACGCGCGCTTGTCCTGCCCGAGGCGGTCGGTCGCACGACTCACGAGGGATCTCCGAGCTCCGGTGGGGTGCCAGGACGCTGGTGCTTCCAGCGCCGGTGCTGCCAGAAGTACTGCTCGGGTGCGCGACGCACCCACCGCTCGAGCGTGCTCGTGTACGCGGCGACGATGCGATCGACGTCCGCCTCCGTGTCGCCCGTGCGCTCCACCGCGACCCGCTCGAGGCTGAGACGATACGTTCCGCTCGGCTGGCGCAGTGCGCAACCGAAGATGAGGGGCGCCCCGAGCCGGAGAGCGAACACCGCCGGCCCGCGCGGCGTCTTGGCGTAGCGCCCGAAGAAGGTGACCCAGGTCGAGGCCAGCCCGACGGCCCCCTGATCGACGAGCATCGCGACGGCCCGGTTCGCGCGCACCGAGCGCGGCACCTGGCGCACCGCCTGCTCGTCGTGCACGACGCGCATCCCGAGCCGCTCGCGGGTGCGCGTGAGGTAGCCGTCGAAGAGCGGGTTGGACATGTGCCGCGCGACCGCGTCCAGCGGCACGCCGCGCGCCGCCATGTAGCTCCCCGCCAGCTCCCAGTTGCCGAGGTGGCCGGTGACGAAGAGGATGCCGGTGCCGGCGGCCCGCGCCTCCTCGACGAGCTCCCAGCCGTCGACCCCCTCGAAGAGCGACAGGACCCGTTCGCGGCCATGGGCGGGGAGCACCGCGGCTTCCACCGTCGTGCGTCCGAGATGCGCGTAGGATGCGCGCGCCGTCTCCCGCACGCGCTCCGCGCTCCACTCCGGAAAGGCGGCCGCGATCTGCCGCTCCACGACGGTGCGCCGGATCCCCAGCGGGCGGTAGCCGAGCGCCCCGATGCGCGCGCCGATCGCGCCGGCGCGCGCGAAGTCGAGCGAGGTGAGCGCCGCGAGCACGCCTCGCAGCGCGGCGTACTCGGCGTGGTGCGCGATCGTCGCCGTGCGCATCGACCGCTAGCGCACCGCCCACGCCGTCCGGTCGCCCGCGACCTGCACGGCCTGCTCGAAGCCGGCGACGAGCGTCGTCTCGGCGAACTCGCGGGCGACGCGCGTGCGCCCCGCGTTGCCCATCGTCGTGCGCTGATCGTCGCGCGCCAGGAAGGCGGCGACGGCGGCGGCGGTCTCGGACGGATCGCCCGGCGGGATCAGCACGCCGACGATGCCGTCGGCGACGTAGCGCGCGGCGAGCGGCGAGCGTTCGGCGACGATCGGCACGCGCAGCGCCATGAGGTCGAGGAAGCCCAGCGCCGCGTCGTCGTGATCGGCGGCGACCCATCCGACTTCGGCCGAGGCGAGGATCCCGAGATGGTCGTCGCGCTCCCCGAGATGCGAGACGACGTTGTTGATCCCCAGCGCTGCCGCGTGCATGCGCACGTCCTCCGCGTCGGAGCCGGGGCCGACGATCGCGAGATGCAGCTCCGGGTGTCGCGGCGCGAGCACGGCCATCGTGCGGAGCACGGTGGTGAGGCGCGTCCGCGCGCTCGGATCGTACACGCAGACGATCAGGCGGCTGTGCGTCGGCGCGCCGACGTTCGCGCGCGGCACCGGCGTCACCTGGTCGTAGAGGGAGACGTCCACGCCGGTGGGGGCCACGAGCGCGCCGAGGGAGAAGCCGCCGAGCGCGTCCTTCGCCCGATCGCGCTCCGCCTCGGTGGCGAAGATGACGCCGCTCGAGGCGACGCGCCCGGCGAATCGCCCGCTGCCGTGCACGACCAGCGGCTCCCCTTCCGGCACCCGGCGGAAGACGGCGCCGCGCTCGGCCAACCGCATCGCCGACGCGACGGCGAGCTGCTCGCGCTCCGAGTGCACGAACACGACCTCGATGAAACGCTCCTGGAGGATGCCGCGCAGGCGCCAGGCGTCGCCGGCGATGGTGCCGTCGGCGGGGAGGACGACGACGTCGGCGCCGTCGCTGGAGAGGCGCTCGTGCACCGTGCAGTCGGCGGTGCAGACCATCGTCACCTGATGCCCGCGCGCCGTGAGGCCGCGCGCCGCCGCCCCGAAGATGCGCGCCCCGCCCGACCACTGGGGCTCGGTGTGGAGGAAGAGAACTCTCATGACGATCGAAGATCTCCCGTGCCCTCAAGCATCGACGCTCACCGTCTCGCCTCGGAACTGCATCGAATGCAACCTCGCGTACGCCCCGCGCAGCGCGAGCAGCTCCGCATGGGTGCCGCGCTCCACGATGCGGCCGCGCTCGAGCACCAGGATCTGGTCGGCGTGCTGCACGGTGGACAGCCGGTGGGCGATCACGAAGACGGTGCGCCCCTCCAGCAGCCGGTCGATCGCCTCCTGCACGAGCCGCTCGCTCTCGGTGTCGAGCGCCGACGTCGCCTCGTCGAGGATGAGGATCGGCGGATCGACCAGCAGCGCGCGGGCGATCGCGATGCGCTGGCGTTGCCCGCCCGAGAGCCGCGTGCCGCGCTCGCCCAGGATCGTGTCGTAGCCCTCGGGGAGCCGCGCGATGAACTCGTGCGCGTTGGCGGCGCGCGCCGCGGCCTCGATCTGCGCGTCGGTGTACGCGCGCGCCGCGCCGTAGGCGATGTTCGCCCGCACGGTGTCGTTGAAGAGCACCGTGTCCTGGCTCACGATCCCCGTGAGCGCGCGGAGCGACGGGAGGCGCAGCTCGCGGATGTCCACGCCGTCGAGGAGGATGCACCCCGACGTCGGCTCGTAGAAGCGGGGGATGAGGTCCACCAGCGTGCTCTTCCCCGCCCCGCTCGCCCCGACCAGCGCCACCACCTGCCCGCGGCGCGCGACGAGGGAGACGTCGCGCAGCACCAGCTCGTCGTCGTAGGCGAACGACACGTTCTCGAACACGAGCGAGTCGCGCAACGGCTGGGCGTCGCGCGTCCCGCGGTCCGTCTGCGGCTCCGCCGGCGTGTCCAGCACCTCGAACAACCGCTCCGCCGCGGCGAGCGACTGCTGCGCCGCCGTCGGCGTCTGCGAGAGCTGCTTGAGGGGCGGCAGGAGCCGCATGACGAGGATCATGAAGGTGATGAGCGTCGCACCGCCGAGGTCGCCGCCGGAGAGCACTTCCCGGGCCCCGATCCACAGGATGACGACGGCGACCGAGGTCCCGATGACTTCCGTGAGCGGTCCCGAGAGAAGCGAGACCCGGGCCACGCGCTTCATCCCCTGCGAGTAGCGCCAGCTCGCCTCCGTGAACCGCGCCGTCTCGTACCCCTCGCCACGGAAGGACTTCACGAGGCGGATCCCGCTCACGACCTCCTGGAGGACGCTCGTCAGCTCCCCGTAGTCGTTGCGGAGCTTCCGATGGCCGCGGCGCAGCTTGCGCAAGAGCGGCTGGAGCGACGCCGTGAGCAGCGGGGCGATGACGAGCGACAGGAGGGTGAGCTTCGGCGACCAGATGACGAGCAGCGAGATCGTCGCCACGATCTGGGCGACGTTCTGGATCGTCTTCGTCACCACCTCGGTCATCACCGTCTTGGTCTGCTCGGTGTCCGAGAGGACCTTGGCGATCACCTGCCCCGTCTTGGTGCGGTGGAAGTAGCCGAGCGGCAACCGCGCGAGATGGGTGAAGACGGCGTCGCGCAGATCGCGGGTGACGTACTCCTGCAGCGAGGCGCCGAGCTGCCCCGCGATCCACAGGAAGAGGTTCTTGATCGTGACGAGGATGACGATCAGCACGATCACCACCTCGAGCGAGCCGAGCTTGTCGGCCGGATCGAGGAAGATGCCGACCGTCCGTTCCTGCAGGCCGCTGAACCAGTCCCCCGTCTGCGGGATCAGCTGCGCTTCCCCGAAGAGGGCGTTCAGGAAGAGCGGGAGCAGCGAGAAGGAGAAGACGTCGAGCGCGGCGGCGATCAGGTTCGCGCCGATGTTGCCGCCCATCCGCCAGGCGTGCGGGCGCAGATAGCGAAGCAGTCTGGAATACATCGTCAACGACGCGGCGTGAGCAGGCTGATGGGGAGGATCATCTCCTCCGGCGTCACGCCGCCATGCAGGAAGGAGCCGCGGTAGCGGCTCTGGTACTCGCGGAGCTTGGTGGGATAGACGAAGAAGGTGTCGCCGACGGCGAGCAGCGTGTTCGCGCCCAGCCCGCGGCGCGGGAGCTTGAGCGCCGCCTCCTTCGGGAAGAGGAGCGCCTGCTCCCGGTTCTCCGCGCGCAGATCCTCGCCGAACTTGTAGCGCAGGTTGAGCGTCGCGTCGCGCTTGGCGAAGACGGTCGCCGGGGTGCGGCAGTGGATCGAGCCGTGGTCGGTGGTGAGGATCGCCGGCACGCCGCGCCGCGCCGCCTCGCGCAGCACCGCGAAGGCCGCCGAGCGCGAGAACCACTGGAGGGTGAGCTGGCGCAGCGCGATCTCGTCGCGCGCGACCTCGTACAGGATCGCCGACTCCGACCGCCCATGGGTGAGCAGGTCGATGAAGTTGAAGACGAAGGCGCCGATCCCCTCCGCGGGGACCGAGCCGCCGACGCGCTTGATGAGGTCGTCCGACTCGGCGGTGCTCGTGATCTTCTCGTAGCGCACCGGCAGCGCGCGGCCGAGGTCCTTGAGGTGCGCGTCGAGCAGCTCCCGCTCGTGCGCGTTCAGCGTCTCGTCGTCCCGTTCGCCCCACCACTGGGGGAAGCGCTCCGCGATCTCCGAGGGGAAGAGCCCGCTGAAGAGCGCGTTGCGGGAGTACGGGGTCGCCGTCGGGAGGACGGCGTAGTAGTGCGTCGTCTCGACCTCGAACAGCTCGGCGATGAGCGGCTCGATCGTCCGCCACTGGTCGAGGCGAAGGCAGTCGATGACGATGAAGAGCGCCGAGCGGTGCGCGTTGAGCGTCGGCAGCAGATACTCGGAGACGACGTCCACCGACAGCGGCGGTCGATCGCCGTCGAGGTGCGCGAGCCAGCGCGGATACTCGCGCTGGATGAAGCCCGCGAACTCGCGCCGGACGTCGGGATAGAGCCCCTGCAGCGACTCGTAGAGCCCCATCTCCCCCGCCGCAGCGAGATCGACGTCCCACTGCACGAGCTCGCGAAAGCGGTCGATCCACGCGCGCCAGTCGAGGTCGCGCAGCCGCTCCGTCTGCATCTCGCGGAAACGGTCGACGAAGGCGCGCGCGATCGCCTGCTGCCGGAGGCGCGGCCCCTCGAGGAGACGGGCGACGAGGGCGTAGACCTGCCGCGGGGTCACGGGCTTGACGAGATAGCCGCCGATGTCGGCGCCCAGCGCCTCGGTGAGCGTCTCGTCCTCCTCGCTCTTCGTGACCATGACCACGGGGGTGTTGGGCGCGATCTCCCGCAGTTCGCGGAAGGCCTCCAGCCCGCGCTTCCCCGGCATCTGCTCGTCGAGGAGCACCAGATCGACCGGCCGCCGCCGCACGATCTCGACCGCGTCGTCGGCGTTGGTGACCGCTTCCACCTCGAACCCCTTCTCCCGCAAGAAGATGCGGTGCGGCTCGAGCAGCTCGGCCTCGTCGTCCACCCAGAGTACGGATCTCGCCTGATGCGCCATGGGGGGAAAGCTAACGCCGGGGCGAAAATCGGGAGCACCGGGTACATTCCCCCGCGTGTCTCCTGCCGCACTGCCCCCGTACGCCATCGCCGCCCCCGCGTTCCGCTTCCGCGCGCTCGCCGCGCTGGCGGGACGCGCACCGTTGGGCGGACCGCGCGAGGTCGCGCTCGCCTGTCTGATCGGCGCGCGGCTCGCCGTCGTCATCGTGCGCGGCGACCTCGCGGCCGACGATGCCACGCGGCTCACGCGCGCGGCCGACGCGCGCGCCTGGCTCGCGTCGTCGGCGCTCCCCACACCGGCGCGCGCCCCCCTCGCGGCGTTGTACGAGGCGACCGCGCGACCGACGCAGGGCACGCCGCTGCCCGCGGCGAAGCCGGCGCGGCGCACGCGCGGCGCCGGGTCGGCGCGGGCGGGGGAGTCGGCCGGGCGGGCGACGGCGACGCGCGCGGAGGTCGGGCGGGCGGTGGCCGACGCGATCCGATGCGTCGTCGAGACGTCGTCCCCCTGGCTGGACGCGCCGTCGCGCCAGGAGCTCGCCCGGCTCGCCGACGAGCTGGGCGCCATCCGGGAGCACGGATGACCCGGCAAGCGCACACGACGCCCCTCGACCCCCTCGGGGCGCTGCTCGCGCGGGTCGACCGCGTCTCCGACGGGGGCCGGGTGGCGGACGCGGTTCCGACCGGCTTCCCGAGCATCGACCGGGCGATCGGCGGCGGACTCCGACGGGGTGAGCTCGTGGTGCTGGGCGGGGACGTGGGGAGCGGCAAGTCGGCGCTCGCCCAGGCGATCGCGCTGCACGGCGCCCAGACGGGGTACCGCACCACGTATCTCACGAGCGAGCTCGCGCCGGAGCGCGTGCACGAGCGACTGCTCGCCATGGAGGGGCGCGCCCGGGTGGACGACCTCCGCAACGGGACGCTCGGCGAGATCGCGCGGGCGGAGCTGGGCGCGGTCGCGCTGCGCCTGCGCGACGCGCTCCCGGCGGTCGGCCGCGTGCCGGCGGGGGGCGTCGCCGCGCTGGTCGACGCCATCGGCGGCCATGGCGGGACCGAGTGGCCCGCGCTGCTCGTGATCGACCCGCTCCAGGGGCTGGCCACGGGGGGAACGACGCAGGACGAGTCGCTCGCCGCGGCGGTCCGCGAGCTGAAGGCGCTCGCGCTCGACCTCGACCTCGCCGTGCTGCTGACCGCGCACCTGCCGCAGCTCGCGCCGCGTGCCGACATGCGGCCGGTGCTCGACGACTTCGGCGTCCTGGGCGCCGTGAAGCAGCACGCCGACTGCGTGCTGGCCCTCTTCCGCGAAGGGATGTACGACGCCGCGCACGCGCTCGAAGGGGCGACGGAGCTGCTCGTGCGGAAGCGGCGGACCGGGGGCACCGGGTACGTCGATCTGTACTTCTACGCCCAGTGGCTGCGGTTCGAGGACGTGATGGATTAGGGAGTCCGGCGGGCTATATTTCCAGCATCACCCGAGCCCCGCACGAATCATGGCTGGCCACAGTAAATGGAAGCAGATCAAGCACTACAAGGCGGCGACCGACGCGAAGCGCGGGGCGCTGTTCACCAAGCTGATTCGCGAGATCACCGTCGCGGCGAAGGCGGGCGGGGGTGATCCGAGCGCGAACGCGCGGCTGCGGACGGCGATCGACGCCGCCAAGGCCAAGTCGATGCCGAAGGAGAACATCGAGCGCGCGATCAAGAAGGGGACCGGGGAGCTCGAAGGGGAGAGCTACTCCGAGGTGACGTACGAGGGGTACGGGCCGGGAGGCGTCGCGATCATCGTCGAGGGGCTCACCGACAACCCGACCCGCACGGTGGCCGAGGTGCGGCACAAGTTCTCGCGCGGCGGCGGCAACCTCGGCGCGACCGGCTCGGTCGGCTATCTCTTCGACCGGAAGGGGCAGATCTATCTCGACGCGACGGGGCTCGACGAGGACACGGCGATGGAGCTCGCGCTCGAGGCGGGCGCCGAGGATCTGGTGCACGAGGACGACGCGTACATCGTGACCACCGATCCGGGGTCGTTCCACGCGGTGCGCAGCGCCCTCGAGGAGAAGAAGCTCAAGATCGAGGAAGCGGAGCTCGCGATGATCCCCAAGAGTACCGTGCGCGTCGAGGGAGCGGACGCGCAGTCGGTCATGAAGCTCGTCGAGTCGCTCGAGGAGCTGGACGACGTGCAGAAGGTCTGGGCGAACTTCGACGTGGATGAGTCGGCGCTGGTCGGGTGATCGTCCTCGGCATCGACCCCGGCACCGCCGCGACCGGCTACGGCGTGATCGCGGGTGACGGGCCGACGCGGGTACAGCTCATCGAGTGCGGGGTGATCCGCACGCGGGCACGCGATCCCCTTCCCCAGCGGCTGCGCGAGCTGCACGAAGGAGTGCAGGAGCTGATCGAACGACATCGCCCCGACGTTCTCGCCTGCGAGGACGTCTTCTACGCCAAGAACGTGCGCACGACCGTCGTCCTCGGCCACGCGCGCGGGGTGATCCTGCTCGCGGGCGCGCAGCGGGGGCTCGACATCCACGAGTTCCCCCCGGCCGAGATCAAGAAGGCGGTCGCCGGCACCGGGGCCGCGACGAAGGAGCAGGTGCAGTTCATGCTCACCCGCCTCCTCCGCCTCAAGTCGGTGCCGCAGCCGAGCGACGCCGCGGACGGCGTGGCGGCGGCGCTGGCGTACCTGATGGGGGCGCGGGTGCCGAAGCTGGAAGCAGGACGGGCGCGAGTACCGAACCCACGATGATCTCCCACATCTCCGGCACCCTCCTCACCCGCGAGCTCGACCGCGTCGAGATCCTCACCGCCGGCGGCGTGGGCTACGAGCTGCACATCCCGCTCAGCGTCTACGAGGCGCTGCCGAAGGTGGGCGACGCGGTGACGCTGCACGCGCATCTCGTGGTGCGCGAGGACGAGTGGCTGCTCTTCGGCTTCGGCTCCCTCGTCGAGCGGCGCGTGTTCCAGAAGCTGCTGACGGCCAACGGCGTCGGGCCGGCGCTGGCGCTGGCGATGCTCTCCAACCTCACCGCGGACCGGCTGGTCCGCGCGATCCGCGACAAGGACGTCGCGACGCTGCGCGGCGTGCCGCGCGTCGGGCAGAAGAAGGCGGAGCGGCTGATCCTCGATCTCGCCGACAAGCTCGACGACGTGGGCGGCGGCACGGCCGCCGGCGCACCACGCACGGAAGGCGCGGGCGTCGAGGACGCGGTGCGCGCGCTCATATCCCTCGGTTACACCGCCGGCGACGCCGAGCGCGCCGTGCGTGACGCGCTGGACGAGCGCGGACGCGGCATGAGTGCCCCGGAGCTGATCCGGGCGGCGCTGGCGAAGGTACGGGGGTAGGGGGAGAACAAGGCTGCGTCCTGCGGACTGCGAACGGCTGCGTCCTGCGGGCTTCGTCCTGCGTCTTCACACCCTCGGGACGCAGGACGCAGGACGCAGGACGCAGGATGCAGTATCCCGACCCCGGACGGGGGTGACGCGGGCGCCGCCGGCACGAGGTGGCGAGAGGACTGGGCGCCGGGGTAGAATCCAACCTCGCCGCCTCGCGTTCCCGCTCCTCGCCCCCGCATCATGCCGACTGCGCGCCGCACGCACACCTTCACGGAGTCGGTCATCCGCGAGATGACCCGGATCGCGAACCTGCACGAGGCGGTCAACCTCGCGCAGGGGTTCCCCGACTTCCCGATGCCCGAGCCGATGAAGGAAGCGGCGTGCACGGCGATCCAGGCGGACATCAACCAGTACGCCGTCACCTGGGGGAGCTCGGCGCTCCGTCTCGCGGTGGCGGAGAAGTACCGGCGCTGGTACGCGATGGAGGTGAACCCGGACACCGAGATCACCGTGACCTGCGGCGCCACCGAGGCGATGGCGTCCACCTTCCTCGCGCTGATCGATCCGGGCGACGAGGTGATCGTCTTCGAGCCGTTCTACGAGAACTACGGACCGGACGCGGAGCTGGCCGGCGCGACGCCGGTGTTCGTCCCGCTGGAGCGGCCGCACTGGACGTTCGATCCCGAGCGGCTGGCGAAGGCGTTCACCAAGCGCACGAAGGCGATCGTCGTCAACACGCCGCACAACCCCACGGGACGCGTCTTCACGCGGGCGGAGCTGATGACGATCGCCGAGCTGTGCGTGAAGCACGACGTCTGGGCGATCACCGACGAGATCTACGAGCACATCCGCTACGCCGGCGACCACCACGTGCTCGCGACCTTCCCCGGGATGCGCGAGCGCACCATCACGATCAGCGGGCTCTCGAAGAGCTTCAGCTGCACCGGGTGGCGCCTCGGCTACACGATCGCGCCGCCCGCGCAGACGGCGGCGATCCGCAAGGTGCACGACTTCCTCACGGTGGGGGCGCCGGCTCCGCTGCAGGCGGCGGGGGCGGTGGCGATGCAGTTCGACGCCGACTACTTCAACCACCTGTCGCTCGACTACCGCGCGCGCCGGCACATCATGGTGGAGGCGCTGGCCGAGGCGGGATTCCACTTCGCGATCCCCGAAGGGGCGTACTACATCCTGGCCGACTTCAGCCGGCTCAGCGAGCGGAACGACGTGGACTTCGCCCGATGGCTGGCGGAGGAGGTGGGCGTGGCGACGGTCCCCGGCTCGAGCTTCTATCACCACAAGGAGCTGGGCGACCGGACGGTGCGCTTCGCCTTCTGCAAGAAGTTCGAGACGCTGAAGCGCGCCGCCGGCCGCCTCGCCACCCTCCGCGCGGCGGTGGACGAGGGCTGATCTCCCGGACGGCGGCGCGCGGACGGGCGCCGTCAGCGCACCGACACCAGCCCCACCATGACGCCGCGCTGCGTCGCGCCGTCCACGCTGCGCAGCGCGCCGGAGACGGAGAGCTCGAACGCGCCGAGGGCGAGCCCCGTTCCGGCGGCGGCCTGCCAGCCGCCGTGGATCGCCGCCGCTCCCGCCCGCAGCGGCACCACGCGCAGCCCACGCCACTCGGCGCCGACGCCGACGTGCGTCTTCGGCCCCAGGTCGATCCCCTCGCCGAGGCGGAGCCGCGCGTCCGCCGTCATCGTGAGGGTCGGCGCCCACGCCATCGCCACCCCCGCCGAGGCGACGCGCGCGAAGCGCTGCGACTCGACGGCGTCGCGCATCGACGCGGGGGCGTCGGCATAGGGGCGCTCGTCCACGTCCGAGCTGCTCGCGGCGCCGTCGAAGTGCAGCGCGCCGGCACGATAGGTCAGCCGCTCGGTGTCCCAGGCGAAGGTGTTGACGGCGTTCAGCAGCGTCGCGCCGACGCGCCAGCGATCCCCCGCCACGGTGGCGCCGACGTCCACCCCCACCCCCGCCCCGCTCGTCACGCGGTCGGAGTAGACCATGGGGAAGTCCACGCCGATCTGGTCGGGGGTGATCGCCGAGCCGCCGTCGGCAGCGCGGGCCATCGGGTGCCCGACGATGTACTTGCCGGTCACCCCCACCGCGGCGCGCCGGCCGACGGGGAGCCCGAACGCCAGCGCGCCAGTGGTGAAGGCGCCCGCCTCGAGCGACGAGCGGCGCAGGTCGAGGGTGCGGGGCTCACCGGTGCGCCCGGCGTTCCCGAAGAGGATCGCCTCCGCGGCGTCGGGGGAGAGGCTCGCCACCCCGTAGGCGGAGGTGCCGACCTGCACGCCGACGTTCCGCCAGCTGAGCGCGAACAGGGTCGCGCCCACCTCCCCCCGCCCCGTCTGCGCGCCGGCGGCGCGAATCCGATCGAGCCACCGCTCGCGCACGACCGCGGGGACCGAACGCCCCGACCACTCGCCGAGCGTCGCGAGATCGATCGGCGCGAGGCCGGAGAAGCCCCCCGCGGTGAGCGCGCCGAAGGACGCGTGCGGCCGGTCGGCGGCGGCGAGCAGCGCGGGGTTCCAGGCGACCGCGCCGAAGCCGCGCGCGAGCGCGGCGTAGTTGCCGGCCATGCCGAAGCCCTCGGCGCTCGCCTGCGGGAGCTGGGCCGCGGCGGGGAGCGCGACGAGGGAGAGGAGCAGCGGAAGGACGCGACGGCACAGCATCAGCGGGACTCCGTGCGGAGCGTGAAGTCGAAGCGCGCGCGCACGCGCACGGCGGATCGAGGGGTGACGGTGACCGGAGCGGCGGTGGACACGGGCCCGCGACCGGTGAGGACGACGCGGTGGCCGAACAGCGTGGCCAGCTCGTCGCGCGTGAAGGCGACACGTCGCACGCCGGAACCGTCCAGCACGACCGACTTCTCGATGCGGGCGCCGTCGCCGGCGAGCTCGAGGAGCAGCGTTCCGCGCACGGCCATCGGATCATCGACGTCGAGCACGAGCTCCCCGCCCTCCACGCGATCGCGGACGGCATCCGGCACCCCCGACAGGTCGATCTCCAGCGCCGTCGTCTGCACCGCACGCGATGCGATCCGCACGCGCGCGTCGCCGAACCGGAGGGTGGACGCGCTGGCGCGCACGACGAGCGCGCGGCCGGCGTCGATCCGCACCGGCTCGCCGGCGGGGGACTCGATGACCGCCTCGACGGCGAGGTCCCGGCCCACGGTGACCTGACGCACCGGGAGGGTGCGGCGGAGCACCGCGCCCGCCGGGAGCGGGGTGTCCGCGCTGCGCACCGTGTCGGCGGCCACCACGTCGGCGCCGCTGCGCACGACGACGATCAGCCGGCCCTCCGACGCGGCGCCGGCGACGCGGAGCGGATCGAAGCCGAGCTGGTTCTCGATGGTGACGTCGATGGCGCTCCCGGCGACGAGCCGAGCCGCCTCGACGTCGGCCGGCAGCGTCGCGCCGCCGGTCGCCCGCAGCACGAAGTCGGGCTTGGCGATGGTCTGTCCGTTGAGGACGGCGCAGGCGCGGCAGTCGTCGGAGATGGTGCGCGAGAGGACGACGGGATCGACGGCGACGAGGAAGGCGGCGCTGTCGGCGGACACCGACATCCCCTCGGGGAGGAGCGATCGGACGGAGATGTCGGTGCTCGCCGCGGGGATGCTCCAGCGGGTCTCCCAGCTGGGCGCGTCGGTGGGGAGCGCGCACCCGGCGGCGAGTGCGCAGGCGGCGAGACGGGCGGCGACGGGGCCCGTGGCTGGACGATTCTTCACGAGGTACACCAGTGAGGCGGGGACCGGGCGCAGGAGGGGGGCGTCCGGCATCGAGTGACGTCGCGTCGGCGACGCCGGGCACGTGCTAGTGACCGATCACGTTCCAGTGTCGGTACCCGGGACCGACCGCTTTAGTTCGGGGTATGTTCGGCGTAGATTCCAGATTCCGCGCTTGGACCGGATGTGACCGAACAGGTAGTGTGTAGCGAATGACGCGCGCCGAGATCACCACGCCCGAAGTACTGTCCGACGAGTCCGTCGTCGAGCTCTCCCTTCGCCCGCAGCGGCTCGCCGAATTCATCGGGCAGCCGAAGGTGAAGGAGAGCCTGCGTATCTACATCGACGCGGCACTCGCGCGGCGGCAACCACTCGACCACGCTGTCTTCTACGGCCCACCGGGGCTGGGCAAGACGACGCTCGCCGAGCTGATCGCGCGCGAGCTGGGAGTCAACATCCGCACGACCTCCGGGCCCGCGCTCGAGAAGCCGGGTGACCTGGTCGGCACGCTGACCAACCTCCGCGAGGGGGACATCCTCTTCATCGACGAGATCCACCGGCTGCGCCCCGTCATCGAGGAGTTCCTCTACCCGGCGATGGAGGACTTCAAGATCGACATCCGCCTCTCGGAAGGGCCGAAGGCGCAGACGATCACGATGCCGATCGAGAAGTTCACCCTCATCGGCGCGACGACGCGCTTCGGCATGCTCACGGCACCGATGCGGGCGCGGTTCGGGATCGAGCAGCGGCTCAACTACTACGCGATCGAGGATCTCGAGCTGATCGTCCGCCGCACCGCCGAGGTGATGAAGGTGGAGCTCGAGCCGGCGGGGGCGCGCGAGATCGCCAAGCGCGCCCGCGGCACGCCGCGCGTCGCGAACCGGCTGCTGCGGCGCGTGAGCGACTACGCGCTCGTGAAGGCGAACGGCGTGATCACCGAGGCGGTCGCGCAGGCGGCGCTCGGGATGCTCGACGTGGACCAGTTCGGCCTCGACGACATGGACGCGCGCATCCTCAAGACGATCATCGAGAAGTTCGAGGGAGGGCCGGTCGGCGTGAACACGATCGGCGCGGCGATCGGCGAGGACGCGAGCACGATCGAGGAGGTGTACGAGCCCTTCCTCGTGCAGAACGGCTTCCTCCAGCGCACGGCGCGCGGCCGCGTGGCGACGGTCGCGGCGTACCGGCATTTCGGGTACGAGCCGCCCACCGCTGGTGCGACCAATCAGGGGAACCTGTTCTGAGGCAGAACCTGTGGCTTGACGGTTTCACAGCTCGACGGCTCGACGGCTCGGCGGCTTGACAGGAGTACGAGAACGGCGTCGGCAGGAGAGAGCTCCCCTGCCGACGCCTCTTCTCACCGCTGTCGAGCTGTCGAGCTGTCGAGCTCTCGAGCTGATTACCTTCCGCCCATGCTCGGCTCCCGCACCTCCGACTACGACTTCCATCTCCCGCCCGAGCTGATCGCGCAGACGCCGCTCGCGCGGCGCGACGCGAGCCGGCTGATGGTCGTGCACCGGCACACGGGGGCGATCGAGCATCGCGTCTTCAGCGATCTCGTGGAGCTGGTCGCTCCGAGCGATCTGCTGGTGGTCAATGCCACGCGGGTGCTCCGCGCCCGACTGCTCGGCACGCGCGACTCGGGGGCGCCCGGCGAGGTGTTCCTTCTCAAGCCGCTCGGCGACGACCGCTGGGAGGCGCTCGTCTCGCCGGGCGGGAAGCTGCGCCCCGGGCGGCGTTTGCACGTCGCCCCCGGCTTCGACGTGGCGATCCTGGAGATCACCGACCGCCGGACGCGCATCGTGCAGCTCGAACTGGAGGCGATGTCGGCGTCCGACGCGATCGAGCGATACGGGCACGTGCCGCTGCCGCCGTACATCCAGCGCGCCGATGCCGCCAGCGACGCGGAGCGCTACCAGACGGTGTACGCGCGGGAGCGCGGCTCGGTCGCCGCACCGACCGCGGGGCTGCACTTCACCCCCGAGCTGCTGGCGGCGCTCGAGCAGCGCGGCGTGCAGCGCGCCGAGGTGGTGCTGCACGTCGGCGCGGGGACGTTCAAGCCGGTGGACGTGGAGGATCCGGCGTCGCACGTGATGCACGAGGAGTGGTTCACCGTCTCCGCGGCGACGGCGGAGGCGGTGAACGCGACGCGACGCGCAGGACAACGCGTGTGGGCGGTCGGCACGACGAGCGTCCGCGCGCTGGAGAGCGCGGCCGCGCTCTGCCCCGCCGGCGATGCGGAGACGATCACGCCGTGCGAAGGGGAGACGCGCGCCTTCATCCGTCCGCCGTACGCCTTTCGCGCCGTGGACGCGATCGTCACCAACTTCCACCTGCCCCGCTCCACGCTCATCATGCTGGTGGCGGCGCGCGCCGGCTACGAGCTGACGATGCGCGCCTATCGCGAGGCGGTGGCGCAGGGCTACCGCTTCTACTCCTACGGCGACGCGATGGCGGTGGTGTGAGCGGGCACGACGACGGATTCGGCTTCTCGATCGAGACGACGCAGGGGCGCGCGCGGGCGGGGCGGTTCACCACCCCGCACGGCGTGGTGGAGTCGCCCGCGTTCATGGCGGTGGGGACGCTCGCGACGGTCAAGGGGCTGGACCCCGAGGACCTGACGGCGATGGGCGCGCAGATGATCCTGGCGAACGCCTATCACCTCCATCTCCGGCCGGGTGAGGAAGTCGTGCGGCACTTCGGCGGGCTGCATCGCTTCATGCGCTGGGACGGTCCGATCCTCACCGACTCGGGCGGGTTCCAGGTCTTCTCGCTCGCCGGGCTGCGCACGGTGGACGAGCTGGGCGTCGAGTTCCGGAGCCATCTCGACGGCTCGAAGCACCGCTTCACCGCCGAGAGCGTGATGCAGCTCGAGCGCACGCTCGGCGCGGACGTGATCATGCAGTTCGATCACGTGATCCCCGGGCAGAGCGAGGAATCGGTGGCGCGGGACGCGAGCGAGCGGAGCCTCCGCTGGCTCGCGCGGTGCGCGGCGGAGTTCGACCGGATCGGCGCCGAGGGGCTGGGGCCGGTGGATCCCGACGCGCTGGCCGGGCCGGCGGGGGCGCGGGCCAAGGGGAAGCGGGAGAAGCGCAGGGCGGCAGGTGGCGGGCGGGAGGCGGGCGGCGACGCGCCGGGCGCGCGGGGGGCCCCCCCCAATGACTCGATACCCGATCTCGCCGGCGCGACCGGCACCGAATCCGCGCCCGCGTCATCCGATCTCCGCCTTCCGCCCCCGCAGGCGCTCTTCCCGATCGTCCAGGGGGGGATCCACGCCGGTCTCCGCCGCGAGGCGGCGCGGCGCATCGTCGAGATGGGCGACTGGCGCGGCTTCGGGATCGGCGGCCTCTCCGTCGGCGAGGGGAAGCCGGACATGTACGCCATGCTCGAGGTCGTGGACGACGCCCTCCCGACCGACCGCCCGCGCTATCTCATGGGGGTGGGCTTCCCCGAGGACCTGGTCGAGGGAGTGCGCCGCGGGGTGGACCTCTTCGATTGCGTCGCCCCGACGCGGATGGGGCGCAACGGCGCCGCCTTCAGCGCCGACGGACGCGTCAACATCAAGCGGTCCGAGTACCGCCTCGACGACCGCCCTCTCGACCCCGAGTGCACGTGCTCGGCCTGCCGGCGCTTCTCGCGCGGCTACATCCGCCACCTGTACCTCGCCGACGAGCTCCTGGGGCTGCGCCTTCTCTCCCTGCACAATGTACATTTCCTCGTCGCCCTGATGCGCCGCGCCCGACAGGCGCTGCACGCGGGCGACTTCGACGCGTGGAGCGAGGGCTGGCTCCGGCGCTACCACGACGGCCGGATCGCCTCCGCGCCGCGCACCCGATCGATCTCGAGCACATGACGCACGTCGCCGTGACCGCGCTGCTCCAGCAGACGACGCCCGCAGCTGGCCGGGGGGGCATGCTCCCCTTCGTTCTCCAGATGCTCGCCATTCTGGCGATCTTCTACTTCATCCTCATCCGGCCGCAGCAGAAGCAGCGCAAGGCTCACGAGGAGCGCGTCAACAGCTTGAAGAAGGGCGACGAGGTGGTGACGGCGGGCGGGATCGTCGGCCGCGTCGTCCGCATCCAGGAGACGATCGTGGACGGCCAGCCGAAGCGCGCCGCGACCGACCGCGTGACGATCGAGTCGGGGGAGTCGCGCCTCGTCGTCGAGCGCGGCCGCATCGTCAGCATCGCCGGCGGCGAGCCGGCCGCCTCCTGAGCGCCATTCCGACCGAGCCCGCACCACCGACAGAATGAGCCTGCTCGACATCCGCGTTCTGGGCGATCCGATCCTGCGCCAGGAGACGATTCCCGTCACCGAGGTGACCGACGAGCTTCGTCAGCTCATCGCCGACATGTTCGAGACGATGT
>Ga0182741_1001637_pt1 | contig 28369 bp, 22 predicted proteins | sample eDN5th37CBELigOP_FD_128874 | JGI IMG/M metagenome (GOLD analysis project Ga0182741, IMG submission 128874) | Enriched Organic Plus compost microbial communities from Emeryville, California, USA - eDNA 5th pass 37_C BE-Lig OP (version 2) (version 2) ... | reverse complement strand
GGCGCCGTCCGCGTCGGCTTGGCGCACGGCGCGGTCGAGAATCGCCTGCCGGCCGGCGCCGGCAGCTACAACCCGATCTCCGACCGCCGCGCGCTCAGCGCGCGCCTGGATTATCTGGCGCTGGGCGATTGGCACGGCACGCTGGAGATCGCCGAGCGCACCTGGTACGCCGGCACCCCGGAGCCGGACCGCTTCCGCGACAACGATGCCGGTAACGCGCTGCTGGTCGAGATCGACGGCCCCGGCGCAGCGCCACGGGTCGAGCGCATCGCCACCGGCTACTTCCGCTGGCGCAGCATCGAGTTCGCCATGAGCGGCGCCGAAAGCCTGGCCGGACTGGAAGCGGCCTTGTGCGGGCTGGACGAACCCTACGACCGGCTGGTGGTGGATCTCACCCTGCGCGGCAACCTGGGCCTGGCCGAGCGCCGGCAGTTGGACGAACTGCTGCAGCGTTGGGGCGCGCGCTTCCACTTCCTGCGGCTGGACGACGGCGCGCTGGTGCCGACCGCCAGCGACGCCGACCTCGACCAGATCGGCGCCAGCGGCTTCCTACAGGAGGCGCTCGCCCGGCTGCGCGCGATCCAGGCCGACGCCGCCCATCCGGACCAGGCGCTCGCCGCCCCGGCGCTGCAGCGGCTGTACGCCGAGTATCTGAACACCCGGAGCTGAAGCACATGCAGTTCAAGCGCATCAGCATCAGGAACTTCCGCCGGCTGCAGGCACCGGTGGTGATCGACGGCCTTTCGCCCGGGCTGAACGTGATCGCCGGCGACAACGAGGAAGGCAAGTCCACCGTGCTGCGCGCCATCCGCGCGGCGCTGTTCGACAAGCACACCTTGAGCGGTCAAGGCGCCGCCGCCCTCCTCCCCTACGGCGCGCAAACCCGGCCCGAGGTGGAACTGGAATTCGCCCTGGGCGGGCAGGACTACCGCCTGCACAAGGCCTTCTGCCAGAAGCCGGCCGCCGAGCTCAGCGGCGGCGGCCGCAGCTTCGCCGGTCCCGCCGCCGAGGAGGCGTTGCGCGAGCTGCTCGGGTTCGATCACCAAGCCCGCGGCGCCAGCGATCCCCTACAACAAGGCGTGTGGGGCCTGCTCTGGGTCGAGCAAGGCACGGCCTACCTCCCCATGACGCACGGCGATCGGGCGCAGCGGACCTTGCAGGCCACGCTCGAATCGGAAGTCGGCGAAGTGCTCGGCGGTCAGCAGGGACAGGCGGTGCTCACCGCGGTGCGCACCGCCTACGCCCGTTACTTCACGCCCACCGGCAAGCCGACCGGCGAGTACCGCGATTCGACGCTGCGGGTGGAGACGCTGCGCGCGCAGCTGCAAGCGGTCGACGCCGAGCTCGCGGCCTACGAGGAACAGGTCGACCTGCTGCAGCGCGCGCAGGACGAGCTGCAACGCATCCGCCGCAACAACGAACTGGAACAGCGCGTCGCCGCGCTCGATCGCGCCCGCGCCGCCGCGGGCGAGCTGGAGGGCCTGCGACAAGCCGTGGACGCCGCCGAAACGGCGCTGCGCATCGCGCAAGCCGAGCAAGTCGGCCCGCGCGAGCGCTGGACCCAGCGCGAGGCCAACGTGCGCAGCCGCGACGAGCTGCTCGCCAAGGCCGACTCGCTGCGGCAGCGCCGCGATCAGGCGCAGGCCGCGCGCCTCGACGCGGAACGGCGGCTGTCCGTCGCCGAACAGGCCCGGCAGCAAGCAGACGCCGCGCTGAACGCGGCGCGGGAACGCCAGCGCCGGGCCGAGCACGGCCAGCGCCGGTTGCAGCTGTCGCGCAGCATCGCCGAGCTGCGCGAGCGCATCCGCCACGCCGAGCAGGCCGAGGCGGCCGCGGCGCAAGCGCAAGGCGCCGCCGCCGCATTGGCGATCGATGCCGATGCGCTGACCCAACTGCGCAAGCTGGAGAACGATCTGATCCGCGCCCAGGCGCAGCTCGACGCCGGCGCCACCCAGGTGCGGCTCGACCTCACCGTCGACGCCCTGCGTGACGGCGAACCGCTGGCGCGGCAGGCCGATTTCGCCGTCACCGCGCGCACCGAGCTGACCCTGGCCGGCGTCGGTCAGATCGTCATCACCCCCAGCGGCCAGGACCTGGCCGCCGCCGCCGAGCGGCTGCGGAGCTTGAACCAACAGCGCCAGGCCCTGCTCGCGCGCTGCGCTGTACAAGACCTTGCCGCGCTCGAGGCGAAGTTGGCGCCGCGCCAGGCGCTGGAACGCGATGCCGAGACACAGCGCAAGCTGGTCAAGGCGCATGCGCCGGCGGGCTTGGATGCGCTGCGCGCCGATCTGGCACGGCAGGAAGCGATGCTGGCCCAGTTGGTCGACGCCGATTGCGCGGCGGCGAGCGTCGAGGCCGTCGACGCCGAACTGCAGGCCGCGACCGCCGCGGTGACGGCGGCGCAGAGCGCGGCCGACGACGCCGCCGTCATGCTTGCCAAGGCCCGCGCCGATCTGGAGCGGGCCGGTCAGGAGCTGGTGCAGGCCGACACCGTGCTGCGTGCCAACGACGAGCAATGCCAGCGGCTGACCGCACAACTGGCCGAGGCGCGCGCCCAGGAGAGCGACGATGCGCTCTACGCCGCCATGAGCAAGGCCGATCTCGCCGCGGCCAAGGCCGCGCAGGCGCTGGACGAGGCCCGCGCCCGGCTCGCCGCCGCCGACCCGGAGCGGGTGGCCGCCGAGCTGGAGATGGCCGAAAGCGCGCTGGACCAGCACAAGGCCCGGGTGGAGCAACTGCGGCGCCGCGCCCGCGACTTGGAGGTGGAACTGCAGAGCCTGGGCCATCAGGGCTTGGGCGAGCGCCGGCAGGAACTGGCCGCCGAACTCGCTCGCGCCGAGGCGCAGGCCGCGCATCTGCGCCGCGAGGCCGAGTCGCTGCGCCTGCTGAAGAACGTGCTCGACGAATGCGCCCAGCGCGCACGGGAGAATTTCCTGGCGCCGGTGCTGCAGCGCGTGGCCCATCACCTGCGTCACCTGATGCCCGGCACCGAACTGCTGCTCGACGACCGCCTGCAGCTGTGCGGCCTGCGCCGGCAAGGCATCGACGAACCGTTCGAAGCGCTGAGCATAGGCACCCGCGAGCAGCTGGCGGTGATCACCCGGCTGGCCTTCGCCGACCTGCTCAGCGAAAAGGGTCAACCGGTGGCGGTGGTGCTCGACGACGCGCTGGTGTTCGCGGACGACGGCCGCTTCGAGCGCATGAAGCTGATCTTGCGGCTAGCCGCGCAGCGTTACCAGATACTGATCCTGACCTGTCGCGAACGCGACTACCTCAGCCTAGGCGTTCCGATCGTGCGCCTCGCCGAGTGCCGTGTGCTGACGGAACGGCAGGCGCCGCTGGAAGCCTGACGACATACAGGGCTTATTCGAATGGATGGCTACGACCTGATCGGCGACATTCACGGCCATGCCGACGCGCTACGCGGCCTGCTGCGCGGGCTCGGCTACCGCGAGCGGCTCGGCGGCTACCGCCACCCGACGCGACAAGCCATTTTCCTCGGCGACTTCATAGACCGCGGCCCCGGCCAACGCGAGGTGCTGGAACTGGTGCGAGCGATGGTGGAGAACGGCGCGGCGCAGGCGGTGATGGGCAATCACGAGTTCAACGCCCTCGCCTTCCACACGCCGGACCCGGCCGAGCCGGGGCAGTACCTGCGCCCTCACCTCGACAAGAACCTGCACCAGCACCGGGCCTTCCTGGACGAGTACGAAACCCGCCCGGCGGCGCTGGCGGACGTGCTCGGCTGGTTCTACAGCCTGCCGTTATGGCTGGACCTGGGCGAGCTGCGGGTGGTGCACGCCTGCTGGCACCCGCAGTTCATGCGGGCCCTGGCGCCCGAGCTAGACGCGGGTACGCGGCTCACGCCCAAGCTGCTGGAAGCGGCCTCGCGCCAGGACACCGCCCAGTTCGATGCGGTCGAAACGCTGCTGAAGGGCCTCGAAGCCGATCTCCCCGCCGGTGTCAGCTTCGTCGACAAGGGCGGCGTACAGCGTTACCGCACGCGACTGCGCTGGTGGCTTCCCGCCGAGGGCGAAAGCTGGCGCAGCATGGCGCTGCTGCCGGACGCGACCGCGTCGCTCCTGCCCGAGGAGGCGCTGCCCGCCTCGATCAGTAGCGGCTATCCGACCACGGCGCCGCCGGTATTCGTCGGCCACTACTGGCTGCACGGGACGCCCGCGCCGCAGGCCGACAACGTCGCCTGCCTCGACTACAGCGTGGCGCATCCGGCCGGCAAGCTGGCCGCCTACCGCTGGGACGGCGAGACCCTGCTGTCGGCGACGAAATTCGCCTGGATAGACCATGCCGGCAACCAGCATTTCGGGGATGATTCGGCGGCGGGCTAGAGTGGCTTCTGGAATCGAGTGGCGCGCTTAGCGCGCTTAAAGCGGTAAGTGCGGCACGACAATCCGCGGCTTACGCGCCCGGGTGGACGGACGGATGCATCCGCGGCCGATAGCCGGCCGCCAGCACCTGACACACCGAGTACGGCGTAACCACCTCGACCAGCCCTTCCGGCAACGCGCGGCTGGCGCGGTAACCGCTCGGCGTCCACTCCCGGAGCCGGCCCTGCCACACCAGCCACGGCGCGCGGCTGTTGGGCAGCTTGAGCATGACGCCGTCGGCGAGATCCGCCGCCCTGCCCTCCCAGTGCCGCTGCTGGCGCTGGCCGTCGACGCGCTCGGCGTGCAGGAATTCGTCGATCTCGGCCATGGTGGCCGGCGGCTGCGGCAACAGTGCCGCGTTGCGCTCCAGCCACAAGCGTTTGAACTGCTCGTATTCGGCGCGGCGGCACTCGGCGCAAGGCCTGTGCCCAGCCGCCAGGCCGGTCGCCTCGTCCAGGAAGAACAACTCGGTGTACTGCCCCGGCGCCATTACCTCGCGGCGGCGATCCTTGAAGCTCAGGGTGCAGATCACCCAAGCCTTGCGCGCCCAGCGCTTTTGCGTGAGCTGGCCGTGCTCGCCGTGCAGGCAGCCGCGATTACCCATGAACATCCCACGCTCGGGCACGGCGATGATGTCGCCGAAGGGGGTGACTCGGTTCTGGCGGGGCACGCCACGCGCTCCTATGAAGGTACCGGCCAAACGGCCGATCGGCAGGATACTGCCGAGCACAGACAATCGCATAGGTCGGCCATCACGCGTCAAGTACGTCACCGCCCGCCCGCTTGCCGCAGAGCAAGCCAGCGGGGCGAACACGCGGCTACACTGTCGGCGTCCATTAGCAGAACAACAATCGCACCGGAAATGAATCTCGACCTCCTGCTCGGACTCGCCACCGCCCTCGGCGTCGGCCTCCTGATCGGCACCGAGCGCGGCTGGAGCGCGCGCGATCACGCCGACCGGGAATTGGTGGCGGGCATCCGCACCTACGGCCTGAGCGGTCTGTTCGGCGGACTGGCGGCGCTGGCCGCGACCCACTTCGGCTTCGGCGCCTGGATCGCGATGTTCGTGATGCTGGCGCTGCTGGTGGTGGCCGGCTACCTGGTGGAAGCGCGCCGCAGCGGCGATCACGGCATGACCAGCGAGGTGGCGCTACTGCTGACCTTCCTGCTCGGCAGTCTGGCCCTGGCCGAGGCGAGATCGCTCGCCGCCGCCTGCGCCATCGTGGTGGCGCTATTGCTGAGCCTGAAGGAGCGCCTGCACGGGGCGCTGCGCCGGCTCAGCGAGCAGGAGCTTGGCGGCGCGCTGAAGCTGCTGTTCATTTCGTTCGTGCTGCTGCCGACGCTGCCCAACCAGGGCTACGGCCCGTGGCAGGCATTCAACCCGTATACCACCTGGTGGATGGTGGTGCTGATCGCCGCCATCGGCTTCGCCGCCTACGTGGCGATCCGCCTGCTCGGCACCCGCTACGGGCTTATGGTGACGGCGCTGCTCGGCGGCATCGTCTCCTCCACGGCCATGACCATGACCCTGTCGCGGTTGGACGCGCCCAAGCTGCGGCCGGCGCTGGCAGCCGGGCTGCTGGCGGCGTCGGCGCTGATGTTCCCGCGGGTGCTGCTGGAAGTCGGCGTGGTCAACCCAGAACTGCTGCCAGCGCTGGTCGGACCGCTGCTGGCGGCCGGCGCGGTCTATACCGTCGGCGCGCTGCTGTACTTCCGGCACGCGGCGCAGCAGCCGGAGCCGGCGGACGGACCGACCTTCAAGAATCCGTTCGAACTCGGCCCGGCGTTGCGCTTCGCCACCCTACTGGTGGCGATTCTGTTCCTGGTGGAAGGGGCACGACGCTGGCTGGGCGAGGTCGGCGTGTATCTGGTGGCGGTGCTGTCCGGCATGACCGACGTCGACGCCATCACCTTGTCGCTGGCCCACAGCGCGCACAGCGACGGGCTGCGCGCGGAGGTGGCGGTGCGCGGCATCGTGCTGGCGGCGTTCACCAACAGCTTGGTCAAGGGCGGGCTGATCGCCGCCATCAGTGGCGCGGCGCTGGCACGGCGCACGCTGCCGATCATGGCTACCGGCCTGCTGCTGGGCGGCGCGCTGTTGCTGGTGTGACAGGAGCACCTGGACGCGGCCCGGCTTGAGCGTCACGAAGCGACAAAGCGCATAACATGCGCCGGTTGCGAATGTTAGACTTCGCCCTGCGCTCGTCCTCCCGATGAGCACGCCCCGCCTGCTCGGCAGCTTCGGGGCAATTTCCATAGCAAGACCGCTCCGGAGAGCCTCATGACCTTCGTCGTCACGGAAAACTGCATCAAGTGCAAGTACACCGACTGCGTGGAAGTCTGCCCGGTGGACTGCTTTCACGAAGGGCCGAACTTTCTGGTGATCGACCCCGAGGAATGCATCGACTGTTCACTGTGCGAGCCCGAGTGCCCAGCCGAGGCGATCTTCTCCGAGGACGACGTGCCCGCGGACCAGGCCCACTTCCTCGAGATCAACGCCGATTTGGCCAAGAACTGGCCGGTGATCACCGAGAAGAAGGATCCGCCCGCCGACGCCGAGGATTGGGACGGTAAGCCGGGTAAGCTGCAGTACCTCGAGCGCTAGTACTGGCGCTAAGCCGATATCCAGGGCGCGGTCGCCGGCGACCGCGCTTTTCGTCGCCGGAGGTAGAAGCGCTAGCCGCCTCTGCCCGGCAGGAAACGCTTCCGCGCAGATGGTGCGCCGCGCGCACCATCTTCCTCCCAGCGCGGACCTAGCGAGCCGCTATGCGGCCGCGCCGATCACCCCGACCAACCCCAGTACGGTCAGCAACCAGCCGCTCACCGCGTAGCGGAACAGCCGCGGCGCGTGCTTCAGCTCCATGAAGTGATCGATCACCAACTGCCCCTTGATGGCGGCCAACCCCAGCACCAGCAGCGGCAGCCACGCGCCATCCAGGCGATGACCGGCCAGCCAGGCACTGATCGTGAGAGCCAGCAGCACCAGCCAGATCCAGGCGAGTTTCTTCATGGCGCACCTCACAGCAGCACGTAAACCAAGGGGAACAGCACCAGCCACACCAGGTCGACCATGTGCCAGTAGCTGGCGCCGCTCTCCACGCCGCGGTGGTCGGCGGCGCTGTACAGCCCGCGCCGGCAGCGCAGGGTCACGGCGATGAGGATGATCATGCCCAGCAGCACATGCATCAGGTGGAAGAAGGTGGTGAAGAAATAGAAGAAGTGGAAGGTACTGCTACGCAGGTTGTAACCGGCGCCGATCAGCTGCACGTATTCCGAGAACTTGATGACGGTATAAGCCGCGCCGCTGCCCGCCCCCGCCAGCAACCAGCGGCTGCAGGCGTCGGCGCCGCCGCCGCGCATCGCCTTCACCGCGCGAGCGACGAAGTAGCTGCCGGTGAGCAGGATCAGCGTGTTCACCAGGCCGGCGCCGGCGTGGATGGTGCGCGCGCCGTCGGCGAATACTTGCGGCTCGGCGGCGCGGGCGAAGGCTAGGCTGACGAACAGCAGCCCGAACACGGCCAACTCGGCCAGAATGAAGAACCACATGGCCAGATCGCCGGGCAGATGCCGGGCTCGGCGCGCGCTCGCCTCGATCTCGGCGGCGACCACCTCCTGATAGGTGCTCATGCTTGCCTCCCGGTGAGCAGCAGGTACAACCGCGGCAGCAACTCGGGCAGCTGCGCCGGCTGACGCAACAACACGAAGCGCTGCTGGCCGAAGATGTACGGCAGGTAGTCGGCGGCGTCCTGGTCGATGGTGACGCAGAACGGCTCCACCCCGGCGCGGCGCGCCTCGAGCAGCGCCTGGCGGGTGTCCTCGACGCCGTAGCGGCCTTCGTACAGATCCAGATCGTTTGGCTTGCCGTCGGTGAGCAGCAGCAGCAGGCGCTGACCGGCCGGCTGCTCGGCCAGCACCTCGGTGGCCTGGCGGATCGCCGCGCCCATGCGGGTGTAGTAACCCGGCTGCAGCGCCTGGATGCGGCCGCGCACCGGGTCGCCCCAGCGCTCACCGAAGTTCTTGATCAGGTTGAAGCGGACGTGATCGCGCTTCTTCGAGGAGAAGCCGTACATGGCGAAGCGGTCGCCGCCGGCGTCCAGCGCCTCGCCCAGCAGTTGCAGGCTGTCGCGCACCACGTCGATCACCTGGTGGTGGTCGTCGACCCAGGCGTCGGTGGACATGGAGATGTCGGCCAGCACCAGGGCGGCCAGGTCGCGATGCCGGCTGTCCAGGTCGCGCCACAGGCGGGCGTCGGCCTGGGCGCCGCCGCGGCGGCGCTCGGCCTGGAAGCGGATGCAGGCATCCAGGTCTAGCTCGCGCCCCTGCGGCTGGCGGCCGCTCCAGACCCGCTCCGGCCGCAGTACCTGAAAGCGGCGGCGCAGTTCGGCCGCGGTGGGCCGCAGCCGCTCCGGCAGCGCGGCCGGTTCCGCCTCGCGCGACAGCATCGGAATCACCCGGCAATGGCGTGGCCGCAGTTCGCCGCGGCGCCAGTCCCACTCCGGCAAGAGGCGGCCGTCGCTCAACGGAATGTCGTCCTCGGCCGCCGCCGGTAGATCCAGGTCCAACCGCAGCCGCGAGGCGGTGGCGTCGTTGCGCCGCGCCAGGCTGATCACGTCCAGATCCTCGGCGACGCGCTCGGCCTCCTCTTCCTCGGTGTCGTCGGCGGTGCGGTCCACCGGCACGTACTCCGACCAGGAGAACAGGCTCTCCAGGCGGAACACGATCAGCCCGTTGCGGCCGTCGATGTCCTCCACGTACTCGCCGCGCCGGCGCAGCTTCGCCTTGTGCGCCGGCGTGCCGGGCGCTTTGTCTTGCATGTCCTCGTGCACCTTGCTCTCCGGCGCGGCCAGCTCCGGACAGGGATACAGCCACAACGGCACCGGCTTGGGCTCGCCCGGCGCCACCGGCAGTTGGTCGCGGCAACCCGGAACGCGCAGCGCGTCGCGGATGGCGCGCTCGCGCCGGCCTTCCGCGGCCGGCAGCTGTTCCGGATCGGGCCGCAGCGCCAGCAGCGCCTCCACCAAGCGGCGGTACACCGGCGCCAGACCCGGCAGCGCGGTCAGGGTCTCGCCCACCAGGCGCTGGTTGGCGGCGAACCACTCGGCGTCGCCGGCCGGCTGGCCGCGGCTGGCCAGCGCCACCAGCCACAGATACAGATCACGGTTTAGCGCCGGATCGGGAAACAAGGCGATGCGTTCCGGCACGCGCACGCTCTCGGCGTCGCGCCAGGCCAGCTGATGCCGCTTACCGGTGCCGGCGACACGGTGCAGCCAATGGCGGCGGGCGCGCACCGTGCGCGCCGTGGCCGGCGCCACCCGCAGCCCGGGATCGCCGCCGAGCGCGCGGAATACCACGCCAAGGCGGGTCTGCACCGACTCCAGCGTCACCGCCGCCTCCGGGTGCTCGTCGTTGGCCAGGCGGGTGATCAGGCGATGCCAGCGGACGCCGACTAGTTCTTCCATTGCGTTTCTCCCTTGGCGCTAGGGCAGGAAATCTGGGTGCGCGGCCGGCGGTCGAGCTCGGTCGCGGCTTGGCCGATCACCCAGTTGAGCAGCGGCCCATCCGGGTTGTCGGCCTGTACGGTGGCGCAAGCCTGGATGCAGGCCGCGCACTGGGTGCAGGTGAATTTCGCGCGCTTGAAGCCGCGCGGCGGCAAGCGCATCGGGCAGACCTCGTCGCAGGCGTGACAACCGCGGCAGTCGCGGCCGCGGGCGGCGTCGTAGCCCACCACCATCGCCTTGCGGTTGGCCATCCAGATCAGGCTCTGGAAGATGCCGACGGCGCAGCCGTACTTGCAGAAGAAGTGGCGCGCCAGGGTGAATTCGATGGCGAACAGCGCCGTGGCGACGGTTACGAAGATCCACTGCCAGCGCGGCAGTTCGAGGGTGAACAAGCCGCGCCACAAGGGCAGCGGCGGTACCAGGTAACTGAGCAGGGTGACGGCCCAGAGCGCGGCGACCAATGCCACCGCGCCCGCCACCACCAGCCGGGCGCCAGCGCGGCGTTCGCCGCGGCGCCGCTCCCACAGGGAGCGCCGGCCCAGCCAGCGCTGCATCACGGCGTCGATCCACTCCACCATGGAGAAGTGCGGACATAGCCAGCCGCAGTAGATCCGGCCCCAGCGCCAGACCGCGAACATCAGCAACCCCAGGGTCAGCAGCAACGGCAGGCCCGCGCGCAGGGTCATGCGCAGCGCCAGGTCGCCCGCATCGGCGGTGTGGCCGAGCTCACGCAGGCCCAAAGTCCAATCCATGCCTAGGAAGACGAAGTGGCCCCGAGTCAGATCCAGGCGGAACAGATCCAGAACCGGCGCCAGCAGGAACAGCGCGAAAAAAGCGGTGCGAGTCGCGAAGCGGCCGGCCATGGCGTTACTCCTTACAGAAACCGGCCCGCCCCCGCGGGCCGGTATCGGACCATGACGGCGCGTTTAGGCAGCGGCCGGCTGCTCGACCTCCGTGATCGCCTTCGGCTCACCGGCGGCGACGAAGAAGCTGGCGACGTACAGCACCAGGCCGACCAGGAACAGCAGACCCGAACCCAGACGCAGCCAGTAGAACACCGCCAGCTGATCCTGCGTGGCCATGAAGTTCAGCGCCTGGCCCGAGGCGGGCAGCCGCTGCAGCCACACCTGCACCACGCCGGCGGCGGTGAGGAACAGGGTGATCAGGATCATCGAGATGCTCATCAGCCAGCACGCGGCGATCTCGAGCGACTGCGCCCGCTCGCTGTTGGCGACCCGGCCGCGCATCAGCGGAACGGCGTAGGAGATGATGCACATCACGATCATCGCGTAGGCGCCGAAGAAGGCCAGGTGGCCGTGCGCGGCGGTGATCTGGCTGCCGTGCGTGTAGTAGTTCACCGGAGCCAGGGTGTGCAGGAAACCCCACACGCCGGCGCCGAGGAAGGCCATGATGCTGCAGCCCAGCGCCCAGGTGGTGGCGGCGCGGTTGGGGTGGTTGCGGCGGCGGCGGCTGACCATGTTGAAGGCGAACACCATCATCATGAAGAACGGCAGCGGCTCCAGCGCCGAGAACACCGAACCCAGCCACAGCCAGTACTCGGGCGCGCCGATGTAGAAGTAGTGGTGACCGGTGCCGATGATGCCGCTTATCAGTGCCATGGCGATGATCACGTACAGCCACTTCTCGATCACCTCGCGGTCCACGCCGGTGGTCTTGATCAGCACGAACGCCAGGATGCTGCCGAGGATGAGCTCCCACACGCCTTCCACCCACAGGTGCACAACCCACCACCAGAAGTACTTGTCCATGGTGAGCGACTTCGGGTTGTAGAAGGAGAACAGGAAGAACACCGCCAGACCGACCAGGCCGGTGATCAGCACCATGTTGATCACGGTCTTGCGGCCCTTGAGGATGGTGAGGCCCACGTTATAGAGGAAGCCCAGCGCCACGATCACGATGCCGATCTTGGTGATGGTGGGCTGCTCCAGGAACTCGCGCCCCATGGTCGGCAGCAGGCTGTTGCCGGTCATATCGGCCAGCTTGGCGTACGGCACCGACAGGTAGCCGACGATGGTGAGCGTGCCGGCGACGGCGAACACCCAGAACAGCAACTTGGCCAGGAAGGGGCTATGCAGCTCGCGCTGCGACTCCTCGGGCACCAGATAGTAGGTGGCGCCCATGAAGCCGAACAGTAGCCACACGATCAGCAGGTTGGTGTGGACCATGCGGGCCACGTTGAACGGAATGGCCGGGAACAGGAAATCCCCGATCACGTACTGAGTGCCCAGGATCAGACCGAATAGGATCTGTCCGATGAACAAGATGATGGCGAAGACGAAGTAGGGCTTCGCCACGGCCTGACTTTGGTATTTCATTGCGTTCTTCTCTCCACTTAGCCCTTACCCCGTGGCTTAGCCTTCGACGTTCGGCGGCCAGCTGTTGTCGTCGATGCGCGAGGTCCAGATCAGGAACTCGGCCAGCGCGTTGATCTCCTCGTCGGTGAGGTTGAACTGCGGCATCTTGCGGCGGCCCTCGACCGGGATCGGCTGAGCCGCCATCCAGGCCTTGAGGTAGCCCTTGAAGGCCTCCTCGTTGCCGCCGCCGCGGCGATCGAACACATTCCCCAGCTCGGGAGCGAAGTAGGCGCCCTCGCCCATCAGCGAATGGCAGCCGACGCAGTTGTTCTTCTCCCAGATCTCCTTGCCGTGAGCGACTTCGGCGGTGAGCATCTCGCGGTTCTCACGCTTCGGCAGCGCGGTAACCGTGTCGAAAGTGAGCCCCAGGAACAGCAGAATGAAGAACGCGCTGCCCCCGTAGTAGATGTTGCGGGCCATGCCCTTTGTGAACCTTTCTGACATCGAGCTGTCCTCTTATGAACTGCCTAGATTCTTGCTACCGAGCGTTGTGGACTAATTGATATCCGTCAATTACATCTTTTAGGGCGCGGCAAACTGCATCGGCCGCCGCTTAGATGCTCCCTCCCAGATGCGCGCGCACCACGTCCATCAGTGCATCCAGAGTCGTGGGATCGTCGCTCAGCGGCTGCGCCAGACACGCCTCGCAGGCGCTGACCGGATCGACGCCGTCGCGAACCAACATGGCGGCGTGGATCAGCAGGCGGGTCGAGGCCGCCTCCTCCAGGTCGTGCTCGTTGAGGTTGCGCAGCGCACGACCCAGCGCGACCAGTCGCGTCACCCGCGCCACGTCGAGGCCGGACTCGCGGGTCACGATCTCGATCTCGGCTTCCTGACTCGGGTAGTCGAAGGACATCGCGACGAAGCGCTGCCGGGTGCTGGGCTTGAGCCCTTTCAGCAGATTGCGGTAGCCGGGGTTGTAGGACACCACCAGCATGAAACCGGGCGCGGCCTGAAGTTGCTCGCCGGTGGCGTCGATCGGCAGCACACGGCGGTGATCGGCCAGCGGGTGCAGCACCACCGTGGTGTCCTTGCGCGCCTCGATCACCTCGTCCAGGTAGCAGATCGCGCCCTCGCGCACCGCGCGGGTGAGCGGACCGTCCTGCCAGAAAGTACCGTTGGCGCCGATCAGATGACGGCCGACCAAATCGGCGGCGGTAAGGTCGTCGTGGCAGGCCACCGTGTACAGCGGACGCATGAGCCGCGCCGCCATGTGCTGCACGAAACGCGTCTTGCCGCAGCCGGTGGGCCCCTTGATCAGTACCGGCAGGTGGTGGCGCGCGGCGTGCTCGAACAGCATCACTTCATTGCCGGACGCGCGGTAGTACGCGGGTTGTTCTAGATCGAGCGCGTGGACGGCGGATTGGTTCGACATGGAGCGGCTCCTCTGCTCGGTGACGCTGAGCCGAATATAACATACATCCTTCGTATATGTTTATACCTCCAAGTGGGCACATGCGAACTGTGCCGCATTCGCGGAGAGCCGGCGTCGGGGAACAGCGGGACGATATGCCCGGCGCCGCTAACCCGCCGAAACGAAGCGGGAGGGAGAACCTCTCCCGCTTTAAAGGGGCTGCGTAGCCCGAGTTGAACGAGGCCGCAAGCCAGCATCTGGAGCCGAATCGCGGCCGCAGCGGGCGGGCGGCGGCTATGCCGCCCGCCGCTGACACATCAGGCGGCGTCGTCCTTGAGCAAACGACGCAGCACCTTGCCGGCGCTGGTGGCCGGCAGCGCGTCGCGGAAGGCGACATAGCGCGGATACTTGTAGGCCGCCATGTTCTCCCGCGCCCAATCGATGATCTCCTGCTCGGTGACCTTGCCCTTGTACTCGGGCCGCAGCACGGCGAACAGCTTGACGCTCTCGCCGCGCTTGTCGTCGGGCACGCCGATGGCGGCGCACTGCATGATCGCCGGGTGGCGCAGCATCAGCGCCTCCACGTCTTCGGGGAACACGCTGTAGCCCGAGCACTTGATCATCTCCTTCACCCGGCCGGTGAAGTAGAGATAGCCGTCCTCGTCGAGGTAGCCGACGTCGCCGGTGTGCACCCAGCCATCGCGCAGCGTCTCCTCGGTGGCCTCGGGACGCTTCCAATAGCCCTTGAACACGGCGGGGTTGCGCACCAGGATCTGTCCGCTCTTACCGGCTGGGACCTCCTCGCCGCTCTCCAGATCGACGATGCGGATCTCGTTGCCGGGGATCGCCACGCCGCAGCTGCCCCACTTGATCCGATCCTTGGGCATGTAGGTGTCGGAGGTATGGGTTTCGCTCAGGCCGTACGACGCCTCGGTCATTTGGCAGCCGGTGAGCGCCTTCCACTCCTCGGCCAGCTTCTCGGTGACCGGGATGCCGAAGCTGGTGGCCAGGTTCAGCTGCAGCGAGCGCAGGTTGCGCTTATCCACGCCCGGGTAGTCGAGGATGGCGCGGTTCATCGGCGCGATGCTGTACCAGGTGGTAACCCCGTACTTCTCGAAGGCCTGGATCACCGTCTCCGGATCGAAGCGGGTCAGGGTGATCACGGTGGAGCGCGCGTAGACGGCCGTGTACACACCGAAGTTCATGCCGGCGATGTGGCAGAACGGCGCGATCGCCAGGCTGGTCTGCTCCAAGCCCATGTTGCGCACCTGGTACGACGCGGCGGTCTTGTACAGGGCGGCGCCGAAGCTGAGCATCGCGCCCTTGGGCCGGCCGGTGGTACCGGAGGTGAAGGTCATCAGCGACACGTCGTTCCACAGATCGACCGCCACCGGCTCCTGTAGCGGCGCGGTCTCGCGCAGGATCTGCAGCAGATCGACCGTGCCCTCGGGCACGCTCAGCACGCGCGGCAGATCCGGCGGAACGGGCAGCGTCGGCTGCTCCGGCAGGTAGTCGGCGTAGGACGTGGTCACCACCAGTTCCAGCAGCGGCAGCGTGGAGCGCACCGAAGCCACGGTGTCGTACAGATCGCGGCTGGTGATCAGCGCCTTGGCCTCGCAGGCCTCGAGCTGATATTGCACCTCGGCGGCCTTGTACTGCGGGTTGAGCGGGCTGACGATGGCGCCGCACATCTGCACGGCGTAGTGGGCCATGATGTACTGCGGGCAGTTCTGCAGATAGATACCCACCCGGTCGCCCTTGCTCACGCCGCGGCTCTGCAGGAAGCCGGCGAGACGCCGCACCGCGTCGCCCAGCTCGCCCCAGGTGACCGTCTTGCCGTAGAACACGTAGGCGGCGCGATCGGGCGTGGTGACGGCGTTATCCAGCAGGTAGGCGTGCATGGGCTGCTCGCCCAAGCGATATTCGATCTCCGCCCCCTTCCCCGCGATAGCGCGATCCTGGCTTTGCATGTCTCTCTCCTCGATTGGTGTTGTTAGGGCGCGCTATCAGCGCGCCTTCATGGTCGGGTCCAGCGCGACGCGCAGCGACTCACCCATGGTGTTGAACGCCAGCGCCGTGATCATGATCATCAGTCCCGGGGCGTACATCTGCTCCGGTGCGATTTCCATGTACATGTACGCGCGCGCCAGCATCGCTCCCCAGCTGACCTCGGGCGGCTGGATGCCGAGGCCGAGGAAGCTCAAGCTGGCCTCGGCCAGCAGCGCCACCGCCAGCAGCAGCGTGGCCTGCACGATCACCGGCTGAATGGCGTTGGGCAGCACGTGCCGCACCAGGATGCGGCCGGTCGAGGCGCCGAAGCAGCGCGCCGCGTCGACGTAAAGCTCCTGGCGCACGACCAGGGTGCGCGCGCGCACCAGGCGCGCCAGCTGCGGCGCAAACACCAGCCCCACCGCGATCATGGCGTTGGTCAGGCCGATGCCCATGGCGCCGGTCACCGCCACCGCCAGCACGATGGCCGGGAACGACAGCAGCGCGTCGATGACGCGGCTGATCACCTCGTCCACCCAGCCGCCGAGGAATCCGGCCAGCAGGCCGAACGGCACGCCGACCGCCAGGCCGATGCCGACCGCCAGGAACGCGGCGTAGATCGACATCGAGGTGCCGTGGATCAGGCGGCTGAACACGTCGCGGCCGAGGTCGTCGGTACCCATCCAGTGCTCGGCGCTGGCCGGAGCCAGCGTGTTGGCAAGGTCTTGCTCGGTCGGCGAGTACGGCGCGATCCACGGCGCCAGCAGCGCAGCGCCCACCATCACCAGCAGGACCAGCAGACTGGCGGCGCCGCGCGGATCGCGCCGCATCCAGCCAAGAATGCGCAGGTAAACGGGCTCGTCGTGCGCGAGCGCCAAGCTAAGCGTATTGCTGCTCATGTCAGTCGATCCTCGGATCCAGCACCGTGTACAGCATGTCGGTGGCGAGATTGACCACGATCACCGTCACCACCATGGCCAACACCGCGCCCTGCACCAGCGGGAAGTCGCCTTCCAGCACGGCGTTGACCACCGCGCTGCCCATGCCGGGAATCGCGAACACCGCCTCCACCACCACGGTGGCGGCCAGGATCTTGGTGAACAGCAGGCTGACCACGGTGAGCAGATTGACGCTGACGTTCTTCAGGCCGTGCTTCCACAGGATCTTCGCCGGCGACAGGCCCTTAGCGTGCAGCGTGCGCACATGCTGCGAGTGATGGATCTCCACCAGCGAGCTGCGCAGCTGCCGCGCCACCTCGGCGATACCGCCGGTGCTCAGCGCCAGCGCCGGCAGGGTGGCGTACCAGACCGCGGCGGCGAAATCCTCCGTCGGCGAGACGAAGCCGGTCGCGGGGAACAGCTGCAGGGTCAGGCCGAGCACCAGCACCAGGATCATGCCCAGCCAGAAGTTCGGCACCGCCACGCCGAGCGAGGCGATGCTCATGATGAAACCGTCCCTGGGCGAGCCCGGCCGGCTGGCGGCCAGAATGCCCAGCGGCACGCCGATCAGCACCGACAGCGCGATCGCGTACACCACCACGAACAAGGTGGTGGGGAAGGTTCGGGTGACGGTCTCGGCCACCGCCTCGCCGGTCAGCAGCGAGCTGCCCAGGTCGCCTTGCACGGCGTGCCACAGCCAGGAGCCGTACTGCACCAGGAACGGTTGGTTGAGCCCGTACAAGTCACGGATCTCGGCGATGCGTTCCTCGCTGGCGTTCTCGCCGGCCAGGGTGACCGCGATGTCGCCCGGCAGCAGCTGCATCAGCGAGAACACGATGAACGTCGCCAGAACCATAATCGGCGCCGCCTGCAGCAGGCGGCGGTAAAGCATCTTCGCCTTTCTGTTCATGCCGGTCTCGTGTCCAGTGATTGCGACAGGGAGGACGGGCCCGCGCCGGCGGCGCGGACCCGCCGCCGACTTACGCCTTCTTCAGGGACACGCCCTCGAACTTGGGCTTGCCGAGCAGGTTGTTGCGGTAGCCGTGGACGTGGCTGGCGGCGGCCACGATGTCCATGCGGAACGCCAGCGGCACCACCAGGGCGTGCTCCATGACCAGCCGCTGCACCTTCGCCAGCGCCTGTTTGCGCACGGCGATGTCGTCGGTGGCGCGCGACTCGGCCAGCGCCTCCTCGAAGCCCTCGGGCGGCGCCACCCGGCCGGCGTTGAAGTAGGCGTTCTTGGAGTACATCAGGCCGTAGGCCATGCTCGGATCGGGACGGCCGGTCCAGGCCGACAGGATCAGATCGCCCTCGCCGCGCGCGAAGTACGCGGCCGACATCTCTGGAATGGTGCCGTTGGTGAAGCGCCCGCCGATACCGACCTTGGCGAACTGCGCCAGCACCACCTCCTCCGCCTGGATGGTCGCCTGGTCGTTGTAGCCGCGCATGTCCAGCTTCACGCCGTTGCCGTAGCCCGCCTCCTTGAGCAGGGCCTTGGCCTTGTCCGGGTCATACGGATAGAGCTTGGCCACCTCCGGATCGTAGGCCCAGTGCGACTTCGGCAGGTTCATGTAGGCAGGCTCGGCGGCGCCGGCCAGTACCGCTTGCACGTAAGCCTCACGGTCGATGGCGTAGTTCAGCGCCTGCCGCACCCGCACGTCCTGCAGCGGACCGCGCGAGTAGTTCAGGTAGATCTGGAAGCAGTAGATGGTCGAGTCGGTGTATACCTGCAGACCTTTGCCGCGCTGGATCAGCGGCAGCTGGCGGCCGCCCAGGTGATAGGCGATGTCCGCCTGCCCGGACATCAACGAGCGCAGCCGCGTGGCCGGATCGGTGATGATGGTGAACTCGATGCCGGCCAGCGGGTAACGCTCCGGCTTCCAGTAGTCGGGGTTACGGGTGCAGACGATCTTGGCGCCGTCGGCCCAGCTGACGAACTTCATGGCGCCGGTGCCGACCGGGTTGCGGTCGTAGCGCTCGCCCATCTCCTTGACCGCCTTCGGCGACACCATCATGCCGGCGCGGTCGGACAGGATCATCGGCAGCGCCGAATCCGGCGCCTTCAGGGTGATGACCACCTCGTGCGGCCCGGCCACGTCCACCGACTCGATGCTGGCCAGGTCGGTGCGGATGTTGGAACGGGTGTCGCTGCGGTTGCGGTCGAGGTTGAACTTCACCGCCTCGGCATCGAACGGCGTGCCGTCATGGAACTTCACACCCTGCTGCAGGGTGAGCACCAGCGTGCGCGGATCCTTGTAGGTCCACGACTTGGCCAAGCCCGGCTTGGGCTGGAGCGTGGCGAAGTCCCACTCGACCAGCGTGTCGTAGATCGGATAGAGGAACACGTGGTCGCTGCCCGAACCGCCGGTGGCCGGATCCATGCTGGAAGGATTGGTCTGAGCCGCGACGCGCAGCACGCCGCCGTTGGCCGCGGCGACCTGCGCCAGCGCCGACAGCGGGCTGCCCAAGGCGCCCAGTGCCAAACCACCGCCCAGCATCGCCAGGAATTGGCGGCGGCTGAGTTCGATGCCCTCGACCACGACGGAGTCGCGCGAGTCGTGATTATTCATCTTGTTTACTCCTCCGATCTTCTTCTTTCGTTAGGGCTAGGTGAGGCGTGGCATGGTTCAGGCTGCCGTCGGCGGCCCCTCGGCCGTGGCGAAATGGCAGGCCACCCAGTGATCGGGAGCCAGTTCGCGCCACTGCGGCGCCTTTTCGGCGCACAACGAGGTCGCCGCCGGACAGCGGGTACGGAAACGGCAGCCCGACGGCGGCGACACCGGACTGGGGATCTCGCCGGTGAGGCGGATACGCTTGTCCTTGCTGCGCAGGTCCGAGGGCAGCGGAATCGGCTCGGCGGAGAGCAGCGCCTGGGTATATGGATGCAGCGGCCGCTCGGTAACCGCCTCGGCCGGGCCGAGCTCGGCCAGCCGGCCCAGGTACATCACCCCCACCCGGTCACTGATGTGCGAAACCACCGAGATGTCGTGGGTGATGAAGGCATAGGTCAGCCCCAACTCGCGCTGCAGTTCGGCGAACAGGTTGAGGATGTCGCCGCGGATCGACACGTCCAACGCCGCCACCACCTCGTCGCAGACGATGAACTTCGGCCGCAGCGTCAACGCCCGGGCGATGTTGACGCGCTGCTTCTGGCCGCCGGAAAGCTCGTGCGGATAGCGCGCGGCGATCTCCGGCGCCAGGCCGGCCCGCTCCAGCGCTTCCAGCGCGATACGGCGGCGCTCGGCGGGAGTGCCCTCGCCCAGGATCTCGAGCGGCTCGACCATGCTGCTGAGAATGCTCATGCGCGGGTTCAGCGCCGCGTGCGGATCCTGGAAGATGATCTGATAGTCGCGGCGCAGACGACGGTACTCGCGCGCGCTCATGCCGCTGACCTCGCGATCGCCGTAGCGGATGCGGCCGCCGGAGGCGCGCAGCAGCCCCACCAGCGCGCGCCCGACCGTGGTCTTGCCGGAGCCGGACTCGCCGATGATGCCGAAGGTTTCACCGGCGCGGATCTCGAAGCTGACGCCGTCCACCGCCTTGACGGTCTGGCCGTCACGGGTGGCGAAATGAATGCACAGGTCCTCGACCGTGACCACTGCCTGGCCCTTGGCCGCGGCGGAAAGATCGGATTGCTGAATCTGCGCGCTCATCAGTTCACGGCTCCCGGCAGGTCGAGTTCGCCCTGGCGCCAGCAGCGGGCCAAACGATCCGAGCCGGCCTGCTGTATGGGCTGGTATTCGTGACAGGCCGCCTGCGCGTACGGGCAACGCTCGCGGAAACGGCAGCCCTCGGGCATGCGGTTTGGCGCCGGCACGCGGCCGACGATGGACGGCAACGGCTCGCCGCGCACGCTAAGGCGCGGCAGCGAACGCAGCAGGCCGGAGGTGTAGGGATGGCGTGGGCGGTACAGCACGTCGTCCACCGGCGCGTCCTCCACCACCTCGCCGGCATACATGGTGAGCATGCGGCTGCAGCTTTCGGCGACCACGCCCAGGTCGTGGGTGATCAGCAGCAGCGCCGTGCCGGTGTCCTCGCTGAGCTGACACAGCAGGTCCATGATCTGGGCCTGCACGGTCACGTCCAGCGCCGTGGTGGGCTCGTCGGCGATGATCAGCTTCGGCCGGCAGATCAGCGCCATCGCGATCATCACGCGCTGGCGCATGCCGCCGGAGAAGTGGTGCGGATACTCGTCGTAGCGCCGCTGCGGCGCCGGAATGCCGACCTCGGCCAAGGCCTGGATGCCGCGCTCGCGGGCTTCCTTGGCCGAGATCTTGAAGTGGGTGCGCAGAGCCTCGCTGAGCTGCTCGCCGACGGTGAACACCGGATCGAGCGCCGTCATCGGTTCCTGGAAGATCATGCTGATGTCGCGACCGCGAATCTCGCGCATGCGCCGCGGCGACAGCTGGGCGAGGTCTTGCCCCTCGAACAGAATCCGGCCGCTGATGCGCGTGCTGCGCTCGGGCAGCAGGCGCAGGATGGACAAGCCGGTGACGGACTTGCCGCAACCGCTCTCCCCCACCACGCCGACACGCTCGCCCGGACGGACGAAGAACGACACGTCCCGCGTGATCGCGGTCTCGCCGTTGCGCGTGCGAAAGCTAATGCCGAGCCCCTGCACGTCGAGCAGTTTCTCGGCCGCGGCGGCCGTCGAATTCCCGGCGGCGACACCTCGAGCGGGTGTACCGTCGAGACCCGGGCTACCCGGATCGATCGCATTGCTGCTGTACATCTCACTCCTCCGTAGCAAGCGTGCCCACCGCCGAATCCATCGCGACGCTCACGCCTCGGCTGGGATCCTGGCCGCTCGCGCGACCGGCCCTTCTTGTTGATTCCGTTGTCGGCGACGCCGGCTACTTGCCGTAGGCGTCGCGAATCACCTGACGCACCGCGTTGTAGTGCGCCTCCAGCTTCTCGAAGCCGCCGCCCTGGGTGATGGCCGAGCCGAAGTACCACAGCGGCGCCACCAGCAGGACGATGGTGCGCACCGGCGTGTCCTGGCGCAGTTCGCCCGAGCCGATCGCCAAGCGCACCGCGTGGTCCACGTAGTCCTCGAACTGGCGCGACATCCGCGCGATACCGCGCCGGATGTCGTCAGGCAGCTCGATGTTCTCGAACTGCGTGCGGGCCGACAGGCTCCACGGGTTGCGCCCTTTCGGGTGGTCGTTGAACTCCGCGAAGCGCCTGCGCGCGTCCTCCAGCGTGCGCTCGATGCGCTGATCGAGCGTCAGCCCCGGCTTCAACCAGATCTCGCTGTAGGTGGCTTCCACCTCCGCGTAGGTCTCCTGGAACACCTCCGCCACCAGCGCGGCCTTGTTGCCGAAGTGGTAGTGCAGGTTCGCCCGCGTGGTTCCCACCCGCTCCGCGATGTGGCCGTAGGTCACTTCCGTCACGCCGTGACGGATGAACAGCTCGCGCGCAACGGCCTTGATCTTGGCTCGGGTGGAGTTGCTGTCGACTTGTTGATTCGTCTCGGCCGGGACCATGGCTACCTCGGTTCTCGTTGCTGCGACGGCAAACAAGCGACCGCCGACGACGCCAATTAGCAAGCCACTAACTTACGTGGAAGTCAATAAACAACCCGCAATACTGTTTGACGTGCAAGTCAGTCACCGATTATGGTCGGCACGTCTGGCAGCGCCAACTGCCGAGCACGGCGTCGGGCCCGTAGGAACGGGCTCTATACGGACGGCCGCACAACGATCCGAGAGAAGATCGCAACGACTTGTAACGCTTGACGTTTTGGCTCAGGAAGCAAACCAGCAATGAGAATCACCAAGCTTTTGATCGCGAACCGGGGCGAAATTGCCGTACGCATAGCCCGCGCGGCGGCCGATCTGGGAATCAGGACGGTGGCGGTCCATCCGGCCGACGACGCCGAGGCGCTGCACACCAAGATTGCCGATGAGGCGCATCTGCTGCGCGGCACCGGCGTGGCCGCCTACCTGGACATGCAGCAGCTGTTGCAGGTGGCCCAGGCCGCGGGCTGCGACGCGGTCCACCCCGGCTATGGCTTCCTCAGCGAGAATCAGGCTTTCGCCGAACTGTGCGAAGCGAACGGCATCACCTTCGTCGGCCCCACCTCGACGGTGCTCGGCCTGCTCGGCGACAAGGGCCGCGCGCGCCAGTTGGCGCAGGAATGCGCGGTGCCGCTGATCGCCGGCACCTCCGGCCCGACCACCCTCGAGCAGGCCAAGGCGTTCTACGACGGGCTCGGCCCGAACGCCGCGGTGGTGGTCAAGGCCATCGCCGGCGGCGGTGGCCGCGGCATGCGCATCGTCCGCCGCCGCGAAGACCTGGACGAAGCGTTCGCGCGCTGCCGCGACGAAGCGCAGGCCGCCTTCGGCAACGGCGATCTGTACGTCGAGCAACTGGTGAACCGCGCCCGCCATATCGAGGTGCAGGTCATCGGCGACGGCAGCGGCAATGTCTGCCACCTGTGGGAGCGCGAATGCAGCCTGCAGCGCCGCAACCAGAAGCTGGTCGAGATCGCGCCCAGCCCCAGCCTGTCCAGCGCCCTGCGCGACAAGATCATCGACGCCGCGCTGCGCATCGCCGGCACGGTGAAGTACCGCAGCCTCGGCACCTTCGAGTTCCTGGTCGACATCGAGACCGAGAGCTTCGCCTTCATCGAGGCCAATCCGCGGCTGCAGGTCGAGCATACCGTCACCGAGGAGGTCACCTGCGTCGACCTGGTCCAGACCCAGCTGCGGCTGGCGGCCGGCGAGAACCTGGCGGCGCTCGGCCTGTCCCAGGACAGCATTCCCGCGCCGCAGGGTTACGCGATCCAGTTGCGCGTGAACATGGAAACGCTGGACGGCCAGGGCAACATCCTGCCCGCCGGCGGCACCCTCAACATTTTCGAGCCGCCCACCGGCCCCGGTGTGCGCGTCGATACCTTCGGCTACGGCGGCTACCGCATCAGCCCGCACTACGACTCCCTGCTGGCCAAGCTGATCGTGCATAGCCGCGGCCCGGGCTTCGCCGAGGCGGTGCAGCGTGCCTACCGCGCGCTCTGCCAGTTCCGCGTCGAGGGCGTGCAGACCAACATCGGCTTCCTACAGAACCTGCTGCGCCGGCCGGAGCTGGAAGATAACTCCGTCTACACCCGCTTCGTCGACGAGCACATGCAGGCACTCGCCGGCAGCGCCGACGCCGCGCACCCGAAAATGTTCTTCAGCGCGGCCTCTCGCGCCACCGCCGACGCCGCGGCACGGGTCGTGACCGGTCCGGCCGGCACCACCGCGGTGAACTCGCACATGCCCGGCACCGTGGTCGCGATCCTCGTGGCCGACGGTGAAACGGTACGCGCCGGCCAGGATCTGCTGGTGGTGGAAGCCATGAAGATGCAGCACGTGGTGACCGCCAAGACCGGCGGTATCGTGCGGCAAGTGGCGGTCGAGATCGGCGCCACGGTGTACGACGGCGACCCGCTGCTGTTCATCGAGGAAGCCGCCGTGGAAGGCGCCGAGGTCATGACCGAGGAGTCGGTGGACCTCGATGCCATCCGCCCCGACCTGGCCGAGGCCCTCGCCCGTCACGCCATCGGTCTCGACGAGAACCGGCCCGACGCGGTAGCCAAGCGCCGCAAGACCGGTCAGCGCACCGCGCGCGAGAACGTCGAGGATCTGTGCGATCCGGGCAGCTTCATCGAGTACGGCGCCCTCACCTTCGCCGCGCAGCGCCGGCGCCGCTCGGTCGAGGACCTGATCCGCTCCACCCCGGCCGACGGCCTGGTGGGCGGCATCGGCACGGTGAACGGCTCGCTGTTCGGCGAGGAGCAGGCGCGCTGCATGGTGCTGGCCTACGACTACACCGTGCTGGCCGGCACCCAGGGCACCATGAACCACAAGAAGACCGACCGCCTGTTCGAGGTCGCGGAGCAGTTGCGGCTGCCGTCGGTGTTCTTTACCGAGGGCGGCGGCGGCCGTCCGGGCGATACCGACAACGCCACCAAGGTGGCCGGTCTGGACGTGCCCAGCTTCATCCAGTACGCCCGCCTCAACGGCCTGGCGCCGCGGATCAGCATCGTTTCCGGCCGCTGCTTCGCCGGTAACGCCGTGTTCGCCGGCTGCAGCGACATCCTGATCGCCACTGCCAATGCCAACCTTGGCATGGCCGGTCCGGCCATGATCGAAGGCGGCGGCCTGGGCGTTTACGCGCCGGAGGAAGTCGGCCCGATGAGCGTGCAAGTGCCCAACGGCGTGGTCGACTACCTGGCCGCGGACGAGGCCGAGGCCACCGCCGCCGCCAAGCGCTTCCTGTCCTACTTCCAGGGCCGCCTGCCGAACTGGGAGTGCAAGGACCAGCGCCTGCTGCGCCGCTGCATTCCCGAGAACCGGCTGCGCGCCTACGACGTACGCACGGTGATCGAGACCCTGGCCGACACCGGGTCGGTAATGGAACTGCGCCAGAAGTTCGCGCCGGGCATGATCACCGCCTTCATCCGCATCGAAGGCCAGCCGATCGGCCTGATCGCCAACAACCCGCAGCACCTGGGCGGCGCGATCGACGCCGACGGCGCCGACAAGGCCTCGCGCTTCATGCAGCTGTGCGACGCCTTCGACATCCCCATCCTCAGCCTGTGCGACACCCCGGGCTTCATGGTCGGCCCCGAGGCGGAGAAGACCGCGCTGGTGCGCCACACCAGCCGCATGTTCATCACCGCCGCCAGCCTGAGCGTGCCGATGTTCACCATCGTGCTGCGCAAGGGCTACGGCCTCGGCGCCATGGGCATGACCGGCGGCTCGTTCCACAGCACCGCCTTCACCGCGTCCTGGCCCACCGGCGAGTTCGGCGGCATGGGCCTTGAGGGCGCGGTGCGGCTGGCCTATCGCAAGGAGCTCGACGCGGTCGAGGACCCGGCCGGCAAGCAGGCGCTGTTCGAGAAGCTGGTCGCCGAGTCGTACGAGCGCGGCAAGGCCATCAGCATGGCGGTGTCGCTGGAAATCGACGCGGTGATCGACCCGGCCGACAGCCGCAAGTGGATCCTGCGCGGCCTGCGCTCGATGCCGCCGCGCACGCAGCGCGATGGCAAGAAGCGGTCGATGATCGACACCTGGTAAGCCGGGCAAGCGTAGGGAACGGCGCCTGCCGCGGCCACCGGGTCGACGTTGGCGCCGCCCACCCTACCCTCGATCGAGCCGGATTTGGGCGGCTTGCCGCCCTGCCCGGTCCGGACGCTACCAGGAGCGCCCCACGACTTACGACTGCCGCGGCCAGCTCACAACCGAGCGGCCGCGGCGTCGTTTCATGCGCCTCGGCGCCTCCGAGCGCGCTATCGTATACGCCCCTGGAACGCTCCCCCGGACTCACACCCCATGAGACATCCACCTCGCCGCCTGGCCGGCATTGCCGTCGCGATACTCGGCTGCCTCACGATGCTGGCCGCCACGCCCGTTATCGCCGCGCGCGAGACGATTCGCATCGCCCTGATCGACACCATGTCCGGCCCGTTCGCCCGCGAGGGCGCCGCCGTGGCGCAACACCTGAAATACATCGCGGAACGGATCAACCAGCGCGGCGGCGTGCTGGACCGGCAGTTCGAGATCGTGGTGTTCGACAACAAAGGCAGCCCGCAGGAATCCCTGGTGCTACTGCGCCAGATCGCCGACCAGGGCATCCGCTACGTCACCCAAGGCAACGGCTCGCACGTGGCCGGCGCGCTGATCGAAGCGATCGACAAGCACAACCAACGTACGCCCGACACGCCGATCCTGTTTCTCAACTACTCGGCGGTCGATCCGACCCTGACCAACGAAAAGTGCAGCTTCTGGCACTTCCGCTTCGATGCCAACGCCGAAATGCGCCTGCACGCCATTACCGACTACATGGCCGCGCAGGCGAACCTAAAGAAGGTGTTCCTGATCAACCAGGACTACGCGCACGGCCATCAGGTCTCGAGCCTCGCCAAGCGCATGCTCAAGGACAAGGCGCCGAAGGTCGACATCGTCGGCGACGTGCTGCATCCGATCGGCAAGGTCAAGGACTTCGCTCCCTATGTCGCGCAGATCAAGGCGTCCGGTGCCGATGCCGTGATCACCGGCAACTGGGGCAACGACCTCGCCCTGCTGGTCCGGGCGGGCGCCGAGGCCGGTCTGGCTGCGTCCTACTACACCTTCTATGCCGGCGGCTTCGGCGTGCCTACGGCCATGGGCATGTCGGGCAACGAGCGGGTGTACCAGGTCACCGAGTGGCACCGTGACCTTCCGCAGGAACTGGGGAATGGCGAATTAGAAGCGTTCGCCAGCGAATTCGCGAAGGCAACTGGCGGCCCCTGGTACTTCCACCGTATCGGCACGCTATTGGAGATGTTGGCGCAGGCAATGATCGAAGCACGCACGATCGAGCCCGCGAAGGTCGCCCTGGCGCTGGAGGGAATGCGCTATCCGACCGCTCTCGGCCCGGCAACCATGCGTGCCGAGGATCACCAGTTGCTGCAGCCGCTGTTCATCTCGCGATTCACAACGTCGGCCACGCACTCGTCCGAAAACACCGGCCTCGGCTTCGTCAGTGTCGCGGCCGTTCCGTCCGAGCGGACCGCCGTAACGTCACGCTGCCGAATGACACGCCCGTCATCGCAGTGACATACGCGGCGCGGCTCACCGTGGCCATGCGTGACGCGCCATAGTATATCGGGGAAGCCCCATCCCACCCCCTGGCCGCAGGGGGGTGGAAATGGCGAAAATCATGTAGTATCAATTTTACCGACTCATGCTTAGGACGAGCGCAATGGGCCATATAACAATCTTTCCGCCCAGCTCCCAGGAAGAGCAAGATCGCTTCCTCAACGTGATTCAGGCGTCGCCTCGCGTGCGCCGGCATTTCGACCTGTTTTGCTGGCTGCAAGGCGATCTGCAGTTCTTTCTCCCGCACGAGATCCTTCTCGCCGCATGGGGCGATCTGACCCAGGGGCTAATGTACGTCGACGTCGTTTCGCCGCTCCCCGGCGTGCGCACCGAACCCATGATCGAGCGCGACTTCACTCCGCTGGTCGGCAAGCTATTCGCCCAGTGGAGAGCCAACCGCTGCACGCCGTTGCTGCTCAGCTCACCGGACGGCTTCGGTTTCGACGACGCGCGAAACGATTGCGCCCTGAACCGCGCGTTCCGCGAAATGCGCTCCGGCGTCGCCCACGGCATCAAGGACGAGCGCGGCCAGCATGACTGCCTCTATGTGATCTTCAGCAAGCTCGAGTTCGCGCCGCCGTCCGCGGCGAAGTACATGGAGGTCTTGCTGCCGCACATTGATACGGCATTGCGCCAGGTGGTGCACCTACCCGAGCAACTGCGGGAAGAATCGGACGACAATTCGGCCGATTACACCGAGGATTTCGGCCTAAGCGAGCGCGAGCTCGAGATCATGGAATGGGTGCGTTCCGGCAAGACCAATTACGAAATCGGCCTGATTCTCCAGATCAGCGCGTTCACGGTGAAGAATCACTTACAGCGCGTGTTCCGCAAGCTCAACGTCAGCAATCGCGCGCAAGCTGTCGCCAAGTTCGCCAAGGTTCGCCGCCCGGCACATAGCTGAACGCCGCGACATTTCGCCGCCGGCACAACGCCACGACGGCCCGCCGGCGGCGCCCATTGTCCCATTCTCACCACGAAACCATTGGCCCGCGTTGCGCGGGAGGTTCGCCAGCGAATCGCACGCCGCCAGTTTCGATCAGGAAATATCGCCGCGCGCGGCCAGCGTCCGCGCAAAGAAAAAACCCCCGCGAGCGGTGAGCTTGCGGGGGTTTTGGAGTAAGCGCCTGGCGATGACCTACTTTCGCACCGCAGCGGGGCGGCACTATCATCGGCGCTGAGCAGTTTCACTTCCGAGTTCG
>Ga0182741_1001635_pt1 | contig 28393 bp, 33 predicted proteins | sample eDN5th37CBELigOP_FD_128874 | JGI IMG/M metagenome (GOLD analysis project Ga0182741, IMG submission 128874) | Enriched Organic Plus compost microbial communities from Emeryville, California, USA - eDNA 5th pass 37_C BE-Lig OP (version 2) (version 2) ... | reverse complement strand
CTCGCTTCAGCGACCGTCACGACCGGGTGCAGCACCACCTCCGTGAAGCGACCTCCCGCACCCTCCTGCACCATCGTGCCGACCGCCTCATCCGTGTATGCCGTGACCACCACCCCCGCACGCACCGCCGAGTGCAGGTACGACAGCATGTGGCATTGCGCGAGAGCGGTGACGAGCAGGTCCTCGGGGTTCCAGCGTTCCGCGTCGCCGTGGAACGTTGCATCGGCCGACGCGAGGATCTCATGCTCCTTGCCGTCCGCCCGCACGACGAGCTGCCGCCCATAGTCGCGGTACCCGGTGGTGCCGCCGCCGCGGTTCCCCTGCCACTCGATGCCGACCCGGTACTCGTGCGAAGGTGCCATGGGACGATACTCTCACACGGGCCACCGGGAGCATTGAGAGTATGATCAAGACCATGAGCCAAGACACTTCCGCGTTCGAGATTACCCAGCAACCACGAGTCGTCACGGAGATCCCTGGCCCCAAGAGCCGCGAACTCCACGCTCGACGACAGGCAGTGGTGCCGCCCGGCGTGCACAGTGTGCTTCCCGTGTATATCGAGCGCTCGCACGGCTCGATCCTCGTGGATGTCGACGGCAACCAGATCGTCGACGTGTGCGGCGGCATCGGGGTAACCACCATCGGCCACACCGACGAGGCCGTCGTGGCGGCCGCGCGCGAACAGATGGGCAAGGTCACGCACACGCTGTTCACGATGACCCCCTACGAGCCGTACGTTCAGGTTGCCGAGTTCCTCGCCAAGCACTTTCCGGGCGACGGACCGGCGAAGACGCTGCTCATGAATTCCGGCGCGGAGGCAGTCGAGAACGGCGTCAAGATCGCGCGCAAGCACACCGGTCGACCGGGCGTCGCGGTGCTCGAGCACGCCTACCACGGGCGCACCATGCTGACGAGCAGCATGAACTTCAAGGCGGCGCCGTACGCCCAGGGCTACGGTCCGCGTGCCGGCGATATCTATAAGGCTCCGAACTCCTACCCGCTTCGCGACGGCCTCTCCGGCGAAGAAGCCGCGAAACGCACCATCGCCTACCTCGAGAAGGTGGCCGGGGCGGAAGACCTCGCCTGCCTGGTCGTCGAGCCGATCCAGGGCGAGGGCGGCTTCATCGTGCCCGCGGAGGGATACCTCCCCGCGCTCGCGGAGTGGTGCCGCGCGAACGGCATCGTGTACATCTCTGACGAGGTGCAGGCCGGCATGGCGCGCACCGGAACGATGTTTGCGATCGAGCAGTTCGGGGTGAAGCCCGACATCGTGCTGACCGCGAAGGGGATCGCCGGAGGTCTCCCGCTCGCTGGTATCACGGGCCGCGCCGAGATCATGGACAAGTCGCAGCCTGGGGGCCTCGGTGGCACTTTCGGCGGAAACCCGGTCGCGTGCGCCGCGGCGGTCGCCGTGTTCGAGCAGATCGAGGAGCAGCAGCTCCTCTCCCGCGCGACACACATCGGCGAGGTCTTCGGCTCCGCACTGCGCGATCTCGCGGCGAAGCACGACGCCATCGCAGACGTGCGGGGCAAGGGCGCGATGTTCGCGATCGAGGTCGTCAAGCCCGGCACCCTGGAGCACAATCCGGAGCTCGTGGCGCGGGTGATCGATCGCGCGGCTCAGCAGGGTGTGCTGCTGCTGAACGCCGGGGTCTACTCGAACGTGATCCGGTTCCTCCCGTCGCTGCAGTTCACCGACGAGCTGATCGAGACCGTCATCCGCGTGCTCGACGAGGCGTTCACAGCCGAGGCTGCCGCCTGATCGGCTGCCTACTCGGCGAGCGTCGGCACCTCCGTGGTATCGCGCATGTCTCCCACGGCATGCACGTCGATCACGATTACCGTCACGTTGTCGCGGCCGAGATTGCCCAGGGCTTGCTCCATGAGCGTCTCGGCCGCTTCGCGCGCTGAGCCCGCGGAACCGAGGTAGTGCTCGATCCCCGCATCGGTGAGCTCCTTCGTCAAGCCGTCAGAACAGATCAGGAGACGCTGCCCGGGGATCAGAGCGACCTTGGCGTAGTCGGGAGCCGGATCCTCGCCCAAACCGACGGCCCGGGTGATCACGTTCGCGTGCGGGTGGTACTCGGCCTCCTCAGGCGTGATCTGACCGGTATCGATGAGATGCTGCACGACCGAGTGGTCGACGGTGAGGCGGCTGAGCGCACCTTTGAAGAACTGGTAGACGCGCGAATCCCCGACGTTGAACACGGTCCAGCTCGGCTCATCCACGCTGTCATCGAGGATGAGACCGGTCACCGTGGTTCCGGTGCCGATCCCCGCTTCGCCGACATTCAGCTCAATGTCCGAGATGGCGTCGTCGAGCGCGTCCTCGAAATCGCGGGCGCTCACAGCGCGGCCGCCGCCGAGCTCGGCGAGTCGACGAACCACGGCCGCGGAAGCTACCTCTCCCGCCGCGTGCCCGCCCATGCCATCGGCCACCGCGAAGATCGGTGGGAGGGTGACGAAGCTGTCTTGGTTCACCTCGCGTCGATGGCCGACGTTCGTCAGCCCGTGCCAGGAGAGTTCGACCTCCACCTCGGATCGCTCGCTCAGGCGAAGCCGCCGGCGCGCGGCGTTCTCTCCGCGTACCGTCACCGTCTCCCCCACAACCACATTGTTTCAGCCTAGCGTCTCGAAGCCACCGCCGGGGCACCGAGCTCGGTCACCAGGGTCAGTTCGCCATGTCCCGAGTCCTGCACCTTGAGCCCGCGGTCGTCGGCCCAGGCGAGAAAGTCCGCTCGGTCAGCGATCTGTGCACCGCTTTCGGCGAGCCTGCGCACGAGGTCCCCCTTCGCCGCCTTGTTGAAGTGATTGAGCGCTCGGACGTGACCGTCGTCACCTCTCTGGGCGACATGCAGCTTGTCGCCGAGATCGGGTGGGAGCGGAGCTAGAGCCGCGTAGTCCTGGGATCTGAGATCGAGCGTCCAGCGCGACTCGCGGGACATAACCGGCTCGTGGGCTTCCGCCCAGACTCGTTTCAGTGACGCGCCGAGCCCGGGCAACCGGGACGAGGCAGAGAGCCGATAGCTGGGGATCATGTCGGCCGCAGAGATGAGGCCGAAGAGCGCCGACTGGATCGAAACGTGCTCCCGCACCCACGCCAGTGCGTTTGGTGCGAGGCTTTCGACATCGAGCGCGTCGTACAGCACGCCGGTGTATCTGGCGATCGCCGCCATGGTGCCGCTGGTTTCAAGCGCCAGATTGTGGAGCCGTTCGTCGCGGTTCTTCGCGCCGAGCTTCAGCTGCTTCACCGCAGCGGGCTCATCTGCGCTCAGCGAGACGAGTGCCGCGGCAACTCTGGTGCGAGTGCCGCCCAGTTGCGCCGCGTGCGAGAGAGAGCCTGCAGTGAATAGACCGCCGCCCCCGGGTCGCTTGGACTCCGAGGGCGGCAGTATCAGATGCATTGATCGTGCGGAGCCGCACTCATGAAGCGAGCGCCGCCTGTCCCGCGACGATGGTGACCGCATCGTGGTCGACCGAGAGGAATCCATCCTCGGCGTTGACCGTGATCTTCTCACCGGCTGCGGTGGTCACGCGCACCTCGCCACTGGCGAGTACCGCCAACAGCGGCTCGTGCCCGCTGAGCACACCGATCTCGCCCTCGACGGTCTTCGCAATCACCTGCGATGCCTCGCCGCTCCAGATCTGCTCCGTCGCCGAGACGACGCTGACATTCAAGGACATAATCAGGCCAGATCCTTCTGCATCTTCGCCCAGTTCTCCTCGACGTCGCTGATACCGCCGACGTTGAAGAAGGCCTGCTCCGCGACGTGGTCGAAGTCGCCCCGGCAGATCGCGTCGAACGACTCGATGGTCTCCTTGAGCGGCACGGTCGAGCCTTCGACACCGGTGAACTTCTTCGCCATGTAGGTGTTCTGCGAGAGGAACTGCTGGATGCGACGCGCACGGGCAACCGTGATCTTGTCCTCTTCGGAGAGCTCGTCAACACCGAGGATCGCGATGATCTCCTGGAGTTCCTTGTTCTTCTGCAGGATCGCCTTGACGGTGGTGGCCACTCGGTAGTGATCCTCGCCCAAGTAGCGCGGATCCATGATGCGGCTGGAGGAGGTCAGCGGGTCGATCGCCGGGTAGAGACCCTTCGAAGCGATCTCACGCGAAAGCTCCGTCGTCGCGTCGAGGTGCGCGAAGGTCGTCGCGGGTGCCGGGTCGGTGTAGTCGTCGGCCGGCACGTAGATCGCCTGCAGCGAGGTGATCGAGTGACCGCGCGTCGAGGTGATGCGCTCCTGCAGAATACCCATCTCATCGGCGAGGTTCGGCTGGTAGCCCACGGCCGAGGGCATGCGGCCCAACAGGGTCGACACCTCCGAACCGGCCTGCGTGAAGCGGAAGATGTTGTCGATGAACAGCAGCACGTCCTGCTTCTGCACGTCACGGAAGTATTCCGCCATGGTCAGTGCCGAGAGCGCGACGCGGAGACGGGTCCCCGGAGGCTCGTCCATCTGGCCGAACACGAGCGCCGTCTTATCGAAAACGCCCGCCTCCTCCATCTCATGGATGAGGTCGTTGCCCTCACGAGTACGCTCGCCCACACCGGCGAACACCGACACACCGCCGTGATCCTGTGCGACGCGCTGGATCATCTCCTGGATCAGCACGGTCTTGCCAACGCCAGCACCACCGAACAGACCGATCTTTCCACCCTGCACGTACGGGGTGAGCAGGTCGATTGACTTGATGCCCGTCTCGAAGAGCTGGGTCTTCGATTCCAGCTGGTCGAAGGCCGGCGGGGTGCGGTGAATGCCCCAGCGCTCGGTGACCTCGATGGTCTCGCCGTCGGGCAGGTTGAGCACGTTGCCGGTGACGTCGAACACCTTGCCCTTGGTGATGTCGCCGACGGGCACCGTGATGGGGCCGCCGGTATCGGTTACCTCCTGGCCGCGGACAAGACCGTCGGTCGGCTTCAGGGCGATGGCGCGAACGAGGTTGTCACCGAGGTGCTGCGCGACCTCGAGCACGAGGGTGAACGCCTCGGACTCCTCACCGAAGCTGACACGAGTCTCGAGCGCGTTGTAAACGGCGGGAATCGCGTCGTGCGGGAACTCAATGTCGACGACTGGGCCGGTGACGCGAGCGATGCGCCCGACCGTCTTGGTGGCCACTGCGGTTTCGGTCATGTTTCTCTCTCTTCGTACTGGGATTAACCGGCCAGCGCGTCGGCGCCGCCCACAATCTCGGAAATCTGTTGGGTGATCTCGGCCTGGCGCGCGTTGTTCGCGAGGCGGGTGTAGTCGCGGATCAGTGCGTCGGCGTTGTCGCTTGCCGACTTCATTGCCTTCTGCGTCGCGGCGTGCTTTGCGGCAGCCGATTGCAGCAGTGCGTTGAAGATGCGCGATTCGATGTAGTCGGGCAGCAGTTTGTCGAGCACGACATCGGCTTCTGGCTCGAACTCGTACAGCGGATCAGCCCCGTCGCCCTCCTCGGCGACGCCCTCGACGATCTGCAGCGGGAGCAGACGTGTCACCTGCGGCACCTGGCTCACCATACTGACGAGCCGATTGTGCACCAGGTGAATCTCCTGCACGCCACCCTCGGCGACCGGACGAACGAAGGCATCGATCAGCGCCTCACTGATCTCCTTCGCGGTCTCGAACACCGGGTTCTCCGTGTCGCCGGTCCAGACTCGCTCAGACGCGCGCCTGCGGAATGAGAAGTATCCCTGTGCCTTGCGCCCGATGAGGTAGTAGGAGATCTCCTTGCCCTCGCTGCGCAACAGCTCGCTGAGCTCCTCCGCCTCCCGCAGCACCTGCGAGTTGAACGCGCCCGCGAGGCCGCGGTCCGAGGTGAAGATCACGACTGCAGCGCGCTCAACCTTCTCGGCCTCAGTCAGCAGCGGGTGGTCGGTCTTCGAGTGCACGGCCACGGCCGACACGGCGCGGGTGATCGCGGTGGCGTAAGGGGTCGAAGCCTCAACGCGAGCCTTCGCCTTCTGAATGCGAGAGGCTGCGATCAGCTCCATCGCACGCGTGATCTTCTTGGTCGTCTGGGCAGAACGAATCTTCTGCCGGTAGACCCGAAGTTGCGCTCCCATGTCTCTCCTGTTTCGGTTGAGCTAGTTGGTACTCGAGGTGGCGAGGATCGGGGAGCCCGAGGGCTCCCCTCCTCAGCTACTTCTTGACGACCAGCTGCTCCTGCTGAATCTCGGCTTCGTCGAGCGCCTCGAACTGCTCCGCGAGCGACTGGCCCGACGAGGTGCGGAACACCAGCTTGAAGTCCGCGACACTCTTCTCCAGCGCGGCAACGGTATCGTCGTCGAGCACGTTCGTGTCGCGAAGCGTCTTCAGCGCCTCGGTGTTGTTCGCGACGTAGTCGAGGTACTCGCGCTCGAAACGCAAGATGTCCTCGACCGGCACATCATCAAGGTGCCCGTTAGTGCCCGCCCAGATCGACACGGTCTGCTCCTCGACCGGGTACGGCGTGTACTGCGGCTGCTTCAGCAGCTCGGTGAGGCGTGCACCGCGCTCCAGCTGCTTGCGGCTGGCCGCGTCGAGGTCGCTCGCGAACATCGCGAACGCTTCGAGCGCCCGGTACTGCGCGAGCTCGAGCTTGAGCGTGCCCGACACCTTTTTGATCGACTTGACCTGGGCGTCGCCACCCACACGCGAGACCGAGATGCCCACGTCGACGGCGGGACGCTGGTTGGCGTTGAACAGATCGGACTGCAAGAAGATCTGGCCGTCGGTGATCGAGATCACGTTGGTCGGGATGTACGCCGAGACGTCGTTCGCCTTCGTCTCGATGATCGGAAGACCGGTCATCGAACCCGCTCCGAGATCGTCTGACAGCTTCGCACAGCGCTCGAGCAGGCGCGAGTGCAGGTAGAACACGTCGCCCGGGTAAGCTTCGCGCCCTGGCGGGCGGCGGAGCAGCAGCGAAACCGCACGGTATGCCTCGGCCTGCTTCGACAGGTCATCGAAGATGATGAGCACGTGCTTGCCGCCGTACATCCAGTGCTGACCGATGGCGGAGCCGGTGTACGGAGCGAGGTACTTGAAGCCGGCGGGGTCCGAAGCCGGAGAAGCCACGATGGTGGTGTACTCCATTGCGCCGGCTTCCTCGAGCGCGCCCTTCACCGAGGCGATCGTCGAGCCCTTCTGACCGATAGCGACGTAGATGCAGCGGACCTGCTTGTTGACGTCTCCGGACTCCCAGTTGGCCTTCTGGTTGATGATCGTGTCGATCGCGATCGCCGTCTTGCCGGTCTGGCGGTCACCGATGATGAGCTGACGCTGGCCGCGGCCGACGGGGATCATCGCGTCGATGGCCTTGATGCCGGTCTGCAGCGGCTCGTGCACCGACTTGCGCTGCATCACGCCAGGAGCCTGAAGCTCAAGGGCACGACGACCCTCGAGACCACCGATCTCGCCGAGCCCGTCGATCGGGTTGCCCAGCGGGTCGACGACGCGACCGAGGTATCCCTCGCCAACAGGAACCGAGAGGACCTCGCCGGTCCGGGTGACCTCTTGGCCTTCCTCGATGCCGGTGAACTCCCCGAGCACCACGACACCGATCTCGTTCTCTTCAAGGTTCTGTGCGAGGCCGAGCGTGCCGTCCGCGAAGCGCACGAGTTCGTTCGCCATGACACCGGGGAGGCCCGCGACGTGCGCGATGCCGTCGGCTGCGTCGACGACGGTGCCAACCTCGGTCTTCTCTGCCTGCTTGGGCTCGTACGAGTTCGCGAAGTCTTTCAGCGCATCGCGAATCTCATCAGGGCTGATGGTGAGTTCTGCCATTTCGTTCTCTCTTGTTCTCGTCCGAGGCCTGACCCCGGGGTGAAAGTCGTTAGCCTGCCAGTTGCAGACGTAGATCATCGAGACGCGAACGCACGCTGCCGTCGATCACGTTGTCTCCGATTTGAATGCGAATGCCGCCGACCAGCGAGGGGTCGATGACGGTGGTCACGCGCACGGGGCGACCCGCGCTCTGCTCGAGCAGGCTCGAGATCCGCTGCGATTGGGTGTCGGTCAATTGGGAGGCGACCGTCACGGTTGCCAGCTCGCTACCGCCCTGGTCGGCCACGATGCGTGCGCTCTCGCGCAGCGCGGCACCGAGACGTCGACCTCGAGGGTTCGAAACCAGGTGGCTCACAATTCCGACCGCCGCGTCTGAGAGCTTCCCGCGGAAGAGTCGCTCAACGAGCGCAACTTTCGCCTGTGCGTCGCCGAGCTTGTTGCCGAGCCCGAGTTCGAGCTCGTGGCTGCTGTCGATCACGCTCGCGGCGGACAGCAACTCGTCTGCCAGCGCGTCGTTGGCGACCGCCTCAGCTCGAAGCCCGAGCTCTTCGATGCCCTCGACGAGCTCCCCCGGATTGGACCAGGACTGCGCAACGGCGGCACTCAGCACGGCGCGCGCGCCGCTCGTGGCCGATGCGAACACTCGATCAACGAGCTGAGTCTTCGATTCAGCATCTGCGGAACTGTCCGCGAGCGCAGCCAACAGCGCGGGGGCATCGGCGATCTGAGCCGATGCCGAAAGCAGCTCAGCTCCGGTGCGCGGTTCGAGCGATCCGCTCAGCGCAGACCTCGCCGCCGCCAGCGCTTCGCGTGACGCACTGCCCATTACTTCGCTGCCTTCTCTGAGGCCTCGAGATCAGCAAGAAAACGATCGACGAGGGCCGATGCCTTCGCGTCATCGCTGAGCTGCTCCCCGACCACGCCGGAGGCGAGGTCGATGGCGAGCGAACCGACTTCCTTGCGCAGCGAGACGACTGCGCTCTGGCGTTCGGCCTCGATCTGCGCCTGAGCATTCTGCGCGATGCGAGCAGCCTCGGCCGCGGCATCTTCCTTCGCCTTCGCTACGATCTTCGAGGCGTCGGAACGAGCTGCTTCACGGATCTCGCCAGCCTCTTGGCGGGCACCAGCGAGCTGCGCGGTGTACTCCTGCAGCGCGGCCTCGGCCTTCGCCTGGGCCTCGTCGGCCTTGGCGATGTTGCCTTCGATCGCCGCAGCACGCTCGTCAAGCATTTTCTGCAGCTTCGGCAGGAAGACCTTCCAGAATGCAACCAGAATGACGACGAAGATCAGCGCCGACCAAACGAGGTCGTAGACCTCGGGGAGCAGGATGTTGCGAGACTCCGCCGCCGGCTCCGCAGCTAAGACTACTGCGTGAATCATCGAGCCTCCCTTTCGAGACTAAAGAGGGTGGAGAACTTAGACCGTGAAGATGAAGTGGGTCGCGATACCGATGAGCGCGAGCGCCTCGGTGAATGCGATACCGATCCACATCAGCACCTGCAGACGGCCGGCGAGCTCAGGCTGGCGAGCCACACCCTCGATGGTCTTGCCGACGACGATGCCGAGGCCGATGGCCGGGCCAATAGCCGCGAGGCCGTAGCCGACGGTCGAGATGCTACCCGAAACTTCTGCGAGAACAGACACGTTATGTGTTTCCTTCCGTAGTGAGGAACGGCGGTTGCCGATCCCGGTGTGATGTTAGTGCTCTTCAGCCAGCGCGAGCTGGATGTAGACGCCGGTGAGAATCGTGAAAATGTATGCCTGCAGGAACGCAACCAGAATCTCGAACAGAGTGAATGCGAAGCCCACGACCAGTGTCAGCGCACCGAGCGCCTTGAGCGCCCCCTGCACTTCGAAGAAGAAGAACCATGTCGCGCTGAAGAAGAGCACGAGCAGGAGGTGGCCCACCACCAGGTTCATCATGAGACGTAGCGTCAGCGTGATCGGACGCAGAATGAACGTCGAGAAGAACTCGATGGGTGTCACCAGAATGTAGAACGGCCACGGCACGCCCTGCGGGAACAGCGAGTTCTTGAAGAAGTTCTTGGGGCTCTTCTTCACGCCGGCGTAGATGAACGTGATGTACGCGACGATCGCCAGCAGCATCGGCAGGCCCACAACGGCGGAAACGCCGATGTTGAGGAACGGGATGATGCCGGTGATGTTGAAGAAGAAGATGATGAAGAAGATGCTGCACAGGATCGGCAGGAAGCGCTTGCCGTCCTTCTTACCGAGCAGATCCTCTGCGATACTGACGCGCACGAAGTCGAGCGCCATCTCGGTCAGAGACTGGAAGCGGCCCGGGACCACCTTCATCTTGCGGGTACCCGCCCAGAACAGCACAAGCAGCACGATCGCCATCAGGATGCGGATGAGCATGATGCGATTCAGCTCGAACGGCGTGCCCTCCCAGAGCACTGCCGGCGGGAAGAAATCCTCAATCGACGGCGGATGGAAACCGCCGCCTTCCGAAGCGGAAAACACCGGGGTCACGAGTTGCACAGCGTTAGAAAACAGCGCCAGTCTCCTGATTCGGGGTGCAACTCAAGTTGCACGGCGTCGAACGATAGTCGCGCCCCACTCAGCGCGCACCAGTGACAGCACCGGGCGGCAGGGAACACTCACCATCCTAACAATAAATCTATCGGTGATGAAACTTCGCGGCAGCAGTCAGTTCATTCCACCGATGATGGGAATGCGGCTCTTCAGCATGACGAACGCGTCGATGACAAGTGACACGAGCACGCCGGCGATGAGCGAGAAGAAGAGCACTTTGGGCTCCAGCCAAGGCTGCCCTCGCAACAACAACACGGCAACGATAAAGAGCACGAACTTCAGCACCCATCCACCGGCGACAAGGACAAAAAAGATAACCAGGTAGTTCGGATTCTCGATGAACCGGTTGGCGAACGTGATGCTTCCGACAGTCAGTCCGAAGAAGACCCCCGCAATGAGAGCTCCGAGCGCACCGCCCACCAGACCCGGCAGTTCGGCGACCAGATAGCCTACTCCGCCGCAGATGATCAACAGGATCAGGGTCGCGATGGCACCGTAGCGCAGCGCGCGTAACAGCACTGGCTGCGAGCTCGGCATCATGCTCCCCTGCCCGCTCTCGGACTGTCCTGCTGGAATATCGTCACTCACGCGGCGTCCTCTCGTCGGCGATTCTCCCGTCGCCCTTCGACGACGCATTCAACCGTAGCAAGCCGCGGGCGTAGCCGCGCAGTCGACGCAGCGGGGTGAGCGTGACGGCGACGCAGACCAGTCCTCCGCCGACGGCAACGATGGTCGGCCACACATAGCTTTGGGTGGTGAACACCAGCAAGCACGCGAGTGAAACCATCGCGGTCCACAGGTAGAAGATGGTGACGACCTGCAACGGCGAGTGACCCATATCGAGCAGGCGATGGTGCAGATGCCGCCGATCGGCCTCGAACGGGCTCTTGCCGGCACGTAACCGCCGGAACACTGCGAGGGTGAAGTCGGCCAGCGGGACCGCAAGCACTGCTATGGGAAGGATGATCGGAATGTAGCTCGCGAGCACGAGCTTCTGATTCAGTTGCCCGGGATTGAGCTGCCCGGTGACGAGAACCGTCGAGGTCGCCATGAGTAGTCCGATGAGGAGCGCACCGGTGTCGCCCATGAACATGCGGGCATGGTGCCAGTTGTAGGGCAGGAACCCCACCGAGATACCCACCACAATGGCCGCGATGAGGGCGGCAAGCGTGATCGACGAGTCGGCCCCGACCTGCGCGGTGAGCAGTCTCGTGTAGACGAAGAACGCGACGTTCGCGATGATCGCGACGCCGACCACCAGGCCATCGAGGCCATCGACGAAATTCACCGCATTCATCACCAGGGTCATCAGGAACACAGTCAAGATGAAGTTCACTGTCGGCGAGCCGACAATGAGTGTGTCCCCGAACGGCAACGACACGATCTGCGCCCCGTTCCAGGCAAGCAGACCGGCCGCCGCGAGCTGCGCGCCGAGTTTGACCATCCAGTCCAAATCGAGCAGATCGTCGATCACCCCGACGACGGCGATGAGCGCGCATGCTCCGAGCAGCGCCCACAGCTGCGTGCGGCTTTGGAAATCGGCCGCGAACCCGGATTGCACGGATGCGAACAGCAGCGCCACCAGCATTCCGAGGAACATGGCGACGCCGCCGAGGCGGGGTGTCGGCTCGGAGTGCACATCACGGTCTCGGACCGCCGGCGCGAGACTGAATCTTCGGCTCAAGCGGAGCACTACGGCAGCGACCGCCGCGGTCGACACAGCCGCCACCCCCGCGACGAGCAGAAAGGGAAGCATGGCTAGCCCTCGATAATCACGTTCGGAAGCAGCGAGGCGATCGATGCTCGCTCGACTGCTCCGTCGCGGAGCACCCTGATCACGCCACCGTCGTCGCTCAGAGCGGTCGCATCGATGATCGTCGACGCCGCTCCGTCGCCGCGAATCGGGCCGGCATCGAGATACACGGATACGTCGTCACCGAGCATCGCCTGCGCCTCGGCCACGCTGGTCGCGGCCGGCTCACCAGTCTTGTTGGCACTGGAAACTGCCAGGGGTCCGGTTTCTCGCAGTAACTCCAGGGCCAGCGGATGGTCCGGGATGCGCAGCGCCACCGTACCGCCGGTGTCCCCGAGGTCCCAGCTCAATCCAGGATTCGCTTGCAGCACGATGGTGAGCGCGCCGGGCCAGAAGGACTTCGCAAGCTCCCGCACGGGATCTGTCACGTGTGCTGCGAGTGCTCCCAAGGCAGCGGTGTCGGCGATGAGCACCGGAGGTGGTGACTGCCTCCCGCGGCCCTTCGCCTCGAGCAGGCGAGCCACGGCCTCCGGCGTGAACGCGTCGGCTGCGAGACCGTAGACCGTGTCGGTGGGAAGCACGGCGAGTTCGCCGCGGCCGAGGGCTTGCCGGGCCGCTCGTGCAGCGGCGAGCAGTACCGCACTGTCCGTGCAATCGAAGACTTCGGCCATAGCCTAGGAGTCTACTCGCCTCTCGGGCGACACCGCGGTCGTCGTGCGGTCCCGAAGGGTGAGATCCTGGTGCGTGGCAGCGGCTCGCCAGCCATCACGGGTCAGCAACTGCCTGATGGCGCGTCCCTGACTCTCGGCGTGCTCGAGCACAAGCAGGCCGCCGGGCGCAAGCAGGGTGCCGCCGATGCGGCTGATCACGCGGATCAGGTCCAGGCCATCGGCACCTCCGTAGAGCGCGAGCGAGGGGTCGTGGTCCCGCACCTCGGGGTCGTTGGGCACCATTCCTGCCGGAACGTAGGGCGGATTCGAGACGAGCACGTGAACCCCGCCGACGATCGGGGCCAAAATTTCGAGCGCGTCAGCTGCGTCGCCGAGCAACAGCCGCACGCGCCCCTCGCCGAGCCGGTCGACATTGCGCCGGGCCCATGCGTGAGCCTCGGTGCTTTTCTCGATCGCCCAGACTTCGGCCGACCGGACCTCGCGGGCGAGGGCGATCGCGATGGCACCACTACCCGTGCACAGATCAACGGCGACCGGCGAGGGCGTCGGCACGGCGAGCAGCGCGTCAATGGCGAATTGCGTGACCCCTTCGGTCTCGGGTCGCGGCACGAACACGCCTGGGCCGACCTCGAGTTCGAATCCGCGAAACGGAGCCTTTCCGGTGAGGTGCTGCAGCGGCACACGTCGAGCGCGTTCCTCGGCGAGTGCGACGGCGGCATCGCGATCCGCGGCCGTCATAGTGTCCCGCATGATGGCGCGAGCCTGCACTCGGCCCCGCGATTCCCCGAGCACGTGGGCGAGCAGCAGTTCAGCATCGGCTCCGGGCGCGATGCCGGCCTCGGCGAGCATCGCTTCGATCTGGCGAAGCACCTGTGCGACTTCGGGTTGCGCGTTCACCTGATCAGCCTATTGCGAACCCTGGGCGCATCAGCGCGGCGGTGTAGCACCGCGTCACATTGATAAGAATCAGTGAACCCACAGATAACCATGAGATATAGTTGGTTGTGGCTTCAACTAAGTCCACCATCACGAAAGGGGCGCGGCCCAACATGGCACGCACATACAGCAACATCACCGAGGCATTCGGCAACACCCCGCTAGTACGCTTGAACCGCGTCGCCGGCGACAACGCAGAGGTCTACGCGAAGCTCGAGTTCTACAACCCCGCGGGCTCGGTCAAGGATCGCATCGGCATCGCCATCATCGACGCAGCGGAGAAGTCGGGCGAACTCAAGCCCGGCGGCACCATCGTCGAGGGGACGAGCGGCAATACCGGTATCGCACTCGCCTTCGTCGGCGCAGCACGCGGTTACAAGGTCATCCTGACGATGCCTGAGACCATGAGCATCGAACGGCGCAAGCTGCTGAAGGCCTACGGTGCCGAGATCGTGCTCACCGAAGGAGCTCTCGGCATGAAGGGTGCCGTCGCAAAGGCCAAGGAGATCGTCGAGAACACACCGGGGGCGATCCTCGCCAACCAGTTCGGCAATCCGGCAAACGTTGAGATCCACCGCACCACGACCGGACCGGAGATCTGGAACGACACCGAGGGAACGGTCGACATCTTCGTGGCGGGGATCGGCACGGGCGGCACCATCAGCGGTGCCGGCGGGTACCTGAAGTCGCAGAACCCCGATGTGAAGGTTGTCGCCGTCGAGCCCATCGACTCCCCCATCCTGACCGGTGGGAACCCCGGTCCGCACAAGATCCAGGGCCTCGGTGCAAACTTCGTGCCCGAGATCCTCGATCGCGACGTCTACGACGAGGTCATCGACGTGACGCTCGACGAATCGATCGCGAAGGCACGCGCGCTCGGCACCGACGAGGGCATCCTGGTCGGTATCTCGGGCGGTGCCGCGGTTTCGGCCGCCACACAGGTTGCCGCGCGCCCCGAGAACGCGGGCAAGAAGATCGTCGTGGTGATTCCGGACTTCGGAGAGCGCTACTTCTCAACGGTGCTCTACGAGAACCTCGACGTCTAAACCGCGAGGACGGATGTTCGCAAGAATCCGCGAGGACATCACCTCGGCTCGCGCCCACGATCCAGCTGCTCGTGGCGCAGCCGAGGTGTTCTTCGTCTACTCGGGCCTGCATGCGGTCTGGTGGCATCGGCTCTCGCATCGACTCTGGAATCGGGGCCTCCGCTTCCTCCCGCGCGCAATCTCGCAGCTGATCCGTTTTTTCACCGGCATCGAGATCCATCCCGGGGCCACGCTCGGGCGCCGCATCTTCATCGACCACGGCATGGGAGTCGTGATCGGCGAGACCGCGGTTGTCGGGGATGACGTGCTCATCTACCACGGCGTCACCCTCGGCGGGACCGGGCACGACCGGGGGAAGCGCCACCCCACGGTGGGCGACCGCGTGGTGCTGGGGGCCGGAGCGAAATTGCTCGGGAACATCGAGATCGGCCACGACAGTGCAGTTGGCGCGAACGCGGTCGTCGTGCACTCGTGCTCGCCGTGGAGCACCCTCACCGGCATCCCAGCCTCGGCCCGCCCACGCCGGGGCGCGCCTCGTGCCGAGCGCCCGGACGAGGCTGACTTCTACGTCATCTGAGCTCGCGACCGCTCCGAGTCAGCGCAGTTTCCGGCCGTGCTCGCGCATCCAACGCTTGGTGCGTCGGATCTCGATCGTCATCATCGTGACGCCGAGGATCCAGAGCGGCAGCTGTGCGGCGAAGGCCCACCGAAACGCGTCCAACGTGTAGAGCTCGGGCGAGCCCGCACCCTGCAGGTCGAGCAGCAAACCGATGAGAAAGATCACGAGCAGCGCCGAGGTGAACCCGCCCGTGTTCACAACGCCGGTGCCGAATCCCGCGAAGCTGCGCGGCGTATGCGAGCGGGACACCTCGAACGCGATCATCGAGGTCGGCCCACCGACCGCGATCACGAGCATCAGCACCGCGAGCAAGGGTGTTGGCGGCACGCCCGGCCAGAACAGCACGATCAGCCAGTTTGCCATGATCACCAGGGCGACAACGACCGCGATCCAGGCCCGAACCTCGACAAATCTTGAGCTGATGGGACCGAGCACCAGGCTGGCGACCATACCAGCGACGATCGTCAGGCTGAGCAGACCGGCAGTCTCTGCTTGATCGAGGCCGATGCCCCCGGTCAGAAACGGCGTGCCCCACAGGAGCAGGAACACCGTCGAGGCGAACGGGAGCGTGAAGTGCATCCAGTACGCCAATCGGACGCCCGGAATGCTGAGCAACCGCCGGATGTTTCGCCAGAAGCCGAGCGCCGCGCCCCCGCGACCAGGGCCGCCGACGAGCGGAATCATCGAGGTGGCCGGTGGAGCTACCGCTGCGAGAGCCGCGGTGGTGTCTGTCACGCCGAGCGACTTCGCCTCACGGCTCGTCCGCCCGAGCCGATGCGTGACTCGTTCGAACAGCGTGCCCTGCCCGGGCCGGTCGCGAAGCACGAAGCATCCGATCAGCGTGAAAAGCACGCCGACTGCCGCCACTCCGACGAACCCGCCAGCCCAACCGAGCGCGCCAACGGCGAGCGCGAGCGGCGTCACCGAGACGAGTTGCCCGGCTTGGCCGAGGAGCCCGGTGAGCTGACCGACAATCGGCAGCTGCCGCACTGCGAACCACTCCGGCAGCAGCCTCATCACGCTGATGAAGGTGCAAGCATCGCCCGCTCCGACGAGCACCCGGGCGAGGATCGCCAAGCCCACGTCGTGCACCGTCGCCATGGCGAGCTGACCGGCGAACATGAGCACACCGCCGCTGAGGATCAGGGTTGTGGGTCCGAGGCGGTCCAGCAGCACCCCGACCGGTATCTGCATACCCGCGTAGACGATGAGCTGGATCACGGCGAAGCTCGAGAGCGCTGTGGCGTCGATGCCGAAGTGATCCTGGGCGGCGGGGCCCAAGGCGGACAGCGACGAACGATTGATGATGGCGACCACATAAGCGAGCACCGCCGACGCCCAGACGATCCATGGCAGGAGCGGGCGGGAGGAGGTCACGTGGACATGTTACCGCCAGACGCGCGGGCATTCGTCGCCGGTCGCGCTCGAGAGACACGTGTGCCGCCCCTCGAAACCGAGGAGCGGCGCACTGAAGAGGTGTCGGAATTCGACGGAGTGACGCCTATCGACGCAGGCCGAGTCGCTCGATCAACGAGCGGTAGCGTGCAATGTCGACCTTCTGGAGGTAACCGAGCAGGCGACGGCGCTGACCGACGAGCAGCAGCAGACCACGACGCGAGTGGTGGTCGTGCTTGTGCTCCTTGAGGTGCTCGGTCAGGTCCTTAATACGCTGCGAAAGAATCGCGACCTGAACTTCCGGAGAACCGGTGTCGCCCGGCTTCGTGGCGTACTCCTCGATGATGGACTTCTTCACCTCGGGTGCGAGTGACATGGGGCATCTCCTTCTGCTCGTTGCGCGGCGCTCACAGCGGGATGCTGCAGCTCTCTCTTTCCGCGGCCGTTCGACGGCAACCTTCTAAGAATAGCAGATACCCTGGTTACATGATCGGCGAGCACAGAAACCCGGGAGACGCGTGGGTGGTTGCTGAGGATGGCAACCGATACTGGGGCAGATTCGGGGCCGCGGGTCTGCTCGCTCACGACCCCGAGCGGGGGATCCTGCTGCAGCACCGAGTGGACTGGAGCCATCACGGAGGCACCTGGGGAATCCCGGGCGGTGCGCGCCACGAGGGTGAGAACTCGGTCGACGCGGCGATTCGTGAGTCCCACGAGGAGGCCGGGGTGCCGTTCGATGCGGTGCGTCCGAAGTACGCGTATGTCATCGACCGCGGCGGATGGACCTACACGACGATCATCGCCCAGGTCGTTCTGAGCTTTGAACCGCAGATCATGGATCCGGAAAGCCACGCCCTCGAGTGGATCCCAGTCGCAGAGGTGGAAAGCTTCGACCTGCACCCTGGATTCGGTGCGAGCTGGCCGCTCCTGCGCCCCCTCCTGAGCTCGGATTCCGACGCCGCAGCGCAGCTGGTTGCGGACGGGCAACTCGTATCGCTCGTGTGAGCCCGGCCCGCTCGACCGGCCATCGCAGGACCCTGCGGTCGGTATAGTCATAAGGGCACATCATTCGGGGAGGTTCAGATGACGACGAACCTGCGGAGCGGCTCTCAGAAGGCGCACGACACCCTCGGATTCTTGCGCGCTCGGATCGCCAGCGGCGAATGGCCGGTCGGCGAGTTGATTCCGAAGGAACCCGAGCTCATGGAGCTCATCGGTGTCGGAAAATCGACAGTTCGGGAGGCCGTTCGCTCTCTTGCGACTCTGGGGATGTTGCAGACGGTGCCGGGCGTCGGCACCTTCGTGCGCGCGCGCACCCCCGTCAGTTCGTTACTAAGTGAGTTTCTCGCTGACCACGACCTCGAAGAGGTGCTCATCTACCGGCGCTCGCTCGAGATCGAGGCAGCGCAGACCGCCTCCGTGAAACGGAGTAGTGCGCAACTCGTGGCTCTGCGCGAGAGCTATCGACGCAACCTCGACGCCAGCGAGCGCGGGATCGGGTGCGCCTCGTGTAATGAGATCAACGATCCGCACTCATTCCATCGCCTGATCGTCGAAGCCAGCGGCAGTCGGCTGCTGCTCGATCTCTACGGCGGTGTGATGTCAACGCTCAACCGAGCCGCTGAGCAGGGGCTCATCTTCGTGGGAGCCACCGACGAGACAGTACTCCTCGATCACGGGGCGTTGCTGCGAGCTATCGAACAGCGGGATGTACGCGACGCGGCTCACGCGATGGCACTGCACGCTGACCGCGATCTGGGGTTGCGCAGTGACGTGCTCGAAGCGCAGCGTAGCACCGCGAGGGCGGAAACACTCATCGAGGCGGGGTTCGAGCCGAGGCCACCGGGGCAGTGATCCCCGGAGAGTGAACTAGCGCTCGACCAGGATGCCGTCGTCGTCGCTGTAGAGCATCGCGCCAGGCCGGAACGTCACCCCACCGAAAGTCACCGGAACATCGGCCTCGCCCGCACCGGTCTTGGTCGACTTTCGGGGGTTCGTGCCGAGGGCCTTGAGGCCGATGGGCAATCCACCGATGGCGACCCGGTCGCGGATCGCACCGTGCACAATGATGCCAGCCCAACCGTTGTCAACGGCGAGCTGACCGATGACGTCTCCGACCAAAGCGCTCTCGAGGGCTCCTCCCCCATCCACGACGAGCACGGCACCGTCTCCCGGTGTGCCGAGTACGGACTTCAGCAGTGCATTGTCTCGGTGACAGCGCACGGTGCGGACGGGGCCGGAGAAGCTCGCCAGCCCGCCGAGGTTCTGGAACTGGGTGTTCACCGATTGCAGCTCTTCGCCGCGCTCGTCGTAGAGGTCTGCAGTGCTGATGTGATCGCTCATCCTGCCAACATACCGTGCACACGCAGGCGATTGCGCTAGTGCCGCTGACGCCGCTCCCGAATCCGCATGTTGATCACGATCGGGCTGCCCTCGAATCCGTAACGCTCGCGCAAGCGACGCTGAATGAAGCGTCGGTATCCAGGATCAAGGAAACCCGACGTGAACAGGACGAACGTCGGCGGGCGGTTCTGCACTTGGGTACCGAAGAGAATGCGGGGCTGTTTGCCGCCGCGCAACGGGTGAGGGTGCTCCTGCACGAGCTCGGCGACGAAGGCGTTGAACTTTGCGGTCGGAATGCGCGTGTCCCACGACTCCAGCGCGGTCTCGAGCGCAGGTACGAGCTTGTCGATATGCCGGCCGGTTCGGGCCGAGAGGTTGACCCGCGGTGCCCACGAGACGTGCGCCAGATCCTGTTCGATCTCGCGCTCAAGATATCGCATGCGGTCGTCGTCGAGTAGATCCCACTTGTTGAACCCGAGCACAAGCGCACGGCCGGACTCGAGCACGAGGTCGACGATGCGCAGATCCTGGTCGCTGATCGGCTCGGTCACATCGAACATGACGACCGCAACCTCGGCCTTCTCGAGCGCGGCGGCTGTGCGCAGGGACGCATAGAAGTCTGCCCCCTGCTGCAGGTGCACGCGGCGACGGATGCCCGCCGTATCGACGAAGGTCCACACCCTGCCCGCGATCTCGACCTGCTCATCGACGGGGTCTCGCGTGGTGCCAGCAAGATCGTTCACGACCACGCGCTCCTCCCCCGCTGCCTTGTTCAGCAGGCTCGACTTACCCACGTTGGGGCGGCCGAGGATCGCGACCCGCCGCGGCCCGCCGAGCTGGGGCTTCGCCACCGCAGACTCGTCAGGAAGAGCATTCAGCACGGCGTCGAGCAGATCGGCCACCCCGCGCCCGTGCAAGGCCGAGACCGGCCACGGCTCGCCGAGCCCGAGCGACCAGAGGGCCGCTGCTTCCGGCTCCTGCACCGCGTCGTCGACCTTATTGGCGACGAGAAAGACGGGCTTCTTGGTGCGCCGCAGCAGCTGTACGACGCGTTCGTCGGTGGCGGTCGCCCCGACACGAGTATCGACGACGAACATGACCGCATCACAGAGCTCGATCGCGACCTCCGCCTGCATCGCCACGGACGCGTCGATACCGCGGGCGTCCGGCTCCCAGCCTCCGGTATCGACGACGGTGAACCGCTTACCTGCCCATTCCGCGGGATAACTGACGCGATCGCGCGTTACTCCCGGCACATCTTCGACGACGGCCTCGCGCCGGCCGAGAATGCGGTTGACCAGGGCGGACTTGCCCACGTTCGGGCGTCCCACAATCGCGACCACGGGCAGCGCTTCGGCCTCCGGCTGCGTAAAGCCCGTGAACTCCCCGTCCTCGCCGATCAGTTGCAGATCGTCGTCCTCGAGGTCGAACCCCTCGAGGTCTGATCGCATCGCACGCGACCGTTCCTCGTCGCTGACGTGTGCGTCGAGCGCCTCGCCGGCGATCGTTTCGCATCCGGGATCGCGGTCGTTCATGATGCACTCTTTTCTGCGGTCGTCTGCACCGCTCCTACGATGTCGATCACGGCCTGCACCGACTGCTCGAAGTCCAGGTCGCTGGTATCGATAAGCGTCACGCCCGGTGCGGGATGCATGAAGTCGACGACCTCCGCATCTTTCGCATCCCGGGCGGCGATGTCGGCCAGCACCTGCGCGTGTGTCGCTCCCTGAAGCTCGCCCATGCGGCGAGATGCACGCACCTCGGGGCTGGCAGTCATGAGGATTCGCACGGGCGCGGTCGGTGCGACGACCGTCGTAATGTCGCGACCCTCGATGACGACACCGGGGAGCCCTGACTCTGCGACCATACGGTTGAACATGTGATTCAACCGTTCGCGCACCCGAGGATGCTTCGAGACTCGACTCACCTGGCTGCTGACTCGGGTCTCGCGGATTGCGGTCGTAACGTCATGCGTCTCTGTACCGGTGTCGGTGGCGAAGGCGACCGAGAATGCGGGGTGACCACGCAAAGCCGAGGTGTAGTGCCACTCGTCGAGGACCGTCATCACGGTCTGCTCGTCGTCGAGGTTCGCCCCGCGGTGCAGCGCAGCCCAAGCCAGCGCGCGGTATGCGGCACCGGTGTCCAAGATCCCGAAGCCGAGCCGTGTCGCCGCCTCGCGAGACACGCTGGACTTGCCGCTGCCGGCAGGGCCGTCAATGGCGACGAGGATCGGCTCCGAGGCCGTGGTCGCCGTGCTCATAGGGTTCTCCATCCGCGCTCTTTGAGATCGGCGATCGCGCGCTCGGCCACCTCGGGGAGCACCGCGATCTCTGCAAATCCGATCTGCGCGCCCGGCGAGTGCTCGAGCCGCAAGTCTTCCATGTTAATGCCTAGATCTCCAAGCTCGGTGAGGAGGGCAGCGAGCTGGCCTGGGCGGTCATCGATCAGCACGGTGAGCGTGGTGAAACGCTCGCTGCTGCCGTGCTTTCCAGGGATCCTCGCCACGCCCCGATTACCGGCGGAGAGAAGATCGGCGATTCGCCGCCTCGCACCCCGCTGCTCAGGGTTTCGAAGCGCATCGATCAGTTCTCCCAGATCGTGTTGCAGCGATTCGAGGCCCTCGACGAGCGGCGCGCTATTCGCACTGAAAATCTGTACCCAAAGCTCAGGATCGCTCGAGGCGATCCTCGTGGTATCGCGAAGCCCTTGACCCGCGAGCCCGATGTGCTGCTCGCTCGCCGCTAGCAACCTGCTCGCGAGCAGGCTCGAGACCGCCTGCGGTAGATGCGAAACCAGGCCCACGGCCGCGTCATGCTGCTCCGGGGTCATCTCCAGTGGGGTCGCGCCGAGTTCGAGCGCGACGGCCTCCACCAGTGAGAGCGCCGCAGCCGGGGTGCTTCCGTGGCGACAGATGACCCAGGGTCTCGCCGCGAAGAGGTCCGCGCGCGCCATGATCGCGCCGCCCCGCTCGCGACCGGCCATCGGATGCGAGCCCACGTAATTCGTGAGGTCGACACCGCGGGCCTTCAGCGCTCGACACGGTGCCAGCTTCACGCTCGCGACATCGGTAACCACGGCATTCGGGTAGGTCGTCAGTGCGCGTTCGATGACGTCAGCGACCACGTCGGGCGGTGTTGCGACGACAACGAGCTCGGGGCTCGGATCGCTGTCACGACGCGCCCTACCGGCACCGTAGTCAGCCGCGAGCGCGACGGTCGTCGGCGAGACGTCCTCGAGGGTCACCTCGACGCCGCGATCGCGCAGACCGAGCCCGATGCTCGCTCCTAGAAGGCCCGCCCCGATGATGTGCACTTGTCCGTGCACGCGGCTTGCAGGCTTGCTCGCTGTGGACCACGTCTCGAACGTCTGCTCATTCACAGGTACAAGTCTGCACTATCAGCGCGCCGGCTTGCTGACTGCACGGCTCCTACGCCCGTCTTCCGTGCGGGTTGCCGCGCGCAGCGACACCGCGCATGCCTCGAGCGCCCTTCCCGTCGCCGGGTCGCCCCGCCGTTACCTTCGCCGCGGTTTCGGGGCGCTCCCCGGCCGCTTCTGCCGCCGCAGCACTGAGCAGCGCCCCGCGCTCGGCCGCTGAGAGCTCGCGAATCTCCCCGAGCCGCTGCGAGCCCAGGTGCAGCGGTCCGAACTGTCGGCGCACGAGTTCCTCGACCGGGTGCCCCACCTCCGCGAGCATGCGTCGAACGATGCGGTTGCGCCCCGAATGCAGGGTCACCTCAACGAGGGAGTGAGACTTCGATTTGCCGCCGGGCAGAATCTTCGCCGCATCGACGCGAATGGGTCCGTCCTTCAGTTCGACCCCGTCACGGAGCCGCTGAATCACGGCCGGAGTCACCCGCCCCCGGACCTTCGCGACGTACGTCTTCTGCACGCCATACTTTGGGTGCGCAAGCTGCTGCGCCAGCTCACCGTCGTTCGTGAGCACGAGCAGCCCGGAGGTGTCCGTATCGAGACGCCCAACGTTGTAGACGCGATCCTCGATTGCTTGGGTGAACTGCCGGAGGTCGGGCCGTCCTCGCTCGTCGCGCATGGTCGATACCACCCCGCGGGGTTTGTTCAGCACGAAGTAGCGTTTGGTCGTGTCGAGCTGCACGACCACACCGTCGACCCGCACCTCGTCGGTGGCGGGGTCGATCCTCGACCCCAATTCGAACACGACCTCCCCGTTCACCTCAACGCGACCGCTCGTGATGAGCGTCTCGCAGGCACGTCTGGAGGCTACTCCGGCATGCGCAAGCGCCTTCTGCAACCGGGGAAGGTCGTCGTGGCCGCTCATTCTTCGAACCCTTCGCTCGGGTCGTCGAGCAGCGGAGCGATGGGCGGCAGTTCGTCGAGGCTCGAAATGCCGAGGTAGCCGAGCAGCGAATCATCGGTCCCGTAGAGCACCGCACCGGTTTCGGCGTCGTGACCGACCTCGGTGATGAGCCCTCGCCCCACGAGGGTACGCACGACGCTATCGACGTTCACGGCGCGCACCGACGCGATCGCGCCTCTCGAGATGGGCTGACGGTAGGCGACCACAGCGAGCGTCTCCAGTGCGGCCTGCGACAGTTTCGCGGGGCTCTGCTGCTGCACGAAGTCGGCCACGAGCGGGTCGAGGCTCTCACGCACGTAGAACCGGTACCCGCCGGCGACCTCGCGCAGCTCGAATCCCCGCACGGGCCCGCCGGCCTTGCCCTCGTAGTCGGCGATCAGCTCGTCGAGAGCGGCTCGTACTTCGCGCACCGGTCGGTCCAGTGCGGTTGCAAGTTGCACGGCACCGAGCGGTTCGTCGGCGACGAGCAGCAGCGCCTCGAGCTGTTGCGAGATCGAGTGCGAGGATCGAACCCGATCGAATTCCGAGTTCTCCTCGCTCGGCGCAGATTCGTGTTCTGTTTCAACCGTCATAGTCACTACCCAGTGTTGAGAGGTCTTCGTCGGAGAAGTCGTTCCCCGTCCACTCGACCCGCAGTTCGCCGAGCGGTTCAGCCTGCTCGAAGATCACGGCGTCGCGACGGTAGAGTTCGAGGATCGCGAGAAATCGTGCCACCACTACCCCCCGCTCGCTCACTCCGGCGACGAGCTCGCGAAAACTGTGCGCGCCGCCGGTGCGGAGCAGGGAAACGACGACCGCGGCCTGCTCGCGGATCGAGACCAGCGGAGCGTGCAGGTGCTCGAGCCCAACGGTCGGAATCTCGCGCGGCGCGAACGCGAGCGCAGCCAGCGCCGCGAAGTCCTCCACCGAGAGCGTCCACACGAGCTCGGGACCCCGATCGCGGTACTTCCGTTCGAGCGGCACCTGCCGCGGATGCCGCAGCTGTTCGGACTCGAGCCTCTCCCGGAACCAGGCACTCGCCAGCTTGAAGGCCCGATACTGCAGCAGCCTCGCGAAGAGCAGGTCCCGCGCTTCGAGCAGTGCGACGTCCTCGGCATCAACCACCTCGCCCTGGGGCAGCAGGCTCGCGATCTTGAGATCGAGCAGCGTGGCCGCGACCACGAGGAACTCCGATGCCCGATCGAGGTGCGCGGCGCTCTGGCCTGTCCGCTCGGCTTCGCGTTCCATACGAGCGAGATACGCAATGAACTCGTCGGTGACGAGGCTCAGCGAGACTTCGGTGATGTCGAGCTCGTGCTTCGAGATGAGGCTGAGCAGCAGGTCGAAGGGGCCGTCGAAGACCTCGAGCGAGACGCGAAACGAGTCGGCGTCTGGCTCGGCTTCGGTCACGGCCGTGGTCTGCATATGCGCCTAAGCGACGGTGCCGCGCATGACCAGCTCGCGCGCGAGCTGCAGGTAGGCCTCGGATGCGGCGTTCTCGGGCGCATAGTCGAGGATCGGCTTCGCCGCTACGGAGGCGTCGGGAAGCTTCACGGTGCGGCCGATGACCGTATCGAACACCTTCTCATCGAAGGTGGAGACGACACGCTCGAGCACTTCGCGCGCGTGCAAGGTGCGTGGGTCGTACATGGTGGCGATGATGCCGTCGAGCTCAAGCGCCGGGTTGAGTCGGTCGCGCACCTTGTCGATCGTCTCGATCAGGAGCGCGACGCCGCGCAGCGCGAAGTACTCGCAGGCCAGGGGAATCAGCACCCCGTGGCTCGCGGTCAGGGCATTCACCGTGAGGAGTCCGAGCGACGGCTGGCAGTCGATCAGGATGACGTCGTAGTCGGCGGACACCTTTCGCAGCACCCCGGCGAGAATCTGCTCCCGCGCCACCTCGCTCACCAGGTGCACCTCGGCGGCAGAGAGATCAATATTTGCCGGGATCACGTCGAGACGCGGCGTGCTCGTCCGCTGCACAGCCTCGCGCGGATCCTTCACGTGCCCGAGCATCAAATCGTAGATGGTCGGCACCTCGTGAGCTGCCACCCCGAGCCCCGCGGAAAGCGCACCCTGGGGGTCGAAGTCGACGGCGAGCACCTTGCGCCCGTACCGCGCGAGCGCCGCGCCGAGATTGATCGTCGTCGTGGTCTTGCCGACGCCGCCCTTCTGGTTGCACATTGCGACGATGCGTGCGGGACCGTGCCGGTCGAGCTTCCTCGGCACCCCATAGAAGCGTTCAGGGCGGCCTGTCGGGCCGAGTTTCGCTGTGTCCTTCGCCGTGCGCTTGGTCACCTCGGCACCCCTTTCGCGGTCGCTCCTACCTACCGAGCAATCCTAGCGCCTGACCGGGATGATGGCCCGGTGCCCCGCCAGGCGACACCGCACTGTCAGGGCAGGTGCACCTGCTCATCCTCGCCACGCAAACGCTGAGCGAGCACCGCATCGACGCCCGTTCCAGAAGCAAGGGTCTTTCCAGCTTCGATCTCACGCTGCCATGCGGTCTCCCGGGCAGCCACCTCGCGGGTGAGGCGCAGTGTCTCCTCTGCGTGGCGGCGCGGGATCACCACGCACCCGTTGCGATCAGCTCGAATGATATCGCCCGGCTCGACCCGGACTCCGCCGAGCTGAATGCCGATATTGATGGCTCCCGGCCCCTCATTCGACGCGGTTGTCGGGTACGTGCCGCGCGCGAACGTCGGGATGCCGATCTCGTCGATGCCATCGACATCGCGCACGACGCCGTCCACGATAATGCCGACTCCACCACCCTTCGCGACCGAACCCGCGAAGAAATCTCCGACTACCGCAGCATCGAGACGGCCTCCCGCATCGACCACCAGCACGCTGCCGGGTCGCGCGAACTCGGCAGCCTTCAGAATGTAGAGAATGTCGCCGGGTTTGACCCACACGGTCACGGCAGTGCCGCAGATCTCGTTCCCACCAGCGACCGGAACGATACCGGGGCCAACCACGCTGATCGGTGCCCCCGCGTCGGCGATCTGGGTGGTGGGAAACTCCGCGAGCGCGCGCACGAGATCCTCTGCCCCGCTCGTATCCACCTCGTTGATCGCCCACTGCTCGGGATGGCTCTTGCTCATCATGATGCCTTTCTTTGAGTGACGCTACGCGCCGTAGTCGATCTCGGTGCGCTGCTGGGAGCGCACATGCTTCCGGTAGGCCCCTGCCAGCGCGGTACCCCGGGCCCCGGGAACTCCCGTGCCGATCCTACGCCCGTCGACTTCGCCGACCGATACGATCTCGGCCCCGCTGCCGCACATGACAACCTCGTCTGCTCGGCACACGTCGAGCAGCGTGTACTGCCCCTCGATCACCTGCTCGCCCGAAGCGCGAAGCAGGTCGATCAAGGTCTGCCGGGCGATGCCTTCGAGGGCGCCCACGCAGCTAGGTGTGTGCCAGGCACCATTGCGATACCAGAAGATATTCTCGCCGGAGCCTTCGGCCACGAACCCGTTCGTGTCCAATAGCAGGGAACCGTCCATGCCGGCGTAGCTCGCTGCCACCGTCGACGCCCAGCTTTCCGATACCTCGGGTCACGATCAAGCGCACGTGGGCGTCTCGGAGCCCGGTCGCGGCGACAGTGCGGGCGCATGCGTCGGCGAGATCCTCGATCGACATGTCGAGGATGTCGAGCCCGATCCCTCGCCGCACAGCACCACGGGCACCAGCTCTTTCAACGCATCTGCTCCGAGTGGGTGCACCGTTCGTTCCCCTGGGCGGCGGCCGTCAACCGCACCCGAAGCGCGGAAGGATTCCTCGAACGGGTGCGGCGCGGAGAACCGATCACGTCCGCTTTGCACAGGGTGCTCACCCACACCCTCAACGCGCTCATCGCAGACGGGGTGATCCCCGACCAGGACCCCGACTATGCGGCGCTGTTGTGGGCAACGCTCTTCGATGAGCGCATGCTTGTCGATCTCACATCGACCTTGGGGTGGCGATCCGACGAAGTCGCCGACGCGCTCTCAACCCAGCTGAAGGCCGCGTTGCGCGCACCGAATCAGCCGCGCGGCGGCTCGAGGTTGCGAGTCAGCTCGTCGAGCAGCGCCTGAATCTGCGGTTCGACGAAGCGCTCCACGGCGGCCTCGATGCGGGGGCGATGCTGTGCGAGCGCGAAGCAGACACGCTGCCCCGCGTCCTGCGCGCACCGGTCGGCCAGTTCGATCTCGTGGCGGAGTCGGCGCTTTTCCTCCGCACTCAGCGGCGGTCTCGGCAGCGGCGGCTCCTGCTTCGACTGCTCTGCAAGCTCGGCCATGGTGAACAGGAACGGCTGCCCCTCCTCGTGCTCCGGGTCCAGGTCGAGCCCCTCGTACTCCGGGTCGAGCCCCGCGGCAGGCTCATAGCCGCCGCTGTTCCAGAGCGCCTCCCCGGTGAGTTCGGCCTGCAGCGCCGGCAACTCGTTCTCGGTGAACTCGTCCACCACGCGGTCGACGATACGCTGCATGCGGCTGTTCAGCGCGTGCACCACCTGGTGCGGCACGGAACCCGCGAGGCCCGCCGCTGCGAGCACCGGCGACCCCGTGCAGCGTCGGCACATGCGCGCGCGCCCGCGGTGCGTGCCCGGCTGCCACTTCGGCAGCCAGCGCAGCCAGGCGTCCACCGCGGCCGACACCCGCGCCTCGATCGGGTCCGGACTCATCGAGTCCCGCCACTCGAGGGGCCCTCGTCACCGCGATCGTCGTCGTCAGGGGAACTCTCGTCGCGGTCACCGCCGACGTCGCCCAGCCACGGATCCTCGCCAGTGTGCGCCCAATCGGGACCAGGCTCACCTCGCTTCTCCCAGGGCCACTTCGGCACCGGACGATCGGTGAAAACACGTCGCACCAGCACCGCCCATGCCGTGAACGCAGCCAATGCCCACACCATGGCAATCAGGCCGGCGAAGGGACTGGCCCAGCTATCCTCGACGTGCAGCCCGAACGCCAGGCCCACGACACACCAGATCAGGTACGCGCCGAGACCGACAGTGATGATGTGAGCCCACGAT
>Ga0182741_1001631_pt1 | contig 28426 bp, 22 predicted proteins | sample eDN5th37CBELigOP_FD_128874 | JGI IMG/M metagenome (GOLD analysis project Ga0182741, IMG submission 128874) | Enriched Organic Plus compost microbial communities from Emeryville, California, USA - eDNA 5th pass 37_C BE-Lig OP (version 2) (version 2) ... | reverse complement strand
TACACGTAGTAATAGACGTCCCGCTCCGCCGGCAGCGTCTGCTGTCCGCTGACCTGCAACCCCAGCCGTTGCCCGGCCGTGCCGGTGAAGGACAGCCGTCCGTTCTGGCCCGGCCGGCCCAGCACCAGCGGTGTCCATGCGTCCGGCACCAGCGGGCCGGTCGCATCCGCCGACAGGGTCGCCTTGAACTGCAGCTTCAAGGCAGACCATGCCGGCTCCACCACCACCGCGTACGTGCCCGCCGACAACTGCGGAAGGTTCACCTGGCAACCGCCATCGCTGACATAGCAGTACCGGGTCGACCCCAGTTGCGCACCATCGGGCCGGTACGCCCGGACATGCGCGTAGCTGCTGCCGGTGATGCTCAACCCGCTGATGCCCAGCCCCAGGTTGTCGCCAATCCTTCCGGAAAGAAGAAAACGTTTGCTCTGCCCCGGCGCCCATGTCCCCAGTACCCGAGACTCCCCGTCGATGGCCTGTGCCGGATCAACCTCCACCGACAACTGCCAGCTTCCCGCGCCGGGTGCGCGTTTCATATAGATCGCATAGCTTCCCGTCTTGTTCAGAGCAGGCAAATGGCTTGATGCCTGGCTTGCAGACAGCGAGCCTTTTGCGAGGATCTGATTCGCGGGATCACGGACGACATATTCGACGGCAGTTCCCGCGCCCGGATTGGATTGGATGCTCAGGTATTCCCCGGACTTTCCGTCGAGAAGCACTACCACCCATTTCCCCGAAGCAGATGTGCCCAGGGAAATGGGTTCCGCCCCCGGTTCAATTCGATGAACCGCTTCAACATCAGCGGGTGAAACGTCACGCGGAACCACGATCAGGTCATCGCTGCTTTCAGCTTTTCCGAATGGGGTGGTGACCACAATCTTGCCGCTACCAATGTTGGCGGGCACCACGAAATCAATATGGTTTCCAGCAGCCTCGGGAGCAGAGGCCACAAATCGACCCGATACCGATACTTTGCTTTGACCCGGGATCGGCACCAGATGCTCGCCATCGATTCCAACGGTTTCCCCCGCTGCGACACGCAACGGCGCAATCTTGCGAATTGCCGGGGGCGCTTCGTTCTCGTCCACGACGAAGGCCGATGGGCTGACGGCCGATACCCCCGCAGCCTCGACCTGGACGAAACCTGTCGTCGCTCCTTCCGGTACTACAACCGTCAAGGATGTCGGTGATGCCTGCAGGATCGTCGCAGCGGCCCCATTGAAGGCGACCCGGTTTCCTGTAGCCGCCACCGTGAATCCTTGCCCCCGAACCAATACCCGTGCACCCGGTGCGCCGCGACCGGGTACCACACTGAATATCGCCAGTTCGCCAGGGCGCAGCCTTTCAATTTCCTGCAGGTTTCCAACGGCGTCGTAGACATATCGCGCGCGTGCGCCGTCATCATTCGTGGCTACCACCAACCGACCGTTGGCGTCATACAGATAAGTGGTCGCGCCCGCAAGCGATGCCATCGTGACGACAAGCACCAGCATGACTGCAGCTTTCCACGCGTGCCGGAGCATCCTGCCCTGCACATTCTTCCAAGAGGAATCCTTCCGACACATGCCCAAGCCGTCACTCCATGATCGCCGGGCTGCGCGCCTCGACACTTGTGCTTTTTTCGACATTCAAACGAATGCCGCCCCAGTTCCATTTCTTTTTTAGCGACTGGAAATATGCTGTCAATTAACTTTGAAAATGGACAAGCGCTTGATAAAGAGAAGCATCACAATGACAGTGGTTGCGACGTCATTCCTCTCGCTTTCTTCATGCAACTTCAAAGCGGCATCGATCAATTCTTCTGACGCCGAACTGGGCAGGAAGATCTTCAACGATCATGAACTGAGTGCGGAACGCGACGTCAGTTGTGCGAGTTGCCATCGCCCCGATTTGCATTTTTCAGACGGCCGCCCCGTTTCAATCGGCAGCGGAGGAAAACCCGGAACGCGCAATTCACCCAGTCTGCTCGATTCGAGCCGTTCGCTCGCCTTTTTCTGGGACGGGCGAGAGACATCCCTCGGGCATGCCGTGATTCAGCCCTTTATCAATCCCGTCGAGATGGGGCTGTCCGATATGGATCAGTTGGCCACCCGCCTCGCTTCTCGGCCGGAGTACTCGGAACTCCTGTTCCGCCGGGATGGCGCGCTGCAGGTGGACAAGACCCGCCTCGCCGCCGTCATTTCGGCCTACCTCACGTCGCTGCCGGCACCCGATGGCCCGGGCTTTCGTCATCTGAGCGAACAAGCCGTTCTTGACGATGAAGCACTTGCGGGGCTGGCGCTGTTCAATGGCAAGGCCGAGTGCGGGACCTGCCACGTTTTCACGCGAGGGAACAACACGCTGACGGACAATCAATCACACCACACGGGCATCGGTTTCGAGCAGCTGGCGGGAAGAATCGCGCCCGCCATCGCCCATCTGGATGAAACACTTGCCACGCGCACGCTGGGTCATGCCGTCCTTTCGGACTGGCGTATTTCCGAGCTTGGAAAGTTCACGTCCAGCCGCAGAGCGGAAGATCTTGGTGCTTTCAGGACGCCATCCCTCCGGAATGTTGCCGGGACCGCTCCCTACATGCATGACGGGAGCGTTCCTACGCTGGAGGAGGCACTGGAACGCGAGATCTACTACCGGAATCTGTCCCGCGACACGCCGATCCAGCTGACCGTGGGAGAGAAGCGAGCACTCCTGGCGTTCCTGCATTCGCTCAGCGATGTGGCCACGCCCTAGGGGCGCGATGTCCCCTCGCGCAACTCGATCAGATCGAATTCCTGCTGGGCAGCCAATTTTCCATCCAGACGAATTTCGACCAGATAACGCCCTTCCGACCAGCCTTTCGAGCCGTCCAGATCCAGTTCCATGGTCTGGGTGCCCTTGTCGAAGTGTTCAGTCCTCTGTTCCTTGATCTCGCCGGTCGCGAGGGCGAACACCTTTGCTTCCACGGTGCTGTTCTTCGCTTTCCTGGACGCCCGGATACCCAGCACGAGTGCCTGCCCAGGCCGCAGTACGGCGCGGGAAGAATCCGGCTTTTCCCCCTTGGCAGCGATGATGACGTCCTCGATGGCGAGTGGCGCTCCGTCGTCGGGCCTGGCTCCGCCTTCCGGAGAGGCTCCCGGCGAGCAGGCGGTCATGGTCAACGCGATCATCAGGACACCGCAGGACAGTTTCAGGCGTGTGCGTGCTTCCATACGTGATGCATTCCAAGTTGATGAAGGAACCCCGCATGGTATTTCCACTGTCTGGCTCATCCCATCCTTTCAGGCACGGATCGCCTTCAATGTTAGATGGGGAATGAATAGCGGCCGATGCAGAGGATCGGGCCCAAGATCGCTTCAAGGAGAGGCGCTTCAGCGGACGCAGCCTGTCGCCGCACGACCGGTAGTCACCGACAGCTCGTGATGAATCATGGTGCGCTCGGCGGACCTTCGCGGGCACCGGATAAGATGGTGGGAACCGGGATCTGCGCATCGGGCGCTTCGGGTGCACGCCGGACCGTCGCTGGCTTGGGCCAATAGCCCCTCCTGGCCCTGGCTCGCCTTATCCGTAACAGGCTTGTCAGCCGAGCCCGACACCCCCATTCCCTCCCCAGTCACCTTTTCCGGCCGCCGCCATGCCCGAACTGCCTGAAGTCGAAACCACCCGCCGTGGCCTCGCCCCGCACCTGGAGGGTCGGCGCATCCAGGCCGTGACCCTGCGCCGGCCGGATCTGCGCTGGCCGATTCCGGAGGAAATCGCGCGCGATCTGCCCGGCCAGCGTATCGCCGCGGTGCGCCGGCGCGCCAAGTACCTGTTGATGGACGTGGACGGCGGCAGCGCGCTGCTGCATCTGGGCATGTCCGGCAGCCTGCGCGTCCTGCCCGCGGATACGCCGGTGCGCGCGCACGATCATGTCGACATCGCGGTGGGCGGTCCGCGCGGACGGCAGCAGGTGCTGCGATTCAACGACCCGCGCCGTTTCGGCTGCCTGCTGTGGCAGCCGGCCGGTGAAGTCCATCCGCTGCTGCGGGGCCTGGGGCCGGAACCGCTGTCGGAGGACTTCGGCGGCGATTATCTGTTCGAGCTGAGCCGGGGCCGCCAGGCGCCGGTGAAGACCTTCCTGATGGATCAGGCCGTGGTGGTGGGGGTGGGCAACATCTACGCCGCCGAGAGCCTGTTCCTGGCCGGCATTTCCCCGCTGCGTGCGGCGGGCAAGGTCTCGCGCGAGCGCTACCTGGCCCTGGCGGAGGCTGTGAAACGGATCCTGGGTTACGCGATCACCCGCGGCGGCACCACCCTGCGCGACTTCATCAGCCCGGACGGGGCGCCCGGCTATTTCGAGCAGGAACTGTCGGCCTACGGCCGCGGCGGGGAGCCCTGCCCGCGCTGCCGGCGGCCGATGAAGGAGGCCAGCATCGGCCAGCGCACCACGGTCTGGTGCGGCCACTGCCAGAAGTGACAGGGACCTTCTCCCGAATGCCTTTGTTCACATTTGGGGCTATATTCGCCGCCTGACTCGTGGGGAAAGCACATGGCGGACGCCTCGGACATCACCATCTGGCTGGATTCGGCCCGCAACGGCGACCGCGCCGCGCTGGATCGGGTGCTGGCAACGCTTTACCAGGAACTGCACACGATGGCCCGGCGCCAGTTGTCCGGCCAGCACGGCTACACCCTGGACGCCACCGCCCTGGTCCACGAGTCCTACCTCAAGCTGATCGGTTCCACCGGCACGGCCAAGTTCGAGGACCGCGCGCACTTCTTCGCCTATGCCGCCTCGTCCATGCGCAGCGTGGTGGTGGACTATGCGCGCAGCCGGCTGGCGCGCAAGCGCGGCGGCGATCTCAAGCGGGTCGCCGACATTCCCGAGGAGGTCGAGGGCAACCTCAAGCTCGACGAGGATCTGCTGGCGCTGAACGCCGCGCTGGACCAGCTTGCGCAGGCCGACGAGCGCCTGGCCAAGGTGGTGGAGCTGCGCTACTTCGCCGGCCTTTCGGAACTGGAGATCGCCGAGCTCCTGCAACGCTCCGAACGCAGCATCCGGCGCGACTGGCAGAAGGCGCGGATGTTCCTGCTGTCGTCGATGCAGGAACCCTGATCACGGCGCTCCACCGTGGACGTCGAACGCTGGAAACAGCTTTCCCCCCTGCTGGATGTCCTGCTGGAACTGGCGCCGGACGCGCGCGCGCACCGGCTGGATGCGCTGCGCGCCGAGGATCCGGAGGTCGCGGCCGAGCTGGAGAAGCTGCTGGCGCTGGAAGACGACAGCGACGGTTTCATGGAAGCGCCGCTGCTGGACAAGCCACAGAGCGGACTCCAGCCCGGCATGCTCATTGGTCCGTACCGGCTGGAGGATCTGCTGGGTGAAGGCGGCATGGGCATGGTCTGGCTGGCTTCCCGCGCCGACGGCCTCTACCAGCGCCGGGTCGCCCTGAAGCTGCTGCGGCCCGGCCTGGCCGATCCCAACCTGCGCCTGCGCTTCACCCGCGAACGCGAAATCCTGGCGCGGCTGGAGCATCCCAACATCGCTCGCCTGCTGGACGCCGGGGTGAGCCAGGGCAGCCAACCGTACCTGGCGCTGGAATACGTCGAAGGCATCCCGCTGACCGAGTACTGCCAGGTCAACGACCTGTCCGTCGACGATCGCCTGCGCCTGTTCCTGCAGGTCTGCGAAGCGGTCAGCCACGCGCACGCCAACCTGATCGTCCATCGCGATCTCAAGCCGTCCAACATCCTGGTCTCGCCCGATCGCAACGTGCGCCTGCTGGATTTCGGCATCGCCAAGCTGCTGGACGAAAGCGAACCGGCGCCGGTGAATCCGCGCACCGAGGTCCGCGCCTTCACCCTGCACTACGCCGCGCCCGAACAGATCCGCGGGGAACCGGTCACCACCATGACCGATGTCTATTCGCTGGGCGTGGTGCTGTACGAACTGCTCGCCGGCACCAAGCCCTACCGGCTGCGCCGGCAGAGCGACGCCGAATGGGAAGAGGCGATCCTGGCGGTGGAACCGCTGAAGCCTTCGATCGCCGCGCAGCGCACCACCGGCGGCGGGCGGACCGAATGCCCCAACATGCGCCGGCGTGGCCGGCGCCTGATCGGCGATCTGGACAACATCGCGCTGAAGGCGCTGGCCAAGTCGCCCGAACAACGCTACCCGTCGGTGGAGGCGCTCGCGCTGGATCTGCGCCGGCACATGGACGGCCGGCCGGTGCACGCGCGCCCGCAGAGCCTGGGCTACCGCGCCCGCAAGTACATCTCCCGGCATCGCTGGGGACTGGCCGCCGGCAGCGTGACCGCGCTGATCCTGGTCGCCGCGCTCGGCGCGAGCCTGTGGCAGAGCCGGCAGGCGGTGCGCGAGGCAGCGCGCGCGCAGGCGATGCAGAACTTCGTCATCGGCCTGTTCGACAACGCCGGCAGCGCGCAGCGCGGCAACACCTTCGATGCCCGCGAACTGCTGGTGGCCGGCGAACGCCGTGGCGAACGCGAACTGGCACGGCAGCCGCTGGCGCATGCCGAACTGCTGGGCGTGATCGCGCGCCTGCGGATCGGCCTGGGCGACTACCGCGAAGCGCTGGCATTGCTCGATCGGCAGCAGCGCCTGCTGGCCGGCAGCGACGCGCCCACCCTGCTGCTGGAAAGCGCCACTCAGCGCGGCCGCGTGCTGGCCCTGCTGGGCCGGCCGCGCGACTGCATCGACACGATGATCCACCTGGAACCGGAGATCGCCCGGCTGCAGATCCAATTGCCGCAGCAGGCCGCCGATTTCCTGTCCCAGGACGGGCGCTGCCGGCGCGCGGTGGCCGATCGCCAGACCGCGCGCCAGTTTTTCCTGCGTTCGCAACTGCTCCGGCGCGGCCTGCGCGACCAGACCGGCGTGGCCGAAAGCCTGTACGACCTGGCCGGGCTGGAAAGCGACATGGGCAACGCCGATGGCGCGATCCGCGGCTTCAACGCCGCGCTGGTGCACCTGCGCCAGTACGACAGCCAGCGTCATCCGCTGGCGGTGGACATCGAACGCAGCCTCGCCAGTCTCTACCGCACCCGCGGCGATTCGCAGACCGCGCTCATGCACTACCAGCGCGCGCTGGCGCTGGCGCGCGACATCCACGGCGATCGCCATCCGGCCACCCTGGCGGTACGCCGGCAGATGGCCGCCGTGCAGGTGGACCTGGGCCACTTCAGCCAGGCCGAGGCGCAGATGCGCGAACTGCACGAGCAGACCCTGCGCGCGCTCGGGCCGGCACATCGCGAAGCCGGTTCGAGCTGGAATTCGCTGGGCATCATCGCCTGGGAACGGGGCGACACCGACACCGCCATCGCCGACATCGAGCGCGCGATCGAGGTCTGGCGCAGCCCGGACAGCCGCCAGCAGCTTCCGGGCGGGCTCTACAACTACGGCATGGTCCTGCACAGCGCCGGCCGCGAGGACGACGCGCTGGCCGCACTGCAGGAAGCGCGCGGCCTGCGCGCGGAACTGTTCGGCGCCAGCCACGCGCTGGTCGGCGAAACCGATCGCCTGATCGGCGAAGTGCTGGCCTCGCGGGGTGATCTGGCGGCGGCCAGCGAGTACTTCGATCGCGCGGAGAAGCTGACCCGCATCGGCTGGGGCGCCGAACACCCGCGCACGCTGTTCGCCGAACTCTCGCTGGCGCGCCAGTTCGGCCGCACCGGCCAGGTCACCGAGGCGCTGCGCCGGATGGATGCGCTGGCCATGCGCAAGGGCGAAGGCAGCGAGATTCCCAAGCTGCGCTGGAGCGCGCGCGGCTACGCCGCCGAGCTGCGCTGCGAGCAGGGCGAGCGCGAACGGGGCCGCGAGGATCTGGATCGGCTGCTCGCCGAATTGCGCCGCGCGCAGCCCGACGGCGGCGTCATTCCGCGCGAGATCGCACGGATTCGCGCCCGCTGCATCTGAGGTAGCAGACGGAAAGTGGGTTTGCCTTTTTCCCTGGGTTGCGATCTGGTTCGGGAAGCCATGACGTGCGTTTCGTGGTGATGGCTTGTGTACGGCGCGCTTCCATCCCCGTCTTACGCAAGCTGGGAATGGTGGTACGCGGGGAGAGCACGTCCGGGATTCGAATGTTGCCTCTGCGTGTGATCGCGTAAAGCGCCCCCATCCCAGCCTTCCCCCGCAAGCGGGGGAAGGGGTGGCGCGTGGGGATGGTGCGGGTCCTGCCGTCTTCATTTGTGGCGATAAAAGCGAAGCCCGGAAACGGCTCCCTCCCCCGCTTGCGGGGGAGGGCGGGGGTGGGGGCACGTCCGGGATTCGAATGTTGCCTCTGCGTGTGATCGCGTAAAGCGCCCCCATCCCAACCTTCCCCCGCAAGCGGGGGAAGGGGTGGCGCGTGGGATGGTGCGGGTTCCTGCCGTTTTCATTTGCTGGATAAAAGCGAAGCCCGGAAACGGCTCCCTCCTCCGCTTGCGGGGGAGGGCGGGGGTGGGGGCACGTTCGGGATTCGAATGTTGCCTCTGCGTGTGATCGCGTAAAGCGCCCCCATCCCAACCTTCCCCCGCAAGCGGGGGAAGGGGTGGCGCGTGGGGATGGTGCGGGTCCTGCCGTCTTCATTTGTGGCGATAAAAGCGAAGCCCGGAAACGGCTCTCTCCTCGCTTGCGGGGGAAGGGGTGGCGCAATGACGTTGTGTGGCTTTGCTTTTTGCTTCGCCCGACGACCCGCCAGGCAATCCCGGCTTTACAGCGGCAGCGGTGCCTGCATCGGTTCGATGCGGCCTTCGCCGCGGGCGATCTTCTTGAACTCGGCGCGGCTGACCGAGACGTAGCGTTCGTTGCCGCCGATCTCCACCTGCGGACCGTCCTGCACCGCGCGGCCTTCCTCGTCCACGCGCACGGTCATGATCGCCTTCTTGCCGGTGTGGCAGATGGTCTTGATTTCGGAAATCTCGTCGGCCCAGGCCAGCAGGTACTGGCTGCCCTCGAACAGTTCGCCGCGGAAGTCGGTGCGCAGGCCGTAGCACAACACCGGGATGCGCAGCGCGTCGACCACTTCGCTGAGCTGCCAGACCTGCGGCTTGGTCAGGAACTGGGCCTCGTCCACCAGCACGCAGTCCAGCTTGCCGTGCGCGGCGATGTCCGCCCGGATCAACGTTTCCAGGTCGGTGTCGTGGACGAAGGGCGTGCCCTCCGCCTTCAGGCCGATCCGCGACGCGACCACGCCGGTCCCGGCGCGGTCGTCCAGGCGCGGGGTCAGGATCAGCACGCGCATGCCCCGCTCGCGGTAGTTGTGGGCGGACTGCAACAACGTGGTGGTCTTCCCGGCGTTCATCGCCGAGTAGTAGAAGTAGAGCTTGGCCATGCGCGGATTCTACTGCCGCGCATGGCCGACCCGTCAGGGATTGACGGGCGCGGGCTCCTCGGGCACGTCCGGCTCCGGTGCGTCGATCTGCGGCGCGGTTTCCGGCACGCGCGACTCCGGCGCAGGCGGCAATTCCTCGACCTGTTCCACTTCGCCCACCGAAACCCGGCCGATGCGTGGCTTCGCCCAGACCTGGTCGGTGTAGGCCCAGTATTTCCTGGCGTCCCAGTAGCGCGGGTCGTAGAACCTGGAGCCGTCGATGGTCTGCTCGCCGCCGAGGCCGGGCACGATGATCTGCACGTTGCCGGTGAAGCCGGTGCGGCTGCCGGTCAGCTCCCTGCGTCCCCGGCGCAGTTGGGCTTCGTAACGGGGCTTGGCGGCCGCATCGCCGAAACGGGCGTAGATCGCCTGCCCTTCATGGATGGCGCGCTCGCGCTCGGCTTCGGTCAGGGCATTCCAGTAGCGTTCGCGCAGGCCGAGGAAGCCGGCGTAGCCGCGCTCGGCGGCCAGATCCATCCAGGCATAGGCCAGTGCCCTGTCCTGCGGGGCGCCCTCGCCGTTCCACAGCATCTCCGCGACCATGCCCTGCGAAGGCTTGTCGGCATAGAAACTGGCGCGGCGGAAGAAGCGCATCGCGTCCTCATAGGCCCGCTTCTTGTACGCCTCCATGCCCAGCATCCGGTACTTCATGTCCGGATGATGGGTCAGGAAACCGGCCGTGATCATCAACGGATCAGACGTGGGATCCGGCGGCGGTGGCGCCGGCTTCTTGTCGGCCGCCATGACGGCGGAGATCGGCAACAGGGCCAACAGGCACAGTCGACGCATCGTCGTTAATCCCTCCATGTTCGCATCCCGCCATCGTAGGCGCGGGGCGCGGCCGTGTCTTGTCAACTGATGGCACACGCGGGATCCCCGCGTGAGGACGGTGCCGTCGCGCACCGCTCAATCACGCAGGAATTCGTGCCAGGACACGCGTCCGGAGACCGGCTGCCACCCGACCGCCAGGCATTCGATCTTGCCGCTGGCGCCGCTGACGCAGACCTGGGACGGCGTGGCGTTGCCCGGGACGTTGGACAGTTGACCCAGCACGAAGGCCAGGTCCGTCGTCATGCCCACGCCGGGATCGATCGAACCCACCGCGATGCCTTCCTCGCCCGCGTCGACGGGAAAACTGTCTTCCGCGTCGACCTTGCCGTCGCCATTGACATCGAAACCCGGCGCACGGGTGGCGCCGCCGGTGAACGCATCGACCGCATTCAGATAGCTTCCGCCATTGCCACCGCAACCTCCCTTCGTGGGCGACATGCTCGCGGCCATCAGGTTGCCACCCAGGAGGACCTGCCCGCCGATCATGCGCTCGCCATCCGGCTCGCCGTCGGGCGAGCGCAGATCCAGCACCCAGCCGCGCTTGTCCTGCATGTCGCCGGGGCGGGCGCGACTGAACGCGCGCACCGTCTTGCCGTTGACTTCACCGACGCGGGTGATGGCGCGCACGGCGAGCTGTTCGCGCTTGACCGTCTCCGCGCCGACTTCCACGCCATACCAGCTCTGGGTGGAGAGATCGACGGCGTCCGCGCTGGTGATGTAACGGCCGGTACCGAAGAACACCCATGGTCGCTGCGTCGCCGGGTGGTAGGCCACGCCGATGCCGCCGGTGATCGGCTGGCGCTTGCCACTGGCGTCCGTCGCGACGAACACCCGGCGGACGGCGGCTTCATCCGGGGTCCCGGCGCCCAGATCGAACTGCCACACATTCCCGCGGATATCGCCGGCGTAGACCTTGTCGACGGCGCCATCCTGGTCGCTGTCCACCGCGGTCAGCGCGGACAGGCCGTTGCCGGGCTCATCGCTCGCGACGATCCTGCGGATCAGCTTGCCGGTCGCGGCGTCCAGCACGTACAGGGCGGCCTTGCCGGACGTGCTGTTGATGCCGTTGGGCACCAGCACCGCGTCGCCGGCAACACCCTGGACGCGATGGATCTGTGCCTGCGCCAGGACCATGCCCATGTCCAGGTCGTCGGTGTACTCCCAGCCGTGCACGCCCGCACCCGGCCGGGCGAGATCCAGTGACAGGGCATACAGGCCACGCCCGCCACGCCCCAGCGTTCCGATCACGGTCACGTCGTTCCCGACCTTGTCCTTCCGTCGCACGGTCAACGGGCCGTCCACGAAATAGCGGTGGCGGAATCCCTTGAGCCGCGCGAGGTCCTTCAACCGGTCCATGTCCAGCAATCCCGGCACGTAGGCGAATACTTCCTTGCCCGTGGCCGCATCGAAGGCGTGCAGCATCCCGTCGTTGGCCCCGGCCAGGACGACTTCGGCATCCGCGGTCTTCACGTGCACGGGATCGCTGTGCACGATGTCGCCCAGCACGTGTTCACGCTCACGCAGGCCTGTGCCTTCGGCGCTGCGGTCGCCGCGCAGCCAGGCCACGACCGCCGGTTCCAGTTCCCGTTCCTGTTCGGTGACGGGAAATGGTCGCGCGGCGACGGCCTTGCCGCGCGTGCCCGGTTCGCCATGCGTCAGGATGAGACGCGCGGCGGGTTCGGGAATGCCCTCGGAGGCGCGCCAGAGCGGCGTGCTGCCGGCACTTACGCCCGCGCCCGAGGTCCGGATCGGATAGGCCGCCAGCTCGCCACTCCATTTGCCGGTGGCGTAGCTGGCGACGTAGCCGCGGAGTCCCGCTTTCAGGCGATTGCCGTTGACGCTCAGGCGCGTCGAGGATGCCCTGTGTTCGTTGATGGTGCTGAGGACGGTCACGAGCGCTTCGTTCAAGCTTTCCGGGTCCACGGCACTCGCGTACTTGCCGCGTCCGTTGACCGCGGCATGGAACAGGTCGTCGACCTTGGCTCCCAGGAAATCCGTACGCGGGTAGGGCCAGTCCACCGCACCGGCTTTGAGACGTGGCCAATCCTTCACGGGATCCAGCGTGCCCTGCAGGCCGATCGAAACGGTGAAGGTGGACATGTGCTGCCAGAAGGCGGGGTCTTCCGGCGTGGCCCGCACCACGTTGGGCAGGTCCGGCCGCAGGTCCGTCTTCCAGTAATGCATGGCCAGGTCCGCCAGCGTGTTGGGAGAGCGGTCGCGGAAGGGCGGACCGGGGCGGTAAGTCCATTCGGTGCCGTCCGGCGCCACGTGCGTCGGGCCGGACATTCCGTCGGCATTGCCCACGTATTTGTAGTAACCGGTCAAGCTGTCCCACTCGCCATCGGTGATGAGGAGGGTGTAGTTCCGTCGGCAGGCGGCCTGCTGATCGCCCGTTCCCGGTCCCCACGGACCCGCCGCGTCCTTCCGGCTGAAGTACTCGCCGACGGATTGCAATGGGGCGTGCAGTGGCGTATTCCACAGGGTGCCGCGTTCGGCGAGGACCTGTGCGAACCAGATGCTCCTCAGCATTCCTTCCGGCCCGTGCCCCGGCACGTCCGTGAACAGGCCACCCGCCGGGCCGTCGACCCTGATGGGGTCCGGGCCCCAATAATTCGAAAGACCCGCGCCAAGCAGCAGACGGGTATATCCGACCCGATAACCGTCATCCAGTGCGGAGAAGGCATACGTGATCGCGGCCTTGGTGACCTTCATGCGGGTTCGGTGATAGCCATACCAGTTGGCGTAGTTGCGCCATTCCTGGTCCAGCGTGCGATGGATCGTTTTCCCGTCCTGCGTGACCCAGGTGAATTCCCGTACTTCCTTGCAGTCGCGTTGAATCAACCGATGCACCAGGTCGGTGGTCGGCAGCCAGTAGCCGCTACTGTGCCTTTCGACGGTCGTGCACTGCCGCGCCTTGTCCTTTTCCAGCCGGTAGAGCCGATATTGGTTGAGGTCCCGGAGATCGGTGATCCCGGGCTGTGGCATGTAGAACGCCCGCAGCCCGGAATAAAGTGATATCCGTGCGCTTTCCGGCGTTCCCTGCGCGCTGCCCAACTGCGCTGTCGTGGCGACGGTGAGATAGTCGTCCGCGTACGTGCTGGCCGGATCCATGTCTTCGAAATAGTTGCCGTGCAGATCGACCCAGGGCCGATACGTCCGCCGGGGATCGTAGGCAAGATGGTTCGCGGTCGGGGTGATCAGCTTGTCCTTCTCGGTCATTCTTACCCGCCAGTCGTTGTGATCCGCTTCCGTCCGGATGTCCGGCAGATGCGGGTTGCTGAGCCATGCTTTGTTCATCGATCCCGAGTTGTCGAGGATGAGCATGAGGTTGGGCGCCGCCGATTGACCCGCCGACAAGGGCCGCTCGGGAATGGGCACATCATTGATACCCGCCTGGACCGGCGCGCACAGCAGCGTGATCAGGAACGTGCCGACCGTCGGGAACAGGCGTCGCGCGCGGACGGAGCATTTCAATGGCGGAAGGGCGGTGCGGGAAGGCATGGAAGGAATCCCTGGACAAAGAGTGGCGGGGCCACCGATGCGCACGGCGCATTCCGACCCGGATGGTTCGCGGAACGCCGCCGTCATGGCTCCGCTCCCGGCGAGGCGGGTACGAGCACGATCGAGCGCAAGCCCACACTGGCGCGTCCTTCGGTCTGGTAGCGCGCATCGATGCGGTAGCTGTCGGACAGGCACAGGGGATCCGCCGGCCGGCCGTCGGCACCCAGGACGCGGGAACAGCCGTAGGTGTTCTCGATGCTGCCCTGATACACGATCAGGTAGCGCACGGCATCGGCCTTGGGCACGGCCAGCGTGTTGTCCGACATTGCTTTCGCGATGCGCGCGTGGCCGCTGAACCAGGCCTCGTACTTCGCCGGATCCTGCTGATCTTCCAGTGACACCGCCGGCATGCCGCAGACGCCATCAAGGCATTTGCCGGCGGCCGGCGGTGCCGGCAGCGCCATCGCGCGTTCCTCGCCTTCGCGCAATGCGGCCTCGGTGGCCTGGAACGCCAGGCCGCGATCGAACAGGTTGGCGGTCATGCGTTCTTCCAGGCTGCCGACACGCAGGCTGGCGAGTGCCAGCAGGGTCATGGCCAGCAGCAGCACCAGCACCACCAGCAGGGTGGCGCCGCGCTGCGGTCGCGCACCGCCGCCGCGCGGTGCGCCGGAAGACATGCGAACCGAATTCATGGATTGCGGTTCCTCAGGCTGACCACGTGCACGATGCGGCGCTTGATGCCGTCGCCGGTGGCGGTCTTGTTCGCCTGCAACTCCAGCTCGATGCGTACCGCACGCACCTTTTTCCATGCCGTGCCAACGGCGGCGGCGCGCACGTAGCGGGTCGCGCCCGGCAACAGGTAGGTCAGCGTCAGGCTGCGGACGTCTTCGATGACTTCGTCGACCTCCGTGGTCACGCCCGCATGGGACGGCCGTTCCCGATACAGCGAACGACCGCCGCGGCCGTTCGGTTTCACCGACCAGCGCACGGCGCTCACGGGAGCGACGTAGGTGGAGCGCAAGCCCGGTTTCAGGTCGAAACCGCTGGACGACGCACCACAGTCACTGCACGCGCCGCCTGGGCCCGGAGCCACGACGTAGCCGGGTCCGACGCTCGACGCCATGAACACGTAGCCCACGTTGCCATCGCAGACCAGCACGCCGTCACCCCATACGAAGCGCGGGACACCCTTGAAATACACGATGACGTCCTCGACCGAAGACACCGGCAGCGCATCGGCGGACGCGCTGCGCAACTCGATGCTGTCGTCGCCGCCATGCAGCCCATCGCCCCAATACCCGAGGTGTCCCCACGGCTTGCCGTAGGGGGGATCGAACCCGCTGAACAGCGGCAGCTTGCCGCGCGCCGCGTCCGGATCGTCGGTGGGTGAGAATTTGGCTCCCAGGTAGGCGGGCGACCGGCACACGGCACCGTCGGCCTCGCGGATGTCGCGCGCCATCATTTCGAAACCGGCGCGCGCGTTCTCCTGGATCCGGGCCAGCGATTCGGTGTTGCCGTAGACGGCGCGATTGCCGGCGAACAGGCCGATCGCGGCCAGCATCACCAGCAGTCCCAGCACCAGCGCGATCATCAGTTCGATCAGCGACAGGCCCACCATTGCCCTGCGCGGGAGGCCGGTTGTCCGATGCCGGCACAGGGCCGCCCGCGCCGGATGGCCGCATGCGCCGGACCTCATGGACGGCTCTTGATGGTGAGGCTGTTGCCTGGCTGGCCACCGGGCAGGCGCGATTCGTCCCATTCCACGGTGACGGCGCATTCGCCGCTGGCGCCGTCGCAGGCCACGGTGCCGCAGGTCCCTTCGCCCAGATCCGCGCGCAAGGCCTTGATCCATTCGCGCAGGTCGTTCCTGGCCAGAGTGTCGCCGCCACCGACGTTGGCATCGCAGGTGCGCTTCAACTGATACTCGGCCAGCACGCTGGCGCGCGAAGCGGGAGACACCAGCGCGTCCGGCGGCATCGCCGTGCGGATCGCATCCAGCATGCCGTAGCTCTCAATGATGGCCTGGGAGCGCATCGTCGATGTCTGGCTGGCCTTCATCGCCACGCTCTGGGTCGCCGCCACGCCCAGCATGCCGATGCCCAGCACCAGCACCGCGATCAGCACTTCGAGCAGGCCCGCGCCCGCCATGCGGCGGCGGCCGGGCGGACAAGCAGCGTTGTTGCGTGCATGGACGATCATGGGCGGCTCAGCTCGGCGTCGTATCGGGAGCGCGGCAGGCACCGTTGCCATTGGACGCGATCACGCTCACCCGCCCGCTGGCATGCAGCATCACGTCGCGGATGTTGTTGGCGGGGCGAGTGGTGGGGATGCAGACCCGGATCGGCAGTGATTTCGGCAACCGCACATGCGGGCCCCGCGCAGGCCGTCCGTCCCCGCGATAGGCCACCATGTCCGTCCAGTAGTGGCTGTTGAAGGCATGTCCGGGAAGAAGTTCGACCGGCGCGCTCAAGCGCGTGAACGCCAGCGGCGGCTGGGTGCCGGGCTGACCCGGTACGGGCTGCACGAGTGCCAGGCCGTCCCATTTGCGCTCGCAGCACTGGCATTCGACGCCGTCACCGGAATTGCAGATCATCACGCGCCTGTTCTGGCGGACCGCTTCCAGGCGTGCCTGCTGCAGGGTGGCGATCACCTGATTGCTGGCCGCGGCCAGGCGGTTCTGGTTGACCATCGTCTCGAACGACGGAAAGGCGATCGCCAGCAGCAGCGCCAGCACGGCCACCGTCACGGCGAGCTCGATCAGCGTGAAGCCTGCCGCATTGTGCGCCGCACGGCGCCGCGTGCGGTCGTTCCACGTCCCCATCGTCGCAATCTCCACCGTGTGGTCCCCGCGGCGGGCGTTCATTGGCTCCGCCGCCGCATGTCGCGGCACCTGCCGCGGCCGAAAATGGAAGCGCGAACAGCGCCCGGAGACCATCGGAGGATTCCGAAATGTCACCAGGCGGCGACGGGAGCGGCATGAAAACTTCCGCCCGCGCCGTCGGCACCATTTCCGTCAGCGCGCCGTCAATCCTGCGGCGGCGGGCAGGCGCCGTTCCCGCTGGAGGCGATCACTTCGACCCGGCCGCTGGCCCGGATCGTCACGTCGCGGATGTTGTCGTGCGGGCGAGCGACGGGAATGCACAGGCGTACGCGTCCCACGGAAGCGGTCGGTCCGCCGGTGCGCATGCGTCCGTCGGGACCGTAGCCGCGCCAGTTCCCGGCGGCCTGGTTGAGCTGCATGTCGACCGCAAAGCGCATCGGCGTGGCGGCGATGACCCTGCGCTCCGCGCCGTCCTGTCGGGAGGCCATCCAGCCGCGCGTGAGGGTGGCGTCCGCCGCGCAGTGTTCGCCGTCGTCGCTGCGGCAGAGGTCCACGCGTGCGTGGCGGGCGACCGCCTCCAGGCGCGCCGTTCCCAGGAACGCGAGCATTTCGTTGCTGGCATTGGCCAGCCGGTTGCGGTTGACCAGGCTTTCGAATGACGGGATTGCCATCGCGCCCAGGATCGCGAGGACGGCGGTCGTCGCGAGCAGTTCGATGAGGCTGACGCCTCGCGCACGCCTGCGCGTGCCGTGCCGTGTGGGCCGGTGCATGGCTTGACTCCGTGGGATTGATTGATGCTCTTGCGGCGCGACCGCGGATTAGGAAGCGTGCGCCACGTGACAATTGGAAGGAGAACACGGCGGCCGGATCCGACCCCATCGGAATCGTCCGAAAGCGTGGAAAGCAGGAGGCCGGTCGGGAAACCGGAGGCGAGCCGCGCATGCCGATGCGAGGCCGGATGTCAATGCGGAAAATTCCGGTTCCGGACCGTTCCGGGCGCCGATGCGGGCCGGGCTTGGCCCTACAATAGCGCCCCCATGCAAGGCCTCAATCCTCCCCAACGCGCCGCGGTCCAGCACGTGCACGGACCGCTGCTGGTGCTGGCCGGCGCCGGCAGCGGCAAGACGCGCGTGATCATCGAGAAGATCGCGCACCTGATCACCTCGGGCCGGATGCCGGCCCGGCGCATCGCCGCGATCACGTTCACCAACAAGTCCGCCAAGGAAATGCGCGAACGCCTGGGCAAGCGGCTCAAGAGCGACGTCACCGACGGACTGACCGTGTGCACGTTCCACGCGCTGGGACTGAAGTTCCTGCAGATCGAACACGCGGCGGCGGGCCTGAAGCGCGGCTTCTCGATCTTCGACGCCGACGATGCCGCGGCGCAGATCAAGGATCTGATGACCGGCGCCAAGCCCGACGCCATCGACGCGGCGAAGAACCTGATCTCCCGCGCCAAGAACGCGGGCCTGTCGCCCGAGGAAGCCCTGGCGGCCGCGCGCAGCGCGCGCGAGCAGGAGGCCGCCAGCCTGTACGCGCGCTACCAGGCGCGCCTGTCCACCTTCAACGCAGTGGACTTCGACGATCTGATCCGCCTGCCGGTGCAGATCCTGGAAGGCAACGAGGACATCGCCAAGGCCTGGCGCGAACGCATCGGCTACCTGCTGGTGGACGAGTGCCAGGACACCAACGACGCCCAGTACCGCCTGCTGAAGCAACTGGCCGGTCCGCGCGGCGATTTCACCTGCGTGGGCGACGACGACCAGAGCATCTACGCCTGGCGCGGCGCCAACCCGGACAACCTGCTGGAGATGGCCAAGGACTATCCCCGGCTGGAAATCATCAAGCTCGAGCAGAACTACCGTTGCTCCAACCGCGTGCTGCGCGCGGCCAACGCGCTGATCGCCAACAACCCGCATGAACACCTGAAGAAGCTGTGGAGCGATCAGCCCGATGGCGATCGCATCCGGGTATGGGAGTGCCGCGACAGCGAGCACGAAGCGGAGAAAGTGGCGGCGGAGATCTCCTTCCTGCACACGGCGCGCGAGGCGCCGTGGAGCGACTTCTGCATCCTGTTCCGCGGCAACCACCAGTCGCGGGTGCTGGAAAAGGCGCTGCAGTTGTTGCGGGTGCCCTATCACCTGACCGGCGGCACCGCCTTCCTGGAGCGCCAAGAAGTGAAGGACGCGCTGTCCTGGCTGCGGCTGGTTGCCAACCCGGACGACGACACCGCCTTCCTGCGCGCGGTGCAATCGCCCAAGCGCGAATTCGGCACCACCTCGCTGGCCAGGCTGGCCGAAATGGCGCAGCAGGCCGGCATGCCGATGTCGCGCGCGGCCGAGTCGATGACCGTGCTGAAGGCGCTGCCCGCGCGCGCGGCAAATGGCCTGAGCGCGTTCAACGACGTGATCCGCGACCTGCGCGAACACATGAAGACGCTGTCGGCGAAGGAGCTGCTGCTGCGGCTGGTCGAGCGCTCCGGCCTGCTGGCCGATCTGCGTGCGCAGAGCAAGGATCAGGCGGGCTTCGAGCGGCGGCGCGCCAACCTGGACGAACTGGCCGATTGGTTCGACGGCGGACCGCGCGGCGGCAACGTCGGCGATCTGGCCGCGCAGCTGGCGCTGCTGTCGCGCAACGACAAGGACGACGGCGGCAACCAGGTGCGCCTGATGAGCCTGCACGCGGCCAAGGGACTGGAGTTCCGCTACGTCTTCATCGTCGGCTGCGAGGACGGCACCCTGCCGCACGAGATCAGCGTGGAGGAAGGCAATCTCGCCGAAGAACGCCGCCTCATGTACGTGGGCATCACCCGCGCCAAGCAGGCGCTGTGGCTGAGCTACAGCCGCGAAACCCGCCGCTTCGGCGAACGCATCCGGCTGATGCCGAGCCGCTTCCTGGACGAACTCCCGGCCGCGGAACTCCAGCGCGACGGCGCCGATCCGGTGGCGGACGCGGAGCGCAAGAAGGAGCGCGCGAGCGCGGGACTGGCGGCGATCCAGGCCTTGCTGGACGGGTAAGCGGGCTTGCGTCCTTGAGCCGCGGGTCGGCGGGTGTCTTCGGGTTCGCGCGAAAGAGCAAATCCCCCGTCGCCTTCGGCGCCCGCCCCCTTTTTCAAAGGGGGTTACCAGCGACTCCAACGCTCGGGAACCGCTTTGCTTCCCCCTTTGAAAAAAGGGGGATGACCCGCCATTCGGCGGTTGAGAAGCGCTTGCTTTCGGCGCATCGCAGGACACAAGGTGGACGCCGCCCCGTCCGTCTCGCTAGGCTGCGCGCAGGCTCTTCGCAGGTGTCGCCATGACCCGTTCCAGCCCCGTCTGGTTGCCGATCGGATTCGCCATCGCGCTGATCGGCGTCGGCTTCAAGTACTGGCAATTGCCCGCGGATCAGGCGGCGCTTCCGGCCGCGCTGTATACGCCCGGGCTGGCCGCCGTCGCGGTGGTGGCGATGCTGTTGCGCGCTTTCGGGACCGGACGCTTCCTGCGGGTCTGGGTGTGGGCGGCGGTGGCGGTGCCTGTCGCGGTGGTGCTGCGCCATCTGCTGGTGGACGACACGGCGGTGGTCGAGTGGGCGCGGGAGCTGTGGATCGCGACCGCGCTCGGGCTGGCGGCTTCCCTGATCGGCACCGCCATCGGCAGCCTGCTGTTGTTGCGCAGCAGCCGGCGCCCGCAATGAGCGACCTGGCGTCCGCGTTCCGCCTGCTGGCGGGCTACAACCGCTGGATGAACGAGCGCCTGTACGCGCTGGCGGGCGAATTGCCGGAAGCGGAACTGTTCGCCGATCGGGGCGCCTTTTTCGGATCCCTCTTCGGCACCCTGAGCCATCTCGTGGTGGCCGACACGATCTGGCTGAAACGCTTCCGCCAGCACGCTTCGCGGCCGGACGCGCTGGCGCCGGTGGACGCCCTGGAAATGCCGCGCGCGCTGGACGCGCATCCGTGCGCCGACCTGGCCGCGTTGCGGGCACGCCGGGAGGAGCTGGACCGCATCATCGTGGCCTGGGCGGAGACGCTGGATGCGGCGACGCTCGCGGTGCCGCTGGAATACCGGAACCTGCGCGGCGATGCGTTCCGGCGCCCGCTGGACGGCACGCTGCTGCACTTCTTCAATCACCAGACCCACCATCGCGGGCAGATCACCACGCTGTTCGCCCAGCGCGGCATCGACGTGGGGGTGACGGATCTGTTCGTGCGGTTGCCGGATTCGGCAACCCCGGATCAGTGAGGTCGGCGGGGGATCGGTTTCGCGCAAAGCGCAGGCGCTCTTCGACCGCCGAATGGCGGGTCAATCCCCCATCGCCTTCGGCGCCCGCCTTTTTTTCAAAGCGGACCAACCCTGACCCACCCGCCGCACGAATCCGCTCCACCGCCCCTTTCCGCAAAGGGGACAACCCGCCATTCGGCGGTCGAGAAGCACTTGCGGGGGATTTACGCCGGCCGCTGCACGAGCAGTTGTGCGATCTGCTCCTGCAAGGCGGCCACGTCCGCTTCCAGCGCCTGCACGCGCGCTTCCAGTTCCGACGGACTCGAGGTGGATGCGGCGGGTGCGCGTGCGGCGATGGCGGCCACGTCCACGGCGCCTGAGAGCAGATGCATGTAGCGGTCCTCGCGCTGGCCGGGGCCGCGCGGGATCTGCACCGCCAGCGCGGGCTGGCGCTGGGCGAGGCGGTCGAGATGATGGCGCAGGTCCTCGGCGTCGGCGAACTTCGCCAGGCGTTCGCCGCGCGCGAGCAGTTCGTGCGCGGTCTGCGGCCCCCGCAGCAGGAGCAGGCCCAGCAGCGCGACCTGCTGCTGCGGCAGGCTGAAATGCTGGCCGGCGCGGTGCTCGTAGCGCTCGGCGCGCGAGGAAAACACCTGCCGCGCCAGTCCCTTCTGTTCCAGCGCGCGCAGGCCGCGGTTCACTTCGCCCGGGTCCAGGTTCATCACCGGATCGCGGGCGGTCTTCTGGTTGGCCGCGGACACCGCCGCGTTGACGGTGAGCGGATAGACGTCCGGCGTGGTGGCTTCCTTTTCGATCAGGCAGCCCAGCAGGCGGGCTTCGGTGGCGTCGAGGACGAGGGTCGCGGCGGCGGATTCGGGGGAGAAATCGGATTCGGTGCTCATGCCGATCAGGATAACGCCGCCGGCCGGGTCATCCGCCATCGGCGCCGCGCGCGGAAAGGCGGCTGAAACCGGGCTCGGCTAAAATCGCGCCACTTCCGTTCGATGGAACCGCAATGCGTCCTGCCCTGCTGACGGCCAGTGTCCTGGCTTCCCTCCTGTCCCTGTCCGCCTGCAAGCGCACCGAGGCGCCGGCTCCGGCTGCACCGGCCACGCCCGCGGCGGAAGCGCCGAAGGCCGCCGCGCCGGCGACGGGCTTCCACGACAACCTCAATGCGGTGGCCTGGGTGCAGACCTCGGTGGAATACAAGGCGCTGGCCGAGCAGGCCTACCGCGCCGCCGCCGATCACCTGGACGTGGCCCTGAAGGAGAAGCATTGGGACGCACTGGTGCCGGACGAACGCGGCAACGCCGCGACCGGCCTGAAGCCCGCGGTCGTGATGGATGTGGACGAGACGGTGCTGGACAACTCGCCCTACCAGGCGCGCCTGATCCGCGATGGCAAGGAGTACGACGAAGTCAGCTGGGACCAGTGGGTGGCCGAGAAGAAGGCCAAGGCGGTGCCGGGCGTGGTCGATTTCGCCAAGGCCGCCAACGCCAGGGGCGTGACCGTGCTGTACATCTCCAATCGCGCCGTCCACCTGAAGGAAGCGACCCTGGCCAACCTGCGCGCGGTCGGGCTGCCGGTCGCCGACGACAGCGTGTTCCTGGGCCTGGGCACGGTGGTGGAAGGCTGCGAGCAGAACGGTTCGGAAAAGAACTGCCGCCGTCGCCTGGCCGGGCAGAAGTACCGGGTGCTGATGCAGTTCGGCGATCAGATCGGCGATTTCGTGCAGGTCGAGGTCAACACGCCCGAAGGGCGGCAGAAGCTGTACGACGAATACGAGGACTGGTTCGGCGAACGCTGGTGGATGCTGCCGAACCCCACCTACGGATCGTGGGAGCCGGCGCTGTTCAACAATGATTGGGCGCAACCGGCCGACGCCCGCAGCCAGGCCAAGCGCGCCGCGCTGGACGTGGCCCGATGAGCGCGCGCCCGCTGCGGCTGGACACCCGCGAACGCCTGATCGTCGCGCTCGACGAACCCACCGGCGCCGAAGCGCTGGCCTGGGTGGATCGCCTGGGCGACGCGGTGAGCTTCTACAAGATCGGCATGGAGCTGCTGGCCTCGGGCGACTACTTCCGGGTGCTGGACGAACTGGCGAAGCGGGAGAAGAAAATCTTCGTCGACCTGAAGTTCTTCGACATTCCCGCGACCGTCGCCGGCGTCATCAAGGGCCTGTCCCGCTGGCCGGTGAACTACTGCACCATCCACGGCTGGCATGGCGGGATGATGGAAGCCGCCGCGGCCACGCGCAGCGCCGAGCTGCGCCTGCTGGCCGTCACCGTGCTGACCTCGATGGACGGAAGCGACCTCCGGGTGATGGGAATCGACGGCGAACCGGCCGACATCGTCGTCCAACGTGCGCTGGCGGCGCAGGCTGCGGGCATTGATGGCGTGATCGCCTCCGGCCAGGAAGCCGGCGTGATCCGCGCCGCTACCGGCCCGGGGTTCGACATCGTCTGCCCCGGCATCCGTCCGGGCGGTCCGGCGGGCGACGACCAGAAACGCACGGTCGGCGTGGCCGAGGCGTTCCGCCTGGGCGCGGACGCCATCGTGGTCGGCCGTCCCATCCGGCAGGCGCCGGATCCGCGTGCCGCGGCCGAGGCGATCCAGCGCGAAATCGCCGACTCGCTGAAATAAAATCAATCAGTTACACCGCAATTATTCAGGTGTTGCTTTAAATATGAGCCGGCGCTAGTCTGTGCGCCATCCGGCTTCGGCCGGACATGTGCCACAACACATAGTCCTCCGGCTTCGGCCGGCTTCAGGAGGCAGGCGGTTCCCATCCGGATCGCCGCCTCCTTTTTTATTGCGCGTTTCATTGCGCGAAGCGGACGTGTGGCGGGCGCACACTGCGCCTGCCCGCTTTGCCTGCCTCTTCCGGAACGGGGAATCCGGTCCCCGGCGCGGAAAACAGGGACGGAGGTCGCTTGCCCCCATCGCGCCGGACCGGCCAAGATGCGGCCCGACTTGGGGAAGTCCTGCCGATGCCTATCGTTCCGAACGCACGCCGCGTTTTGCCTGTCCTGTTGCCGCTGCTGGTGGCGGCGCTGCTGGCGGGCTGCAGGCGCGAACCGGAGGAACTGGCCGGCGCCAGCAGCGAGCCCGCCGCCACGGTGCGCGAGCTGGTGGATCATCTGAGCCGCGACGATCTGGCCGGCTTCGCACGGGCCGCAGTGCCGCCGGCCGATTACGCCGTGCTGGAAACCGCTTGGCGCGAGGATCGCAGCCGCTGGCCGCTGACCGAGCTGCCGCTGAGCCGGCAACTGGTGCCGATGCTGTCGGCGCTGTCGGCGCCCGGTTCGGAACAGGCGCTCATGCGGGACTTCAACCGCCAGTTCGCCCGCCAGGACCGGGATCTGCGCCAGGCCGCGCGCTCGCTGGGCCTGTTCGGCGTGCAATACCTGAAGAAGGAAGGCGACTACAGCCCGACCCAGCGGTTGCATTACACCCAAGTGGTGGAAACCCTGAGCGAATGGGCGCAGGAAGCCCCGCTGGCGGATCCCGCGCTGGCCCGCAACACCATCCAGCGGATGGCCGCCGCCGCGCGCAAGGCCGGACTGGCGAGCGAGGAGGATCTGCGCGAAGCCGGCATGGACGGCAGCCTGCGCCGGCTCGCGCCGGTGTTCGCCGAGACCAAGGCCACCTTCAGCCGCTACGGACTGCCGCTGGAGACCACCCTGGCGGACCTGCGCACCGGCCTGGTCGAACAGAAGGGCGACCGCGCCACCGTGCGCATCCACTACCCGCTGGGCAATCGCGAAATCGACAGCCAGGTCAGCCTGGAGCGCCGGGACGGCCGCTGGTACCTGAGCGACTATCTGCGGGCGGCCGAACGGGCGCGGCCGCCTGCATCGCCCGCTCCCGCGGAACCCGCCCCTGTTCCGGGGGTGCCGTCCCCTCCGGGACCGGGCGCGCCTGCGCCCTCCACGCGGACCGCCAAGCCCGCCTGAACCCGCCTTTTCCGATCCCCATCCGCGTCCCGGATGCCTGAACCCGCCGGCGCGCCAGGGCGGGGTCCGCGCTTTCCAGCCGGACAGGCCCGTGCGCCATAATGCCGCCAATGCCAGAACAGAACTCCCTGCCGTTCCCGGAATCCCCCAACCCGACGCCGCCGGACAAGAAGCCGGAAGCGCCGCGCGAGCCGGAATCCGAATCCGCGTCACCCGCCCGCGCCCCGGTGCCGGCGGCCGCCGCGCGCGCCTCGCGCCGCCCGCTGTGGGCGCGCCTGCTCGGCCGCCTGACCGATCCCTGGCTGGCCCTGCGCATCGAGCCGGAGTCGCCGCGGGAAGTCGTGGACGAACGCCCCATCTGCTACGTGCTGGAAGACTACGGCCTGTCCAACGCGCTGATCCTGGACCGCGCCTGCCGCGACGCCGGCCTGCCCTCGCCGCTGGAACCGCTGCCCGTCCCCGGCGATCCGCTCGGCCGCAAGCGCGCCTACGTGGCGCTGTCGCGGCGCAATGCCAGCACCCTGATTCCCGACCAGATCAGCGCCAGGACCCACTCCGGCTCGCTGGCCAAGCTGCTCGAGGCGCACCGCGCCAATCCCGAGCTGGATGTGCAGTTGGTGCCGGTGTCGATTTTCGTCGGCCGCGCGCCGGACAAGCAGAGCGGCTGGTTCTCGGTGCTGTTCTCGGAAAACTGGGCCATCGTCGGCCGCTTCCGCCGGCTGCTGGCGATCCTGCTGAACGGCCGCGGCACCATCGTCCGCTTCGCGCCGCCCGTATCGCTGCGCGACACCGTGGCCGAGGGACTGGATCCCGAACGGACCGTGCGCAAGCTCTCGCGGGTGCTGCGCACGCACTTCCACCGCATCCGCGAGGCGGTCATCGGGCCGGATCTGTCGACCCGCCGCCTGCTGGTCGACCAGGTGCTGGCGGCCGAACCGGTGCGCGAGGCAATCGCCGAACAGGCCAAGCGCGACAAGAGCAAGCCCGAGGACGCCTGGAAGAAGGCGCACGCCTACGCCTGGGAAATCGCCGCCGACTATTCCAATCCGGTGGTGCGCTCGGCCAGCTTCCTGCTCTCCCACGTCTGGAACCAGATCTACGACGGCGTGCTGGTCCACCACCTGGACAAGTTCAAGGAAGCCGCGCCCGGCCACGAAGTGGTCTACGTGCCCTGCCACCGCAGCCACATGGACTACCTGCTGCTGTCGTACCTGCTGTACGAACGCGGCATCGTGCCGCCGCACATCGCCGCGGGCATCAACCTCAACCTGCCGGTGGTCGGCACCATCCTGCGCAAGGGCGGCGCGTTCTTCATGCGCCGCAGTTTCCGCGGCAACCCGCTGTATTCGGCGGTGTTCACCGAATACGTGGCGCAACTGGTGTCCGGCGGGTATTCGCTGGAGTACTTCATCGAAGGCGGGCGCTCGCGCACGGGCCGGCTGCTGCCGCCCAAGGGCGGCATGATCTCGATGACCGTGCGCGCATTCCTGCGCCAGCCGCGCAAGCCGGTGCTGTTCCAGCCGGTCTACATCGGTTACGAGAAGCTGCTGGAAGGCAACAGCTACCTGGACGAACTCAGCGGCCGGCCCAAGGAGAAGGAATCCATCTGGGTGCTGCTGTGGAACATCCCCAAGGTGCTCAAGCAGAACTACGGCCAGGTGGTGGTGAACTTCGGCGAGCCGATTCCGCTGGGCGACGTGCTGGCCGAGCACGCGCCGGAATGGGACGGCAAACCGGTGTCGGAAGACGAGAAGCCGGCCTGGCTGTCGGACACCATCGACACGCTGGCCCAGCGCATCCACGTCAACATCAACCGCGCCGCGGACGTGAACCCGATCAACCTGCTGGCGCTGGCGCTGCTGTCCACGCCCAAGCATGCGATGGGGGAAGTGGATCTGATCGCGCAGATCGAGCTGTCCAAGTCGGTGCTGGCGGACCTGCCGTATTCGGACCGGGTGACGGTCACCCCGCATTCGCCGGAGCGGATCATCGCGCACGGCGAGGAAATCGGCGTGCTCCGCCGCATCAAGCACCCGCTGGGCGACGTGATCAGCTTCGACAGCGACGACACCGCGGTGCTGATGAGCTACTACCGCAACAACGTGCTGCACCTGTTCACCGCCTCGTCCTGGATTGCCTGCTGTTTCCAGAACAACCGGCGCATGAGCCGGGCCGGCGTGCTGCGGCTGGGCCGCGGGCTGTACCCCTTCCTGCAGGAGGAACTGTTCCTGCCATGGAGCGAGGACGAGTTCGTCGAACGCATGGACCGGACCGTCGACGTGTTCATCCGCGAAGGCCTGCTGCAACAGGTGAACGAGGAAGACGGCGGCATCCTGGCGCGCAGCGCCGGCCAGACCGACGAGGTGTTCCGCCTGCGCGCGATCGGCCACTCGCTGCAACAGGCGTTCGAGCGCTATTACATCGCGATCTCGGTACTGGTGAAGAATGGCCCCGGCAAACTGGGCGCGGCGGAACTGGAAAGCCTGTGCCAGCAGGCCGCGCAGCGGCTCAGCCTGTTGTACGCGCCGGCGGCGCCGGAGTTCTTCGACAAGACCCTGTTCCGCAGCTTCATCCAGAAGATGCGCGAGCTGAAACTGGTGTGGCCGGACGAGAACAGCAAGCTGGTGTTCGACGAACGGCTCGACGCGTGGGCCAAGGATGCCAAGGTGATCCTGGGCCGCGAGCTGCGCCACACGATCGAGCGGGTGAGCCCGGAAGCGGCCGCGCCCGCGGAGCCGCCCGCGCCGGTGGACTGATTCGCGGCCGGCGGCGGCGAATCAGTTGAGGTGGCCGAAGCTGCGCGCCAGCCAGGCCTTGGCGGCCGCGCCGGCGGCCGGATCCTCCACCAGGTCCCGCAGCGGCGAGCCGCACTCCCCCAGGTGCGCGGCATCGTCGATGACCAGCGCCATCCGCAGCAGCTCGGCGCCGCCGGCCAGGATCGCCGGCGGCAGGTACTCGCGGAATCCGTAATGTTCGAAGGCGTCGATCAGGAAGGGTTCGCAGGCCAGCAGCCAGAACCGGATGCCGTTGTCCTGTGCCCAGCGGTACGTGCCCTCCATCAGGCGATCCACCACGCGCTTGGCGCGCTGGTCGGCCTGCACGGCGAAGCGTGTGCCGACCGCGACGCGCTGCGGCGGCCAGGCGCGGGCGAAGCGATCGACCTGGAACAGGCTGCCGTATTCGACCTGCACGGCCGGCGAGCCGAAATCATGCAGGCGCAGGGTGGCCACCGCCTGCGGCCCGACCTCGACCACCACGGTGGTGCCGCTGCCGTCCAGCCCGTCGGCGATGCGCTTGCCGCGGCCGTCGGGCCGGCCCCGTTCCAGGAAGTACACCTCGCGCCGCAGCCGCTGCACGTCGCCCAGCGCCTCGCCGGGCGCGATGCGGCGCACCCGCAGCGGCCCCGTGGCGGTGCCGGGCTCGCGCGGCGGGATCGCGCCCGCGATGGCTTCGTTTTTCTGGTTCATGCGGCTTCGGCCACGTCCTGCCCGCCCGAAATGGGTAGTCGTTCACAGAAATGACGCAAGCATCGGGCCAATTCCCGCAGTTCCCCGGAAACGCCTGCGGGCGAGGCCTGCGCGCCCCTTGCCCACCAACGCGCGCGGCCAAGCAAGGGTGACGCGACGCGTCAGCTTCGGGCGGGGAATGGAACGCGGCGGGATGCCACCGGCGAAGGATCAGGCCGGCTCGTCGGGGATGAGCGCGCTTTCGAGGCGGGCGATGCAGTCCTTCAGCCAGAGCTTGCGCTTCTTCATCCGCTTGATGGCGACTTCGTCGGCCTCCAGGCTGGCGGCG
>Ga0182741_1001630_pt1 | contig 28455 bp, 21 predicted proteins | sample eDN5th37CBELigOP_FD_128874 | JGI IMG/M metagenome (GOLD analysis project Ga0182741, IMG submission 128874) | Enriched Organic Plus compost microbial communities from Emeryville, California, USA - eDNA 5th pass 37_C BE-Lig OP (version 2) (version 2) ... | reverse complement strand
CGCTCCCGAGCCCGAGGGCTCCGATCGACCAGCAGGTGGACACGCCCGCGCCCGAGCCGACCAGCTGACCCGACGCCCCGGCGCGGTGCACGCGGCCGCCTCGGGCGTACTCCACGCCGCGGGCGCGCCCGCCCTCGACCACGATGCGCAGCACCAGGGCGCCGGTGACCACCTCCAGGTTCGGACGGCGCCGGGCCGGGGCCAGGTAGGCGGCCGCGGCCGAGCAGCGGGCGCCGTCGCGCTGGGTCACCTGGTAGAAGCCGAAGCCCTCCTGGGTGGGGCCGTTGAAGTCGTCGTTGCGTGGCCAGCCGGCCTGCACCCCGGCCTCGACGAAGGCCTCCGAGAGCCGGTTGCGGTGGCGCAGGTCGGACACGCACAGCGGACCGTCGGCGCCGTGCAGCGGCCCGGCGCCACGGGTGTTGCCCTCGGCGCGCAGGAACCAGGGCAGCACCGCCTCCCAGTGCCAGCCGTCGGCGCCGGCGCGCGCCCAGGCGTCGTAGTCGCCGGGCACGCCGCGGGTGTAGCACATGGCGTTGATCGAGCTGCAGCCGCCCAGCACCTTGCCGCGCGGCCACCACAGGCGGCGGCCGTGCAGTCGCGGCTCCGGCTCGGTGTAGTAGTCCCAGTTGATCCGGCGCTGGTTGACCAGCCGGCCCAGCCCCGCGGGCATGTGGATGAACGGGTGCCAGTCGCGCGCCCCGGCCTCCAGCAGCAGCACCCGGCAGGCCGGGTCCTCGCTCAGCCGGGCGGCCAGCACGCAGCCGGCCGAGCCGGCGCCGACGATCACGAAGTCGTACATGGTCCCCCCCACCGGCCGCCTGGCGGCCCCGGTCCGGAATGCTGGAGGCGCCGGCGGCCGGCGCGCAAGTGCGGGCGGGGGTGTTGGCGATGTTGCAGTGCATCGGATACCGTGCGCGCTCTGGAAGCCCGCCGGCGCTGGCCTTCGGGCATGCGCCTCCCCCAGGAAGTCCCACATGAATCCAGCAGACGCGGCGTCCTCCCGGCTCGGCCGGTTCCGCTCGGCGCTGTCCGAATACCCCCCACTGCTGTGGGCGTTCGTCTATTTCTTCTGCCTGCTCAGCGGCTACTACGTGCTGCGCCCGGTGCGCGAGGCCATGGCCGCCTCCAGCGACATCGAGGCGATCTTCCCGCACGCCATGGTGGCCTTCTTCGCCGCGCGCGGGGTGCCGCTGGGCGAGTTCACCCTGCAGGTGATCTTCACCTCTGTGTTCCTGATCATGCTGCTGCTGCAGCCGGTGTACGGCTGGCTGGTCAGCCGCTACCCGCGCCGGGTGTTCCTGCCGGTGATCTATGGCTTCTTCATCGCCACCCTGCTGCTGTTCTACCTGATGTTCGACAGCGGCATGGCCGGGCGCGGCCTGGCCTTCATCCTCTGGATCACGGTGTTCAACCTGTTCGCGGTGGCCGTGTTCTGGAGCTTCATGGCCGACGTGTTCAGCAACGCCGAGGCGCGGCGCTGCTACGGCTACATCGGCGCGGCGGGCACCGTCGGCGCGTTCCTGGGGCCGGTGATCACCCGTACGCTGGTCGAGCGGGTCGGCATCGCCAACCTGATGCTGGTCTCGGCCGGGCTGCTGAGCGTGTGCATGGTCTGCATCCTGCGCCTGCGCCACTGGGCGGTGCTGCGCGAGCGGGAGCGGCGCCTGGCCAGTGGCGAGGTGCCGATGGGCGGGGAGATCATGGCCGGGCTGAAGCTGATCGCGCGCGAGCCGCTGCTGCGCTGGCTGGCCTTCATGGTGGTCATGGCGGTGGGCGTGGGCACGCTGCTGTACAACGAGCAGAACGCCATCGCCCGCACCGCCTTCGCCACCGCCGACGAGCGCGCCACCTTCTTCGCCACCCTGGACCTGGCGGTCAACACCCTGACCCTGGTGATCCAGGTGTTCGCCACCCGGCCGCTGCTGTCACGCTACGGCATCGCCCCGGCGCTGCTGATCCCGGCCGCGGCGATCATCATCGGCTATTCCATCCTGGCCGCCTCGCCGTTGCCGCTGATGGTGGCCATCGTCCAGGTGGTGACCCGGGCCGGCGAGTTCTCGCTGGCCAAGCCGGCGCGCGAGACCATCTACACCCGGGTCGGGCGCGAGTGGCGCTACAAGGCCGGCGCCGCCATCGACACGGTGGTCTACCGCGGCGGCGACCTGGCCTTCGTCTGGCTGCACAAGCTTCTGTCGGCCTTCGGCTCGCACGTGGTGTTCGGCGGCGGCCTGCTGGTGGCCGGCGGCATGGCCTTCGGCGCCTGGCGGCTGCTGCGCGAGGAGGCCAAGCTGCCGTCCGAGCGCGCCGTGGCCGCCGCACCGCCGGAGGCCGCGCCGGCGGCCGGTTCCTGAGCCGGCACCGGCCGGGCCTCAGCCGCGGCCGGGCGGCCGCGGCGAGACGTGCAGGCGGATCACCGCGCGGAACACCGCCCCGCCGCCCGGATCGCGCACCTGCACGGTGACGGGCAGGTCGTAGGGCGCGGCGGATTCGGCCGGCGGACGGTCCGGCGTGGCGATGGCGTGCATCCGCCCGCGTGCCTTCCGCAGGTACTCCACCTCCATCCCGCGCGGGATCCAGCGCATGCCCGCCGGCAGGCTGGCCTCGGCCATCAGCCCGGCCGCCAGTTCGGCCAGGTTGCACAGGGCGATGGCGTGGACCGTGCCCAGGTGGTTGGTCACGCGGCGGCGGTGCTCCATCACCGCTTCGCAGCGGCACGGCTCCAGCACGGCCACGCGCGGGGCGATGCTGGAGAAATACGGCGCCCGGAAGCACACGGCGCGGGAGAACAGCCAGGCGCCACCAGGCCAGCGGCGCATGCGGCGGTACAGCTCGAGCAGGCGGTTGGGCATGTCGGATCACCCCGGTTTCCAGGAGGCGGATACGACGACGGCGGGCCGAAGCCCGCCGCCGCCGTGGCTTGCCGGTGCGTGGCGGCCGGTCAGGCCGCTTCGCGCTTGGCGCCCGGCAGGTCGTAGTAGCTGGCCGCGCGCAGCTCGTGCACGTCGAACTCGTCCACGGTGATCGTGTCGAGGGTGACGCGGCGCAGCTCCTCCAGCAGCTTGCGCTCCTCGGCGGTGATCACGCCCTCGCGCACCGCCTCGTCCAGCTGGGCGTCGAACTCCAGCGCCTCGATGCCCTTGCTCTTGAGCGCCTTGAGGAACTTGCGCTCCACCGGCTCGGCCTGCACGGCCAGCGGCAGGTAGCTGGCGATGCGGCCCCCGGGGTTGTTCTCGCACGGGGTCAGGAACACGCCCTTGGCCAGACGGTCGCGCGCCTCGTTCGGGGTCATCAGCAGCGAGGCAACGCGGTGGTTCAGGCGGTCGCCCGGAGCCTCGGCGCGGCGGCCGAGCGGGAACACCAGCGCCCACAGCAGCCAGCCCACCGGGCGGATCGGGAAGTTGCGCAGCGCGTCCGAAAGCGCCTTCTCGATCACGTGGAAGCTGTTGTACATGCTCCAGGCCAGCAGCGGCTTGTCGGCCTCCGGCGCGCCCTCGTCGTGGTGGCGCTTGAGGACGGCGCTGGCCATGTACAGGTGGCTGAGCACGTCGCCCAGGCGGCCGGACAGCGACTCCTTGAACTTCAGCTTGCCGCCCAGCAGCAGCATGGACACGTCGGCCATCAGCGCCAGGTTGGCGGCGTAGCGGTCCAGCTTGCGGAAGAACTGGCGGGTGTAGGCGTCGCCCGGCACCTTGCCGAACCTGGAGCCGGTCAGGCCCATCCAGAACGAGCGCACGGCGTTGGAGATGCCGAAGCGCACGTGACCGGCCAGGCTCTCGTCGAAGGCGGCGATGGCGGCCTTGCGGTCCTTCTCCTGGGCGGCCTTCATCTCCTTCATGACCCACGGATGGCACAGGATCGCGCCCTGGCCGAAGATCAGCAGGCTGCGGGTCATGATGTTGGCGCCCTCGACGGTGATGCTGATCGGGGCGGCCTGCCAATTGCGGCCGGCGAAGTTGCGCGGGCCGAGGATGATGCCCTTGCCGCCGATGATGTCCATGACGTCGCTGGCGACCTCGCGGCCCATGGTGGTGCAGTGGTACTTGGCGATGGCCGACGGCACCGACGGCACGTCGCCGCGGTCCACCGCCGCGGCCGTGGCCTGCGACAGCGCGCTGATCTTGTAGGCCTTGCCGCCGATGCGGGCCAGCGCCTCCTCCACGCCCTCGAAGCGGCCGACCGACAGGCCGAACTGCTTGCGGATGCGCGCATAGGCGCCGGTGATGACCGCGCCGGCCTTGGCGCCGCCGGAAGCGGTGGACGGCAGGGTGATCGAACGGCCGACCGCCAGGCACTCGTTGAGCATGTTCCAGCCCAGGCCGCGCTTCTCCGGGCCGCCGATGATCTGGCTGAGCGGGATGAACACGTCCTTGCCGCGGATCGGGCCGTTCTGGAACGGCGAGTTCAGCGGGAAGTGCCGGCGGCCGATCTCCACGCCGGCGGTGTCGCGCGGCAGCAGCGCCAGGGTGATGCCGATGTCCTTGGTGTCGCCGAGCAGGCCGTCCGGGTCGTACATGCGGAACGCCATGCCGATCAGCGTGGCCACCGGCGCCAGGGTGATGTAGCGCTTGTCGAAGGTCAGCTTCAGGCCCAGCACCTCCTCGCCGTTCCACGTGCCCCGGCAGACGATGCCGAAGTCGGGGATGGAGGTGGCGTCGGAGCCGGCGAACGGGCCGGTCAGGCCGAAGCACGGCACTTCGATGCCTTCGGCCAGGCGCGGCAGGTAATAGTCCTTCTGCTCCTGCGTGCCGTAGTGGTTGAGCAGCTCACCCGGGCCCAGCGAGTTGGGCACGCCGACGGTGGAACTGACCACGCTGGAAATCGAGGCCAGCTTCTGGATCACCTTGTGGTGCGCCAGCGCCGAGAATCCCAGGCCGCCGTACTGCTTGGGAATGATCATGCCGAAGAACTTGTTCTTCTTGATGAAGTCCCACAGCTCCGGCGGCAGGTCGGCATGGACGTGGGTGATTTCCCAGTCGTTGACCATCCGGCACAGCTCTTCGACCGGGCCGTCGAGGAAGGCCTGCTCTTCGGCGGTGAGCTGGGGCTTGGGGTAGTTCAGCAGCTTCTGCCAGTCCGGGTCGCCGGTGAACAGTTCGCCCTCGAAGCCGACCGAGCCGGTTTCCAGCGCGATGCGCTCGGTCTTGGACAGCGGCGGCAGCACCTTGCGGAACACGCCCATGAACGGCGAGGTGATCAGCGGCTTGCGCAGGAACGGCAGCAGCACCAGCGCGCTGACCAGCGCCAGGATCGCCGCGGCGACCACGACTGCGGTCTGGTTGACGCCGGCGAACCAGCAGATGCCCAGCAGCACGGCGCCGATCACCGTCCAGGTGACCAGCCGCATGCGGTGATAGGCGACGAAGGCACCTGCCAGCAGCAGGGCCAGGAAGGGAACGACAATGCTCATGGACTTGCTCCGGTAACGTGCTCGGTACGGGCGGACGCTGCGGCGGAAGCCGGGGGGAGTGCGTCCAGATAGTTCAACACGGCGGCGGTAAACGCGTCGTTGTCATCGCCTGCCACCATATGCGTGGCGTCGGGCAGATGCACGTGTTGCGCATGCGGCACCAGCGCCAGGAATTCGGCCACCGTCTGCGGCGTGACCAGGTCGCTGCGGCCACCGCTGACCAGCAGCAGCGGGCATTCGACGCGGCGCGCGGCCTCGGCGATGGCCTCCTGGTGCTGCTCGCTGTCGCGCGCCAGCTCTTCCACCAGGCGCGGGTCCCAATGCCAGCTCCAGCGGCCGTCCGCGGTGGGGCGCAGCAGGGCGCGCAGCGCGTCCTCGCTCTTGCGCGGGCGGTGCGGCAGGTAGGCGGCGATGCTGTCGGCGGCCGCTTCCAGCGAGGCGAAACCTTCCGGATGGGCGCTCATGAAGGCCAGGATGCGCTCGACGCCGCGGGTTTCCCAGCGCGGGGTGATGTCCACCAGCACCATCGCCGCGAACAGCCCGGGCCAGCGCGCCTCGGCCATCAGCCCGAACAGCCCGCCCATCGACGCGGCCACCAGCACCGGCGGACGCGGCAGTTCGCCGGCGACGACGATCAGGTCATCGGTGAACTGTTCGCCGTGATACGGCAGATCAACTGGATTCCAGTCCGAGCCACCGTGGCCGCGCGCATCGTAGGCCAGCGTGGCATGGCCGGCCGCATGCAACGCCGCGGCGGTTGCCGTCCATGCGCCGCGGGTCTGGCCGAAACCATGCGCGAACAGGATCGGCGGCTTGCTTCCGGAGGTCTTCGATGCGGCCAGTCCGATGCCATGGGCACCTTCCAGCCGGATGTCTTGCGCGTGCATGCGGGGTCACTGGGATGGAACCGTACTCGATGGTATGGATTCGAGGTGATGTCGTCAATACTGATGGGTATGGAATGGGAGGCCTTGCCGGCCATGGCTTCGGCGGCATCCGCGGTCCGTCGCACGGCGTCTTTGGCGCAGCGCATACTGCAACCAGTCCCCGCCGTATGGTTAAATCAGGCGATGAACGAATCTTCAGCTTCCCCGACGGAAACCCGCGGTACACGCAACAGCCGCCTCAGCGCGGACGACTGGGCCCAGGCGGCCCTGGACCTGATCGCGGAACAGGGTGTCGGTGCCGTCGCAGTGGAGCCGCTGGCCCGCCGCCTCGGCGTCACCAAGGGCAGCTTCTACTGGCATTTCCCCTCGCGCGACGCCCTGCTGCAGGCCGCGCTGGAGCGCTGGGAACTGGTCGAGCAGCAGCAGGTGTTCGGCAGCCTGGAGGAAGTGCCCGATCCGCGCACCCGCCTGCGCGCGCTGTTCCAGCTGGTCGCGCACGAGGTGACGCCGCACGTCATCTACAGCGAACTGCTCAAGGCGCTGGACAACCCGCTGGTGCGCCCGGTGATCGACCGCGTCTCGCAGCGCCGCCTGGACTACCTGATGGCCTCGTTCCGCCAGGCCGGCCTGAGCTCCACCGACGCCCGCCACCGCGCGCGCCTGGCCTATGCCGCCTACGTGGGCTTCCTGCAGCTTTCCCTGCAACTGCAGCAACCGAAGCAGGCGCGCGAGGAGTTCGAGTCCTACGTCGAGCATGTGATCGAGACGTTGATCCCAGGTTAGTCCAGAGGGATGACATCGAAGGCGATGCTGATCCGCTCGCTGTGACCACGATAGGGCGTCGTGTGGTGCAGGAAAAAGGAAGGGAACAGCAACATCTGGCCGGTCTTGGGAGAGTGGGCGAAATCATGCCGTGGTGAAGGGAGTCGGAGCTCGTCGGGAGGATGCCCGAATACGAGTTGACCCTCGCCTTCGGTGCCATCGCCCTGGTCCAGGTAATAGACGCCGCTCAGCCACCCTGCGGGGTGTATATGGGGACGCTGGTGTCCGCCTTGGCCATGGAGCACCGTTGCCCAGGCCTGCAGCTTCCAGGCGGCGGGGCGTCCACGGTGCCAGGGGTGACCAGGGACATTGGAGCTGAGATGGATGCGGAAGGCTTCGGCGACCCGTTGCTGTAGGAAGCCGGAAAGCTGCGCGAAGGATGGGGCTTCCAGGTCCAGCAGGGTGGTTTGTTGTCCACCGGTGGTGGACTTGCCTGCAGGCTCCCAGCGCAGCCCCTGATGCGAGAGGATCGATCCCCGCAATGATGCACGATCCAGGAGGCCGCCGTCGTTGGTTTCGACGATGAGGGTCCTGTCCATGAGGCTTTGGGCTGCTGTGTCATCTTCCAGGGCGCTGTCAGCCAGGTAGAGGCCGGCCAGGGCCCACTGGTCCCGGGTGGAGCGGTTCACCACCGTCTGGTAGCACTCGCGCGCGCGCTTGAAGTCGGCCGTGGCAAGCAGGGTCAAGGCATAGTCGGTCTGGATCGCATTGTCCGCGGGATTTCGTTCTGCCAGTTGCGCGAGCAGTTGCAGGGCCATGCCGCCGTTTCCAACGCCGCGATGGGCGTTCGCCAGACTGCGTAGCACCGGTACGTTGCCAGGCTTGAAATGCAGGTAGCGGCTCAGCAGGTGGATGGCTTCGGGATATTCGTTGCGGCGAAGATGGATGATCCCGCAGTTGCCCATGGCATCCAGATCATCGGGTGCCAGCTGGACGATGCGGGTGAAGTCCTCCAAAGCGGCATCGAGCATGTCAAGCTGGGCCAGCGCGGCGGCTCTCTTCTGCAGGTAGGCCAGATTGGATGGGCTGACGCGGATGGCGGCGTCCAGATCAGCCAAAGCGGCGAAACTCTGCCCGCTGGCAAGCAGCGACAAGGCTCTCAGGAAGTGCAGGTGGGCGCTGCCCGGCGTGATATCCAGGGCTCTGGAGATGATCGTGGCGGCCTCCTGGAAGCGGGCATTGCTATAGAGGACGCCGGCATATTCCTCATGTACGGGCAGGCGGTGGAGGAGGCAGGCTTCGTAGCCCGCGATGGCGCGGTCAAGCCGCCCTCCGCTGAGGTGTTGGCGTGCGATGGCCAATAGATTGGCAGGCATCATGGAATGGCCTCGCGGAGGAGGTCGCGGCAAAGGGACTCGATTTCCCGTGCCGTCCTGCGTGGATCCAGCAGTTCTTCGCGCTTAGGCGAGGCGAGCAAGGTCTGCCTGGCGCGTGCGAGCGCGCCATCCTCGTTGATGAGCGTGACGGCCTTTTCAATGTAGTCGGCCGGTGAGTCCGCGATGAAGCGGGGGAATTCCAGGAAGCGGTTGATACTCGCGGACAGGCGCGATACCGGGCTTGGACCAGCATGGCAGAGCACGGGCAGGCCGGCTGCCAGCGCATCGATAGCGGTGGCGCCGGCGCTGTAATCGAAGGCGTCGAGCATCAGGTCGCAACATCGCATGCGGGCCAGATTGGACGACCAGTCGATGTTGTCGAGGAAAACCAGGCGGTTCGGGTCGCCGCCACAGCTTTGCCACTGAGCGGTCAGTCCGCCACGTGAGTGGTCCGGGGCATAGATGGCGAGGCAGGCTCGGGGACAGGCACTCAGGATGGCAGCCCATGCCGAGATCAGGCTGGCGCTCAGCTTGTAGGTATTGTTGAAGCTTGCCAGCAGGAGGCCATCTTCCGGAAGACCGAATTCGGCGCGCGTTGCATGAGCGATGGCCACCTGCCCGATGCCCGGCAGCAAAGGAGATGGCAGCCGGATGACGCGGTCAGAGAATATCCAGTCTGCGTCTTCATGCTGGACGTTTCTGTCGAGGACCAGCGCATCCAGCCAGGGGGCTTCATGCGGGCTGATGAAGCCGAGCCAGCCTAGCTGGATGGCGGCGGGGCGGAGTGCAAGGATGGAAGGCCGGGCACCCTTGGTGTACCCGCCGAGATCGAACAGGACGTCGACATTCTGGGCGGCGATTAGCGCCGCGGCCTCGTTGTCGGAGAGCCCGCCTATCTGGAAGCTGGCGTCGATACCATGCCCTTCCGCAGGTATCGAAGCGTGCGGCGAGGTGGCGAGGGAGAAGGTCGAGATTCTGAAGCTTCGGTGGTCGTGGGCTGGGAACAATCCCTGGACCAGATGGCCTACGGCGTGATTGCCGAAGTCAGCGGACAGGTAGCCGATATGGATCCGTTCACCACCGCGGTGAGGGGCATTGCCAAGTGTGGACCTGTCTCCAACGAGGTACTGGGCCGCATAGTGGGTCAGCACTTTCCGGTAGGTTTCCGGGGCCAAATTCTGGTAACAGAGCTGGAAGGGCTCGGCCCTATCTCCATCTGCGAGCGGCTGATCGAGCAGAAGGTCAAGCTTTTGCCTGAGGGCATCCCGGGCCGGGAAGTCGCAGATCAACGAAAGTACATGCAGCAGGCGTACATGGGCGTGGACGTTCCTGGGCATCGCTTGGACGGCGTGTTCGTAATACCGGCGAGCGCATGCCATGTCACCCAGGGACTCGGCGCATTGCGCGATGTTCAGCGCTTCCTGCGGCTTGCTCTGCAGAACGTGCTGGTACTCGGCGATGGCTTCCCTGTACCGCCCTTGTCGCTGCAGGCATTCACCAAGGTAGTGGCGGCCTTCGGCCAATCCGGGTGCCAGTTGCAGGCACCGTCGCAGCGAGGCCTCCGCTGTCTCGAAGGCACCGGTGGCGATGAGAAGGCTGCCATGCAGCAGCCAGCCCACAGGATCGCGAGGGGTTGCGACGATGGCCGCGGCTGCGCTCGCCATCGCATCGCCAGACAGTCCGATGTCACGCTCACACAGAGCCCTGGGGACCAGGGAGGAAGGACGGGCGGGGTGTTGAAGGGGGATGCGTGCGAACTGCTCGATCGCGTCCGACAGGCGCTTGGATTGCATGAGCAGTACCCCGAGGTCCCTGAGCAGGGCTCCATCTTCCGGGGAGTCCAGCAACGCGCCGCGGTATGCGGCTTCCGCATCGGCGAATCGCCCTGCCTGATGCAGCCTGCGTGCGAAATCGCCCTTATTCATGGTGCGCAACCAGCGTCCAGCCCATTGCGGTATCGCTCTGCCGCAACTCCCCCGTCTGTACCTTCAGGCCTGCAGCCCGCAGTTTTTCCGCCAGGGCCTGCAGCTGCCCTTGGCTGTAGGCGGCCTTCCGCATGTCCTCCAGGCGGCCTTGTTCGTGCCGAAGGAGGGTTTCCGCCCGGTCGAGGAGGTCAATTGTGGTGGCGGGGGAACGGGCCAACTGAGCCAGGGCACCGTGCAGCAGCGCGTGGGCCTTCTCTAGGATAGGGGCAGGCGTGCCGGAAGAGCGTTCCTGCATCAGGAGCAGCGCCGAACTGTTGAACCGTGCCCGTGCCTGCTCTGCGCTGCCTTGATGGAACAGCAGTGCAGCTGCGAGCTGCCGCGCCTTGCCGAAGATGTCCAGTTCCGCGAACAGGAAATGCAGGCCCTGCAGTTGGCGGGTCGTCATGCGGGAGATTTCGGAACTCTCGCTGTGCAACACCATGGCAATGCGCCCGGAGGTGGGATCAAGGATGCGCAGCACCTCGGCAAGCGCGGATTGCATGGGAGCGTACTCGAAGGCGTACTGCGAGGTGACCAACTGGGTGCTGCCGTTGCCGAACGGCAGCGAGCTCATCTGGCAGCCTGCATGGAACCGGATGCCAGCGTAGTCATACTTTTCGCTGCCCATGGCCTTGGCCGGGTCGATGCGGGCGCTGTCGATTCCGTGCAGGATGAGCCCGGGCGACACCATCTTGGCGAGCAATAGCAGCGCCCCGTTGCCTGTGCCTAGATCTACCAGTTGTTGCCCGGGTTGCAGGATCTGGAAGTGGAACTTCCAGAATTCCCGTATCTGTCCATCGTAGTTGTCCGCTATCGCGGAGTTGCACGAGTGCAGGACACCGGCCTGCCAAAGCGTCGTCCAATGGAGCTCGGAAGGACTAGTCGAAGTCATGGGGATGAGAATGCGCTGGCATGGGTCTGGTCGTGGCGGTGCAGGAAATCCATGGCAGCGTCTCCCACCCGCCGCGCCAAGCCCAGCCCGTCGGCGTTGAGGGGGCGTCGCACCTGTGATTCGCTGAACGTGGCGATGCTTTGCTTCTTCTTCCAGAAATCGAGAATGCGCGGCTCCCAGTCGAGACCCAGCTGCCCCAGCAGCGTCTCCAGGGTCGACTCCGGAGAGGAAACCAGGTCTTCGAAATCTACCGTCGTGAAGCGGCCAGGATGCAGCTTGGCAATGCGCTGGGCGTGGTCGGAAACGAAAGCATGATAGCGGGCGATGTCTTCGGCTGACATGGCGTATGCGCAGCCGAAATCAAAATCGCGGAGATGGATGGATATGGCGCAATCATGCGTTTCCCGGCGGATGTGGATGATCCTGGCAGTAGGGAAACAGCTCAGCATGAAGCCGCAATGCTCGATGTTGGATGGAAGCTTGTCCACGCTGATGGTGCCGGGGGCACAGAGGTCAGCAGTTGCCGCTCCATACCACCTGTTGGCGAAATCAACGAAGGCAGGCGCAAGCGGCACGGCATGGTTGCCGGTAGCGCGCATGGCCAGGGAGGGCACAAGATTCTGTTCGCCAACATTGCTCATGGCACTGTGCGCGCCGAGAAGAGAGCTGAGCAGCGTCGTGCCGCTGCGTGGCATGCCGACGATGAAAACCATCCCCGGCCTTGCGAATGCGCGTGGTTGCGGGCAGGACAGGGCGAGCCGCAGGTCGTTGCGCAGGCGTTCGTCTACTTGGTCACTCCGCCAGCGGGGCAGGCGTTCCCTTTTCAGGCGCTGGGCGGCGCTTGCCAGAGCGAAGGCCTGCTCTGGATCCGTCTGGAGCAGGCAGGCCGCCAGGGCGAACTGGAGCTTTTCGGTGCTGTAGGCATCGGGGGCGCGCAGAAGCAGGCCGTGCAGTTGGTCCGCCAGCGCATGCGTGGATTGGTGGTGGGCAGCGAACTCGGCGTACTTCTGCCATGTGTCGGCGTCCATTGGGTGGTTCCGGATCCGCTGTAGATAGAGATCCCTGGCCTTGTCCTCTTCTCCCGATACCTGTGCGACCTGTGCCGCCAGCAGCAGGTACTGGTCATCCAGAACACCGGCCTGCAGCGCATTCTTGAACCAGGCCCAGACCGGCTGTGGGCGGTTGCCCAGGAGCATCGCCTGGAACCAATGGTGCTGCGTTTCACTGGAATGCGGCGCCAGCCGATGGAGTTGATCGAGCGCACGCAGGCGCGCATAGGGGTCGTTCGCGATTCGCGGGTGCGGCAGCGCGGCAGCCAGTGCTACTGAATCGCCTGATTGCAACAACGCCTCGAGGCCTGGATCAGGATGCGGATGCCATGAGCGTCCCATGTCGGACAGATTCCCTGCATGTACGGGAAGAATCAAGAAGTCACCCGCATGTTCCCAAAAAAAGGCGACCCGCATTACGCGGGTCGCCTCGATCCTTCAAACGGACAGGACTGGATCAGAAGTTCTGCTCGTAACGGAGGTACGGAGTACGACCCCAGATGTTGTACAGGGAGTTGTCGTAGTACGGGAAGCCATACAGCGAAGAGTTGAACGGAGGCATCTTGTTGCCGAGGTTGCGAATGCCGAGGGTTACCTTGCCATTCCACGGCAGCGCGACGCTTGCCTGCACATCGAAGGTGGTCCACGACGGCAGCGTGGTAGCCGGGGTGCCGTCCGAACTGTCACTGATGTAGTTGGTGATGAAGGCAGCATTGAAGTCGCCCTTTTCCCAGCCCAGCAACAGCTGCGCGCGATCCTTCGGATAACCCGCGGTGCCGGCGCGTTCCAGCTTGTCCGAGGCGATTGGCGTGAAGTCGAACTCCAATTGGTGGGACCAGGACAGCTTGGTGGTGAAGTTGCCGGCCGCACTGGTTTCGAGGCGATAGGACGCTTCCACGTCGATGCCGCGGACGGTCTGCGCGGCACCGTTGTCGATCGGCAGCAGGATCTGCTGCGGCACGCCCGGCAGAATCGCGCCGTTCGGAGCCACGATGTCGGCGGTGCGGTCCACGCCGTAACCCGGGACACCCTGGTCGCCGTAGCGGAATGCCAGCGCGCGGGGAACGGTGGAGATCACGTTCTCAAGCTTCACGTCGTAGTAATCGACAGCGAAGGACAGGTTGCTCATCGGGCTCCAGACAAAGCCCACGCCCCAGTTCTCGGACTCCTCCGGCTTCAGGAACGGGTTGGAGGAAACCAGCCACTGATACTGGTCGCTGCTGGTGCAGGGATTGACCGGATACGGCTGATAGTTCGCGTTGCCCGGGGTGGCCTGGACGGCCTGGAGCGCCTTGCACGCCAGCTCGTCGCCACCAGGGTGGCCGGCCGAGGCAAGCGGGGGGCTGTTCAGGTTCGTGGTGGACGGAGCACCGTACAGGTCGGGCAGGGTCGGCGCGCGGAAGCCCTTGCCCCAGGAGCCGCGTACCAGCAGCGACTCGAAGGGACGGAACTCGAACGAGGCACGCGGCGAGAACTTGCTGCCGACGTCGTTGTAGGAGTCGTAACGACCGGCCAAGGTCAGGCTCAGCGTATCCAGCAGCGGCAGCAGAGTCTCGAAGTACGCGGCGTACGATGCGCGCGAGCCGCCACTGCCTGCGCCGGCGGAGCCGAAGACGTTGCCTGCGGCGCTCTGGGCGTCGTAAACCATCTTGAGGCGATCATCCAGGTACTCGAAGCCGGTCACGAAGCCGGCCGGGCGACCGCCGATCTCGAACAGATCGAAGGAGATGTTGCCGCCGACGTTGACGGTACGCTGCTCGTTCTCCACATAAACAGTGTGGCCGACCGACGGAGCTGCCGCGGCAACACTGGGAGAGGTGGGGTCGAACGGATTGTAGCTTCCCGAGTCGATCGCGTTCTGCAGCGCGCTGGCCAGGCCGTAGTTGTAGTTCACGCTGCTCTGGCTGACACGGCCGTGGCCGGCGAATACTTCCCAATCGGCGCTCTTGCCAAACAGGTCGACGTTGCCCTGCAGGCCGAACGAGTAATCGCGGTAGCTGTCCTTGCGGATCGAGTCGCGGGTACCCAGCGGGGTGAAGCGGTAGTACAGGGTGCCGTCCACGCCGAACGGGTTGAACGGGTTGTCGGCTGCGATGGTCGGGTAGCTGTCCACCGGCGCCGACGCATACACGCCGAGGCTCTTCGTATCAGAAGCGATCGCGCGGAAGAAGAACGAGGTGTTGTCGGTGAGCTGGTAGTTGGAGTTGACCAGCAGCGAATCGCGCGACAGCGAGGACTCGTTGGCCGAAGTCGCGCCATGGTCGAATCCGCAGGTGGTGGGGCTGGTGCGGATGCTGTTCTCGAAGGTGTCGCAGTTGTCGACGCCGACGAAGCCGGTGGACGGGCTGAAGAAGTTGGCCGACGAGTTGAAGGAGCTGGTACCCCAGGTCAGGCCGGCGCCGGTGATGAGGTTCTTGATCTCGCGGTTGTACATCATCTCGCGTTCCTGGTGATCCAGGACGAAGGTGACGTTGCCGCGATCGGAACTGATACCACCTGCGATGCTGCCGGTCCTGCCGTTCGGACCAACCTTCGGCGACTCATAGCCGGCCGAGAAGCTCAGGCCCTCGTAGTCCTTGCGCAGGATGACGTTGACCACGCCGCCGATCGCGTCCGAGCCGTACACGGCACCGGCGCCTTCGCGCAGGATCTCGATGCGCTCGACGGCGGCAGTCGGGATCAGGTTGATATTGGCGGCGCCGCCGTCCAGGGCTGCGGACTTGGTCATGCGACGACCATCCAGCAGCACCAGGGTGTACTCGGAGCCCAGGCCGCGCAGGCTGATGGTGGCCTGCGAGCCGGTAGCCGAACCAGAGGATTCGCGGACGGAGCCAAACGAGTTGTAGACGTTGTTGCGCAGGAAATCGGCAACCGAAATCTCGCCGGCAGTTTCGATATCCTGACGCGAAATGACGGTGACGGGGCTGGGGCCCTCCACGTCGACACGCTTGATGCGCGAGCCGGTAACCTCGATGCGGTCGAGGTTGGTGGCGCCGCTGCTGTCCTGGGCGAAGGCAGTGCCAGTGGCGCCAGCACTTACGGCCAGGGCCAGCACCACTGCGTCACGCAGCTTGTTGGACTTGCAATACATGGGCTCTCTCTCCAAGTGGTCTTGGTAGTTACAAGTGGTATGGCCTGCAAGGTGGGAGCGAAGATGCGGTCCCAAATCCATGAGGCTGACCCGATAGTACTTCCGTCTCTTCTGAAATTAAAGCTTCGTTAATGAATTGCGTGAGTTTGGTGAAATTCGGCAAAGAAATTGTTGCGACTGCAACAAAAACGCCTCCTTGCGGAGGCGTTCGGCTGACTGCCAATGGCTTGATCCAAGCAGATCTCAAAGATCCTGCTCGTACCGGACGTAGGGGATAGCCCCCTCGTCATTGCTCTCGTTGCGCGGGGAGAACGGGTTCTTGCCGCGGGTGATGACGTTTTCGGCGCCCACGGTGAGCTGGCCGCTCCATGGGGTGCGCCAGGTCAGGCCGAGGCCGATGCCTTCCCATTTGCCGGTCTGGCCCGGGGCGTCGACGACGCGGCCGATGATGTTGGCGCTGAAGGGGCCGTAGCCGCCGCCGATGCTCAGGCTCTTGCTGTCCCACTGGTCGACGAGGGCGGGCGAGGCGTCGCTCAGCGGCACCAGGCGGGCCTTGGCGTAGGTGCCGCCGATGGAGACGAAGCCTTCGCGGCCGATGTTCTTCTGGCCGAAGACGGTCAGGTCATTCTGTTCCATGCGCGCGGCAGGCGCGCGGGGAGTGCCGGAAAGCCAGGCCGGCAGGGTGTCGCGGCCGGTGCCGGCGCTCAGGCCGACGCGCCCGCCAGGGCGGTTGAAGGCGGTGGTCGCGGACAGGTGGCGGCCGCTGCCGGCATCGTCGTCGTCGCCCAGGCTGGCGAGCATGCAGTGGCTGGCCAGCCCGCTGATGCTGCTGCCGCGGCTGCTGTTGCACAGCAGGCCGAGCGAATCGCCGGACGAGAGCCCGAAGGCGGCATCCAGCGAGTTGCGGCCGAAGTGCCAGCGCGCGCCGGCGACCTGTTCGCCGGTGGGTTCCAGGTACAGCAGCGCCTCGACCTTGCCGCTGCCCTTGTTCCAGACCGGCAGCACGGTGCTGTCCGGGGTGGCGCGCGGCCGGGCCTGCGCATGCGCGCCCGTGGCCACCCCAAGGGCGATCAGCATGGCTAGCGGCAGGCGCAGGAAGGCGTTCATGGACTCAATCAGACAGGGCCAGGGCCGGGGAGTTCCCGGCGCGTGAGGTTCTGATCGTATGTTGTTTATGTTTTCTTAACAAGACTCCGTCCTCCCCGGAACGCAGCTCGTCGATGCCGTTACTGCAGCCGCTCTGGAGCGGCCTGGCTGGCTGGTGTAGCTGCGAACAATACGCCGAATTCGGTCAAAGGGAAGTGATATTCGCGGCCGCAGAACTCGCAGCGCACGTCCACCTGGCCGGTGTCGGCGGCCGCGGCGCGGGCCTCTTCCTCGCCCAGCGACTGCAGCATGCCGATCACCCGCTCCCGCGAGCAGGAGCAGCCGAAACGCAGCGGCTTGTCGCCCAGGATCTCCGGGCGTTCTTCATGGAACAGGCGGTGCAGCACCTCGGGGCCGGCCACGGCCAGCAGTTCGTCGCGTCCGAGCGTGTCGAACAGCGCGCCCGCGCGGGCCCAGCCGTCGTCGTCGCCCTGGTCGCCGGGGAGCTTCTGCAGCAGCAGGCCGGCGGCGCGCTCGCCGTCGGCAGCCAGCAGCAGGCGCGTGGGCAGCTGCTCGGAATGGCGGAAGTAGTCCTCGAACGCTTCGTCCAGGCTGCTGCCCTGCAGCGACACCAGGCTCTGGTAACGCTGCGGCTCGCGCGGGTCCAGGCCCGGATTCTCGATGGTGATGGCCAGCAGGGCGCCCTCGCCGAGCCGGGACAGGTCGGCCGGGGCGTCCTGGCCTTCCTCGACCTGGGCGATGCCGCGCAGGGTGCCGGCGGAGGTGCACTCGGCGAACAGGGTGCGCAGCGGCGAGCTGCTGCGCAGCTGGACCGACAGCCGCCCGTCGATCTTGATGTGGCCGGTGAACAGGGCCGAGGCGACGCAGGCCTCGCCCAGCAGGCGCTGGGCCGAGGGCCGGTAGCCGCCGTGGGACAGGATTTCGCGCCAGCTTTCGGAGAGCTGGACATGGACGCCGCGCACGCCGGCCTCGGGCAGGAGGAAGCGGACAAGGAGGTCGGACGTTTCGGTCATGGGAATCTGCACGTAAGGGGACGCCGGTGCCGGATAATGCACCGATGTCGGGATTCATGGGGTCAGGCGGACAGATGGGGACGGAGCAGGACAAGCGCAAGGTGCGGCCGCGGCGCCGGTGGCGGCGCTGGCTGTGGATCACGCCATGCGCGCTGGTGGTGTTCAGCATCGTGCAGGTGGCGGTGCTGCGGTTCGTCGACCCGCCGTTTTCCACGGTGATGGCGCTGCGCCAGGTGGAGGCCTGGGGGCAGGGCGACTGGGGTTTCCGCCTCCATTACCAGTGGCGCGACCTGGACGCGATGGCGGCCAGCGTGCCGATCTCGCTGGTGGCCGCGGAGGACCAGCGCTTCCCGCTGCACAACGGCTTCGACCTGGAGGCGATCGAGAAGGCGATGGACCACAACGCGCGCGGCAAGCGCCTGCGCGGCGGCAGCACGATCAGCCAGCAGGTCGCCAAGAACCTGTTCCTGTGGCAGGGCCGCAGCTGGCTGCGCAAGGGGCTGGAGGCCTGGTACACGGTGCTGATCGAAGCGCTCTGGCCGAAGCGGCGGATCCTGGAGATGTACGCCAACGTGGCCGAGTTCGGCGATGGCGTCTATGGCGTGCAGGCCGCGTCGCAGCGCTTCTGGCGCAAGGACGCGGCGCGGCTGTCGGCGGGCGAGAGCGCGCGCCTCGCCGCGGTGCTGCCGTCGCCGCGCCGCTACAGCGCGACCAGCCCCGGCCCGTTCGTGCAGCGCCGGGCGGACTGGATCCAGCGCCAGGCGCGGCAGCTCGGCGGTTCCGGTTATGCCGTGGGCGACGACTGAAGCCACCGTGCGCGGGCTGCATCCGGGCCTGCGTTCCATACTTGCGTAGAATGCGCGCATGACAGACCGCGACAGGCTGACCATCGTCATTGCCGCCTGCAACGAGCAGGACGCGCTGCCGTTGCTGCACCCGCGCATCCGCGCCGAGCTGGAGCGCCTGCCGGACATCGATGGCCGCGTGCTCTACGTGGACGACGGCAGCACCGATGCGACCTGGGCGCTGATCCTGCAGCTGGCGGAGGCCGACCCGCAGGTGTCCGCGCTGCGGCTGTCGCGCAACTTCGGCAAGGAGGCCGCGCTCACCGCCGCGCTGGACCTGGTGGACGAGGGCGCGGCGCTGATCCTGGACGCGGACGGGCAGGACCCGCCGGAGCTGATTCCGCAGTTCGTGGCGCTGTGGCGACAGGGCCACGACGATGTCTATGGCACGCGCCTGGTGCGCGACGGCGAGGGCTGGCTCAAGCGCGCCACCGCCGCGGCGTTCTACCGGGTGATCGGGCGCCTGTCGAAGACGCCGATCCCCGCCGATACCGGCGATTTCCGCCTGCTGTCGCCGCGCGCGCTGGCCGCATTGCGGCAGCTGCGCGAACGGCAGCGCTTCATGAAGGGCCTGTTCGGCTGGGTGGGTTTCCGCCGTGTGGCGTTGCCGTACCATCGCGCGCCGCGCATGGCCGGGCGCAGCAAGTTCGGCTTCTGGAAGCTGTGGAACTTCGCGCTGGAAGGCATCACCAGTTTTTCCACCGCGCCACTGCGCGTGGCGACCTACCTGGGCCTGCTGACCGCCGCGTCGGCGTTCGGCTTCGGCGCCTGGGTGGTGGGCAAGGCGGCGCTGTACGGCGACCGCGTGGCGGGCTGGCCGACGATGATGGCGGTGATCCTGTTCCTGGGCGGCGTGCAGTTGATCGCGCTGGGCCTGATCGGCGAGTACCTCGGCCGCCTGTACATGGAAGCCAAGCAGCGGCCGCTGTACCTGGTTGACACCTGGCGGCCGGCGGACGTGGCACTATCGGGCGCATCCGCCAGCAAGGGAGAACGCCATGCAGACCGTTCGTCAGTTGCTCGGGACCAAGTCCCCTGAGATCCACGCGGTAGCGCCGCAGAGCGCGGTGATCGACGCGATCCGGCTGATGGCCGAGAAGGGCATCGGCGCGGTGCTGGTGATGGACGGCGCGCGGCTGGCCGGCATCCTTTCCGAGCGCGACTACGCACGCAAGATCGTGCTGCGCGACCGCTCCTCGCGCGATACGCCGGTGGCATCGATCATGACCGCCGACCTGGTCACGGTGACGCCCGCCGACACCGTGGAGGACTGCCTGCAACTGGTGACCGACCGCCGCATCCGCCACCTGCCGGTGGTGGAGGGCGGTGCCGTGGTGGGAGTGATTTCCATCGGCGACCTGGTCAAGGCGGTGATCGAGCAGCAGCGGCGCGAACTGGGGCAGCTGCAACAGTACATCGTCGGCGGCTGAGGCGCCGGCATGGCGGCGCGCTACTTCGCGTAGCGGCCGCCGCAGTCCGCGTCCTTGCCGGGCCCGGTTTCGATCAGGGCCAGCAGCGCGGCCGGCGGCGCGATGCTGCCGAGCGTCAGCGCGACGGCGCCGCGCAGGCCCAGCGCCTTGAAGTCGGGACGGAACGACGGGTCCTTGAAGCTGCCGGCGATGTGCAGCGGCGAACGCAGCACCAGGATGCTGACGTCCTTCGGACGCGGCCGCAGCAGCAGGTCCAGCCGTTCGTGGGTGAGATCGATGCTGCCCTCGCCGACGATCAGGGTGTCGGTGGTGTCGAAGGCCAGCGCGTTGGCCTGCATCTGCCCGTCCTTCACGTCGAAGTCGGCGAAGGCGCAGCGCAGCGGAATCTGGCGGTCGCCGGTGAACAGGAACTTCACCGATTCGGCCACGTCCAGCCCGGCCAGTTCCATCAGCAGGTTGCCGATGTGGCCGCGGCCCATGCCGATGGCCACGCTGCCGTCGCTGCTGCCGAGCATGGCGGCGACCGAGTTGCCGTTTCCGCTCAGGCGCAGCTGGCCACCGATGCCGCCGGATGCCTGCTGCGCCAGGCGCGCGTCGGGAAACAGCTGGCCCAGTTGCACGCCGCGCACGCTGGCATCGAGCGCGGTGGTGATGCGCGGCTGCCGCGCGTCCATGCGGATGGTGCTGCGGATGGTGCCGCCGGCGACGCCGAAGTTCAGCGGTTCCAGCCGCAGCAGGCCGGCGTCGAGCAGCAGGTGGGCGTCCATGTTCTCCAGCGGCAGCGACGGCGAATTGATGCGGTGGGCCTTCCAGCGCACGTCCGCGTCCATCGCGCGCAGCTTGCCCAGGTTGTACGGCGTGTCCGGCAACACAGTCGGCTTGGCCGCCAGTGCCGCCGCTTTGGCCTTCTGCTCGGGGTTGGCGGTCTCGCCGGCGCCGGTTTTCGGCGGGGCGCCGACGAAGCCGGCGAGATCGTCGAAGTCCAGCCGGCGCGAAACCAGGTCCGCGGTCAGGCGCGGGCGTTCGCCGGCCACGTCGATCCGCGCATCGCCGGCGAGGTCGCTGTCGCCCACCTGCCCGCTGAACTTCTCGTAGCGCCAGACATCGTGGTCGCGCCTGAGCCGGCCCTCGAGGCGGTAGGGCGGCGACGACGGCATGGCGATCCCGATCAGCGGATACAGGTCGTCCAGGTCATTGCCGCTGAGGCGGAACTGCAGGTCGAATACCTGCAACTGGAACGGGTTGGTCAGCGTGCCACTGGCGATGGCGTGGGTGGCGCCAGCGCGGCCGTCGAGGTGGAGGCGGAAGGGGTGGTCGCTGTCGGCCAGTTCCAGCGGCGATTCGGTGCCGCCGCGCACGGTGAACGAGGCGCCGCGCCAGCGGCCCTTGCCTTCCAGCAGCAGCGGCGGCGCGGCATTGGCCTGCTTCGGCGCACCGCTGTGGACGTCGAGCTGGATGTCGGTGCGGCCGGCTTCGTCGAGGAACTGCAGCCTGCCGTCGGCCACGCGCAGCCGTTTGAGCTGCAACGGCTGGCCGCCACCGCCGCCGAGGAAGGACCAGTTGCCAGGTTCGCCGCGACGGGGGGCAGTCTGCAGCAACACGTCGGGACGGGTGAGGCGAACTTCCGGCAGCCGCACGCTGCCGCGCAGCAGCGGCCACAGGCGCAGGTCGACCTCGACCCGGTCGGCGCGGGCCATGTCAGGCCGCCGGGCCCAGGATGCGTTGGCGAAGGTGACGCGGTCGGCGCGGAGGGTGCTGGTGCTGCCCAGGTCCACGTCGAGATGGCCGATGTGCAGGGCGCGGCCGGTACGCGCCTGCACTGCGCGCTCCAGCGGGCCCTTGAACCAGTTCCAGTCCCACAGCAGCAACAGCACGACGATGGCCGCAAGCAGCAGGCCGGCCGCCGCCAGCCAGCGCTGGCCACGCTTGCCGGGGCGGCGGAAACGCCAGCGCGACGCGCGCGGCGTGGCGGGGGCAGGCGGAATGTTCACGCGGCCATGGTTGCCGCCGCGTCGTGCACGCGGCGCGAAGCGCTCATTCGCGTTGCGTGCAGGCCGCGTTGCCGCAGCGTGCGCGGCGCCGGTGGGGTGCCGTGGGCGCTAGAGGATCTGCGCGGTCACCGAGACGAAGTGGCAGACGCTGCCGCCGATCACGAACAGGTGCCAGATGGCGTGCGAATAGCGCACCGATTCGCGGTGGTAGAAGTAGGTGCCCAGCGTGTAGAAGACGCCGCCGGCCAGCAGCCAGCCCAGGGTGAAGCCGTCCAGCGAATTCCACATCGGCTCGATGGCGACGATCACCAGCCAGCCCATGGCGATGTAGATGGCGGTGGACAGGCGCTTGAAGCGGCCGGTGTAGAACAGCTTGAACACCACCCCGCCCAGCGCCAGCGTCCAGATCGCGGCGAACAGCCCCCAGCCCCACGGCCCGCGCAGGCCGATCAGGGTGAATGGCGTGTAGGTGCCGGCGATCAGCAGGTAGATCGCGCAGTGGTCGAAGATCTTCAGCCGTCCCTTGGCCACCGGGTGCTGGATGGCGTGGTACAGGGTGGAGGCGGTGTAGAGCAGCAGCAGGGCGATGCCGAAGACGATGGCGCTGGCCAGTTGCCAGCCGTCGCCGTAGATCGCGGCCAGCGTGATCAGCACGGCGCTGGCGCCGAGGGCGGTGACCGCGCCCAGACCGTGGGTCAGGGCGCTGGCGATTTCCTCGCGGATATCGGCGGCGTGATGCGGCAGGGGGGCGGTGGCAGGCATGGGCCGAAACTTACCGCAATGCAGCACGGGGTGCATCCCTACGCCCGCGGCCTGTTCCGGATGGTGTCAGGCGGCGGGGCAGGAGCGCACCAGGGGGCGCTCCTGGGCGCGGTCATTCCACCGAGACGGTGTGCGCGGCTTCGCGCGTGGCGGAAAAGCGCACGTCCGGCGCGCGTTCCTGCGCCAGCTGCAGGTTGACCCGGGTCGGGGCGAGGTAGACCAGCTGCCCGGCGGCGTCCACCGCCAGGTTGTTGGCGTTCTTCTCGCGGAACTCCTCCAGCTTCTTCGCGTTGTCGCAATGCACCCAGCGCGCGGTGACCACGCCGACCGGCTCGAAGATGGCTTCCACGCCGTACTCGTCCTTCAGGCGGTAGGCGGCCACGTCGAACTGCAGCACGCCGACCGCGCCCAGGATCAGGTCGTTGCTCATGATCGGGCGGAAGAACTGGGTGGCGCCCTCCTCGGACAGCTGCGCCAGGCCCTTCTGCAGCTGCTTGAGCTTGAGCGGGTCCTTCAGGCGCGCGCGGCGGAACAGTTCCGGGGCGAAGTTGGGGATGCCGGTGAAGGTGACCGCCTCGCCCTCGGTGAAGGTGTCGCCGATGGAAATGGTGCCGTGGTTGTGGATGCCGATCACGTCGCCCGGCCACGCCTCGGCGGCGATCTCGCGGTCGCTGGCCATGAAGGTGAGCGCGTTGGCCAGCTTCATTTCCTTGCCGGTGCGCACGTGGAAGGTCTTCATGCCGGCGCTGAACCTGCCCGAACACACGCGCATGAACGCCACGCGGTCGCGGTGCTGCGGGTCCATGTTGGCCTGGATCTTGAACACGAAGCCGGTCAGCCTGTCTTCCTGCGGGGCGATGTCGCGGCCGGTGGTGGCGCGCGGCTGCGGCGCCGGCGCGTGCTCGACGAAGAAGTCCAGCAGCGGCTGCACGCCGAAGTTGTTCACGCCCGAGCCGAAGAACACCGGGGTCTGCTGGCCGCGCAGGTAGGCGTCCTTGTCGAACGGATGGCTGGCGCCCTGCACCAGTTCCAGTTCCTCGCGCAGGTCGGCCAGCATCTTCTCGCCGATGCGCTCGGCCAGGCCGGGCGCGTCCAGCGACGGGAAGATGGTCGAATCCTGGCGGGTGAAGTTGCGGCCCGGTTCGTACAGGTGCACTTCGCCGGTGAGCAGGTGCACCACGCCCTTCAGGCGCTGGCCCATGCCGATCGGCCAGGTGACCGGCGCGCACTGGATGCCGAGCACGGTTTCCACCTCGTCCAGCAGTTCGATCGGGTCCTTGCCCTCGCGGTCGAGCTTGTTGATGAAGGTCATGATCGGCGTGTCGCGCAGGCGGCACACCTCCATCAGCTTGATGGTGCGCTCCTCCACGCCCTTGGCCACGTCGATCACCATCAGCGCCGAGTCCACCGCGGTGAGCACGCGGTAGGTGTCCTCGCCGAAGTCGGCGTGGCCGGGGGTGTCGAGCAGGTTGACGATCTTGCCCTCGTACGGGAACTGCATCACCGAGGAGGTGACCGAGATGCCGCGCTCCTTCTCCAGCGCCATCCAGTCCGAGGTGGCGTGGCGGCTGGTCTTGCGCGACTTCACCGAACCGGCCATCTGGATCGCGCCTCCGAACAGCAGCAGCTTTTCGGTCAGCGTGGTCTTGCCGGCGTCGGGGTGGGAAATGATGGCGAAGGTGCGGCGGCGCGCGGCTTCGGAGGCGACTTCGGACATGGCGGCTGCGCCCTCGGCGGGCGCGCATTGGGAAAGGGAAGCCGGCGATTATAGCCGCTCAGGGCGCCGCGCCCGTTTCGCGGGCAAAGCGCAGCTCGCCACGCGGGCCGGCCATGCGGAACGGGATCGAGGCCAGCGCCAGCCCGGTATTGGCCTGCACGGCGAAGTGCAGGTGCGGGCCGGTACTGCGGCCGGTGTTGCCGGAGCGGGCCAGCACCTGGCCGGCCTGGACCGCCTGCCCGGGGCGGACCGCCAGGCTGCCGGACTGCAGGTGGGCATACAGCGCCATGCCGCCATCGGCGTGCAGGATCCGGACCAGGCAGCCGTCCTCGGCCGGATCGGCCACCACCTGCATCACCGTGCCGGCGCGGGCGGCGAGGACCGGCGTGCCTTCGGGCAGGGGAAAGTCGATGGCGTGGCGGTTCTGCGCGTTGCCGTGGCTGCGGTGGCCGTCGATGCCCTGGCTGACGCGGACCGGCGCGCCGTCGAACGGCAGCCGGTAGAGGTGGTCGGCGGGACGGGCGGACGGATCGCCGGGGAAGGCGTCGAGCAGCAGGCGCACGGCCTTGCCCTCGTCGGCCAGCCACAGCAGGCGGCGCTGCGCGCCGGCAGGCAGCAGCACCGGCGCGGCCATCGCGCCGCCGCTGCCGCCATCGCGCAGGCGGACCTGGACCGGGCCGGCCAGCAGGTTGCGCACCTGCACCTCGTGGCCGCCGGCGCGGCGCTGCAGCTCCAGGCGGGCGAAGCCGGCGCCGTGGGCAATGCCGTTTCCCTGCGGTGTCGAAGCGGTCAGCCCCCAGCCCTGGCGCCAGCGCGGTGCGGCGCCTTCGCCGTGGGCGGGCAGGGCGAGTGTCGCGGACAGGAGCAGGAGCGGCAGCTGGCGCATGCGGTGACGGCGGAGGCGGGCCCCGGATTATGCCGGCATGGTTGCATCGGAAGCTCCATCGCTCCATCCGAATAAAGAGATTGACAGGGGGCGGGGCGGCTGGCATCGTGTGCCCACCATCGAGACCGGCGGAGGGACAGGCCCTTTGATGCCGGGGCAACCAGCGGGTGCGCAAGCGCCTGTGCTTGGTGCCAAATCCTGCGGTGACCACTGTGTCCGCCGAAAGATGGTTCGATCCGTGCCAGCGCACGGCGAACACGGGCCCGCGAAGCTCGATGGCTGCTCCTTACCGGATATCGCCATGAGTTTCGCCACCGCCACCGCCCTCCGTGAAATCCCGGCCGCCGCGCACGACGGCGCGACGCCTGCCATTGCCGCCGTGCGCGGGGAAATCGAGGTGCGCCTGGCCATGCGCCACGCTGGCGCACGCGTGCTGCGCCTGCGCTACGAGCTGGTCGGCCGCGCCGATGCGCCGGTGGTGCTGGTGGCCGGCGGCATTTCCGCGCACCGCCACATCGCCGCCAACGCGGTATTCGGCGAGAAGGGCTGGGCCGACGGCCTGGTCGGCGCCGGCCGCGCGCTGGACCCGTCGCGTCGCCGCCTGCTCGGCTTCGATTTCATCGGCGCCGATGGCGGGCTGGACGCGCCGATCGACACCGCCGACCAGGCCGACGCCGTCGCCGCGCTGCTGGACGCGCTGGGCATCGACTGCCTGCACGGCTGCGTCGGCTATTCCTACGGCGCCCTGGTCGGCCAGCAACTGGCCATCCGCCATCCGCAGCGGCTGGGCCGGCTGGTGGCGGTCAGCGGCGCGCACCGCCCGCATCCCTATGCCTCGGCCTGGCGCGCGCTGCAGCGGCGCGCGGTCGCACTGGGCCAGCTGCAGTGCGCCGAGACGCACGGGCTGGCGCTGGCGCGCCAGTTCGCCATGCTCAGCTACCGCACGCCGGAGGAGTTCGGCGAGCGCTTCGACGCCGCGCCCGAGGTGGTCAACGGCCGCGTGCGCGTGGCCGCCGAGGACTACCTCGACGCCGCCGGCGCGCAGTACGTGGCGCGCACCCGCGTCAACGCCTATCTGCGCCTGTCCGAATCCATCGACCTGCACCGCGTCGATCCGGCCGCCATCGGCGTGCCGACGCTGGTGGTCGCGGTGGAAGGCGACCGCCTGGTGCCGCTGTCCGACCTGGTCGCGCTGGTCGAGGGCCTGGGCACGCGCGGCAGCCTGCGCGTGCTGCGCTCGCCCTACGGCCACGACGCCTTCCTGAAAGAAACCGATCGCATCGACGCGATCCTCGCCAACGCCCTTCGCCTTCCCGGAGAAACCGCATGAGCCTGTCCACCGTTTCCGACGTGTCCTGTTGCCGCGCCACCGCGGCCGTGCGTGCCGGCATCGACCGCGATGCCGCCTTCGGCGCGGTGACGCCGCCGATCGTGCTGTCGTCCAACTTCAGCTTCGACGGCTTCGGCAACAAGCGCCAATACGACTACACGCGCAGCGGCAACCCGACCCGCGACCTGCTGGGCGAGGCGCTGGCCGAACTGGAAGGCGGCGCCGGCGGCGTCATCACCTCCACCGGCATGGGCGCGATCAACCTGGTACTCAACGCGCTGCTGCAGCCGGGCGACAGGCTGGTGGTGCCGCATGACGCCTACGGCGGCAGCTGGCGCCTGTTCAACGCGCTGGCGAGCAAGGGCCACTTCGAGCTGATCACCGCCGACCTGACCGACCCGCGCGCGCTGGCCGAGGCGCTGGCGCAGGCGCCGAAGCTGGTGCTGGTGGAGACCCCGTCCAACCCGCTGCTGCGCATCACCGACCTGCGCTTCGTGATCGACGCCGCGCACAGGGCCGGCGCCAGGGTGGTGGTGGACAACACCTTCCTGTCGCCGGCGCTGCAGAACCCGATCGCCTTCAGCGCCGACCTGGTGCTGCATTCGACCACCAAGTACGTCAACGGCCACAGCGACGTGGTCGGCGGTGCGGTGATCGCGCGCGACGCCGAGGTGCACCAGCAGCTGGTGTGGTGGGCCAACGCGCTGGGCCTGACCGGCTCGCCGTTCGACGCCTTCCTGACCCTGCGCGGCCTGCGCACGCTGGACGCGCGCCTGCGCGTGCACCAGGAGAACACCCGCGCCCTGGTCGATCTGCTCGCCGGCAGCGACGTGGTGGCCAAGGTCTATTACCCGGGGCTGGAATCGCACCCGGGCCATGCGGTGGCCGCGCGCCAGCAGAAGGGCTTCGGCGCCATGCTGTCCTTCGAGCTGGCGCAGTGCGAGGGCGCCGACCCGCACGCGGCGGTGCGCGCCTTCGTCGAAGGCCTGCGTTACTTCACCCTGGCCGAGTCGCTGGGCGGCGTGGAGAGCCTGGTCGCGCACCCGGCCACCATGACCCACGCGGCGATGACCGCCGAAGCGCGCGCCAAGGCCGGCATCAGCGACGGCCTGCTGCGCCTGTCGGTCGGCATCGAGGCCAGCGAGGACCTGGTGGCCGACCTGCAGGCGGGCCTGCGGCGCGCCGCGCGCGTGCTGGCCGACAGCCGGCTCGCCGCGCAGCGGAAAACGGTGGACGCATGAGCGCGCAGCTGCGACCGCAGGCGGCCGCGCAGGCGCGGCTGGTGCTGCTGGGCACCGGTACCGTGGGCTCGGCCTTCGTCGCCCGCTACCAGGCCCTGCGGCAGCGGCAGCTCGCGCTGCCGTCGCTGCACGTGGTGGCGAACTCGCGCATCGCGCTGGCCTGCGGCGATGCGCCCGAGGCGGTGCTGTCGCGCGCCCGCGACGCGGACCGGCAGGGCGGCGCGCCCGCGCACCAGGAGGAAGTGGGGCGCCTGCAGGCCGGCGACATCGTGGTCGATGCCACCGCCAGCGAGGAGGTCGCCGCCGAGCACGCGCACTGGCTGGCGCGCGGCATCCATGTGGTCACCGCCAACAAGCTGGGCAACGGCACCGCGCTGGCGCGCGCGCGGCAGATCGGCGCGCTCGTGGCCGGCGGCGGCGCGCGCTACGGCGATGCGGCCACGGTCGGCGCCGGCCTGCCGCTGCTGTCCAGCATCCGCGCGCTGGTGGCCGGCGGCGACCGCGTGCATGCCATCGAAGGCGTGCTGTCCGGTTCGCTGGCCTGGCTGTTCCATCGTTTCGATGGCAGCCGGCCGTTCTCGGACTGCGTGCGCGAGGCCGCCGCCGCCGGGTACACCGAGCCGGATCCGCGCATCGACCTGTCCGGCGAGGACGTGCGCCGCAAGCTGCTGATCCTGGCGCGCGCGGCCGGCGTGGCGCTGGAGG
>Ga0182741_1001625_pt1 | contig 28492 bp, 30 predicted proteins | sample eDN5th37CBELigOP_FD_128874 | JGI IMG/M metagenome (GOLD analysis project Ga0182741, IMG submission 128874) | Enriched Organic Plus compost microbial communities from Emeryville, California, USA - eDNA 5th pass 37_C BE-Lig OP (version 2) (version 2) ... | reverse complement strand
TGGCGATGTCACAGGTACAGGCACTAATGTGTACGCAGTGAGCCTGGTCCTTTTGCCCGCAGTCGACGTCGTCAACGGTGAAGCAGTTCGCCTCGTTCAGGGAGAGGCGGGCAGCGAGACCGGTTACGGTTCGCCCCGCGACGCCGCTCTCGAATGGCAGAACGCCGGCGCCGAATGGGTGCACATGGTCGATCTCGACGCGGCGTTCGGCCGCGGCGACAACCGTGCACTTCTCGCCGACGTCGTCGGCGAACTCGACGTGAAAGTCGAACTGTCGGGTGGCATCCGCGACGACGAGACACTCGCCGCGGCCCTCGCGACCGGCTGCGCCCGCGTCAACCTCGGCACCGCCGCGATCGAGAATCCCGAGTGGTGCTCGCGCGTCATCGGCGAGTTCGGCGACCGGATCGCCGTGGGCCTCGACGTCAAGTTCCTCGACGGCCAGTGGCGGCTGCGCGGCCGCGGCTGGGTCTCCGACGGCGGCGATCTGTGGGAGGTGCTCGAGCGCCTCGAACGCGACGGCTGCTCGCGCTACGTCGTCACCGACGTCACCAAGGACGGCACCCTCTCCGGCCCCAACCTCGACCTCCTCCGTGAGGTGTGCGCGGCCACCGACTCTCCGGTCGTCGCGTCCGGCGGCGTCTCGACCGTCGACGACCTACGTGCCATCGCGACGCTCACCGACGAAGGCGTCGAAGGCGCCATCATCGGAAAGGCGCTCTACGCGGGCCGATTCACACTGACCGAGGCGCTCGACGCCGTCTCGCGCTGACCGATGACCGACCCCGCAGACCTGAACCGGCTGCTCGCCGTCGCGAGCGGTGTACTCGACGAGGTCGCGGAACGGTTCGTCGCCGGGCACGGTGCGCCGCGCTCCGTCGACAAGGGACCGAACGACTTCGCGACCGATCTCGATCTCGAACTCGAACGGCGGATCTCCGGTGCGCTCGCCGAGCGCACCGGTATCGCCGTGCACGGTGAGGAGTTCGGCGGCCCGTCCGCGGGGGAGGGCACCGTCTGGTTGCTCGACCCGATCGACGGCACCATCAACTACTCCGCCGGGCTGCCGATGGCCGGGATCCTCCTCGCACTCGTCGAGGACGGTGAACCGATCCTCGGCCTCACGTGGCTGCCGCTGACCGATCAGCGCTTCGCGGGAATCGCCGACGGGCCGCTGCTCGTGAACGGCAAACCCACCGACCCGCTGCAACCTGCGCGGCTCGAGGACGTGATGATCGCCGTCGGCAGTTTCGACATCGACAGTCGCGGCCGCGTGCCCGGCACCCGGCGCCTCGCCGTGATCACCGAGCTGAGCCGGCGCGTCGCCCGGCTGCGCATGCACGGCTCCACCGGCGCCGACCTCGCGTACACCGCCGGAGGCGCGATCGGCGGTGCCGTCGTGTTCGGCCATCACCCCTGGGACAACGCTGCCGGTGTCGCACTCGTGCGGGCCGCCGGTGGCATCGCCACCGACTTCGCGGGCAGCCCCTGGCGGATCGGGTCCGGATCGGTGGTCGCTGCAGCGCCCGGAGTGCACGGCGAGATACTGGAGATTGTGCAGTCGGCGACGGAACAGTCCGTGGCCGAGCAGTTGGGTTCCGAAGGAGATCGAACATGACGCTGGCCGTGCGGGTCATCCCGTGCCTCGACGTGGATGCGGGGCGGGTGGTCAAGGGTGTCAACTTCGAGAACCTGCGCGATGCGGGTGATCCGGTCGAGCTCGCCGCCCTCTACAACGAACAGGGCGCCGACGAACTGACCTTCCTCGACGTCACCGCGTCGAGCGGCGACCGCGGCACCATGCTCGACGTCGTCACGCGCACCGCCGAGCAGGTGTTCATCCCGCTCACGGTCGGAGGCGGCGTCCGCACCGTCGAGGACGTCGACCGCCTGTTGCGCGCCGGCGCCGACAAGGTCTCGGTCAACACCGCGGCCATCGCCCGGCCCGAGGTGCTGCGCGAGATGTCCGAGCGGTTCGGGTCGCAGTGCATCGTGCTGTCGGTCGACGCGCGCACCGTCCCTGCAGGGCAGGAACCCACGCCGAGCGGCTGGGAGGTCACCACACACGGTGGTCGTCGCGGGACCGGCATCGACGCGGTCGAGTGGGCCCGGCGCGGCGAGGAACTCGGCGTCGGCGAGATCCTCCTCAACTCGATGGACGCCGACGGCACCAAGAACGGTTTCGACCTGAAGATGATCGAGGCCGTGCGCAAGGCCGCGCACGTGCCGGTCATCGCCTCCGGTGGTGCCGGCGCAGTCGAGCACTTCGCACCCGCCGTGCAGGCCGGTGCCGATGCGGTGCTCGCCGCGAGCGTCTTCCACTTCCGGGAGCTGACCATCGGTCAGGTCAAGGATGCGATGCGCGCGGAAGGGATCACGGTCCGATGAGCGACATCCTGAATCCGGAGATCGCCGCCCGGCTCAAGCGCAACGACGACGGCCTGTTCGCTGCCGTCGTGCAGGAGCGGGCCACCGGCGCCGTGCTGATGATGGCGTGGATGGACGACGAGGCGCTCGCCCGTACCCTCGCGACCCGCAAGGCCACCTACTACTCGCGGTCGCGGCAGCAGTACTGGGTCAAGGGCGAGACGTCCGGACACACCCAGTACGTGCACGAGGTGCGCCTCGACTGCGACGGCGACACGGTGCTGCTCGTCGTCGACCAGGTCGGCGCCGCCTGCCACACCGGCACGCACACCTGCTTCGACACCGACATCCTGCTCGAGGCGCCGCAGATCGCCGAGTAGCCGCTTGCAGCAGGACCGGTCGGCGGGTCGTGCGGCGGGCTGCGACAATGCCCGCATGCCTCTCATCCAGATCAGTCAGACGCCGGGCCTGTCCGACGAGCAGAAGGCCGAGGTGATCTCCGCGGTCACCCGCGCGTACGCCGAGTCCTCGGGCAAGAACCCGTCGTCGGTGTGGGTGACGATCACCGAGGTGCCCCGTGAGAACTGGGGTGTGGGCGGAACTCCGCTCGGCTGACCGGGCTCCGTTCGCTCGATCTTGATCTCGCGAACCCCTTTCGCGATCCGACGGGAACTGTGTTCTCCACTCGGCGCTGTCGCTCACCTGTGTGCGGCGCGTCCGGGCGGGGTCCGGGTCAGGCCTTACCGATACCGTCGGCGATCCCCTCGTCGATCTGCTCGACCAGGGCCGAGCCGAGGCGCGCGAGCGCGCGCACCTGGTCGTCGTCGAGGCCGTCGAACACGAGCCTGCGCACCGCTTCGACGTGGCTCGGTGCAGCCTCGACGACGGTGTCGTAGCCGGCATCGGTGAGCACTGCGTACGAACCGCGACTGCCCGGAACCGGTTCCCGCTGCACCCAGCCGCGCTTCTCGAGGCGCGTGACGACGTGCGAGAGCCGCGACAGCGACGCGTTCGCCTCGGCGGCGAGAGCGTTGAGACGCAACCGGCGCTCGGGGTTCTCGGAGAGCAGTGCGAGGACGAAGTACTCGAAGTGCGTCATGTCGGAGTCGCGCTGCATCTGGGTGTCGAGCGCGGCCGGCAGTCGTGTGACGACGGAGACGAGTGCCCGCCAGGCGTTCTGCTGCGTCGGATCGAGCCACCGCGGGTCCTCGTTGCTCATACCTGCTCCTCGCTCGTTCGATCTCGCTGTCGCAGCCGGCCGAGGTCGGGAATGGCCGCGCGACGGGTTCTCCTCTATGATACTTGAATCTTCAACTTAAGGGGATGTCATGACCACCGAATCCGCGACCACGCCCGCCCTGTTCCTCAGTCACGGCGCCCCGCCGCTCGTCGACAGCGAACTGTGGGTGTCGCAGCTGCAGCGCTGGGCGGCCGATCTGCCGCGCCCCACGGCGATCCTCGTGGTCTCGGCGCACTGGGAATCCGCTCCGCTGACCATCGGTTCGACGACCACCGGAACCCCGCTCGTGTACGACTTCGGGGGCTTCCCACGTCGCTTCTACGAGGTGACCTACACCAGCCCCGGCGCCCCCGAACTCGCCCGGCAGGTCGCGGCGCTGATGCCCGACGACGAACCGGTCGTGCAGCAACCGCACCGCGGACTCGACCACGGCGCCTACGTGCCGCTGACCGTCATGTACCCGGACGCCGACATCCCCGTGCTGCAGATCTCCCTGCCCACACTGGATCCGGAACGCCTGCTGCAGCTGGGCGCACGACTGCGGCCGCTGCGCGAGCAGGGCGTGCTCATCATCGGATCCGGGTTCACCACACACGGTCTGCCCTTCCTGCGCGACCCGCGCCCCGAGGCGCCCGCACCGGGCTGGTCCGCGGAGTTCGACCACTGGACCGCCGAGCAACTCGCGCGCGGCGACGTCGACGCGCTGCTCGACTTCCGGCACCGCGCACCGGGCATGCCCTACGCGCATCCGACGGTCGAGCACTTCGCTCCGCTGTTCGTCACCCTCGGTGCCTCCGATGCCCCCGGTCGCGGCATCGACCAGGTCGTCGACGGCTTCTGGATGGGCCTGGCCAAGCGCTCGTTCCAGGTCGCCTGACGGCGGCTGCAGGGCCGGACGAGGTCCCTGGGATGATGGGGCGCATGTCCGGCGAGCCCACCACCATTCCCGCAGCCACCACCGACTCCTCGGGTGGCGGCCGTTCCGATTCGACGACCACCCGCGAGCAGTTCCGCCAGCTGGCCGCCGAGCACCGCGTGGTCCCGGTGACCCGCAAGGTGCTCGCGGATGCGGAGACCCCGCTGTCGGCCTATCGCAAGCTCGCGGCCGACCGCCCCGGGACGTTCCTGCTCGAGTCGGCGGAGAACGGCCGGTCGTGGTCGCGGTGGTCGTTCATCGGTGCCGGGAGCCCGGCGGCGCTGACCGTCGTCGACGGCGACGCCGCCTGGTACGGCAACGTCCCGGCCGGCGCGCCCACGGGCGGCAACCCCGTCGACGTCCTCGGCGAGACCCTCCAGTTGCTCCACACCGACCGCATCCACGGACTGCCGCCCCTCACCAGCGGCATGGTGGGTTATCTCGGCTACGACGTCGTCCGCCATCTCGAGAAGCTGCCGACGCTCGCCGAGGACGATCTGCAGATCCCCGAGATGGTGATGCTGCTGGCCACCGACCTCGCGGCCGTCGACCACCACGAGGGCATGATCTGGCTCATCGCCAACGCCGTGAACTGGGACGGCTCCGACGAGCGCGTCGACGAGGCCTACGACGACGCCGTCGCCCGCCTCGACCGGATGACGGAGGCGCTCGCAGCCCCCGCACCGGCCACCGTCGCGACCTACTCGCGACCCGAACCCGACTACCGCCGTCAGCGCACCACCGAGTCGTTCTGCACGGACGTCCGCAAACTGATCGGCGACATCGAGGCCGGTGAGGCCTTCCAGGTGGTGCTCTCGCAACGCTTCGAGATCGACTGCGACGCAGAGCCGATCGACGTCTACCGGATGCTCCGTGCGTCCAATCCCAGCCCGTACATGTTCCTGCTCCACATCCCGGGCCCGGACGGCGAGACGGCCTTCTCGATCGTCGGGTCGAGCCCGGAGGCGCTCGTGACCGTCTCGGACGGGGTGGCCACCACCCATCCCATCGCCGGGACCCGGTGGCGCGGTGCGAACGAGGAGGAGGACATCCTGCTCGAGAAGGACCTCGTCCACGACGAGAAGGAGAACGCCGAGCACCTCATGCTCGTCGATCTCGGCCGCAACGATCTCGGCCGGGTGTGCACGCCGGGCACCGTCGAGGTGCACGACTACCGCCACATCGAGCGGTACAGCCACGTGATGCACCTCGTCTCCACGGTCACCGGGCGACTCGCGGAGGGCAAGCACGCCCTCGACGCCGTCACGGCCTGTTTCCCCGCCGGAACCCTGTCGGGGGCGCCCAAGGTGCGTGCGATGGAACTGATCGAGGAACTCGAACCCACCCGCCGCGGCATCTACGGCGGCATCGTCGGTTATCTCGATTTCGCGGGCGACGCCGACACCGCCATCGCCATCCGGTCCGCCCTCGTCAAGGACGGCGTCGCCTACGTGCAGGCGGGTGCCGGCATCGTCGCCGACTCCGATCCGGAGGCGGAGGACACCGAGGCCCGCAACAAGGCCATGTCCGCCCTCGCCGCCGTGGCCGCAGCATCCACCCTCACCACCTACGGCGGTGACGCACGGTGACCGCGGAGACGCCGGACGCCGGCGCCACCACCGGGCGCCGCCGCCGGCCGACCGTGATCGCCGCCCTGCTGCTCGGCATCGGTGCGGCCCTGCTGTGGGCGTCGAACCGGATGACGTGGGTCACCGCGGTCTCGGCCGACGGACTCGGGATCGACCGCGTCGACGACCTCGAGGGCGGCCGCTGGGCGGCGGCGCTGACCCCGCTCGCCCTCGTGCTGCTCGCTGCGGTCGCCGCCGTCTTCGCGGTACGCGGATTCGCGCTGCGCCTCGTCTCGCTCGTGGTCGCGGTCGTCGCCGTCGCGGCCGCGATCCCCGCCGTGCGGTTGCTCACCGGCGACGCCGATCCCGAGACCGCGGCCGGTGTCGCGGCGCTGCCGGACCGCGCGATCGTGACCGCCCTCGAGACCTATCCGCTGCCGGCCGTCCTCGCGATCGTCGGCGCCGTCGCGGCTCTCGCCGCGGCCGTGACGTTGTGGCGCACCCCGCGCGAGGCGGCCGGACTGTCGTCGAAGTACGACGCCCCGGCCGCACGTCGCGAGGCGGCCGCCCGGCGCGCCGAGAACGACGAACCCCTGTCCGAACGCGGTCTGTGGGACGCGCTGGACGCAGGTGAGGATCCCACCGACGACGGTGGCGAAGGTGATACGGACACCCGCCGGTGACCGCTGTAAACCACTTCACTACTCTTCTAGACAGATCCGATGAGCTTGATCACATCGGGATTGAGCAGGGTGGGAAAGGACTCGAGCCACGATGACAGTTCTCGATTCGATTCTCGAAGGAGTGCGAGCCGACGTCGCCGCCCGTGAGGCGGCTCTCGATCTTGCCTCCGTCAAGGCTGCCGCCGCGGCCGCGCCCCCACCGATCGACGCCAAGGCCGCGCTGCGCGAACCGGGCATCGCGGTCATCGCCGAAGTGAAGCGTGCCAGCCCCTCGAAGGGCGCTCTCGCCGACATCGCCGATCCTGCCGAGCTCGCAGCAGCGTACGAGTCCGGAGGCGCTCGCGCCATCAGCGTTCTCACCGAGGAACGCCGATTCCACGGCAGCCTCGCCGATCTCGACGCCGTACGTCGCGTCGTCCGTATTCCCGTGCTGCGCAAGGACTTCGTGGTCGGTCCCTACCAGATCCACGAGGCGCGGGCACACGGCGCCGACATCGTGCTCCTCATCGTCGCGGCACTCGAGCAGACCGTGCTGACGGCGCTGATCGACCGTGTCGAGTCGCTCGGCATGACCGCACTGGTCGAGGCGCACACCGAGGAGGAGGCCGATCGCGCCCTCGAGGCCGGCGCCACCGTCATCGGCATCAACGCCCGCAACCTCAAGACCCTCGAGGTCGACAAGACGACCTTCTCGCGCATCGCGCCGGGCCTGCCCAGCAACGTGCTCAAGATCGCCGAATCCGGTGTCCGCGGCCCGGCCGATCTGCTCGCGTACGCGGGTGCCGGCGCCGACGCGGTGCTCGTCGGAGAGGGACTGGTGACCAGTGGGGATCCGCGCCAGGCAGTCGCCGAACTGGTGACGGTGGGCACGCATCCGTCGTGCCCCAAGCCCGCACGCTGACCGTCCCGGCCGGTCCGGACCCCCACGTGATCCGCATCGCGTGGTGGGGCAGACTGGACGCGTGACTGCAGACGATTCCGCACTTTCCGCCAAGGGCCGAGGGCTTCCCTCGATGAGCGAAGCCCTCGCCACTCCGACCGCGCACGAACCCGACGTCCGCGGCCATTTCGGAGTCTTCGGTGGCCGCTATGTGCCCGAGGCGCTCATGGCGGTGATCGAGGAGGTCACCGCTGCCTACGAGAAGGAACGCGTCGATCCCGGCTTCCTCGCCGAACTCGACCGCCTGCAGCGCGACTACACCGGCCGCCCGTCCCCGGTCTACGAGGCCACCCGCCTGAGCGAACACGCCGGCGGAGCGCGCATCTTCCTCAAGCGCGAGGATCTCAACCACACCGGCTCGCACAAGATCAACAACGTGCTCGGGCAGGTACTGCTCGCCAAGCGCATGGGCAAGACCCGCGTGATCGCCGAGACCGGTGCCGGCCAGCACGGCGTCGCCACCGCCACAGCGTGCGCGCTGCTCGGTCTCGAGTGCCGCGTCTACATGGGCGAGGTCGACACCGAACGACAGGCTCTCAACGTCGCGCGCATGCGTCTGCTCGGCTCCGAGGTCATAGCCGCCAAGACCGGCTCGCGCACCCTCAAGGATGCGATCAACGAGGCGATGCGCGACTGGGTCACCAACGCCGACAACACCTACTACTGCTTCGGCACCGCCGCCGGCCCGCACCCCTTCCCGGCGATGGTCCGCGACTTCCAGCGCATCATCGGTCTCGAGGCGCGCGTCCAGATCCGCGAGCTCACCGGTCGCCTGCCCGACGCCGTCGTCGCCTGCGTCGGTGGCGGATCGAACGCGATCGGCATCTTCCACCCGTTCATCGACGACCCGTCCGTCAAGCTCGTCGGCTGCGAGGCCGGGGGAGACGGCGTGGAGACCGGACGGCACGCCGCCACCATCGGCGGCGGCACCCACGGTGCTCTGCACGGCGCGTTCTCGTACCTGCTGCAGAACGAGGACGGCCAGACCATCGAATCGCACTCGATCTCCGCGGGTCTCGACTATCCCGGCGTCGGCCCCGAACACGCCTGGCTCGCCGACACCGGCCGGGCCGAGTACCGCGCCGTCACCGACAGCGAGGCCATGGAGGCCTTCGCGCTGCTGTGCCGCACCGAGGGCATCATCCCCGCGATCGAGTCGGCCCACGCCGTCGCCGGTGCCGTGAAGCTCGGTCCCGAACTCGGCAAGGGTGCCATCGTCCTGGTCAACCTCTCCGGCCGCGGGGACAAGGACGTCGACACCGCCGCCAAGTGGTTCGGCTACCTGCCGACCGACGAGTCCGAGTCCGAGTCCGCCGAGCGGACCGGCACCGAAGGAGCAGCCCAGTGAGCGCCCCGCACGAACGCCTGACCGAGATCTTCGCGACCTGCCGCGCCGAGAACCGCGCCGCACTGGTCGGTTACCTGCCGGTCGGCTATCCCACCGTCGAGCGCTCCGTCGAGGCGATGAAGACCCTCGTCGAGGGTGGCTGCGATCTCATCGAGGTCGGCATCCCCTACAGCGACCCGGTGATGGACGGCACCACCATCCAGAACGCGGCGTTCGAAGCGATCGCCAACGGCGTCCGAGTCCGCGACGTCTTTCCGGCCGTCGAAGCGATCACGGCCGCCGGTGGCGCCGCGGTCGTGATGACCTACTGGAACCTCGTGATCAAGTACGGCGTCGAGAATTTCGCCCGCGACCTCGCGGCCGCGGGTGGACTCGGCATGATCACGCCCGACCTCGTCCCGGACGAGGCGGAGGAATGGATCGCCGCAGCCGACAAGTACGGACTCGGCCGGATCTTCCTGGTCGCACCGTCGTCGACCAACGAGCGCCTCGCGACCACCCTCGACAAGTGCCGCGGCTTCGTCTACGCCACCTCGACCATGGGCGTCACCGGTGCCCGCGACAGCGTCGACAACCGCGCGCCGGAGATCGTCGCCCGGGTGCGCACGCATTCCGACATCCCGGTCGGTGTCGGTCTCGGTGTGCGCAACGGTGCCCAGGCCGCGGAGATCGCGGGCTACGCAGACGGTGTCATCGTCGGCTCGGCGCTGGTCTCCGCCGTCGCCGAGGGGCACGACGCGTTGCTCGCACTGACTCGGGATCTCGCGAAGGGCGTTCGCTCCGCTAACGTGCACTCGTGACATCCACTGCGTCTGTTCTGGCCTATCTGCCGAGTCCGCCGCAGGGCGTCTGGTATCTCGGACCGTTCGCCCTCCGCGCCTACGCCCTGTGCATCATCGTCGGGATCGTCGTGGCGATCTGGTGGGGCGACCGCCGTTGGGTCGCGCGCGGCGGACAGGCCGGCACCGTCCTCGACATCGCCGTGTGGGCGGTGCCCTTCGGCCTGATCGGTGGGCGGCTCTACCACGTCGCCACCGACTGGCAGAAGTACTTCGGCGACGGCAACGACCCGGTCGACGCCCTGAAGATCTGGGAGGGCGGCCTCGGCATCTGGGGTGCGGTCGCCTTCGGTGCGCTCGGTGCGTGGATCGGGTGCCGTCGGCGGGGGATCCCGCTTCCGGCCTTCGGGGACGCCCTCGCCCCGGCCATCCTGCTGGCGCAGGCCATCGGACGTCTCGGCAACTGGTTCAACCAGGAACTCTACGGTCGCGAGACCACGGTGGCGTGGGGCCTCGAGATCTACGAACGGCGCAACGACGCCGGACAGGTCGCGCCCGGGCTGGTCGACGGTGTGTCCACCGGCGAGGTGGCATTCGTCGTGCACCCGACATTCCTCTACGAGCTGCTGTGGAACGTCCTCGTCGTGCTGCTGCTGGTGTTCGTCGACCGGAGGTTCACGATCGGCCACGGACGCCTGTTCGCCCTGTACGTCGCCGGGTACTGCGCGGGCCGGTTCTGGATCGAGCTCATGCGCACCGACGCGGCGACCCAGATCGCAGGTATCCGGATCAACACGTTCACCTCGGGCATCGTGTTCGTGCTCGCGGTCGCCTACTTCGTCCTCGCACGCAAGGGCCGCGAGGACCCGGCGTCGTTGAACCCGGCCGGTTCCGCCCCGGCGTCGGCGGATGTCGAGTCGGACGGTTCGGACTCGGCGGATGCCGAGTCGGGCAGCTCGGACTCGGCGGATGCCGCCTCGGGCAGCTCGTCGTCCGCCGCCGGTAGAGTCGACGAAGCGACGTCCGGAGACAGCAAGGGGGATCACTCGTGACCACACAGGACCCGGGAACTTCGGGAGCATCCGATTCGGAGTCTGCCAAGCCGGAGCCCGACAAGACGGAGCCTGCCAAGCCCGACCTGACGAAGCCGAGCGAGTCCGCCTCCGGCGCCGATACGCCGGAGCGGTCCTCGGAGAGCGAACACACCCCGCCGCCCGATCTCGGACGCGCGTTCGACTACGACGCCACCGCGCAGGCGTCGCTGTCCGCTCAACCGCCGACCCTCGACTCCCTCGGTGGTGCCACCGGTACCCCGGGGCCGGGGTGGGACACCTACTCCGGTGTCGGCAACGGACCGGGCTGGGGTACCACGCCCAGCTACCCGCCGCCGGCCGAGCACGAGTCCGACTATCCGTCCCCGGGCGACTATCCCTACGGCGAGCATCAGGGCCGGCCCGAGACCGGCACCGGACCGGTCTACGGGACCCCCGATCCGCACTTCCCGATCGGGTCCCCGCAGCAGGACCCGTCACAGGGGCGGTACACCGGTCCGCAGGGATCGCACCAGGCGCCGGGTTACGGTCCGCCGCCGCAAGGTGGGCAGGGATACGGTCCGCCGCCGCAGGGTGGGCAGGGATACGGTCCGCCGCCCGGCTACGGGGTGATGCCCGCCTACGGATACCCCGACCCGTCGAACCCGTACGGTCGCGACGCCGCAGCCCCCTTCGGACGCGATCCCTACACCGGCGAGCCGTACTCCGACAAGAGCAAGGTCACCGCCGGTGTGCTGGAGATCCTGCTCGGCCCCTTCGGCGCCGGACGCTTCTACCTCGACCAGCCGGGTACGGCGGTCGCGCAGATCGCCGTCACATGGCTCACCTGCGGTATCGGAGGCATCTGGCCGCTCATCGACGGCATCCTCATGCTCACCGGCAAGGTCCGCGACAAGAACGGACGCCAGCTCCGTCCGTGACATCCCGACGTCTCCGTCCCGTCAGCACCCCGGCGACACGCGCCAGGGTGCTGGGATGGAGGCTCGCAGGCTCGGAGGCTAGGCTCGAAGCGTGACCCGACGCACCAAGATCGTTTGCACTATGGGGCCGGCCACCGCCGACCCCGATGTCCTGCGGAATCTCGTCGACGCCGGAATGGACGTCGCCCGCCTGAATTTCAGCCACGGTGAACACGCCGACCACGAGGGCCACTACAACCGGGTCCGCGCTGCGTCGGAGGCCTCCGGGCACGCCGTCGGCATCCTCGCCGATCTCCAGGGGCCGAAGATCCGGCTCGGACGATTCGCCGAGGACCGCACCGTGTGGGAACACGGTGAAGTAGTCCGCATCACCGTCGACGACGTGGTCGGAGACCACGACCGCGTCTCGACCACCTACAAGGAACTCGCTCAGGACGCCGTCGCCGGCGACCGATTGCTCGTCGACGACGGCAAGGTCGGACTGGTCGTCGAGGCGGTCGAGGGCAACGACGTCGTCTGCCGCGTCATCGAGGGCGGACCCGTCAGCAACAACAAGGGTGTCTCCCTGCCGGGGATGAACGTCTCCGTTCCGGCCATGTCTGAGAAGGACATCGAGGATCTCGAGTTCGCCCTGCGCCTCGGTGTCGACTTCATCGCCCTGTCGTTCGTGCGGTCGCCGGCCGACGTCGAACTCGTTCACGAGGTCATGGACCGCGTCGGTCGGCACGTGCCGGTGATCGCCAAGCTCGAGAAGCCCGAGGCCGTCGAGAATCTCGAGGCCGTGGTCCTCGCCTTCGACGCGGTCATGGTGGCGCGTGGCGACCTCGGCGTCGAACTTCCGCTCGAGGAAGTGCCGCTCGTGCAGAAGCGCGCGATCCAGATTGCGCGCGAGAACGCCAAGCCCGTCATCGTCGCGACGCAGATGCTCGAATCGATGATCGAGAACTCGCGTCCCACCCGCGCCGAGGCCTCCGACGTGGCCAACGCCGTGCTCGACGGTGCCGACGCCGTGATGCTCTCGGGTGAGACATCGGTCGGCAAGTTCCCCGTCGAAACGGTCCGCACGATGGCGCGCATCATCGCCGCCGTCGAGTCGGATTCGACGGAAGTGCCTGCGCTGACGCATGTTCCGCGCACCAAGCGCGGTGTCATCTCGTATGCTGCCCGCGACATCGGCGAGCGTCTCGACGCCAAGGCGCTCGTCGCGTTCACCCAGTCGGGCGACACCGTGCGACGACTCGCGCGGCTGCACACCCCGCTGCCGCTGCTCGCCTTCACGCCGGTCCCGCACATCCGCAACCAGCTGGCGCTGACGTGGGGCACCGAGACCTTCTCGGTCGAGCCGGTCGACACCACCGACCAGATGGTCGAACAGGTCGACGCGGCGTTGCTGTCGCTCGGTCGGTACCAGCGCGGCGATCTCGTGGTGATCGTCGCCGGGGCGCCTCCGGGACGCTCGGGTTCGACCAACCTCATCCACGTGCACCGGCTGGGCGAGAAAGACAGCCGGTGACACTGTCGGACACGACGGATCTCGACGTTCTCCTCGGCCTGCTCGATCTGGAGCAGGTCGAGGAGAACGTCTTCCGTGGCGGTCATCCCGCACAGGTCGGCAGCCGCACCTTCGGCGGTCAGCTCGTCGCGCAGGCGCTCATCGCGGCCGGACGCACCGTGGGTGATCGTCCGGTGCACGCGATCAACGCCCATTTCATCCGGGGCGGCGACGTCAAGCGGCCCATCGACTACCACGTCGTCACCCACCGGGACGGCCGCGACTTCGCGAACCGAATGGTCACCGCTTACCAGGACGACCAGGAACTGTTCGTCATGCTCGCCGCCTTCCAGCGGTGGGGCAAGGGCCTCGAACACTCGGTAACCGTTCCTGATGTTCCACTGCCCGAAGCGCTCCCGCCGATCGGCGAACGCCTGCGCGGCTTCGAGGAGCAGTTGCCGCATTTCGTCGGCGCGCTCAAGCCGATCGACATGCGGTACGCCAACGACCCCGCCTGGGTGTTGCGGGGAACGGGGGAGAAGCTCGGCCACAACCGCGTGTGGATGCGCGCCGACGGGCAACTGCCCGACGATCCGCTGCTCCACGTCGCCACGCTGGCCTACGCGTCCGACACGACCGTCCTCGATTCGATCCTCACCACGCACGGCCTGTCGTGGGGGCTCGACCGGATCGTGGCGGCGACGGTCAACCATTCGATCTGGTTCCACCGTCCGCTCCGCTTCGACGAATGGCACCTGTACGCCACGGAATCCCCGGTGGCGGCCGGTTCCCGTGGGATGGCGACGGGCCGCTACTTCACCATCGAGGGCGAACTCGTCGCGACCGTCGTGCAGGAAGGGCTCATCCGTCACTTCCCGCCGCGTCGCCCGTCGGGGAGCTGATCGGCCGACCGATCGAGGGCGGCCGACAACGCACGCATGCCCTCCACGATCCGCGCCAGTTCCTCGGCACCGGTCTCCTCGCACAGGGCTCGCGCGGCGTCGGCGTGGGCGGGGCCGATGGCCCGGATCGCGTCGCGGCCGGCAGGCGTCATCGCGACGAGTTTGGCGCGACGGTGCGCCGGATTGGGTCGGTACTCCGCCAGGCCCTTGTCGACGAGGAGATCGGCGATGCGCTGCACGCTCTGCCGGGTGATGCCCATCTCGCGGGCGATCGCGGACACCGGCAGTGGCTCGGGGGAGACCGCACCGAGGACCTGCCACCAGGCCGCGGTCAGGCCCACGGGACGCGCCAGGCTCTCGGCCAGCGCGAGGAACTGCCCGTTGAGGCGGAAGGCCGTCAGTGCGGCCGCGCTGAGCAGCTCGGCCGGGTGCTGCTCGGCGGCGTTCTGCTCACTCGCGTTCTGCCCCGCCGCGTACTGTTCCGTCACGACCCGGACGCCATGAGGTCGTAGTAGCCGCGCGGGTCGCGCTCGCCGTAGAGGGCGTACCAGGCGTCGAGGACGCGCGGTTCGTACATGTCGAGCCGGGCGAAGATCGCGCGGGCGAAGTCGACCGGGGCGATGCCGCTCGCGGTGATGAGATCGCCGTCCGTGACCGCGGGTTCGTCCCGGTACAGATCGGCGCCACCGTATCCGACGCTCTGCAGGAATTCCCGAGCGTTGCTCGTGTGCGGCCGCTCGTCGAGCAGGCCGGCAGCCGCGAGCGCTCCGGTCGCGCCACAGATCGCGGCCACCGGAACGCCGGCGTCGAGGAATTGCCGGGTCTTGTCGACGAACGGGGTGTAGGCGTCGGTCGGCCAGATGTCGTTGCCCGCGAGGATCAGCATCGCGCTGTCCTCCGGCGTGACGTCTGCGAGCACGGTGTCGGGAAGGATGCGGAGTCCGCCCTTGGTCGTGACCGGTTCCGTCGTGGCTCCGACGGTACGGACGCGGTACCGGCCGGGGTTGCGCTGCCATTCGGGATCCGCGATGTGTGGCGTGACGTATCCGATCTCCCAGTCCGCCAGGGTGTCGTACACGGCGACGTGAACTGTTTCGGTCATGACAATATGCTGACAAAACGGCAGTCTGCTGTCAATGGTGTCGCACTGCCGGTCGAGGGTGATTTGCCGGGTGGTCGAGGCGGCGATTAGCCTTGATCAGGACCACGTCGTGGCGCCACTGTCGTCGAAGGTCGCACGCGACCTCATCGGAGGAGAACATGGGCAACACTCACGCGCAGACTGTGAGCACACGCGCTCGAAGCGCCGTGGCTCCTGCGTGTTGTCGTTGCCGCTGATCACCCCTGTCGGGGCTGCTCGCACTGCGCTCACGATTCCCCTGAGTCCGCTGTGACCGACGATCCGGCGGTGACCGGGAATTCCTCGCATCCGATGCGGTTCGAAAGGCACATCATGTCCGATTCGACGGTATTGCCCGTCATCGATCTGTCCGATCTCGACGGCGACGACACCACACGCAACGCCCTGCTCGATCGCCTCCGGGAGGCCACCCACGAGATCGGGTTCTTCCATCTCGCCGGTCACGGGATCGACCCCGCGCTCGCCGACGAACTCGTCGCGGCGGCCCGCGAATTCTTCGCTCTCCCCGAGGCGGACAAGCTCGCGATCGAGAACATCCGCTCACCCCACTTCCGCGGCTACACCCGTGTCGGTGGCGAACGCACCCAGGGCTACGTCGACTGGCGCGAACAGCTCGACATCGGCCCGGAACGCGACGCCGTTGCCGGGATCGACCCCGATCGCCCCTGGGAGGTGCTGCACGGCCCCAATCTGTGGCCCGAGCAGGTCCCCCGATTGCGCGAGCTCGCCCTGCGCTGGATCGACGAGGCCGGTGACGTCGGACGCCGGCTGCTCGGCGCGTGGGCCGAATCCCTCGGTGCCCCCGCCGATCACTTCGAGGAGGCCTTCGCCGATCCCGATCCGCTGTTGAAGATCGCGCGGTATCCCGGGCACGACCGCTCGGTCACCGGTCAAGGGGTCGGCAGCCACAAGGACGTCGGCGCGCTGACGTTGCTGTATCCCGAGCCCGGGAGCACCGGCTTCCAGGTCGAACGCGACGGACGGTGGGTCGACATCGACCCGCTCCCAGGACATTTCATCGTCAACATCGGCGAACTCCTCGAGGTCGCCACCGGCGGTTACCTCCAGGCGACCGTCCATCGTGTGCTGCCGCCCCCGGCGGGCACCGACCGCGTGTCGCTGCCCTTCTTCCTCAATCCCGGTCTCGACCGCGAACTCCCGGCGGTGGAGTTGCCCGCGGATCTGGCCGCGGCCGCCCGCGGCGTCGGCCCCGACGCACACGGCGGCACGCTGCACGCCGTCTACGGCCTCAACGCACTCAAGTCCCGCCTGCGGGCACATCCGAACGTGGCGGAGCGTTTTCACGCGGATCTCCTCGCCCGCTTCGCCGCACCCCGATAATCGATCTGTCCGTCCCCGTATTTCCAACGTCCCCGCATTCCCAACGGAAGGTATCCACCCGATGTCACTGCGTCGTATCGTCGTCGCGTCCGCCGCGCTCACCCTCGCTGCGGGTCTCGCGGCCTGCTCGTCGTCCGAAGGGGACGGCACCACCCTCCGGATCTCGGCGTCGTCCACCCCGCACGTCGAGATCCTCGACCAGATCGTGAGCACCGGGGCGCTGGGCGACTACAAGCTCGACATCGTCGAGATCACCGGTGAGGTCGATCCCAACGAACTGCTCGAGGCCGGTGACGTCGACGCGAACTTCTTCCAGCACGAGCCGTACCTGACGGACTGGCAGAAGCAGAAGGGTGTCGACGACCTCGTCGCCGTCGCCGACGTGCACCTCGAGCCCATCGGCCTCTACTCGAACAAGATCGCCTCGCTCGACGACCTGAAGGACGGCGACACCGTCGCCGTGCCGCGCGACACCACCAACTACGCCCGCGCGCTGTACCTGCTCGAGTCGGCCGGTCTGCTCGAGATGGACGTTCCGTTCGAGGAGGCCGACCTGTCGGTGGTGACCGAATCGAACATCACCGCCAACCCGAAGAATCTGAACCTCGTCGCCATCGAGCGTCCGCAGCTCGCCCGTCAGCTCGACGACGCCCAGATCACCGCCGCCGTGATCAACTCCAACTACGCGCTCGAAGCCGGCCTGAACCCGGCCGAGGACGCCATCGTCACCGAAGAGGTCGAGAACAACCCCTTCTCCAACCTGCTCGTCGTGCGGGCCGAGAACGAGAACGACCCGGCCGTGACCGCCCTGGCCGAGGCCCTCGAGTCGCCCGAGACGGCTGCCTGGATCGAGGAGACCTACTCCGGCGCCGTGCTGCCGGTCCACCCGACGAACTGATGATCGTCGTCGAGAACCTCGTCAAGACCTTCCCCGGAGCCGGGCGCTCCGGGGAGGTCGCGGCGTTGCGAGGGGTGTCGCTCGAGATCCCCGACGGTGAGATCTACGGCATCGTCGGCCCGTCCGGGTCCGGCAAGTCCACCCTTCTGCGCTGTCTGAACCTGCTCGAGCGACCCACCTCGGGACGGATCCTGCTCGGCGGGGACGACCTGTCGACCCTGTCCGGCGCGGAACTGCGAGCGGCGCGTCGCCGGATCGGGACGGTCTTCCAGCAGTTCAACCTGCTGCACTCGCGCACCGTGATCCGGAACGTCGAATTCCCGCTCGAAGTGGCGGGGATCGACAAGGACCAGCGCCGCAAGCGGGCGCTCGAGCTGCTCGATCTCGTCGGCCTGGCCGGCAAGGGGGAGAGCTATCCCTCGCAGTTGTCCGGTGGACAGCAGCAGCGCGTGGGCATCGCCCGCGCACTCGCCGTCGAACCCGAGGTACTGCTGTGCGACGAGGCCACGAGCGCCCTGGACCCGGACACCACCGATCAGGTCCTCGATCTCGTCGCCGAGGTGAACAGACGCCTGGGTGTCACGGTCGTGGTGATCACCCACGAACTCGGGGTGCTGCGCCGGATCTGCAGCTCGGCCGCGCGACTCGACGCCGGGCAGGTGGTCGAGACGGGCCGGATCGTCGATCTCGTCGCCGATCCCGAGTCGGCGCTCGGGCACGCACTCGTCCCGGTCGGTACCGACCCGTCGACGGGATCGGGCGCGGACACGGCGCTGGTCACCGCAATCGGTGATGCCGCGCACGGACCGTGGCTCGCGGAGATGATCCGCGAGCTCGATGCCGACATCGCTGTGGTCGGCGGCCGCGTCGAACAGGTCGGCAGCGTCACCGTGGGCCGGATGCGCCTGCGGTTCACGGCGGGCACCGATCGGACGCTCATCGAGGGATTCGTGGCCGATCGCCCGTATCTGACCCTGGCGTGGGGGACGGAAGCCGAACTGGAGGGACTCACGGAATGACGGTGCAGGCGCGATGAACAAACTGCAGTGGTACGAGGCATTCCCGGAGGTGTGGGAAGCCACCCTCGAGACGCTCTACATGGTTGCGGTGTCCTTCGTGCTCACCGTCGTCGGTGGTGTGCTCGTCGGGATCGTGTTGCAGTTGACGTCCCCGTCCGGACTGTGGCCGCGCAGGACGCTCAACACCGTTCTCGGCGTGATCGTCAACCTCTTCCGGTCGCTGCCCTTCCTCATCCTGCTGATCGCGCTGATCGGGTTCACCCGCTTCATCGTGGGCACCGCGATCGGACCGACCGCGGCGATCGTGCCGCTGACCATCGGTGCCATCCCGTTCTTCGGTCGGATCGTCGAATCCGCTCTACGGGAGGTTCCCCGGGGCCGGGTCGAGGCGGCCCAGGCGATGGGGGCCACCAACGCGCAGATCGTGCGCAAGGTGCTGTTGCCCGAAGCGCTGTCCCCGCTGATCGCCGGTGCCACCCTCACCCTGGTGCTGCTGGTGGGCTATTCGGCCATGGCCGGTGTCATCGGCGGCGGCGGTCTCGGCGACTTCGCGATCGTCTACGGCTACCAGCGGTTCAACACTCCGGTGCTGTTGCTCGCGGTGGTCGTGCTCATCGTGATGGTGCAGATCATGCAGTCGATCGGTGATCTGATGGTCCGCAGGCTCGCACACCGGCGGTGACGCCCGGAGCCGGACACGCCGGCGGTGACGCCCCACAGCCGGGCGCACCACCGGTGCGTCCGGCTCAGCGGTCGAGCTTCGCGATCGCTTCGTCGACGAGCGGGACGTAGCGGTCGAGGGACCACGGCACTGTGAGCGGATTGATCATCGACGATCCCGTGACGAACGGCTGTTCCTCCGGCGCGACGAACGACCCGCGTGCAATCGCCGGAATCTGCTGGTAGACCGGCTGCGATTCGATCTCCGCGCGGTTCGCGGGGTCGGAATAGAACGTGAAGATCAGATCCGACTCCGACAGCAGTCCGGCGTTCTCGAGGCCGATGACCGCAGAGTCGGTGCCCTCGGTCTCCTCGAGAGTCCGGGCGACCGGATCGACCGTCAGCCCGAGTCCGCGGACCATCGCCACGCGCTGCTCGTCGGGCATGAACACCCCGAGCGTTCCGGGACCGGTGTTGTAGATGTACGAGAACGTCACCCCGGCGTATTCGGGATGCTCGGCCGCGGTGCGTTCGAAGGTGTCCTCGATCCCCGTGATCAGACCCAGCGACTCGTCGTGCCTGCCGAGCGCGGTGCCGATGGTCTCGATCTGATCCTGCCAGGTGATCGTCCAGGGCAGTTCGGGGTAGGCGACGGTCGGGGCGATCGCCGACAGCAGGTCGTACTGCTCCTGCGTGATGCCGGACCACGGCGCGAGGATGACGTCCGGAGCGAGTCGGGCGATCGCCTCGACGTCCACCTCGGCGCCACCGGTGAACTGCTCGGGCAGCGGCTCGCCGCGTTCGGTCAGTTCCTCGTGGATCCAGGGCAGATATCCGGTTTCGTCGCTGCCCCAGGGATATTCCTCCATCCCCACCGGGGTGACACCCAGTGCGATCGCCGTCTCGGCCGAACCCATCCCGAGTGTCACGACCCTCTCGGGCTGCGCGTCGATCTCGGCGGTGCCCAGCGCGTGCTCGATCGCGACGGGTTCGAAGTCGCCGGTCGGAGAACCGTTCGAGTCGTCGCCACCACCGGACGAGCAGGCGGTGAGTGCGACGGCGGCGAGCACGACTACCGCGCGTGACCCGAGGCGGCGCGGGGACAGGAAATTCATGGGTACCTCTCACTGATCGGACCGGTTCGAGAGGTGAGCCTAACCTTCTGAAGGGACTGTCGGTTACCGACAGATTTCCGGGCCGTCCACAACTTCGTGATGTCCCACAAACAGAGCACGAGACGAATGTCACATTTGATAGTATTCTGTTACCGAAACCGCTCACGGTCCGAGCGGAGGAGGGGACGGCCGCACTCGGCCACCGCGGGGGTCTGCTCATCACCGACGATTCGTCGACCGGGAACGATGAGTGGATGCGGGAGTACGAGATGCGCCGTTCCGGGGAGGAACGGAGATGCTCATGGTTGCATCCACGGACGAGAGGTCCGATTCGATGCCACGCTCGAGTCGGCGGATTCTCGCGATCATCGCACTCACGGGGATGCTCACGATCGGATTCCTGGCTGCGGTGTTCACCGGGTCGTATCTGATCGGTGCCGCATTCGCCATACTCACCGGCGCGTGCATCGTGCTGGCGCACCTGATGATCGCGCCCGCCTCGATCATCCACGACGACGAGACGGAGACCGCGACCCGTCCCGAGATCCGTGAACGGTGGCATCCGCTCGGTAGCGGATCCTGAGCTCGTCCCGGCCCGCCGACGTCGCGGCGCCGCCGCGACACGCGGGTTCCCCGGACGGGCGGGTGTGCTCGGTTAGCATCTTGCCCGTGACCGACTCGCTGCGCATCCTCGTCTACAGCGACGATGCGACCGTGCGGCAACAGGTTCGTGATGCCCTCGGTACCCGCCTGCACCCGGATCTGCCTCCACTCGACTACGTCGAGGTCGCGACACCGCCGGTCGTCGTCGAACGCATGCGCGCCGGCGACATCGCCCTCGCCGTGCTCGACGGTGAGGCCGCCCCCGCGGGCGGCATGGGCCTCGCGAAACAACTCGAGGACGAACTCGACTCGTGCCCGCCGATCATCGTGTTGATCGCCCGGGCCGACGACGAATGGCTCGCCCGCTGGTCGGGCGCCGAGGTGGCGCTGCGTCATCCCGTCGACCCGATTCGGCTCGGCCGGCAGGTCCTCGCGCTGCTCACCCCTCGCTCGCGCCCCTCCTGACCCTTCCGGCGCGCGACCGCCCGGCCGCGAACTCGTATGTGGGGCCGGAAAATCTACCCCCCCTTCCGGTTGTCGAGCAGCCCGACACGCCGCCCCGAATCGAGGGCGTGAAATCGCGACAAGTCCGACGCGAACAGCACTAGTGTGTGCCGTGACTCACAACCCTGGGCCGGGGCGGAACCGCCCGGTGCGCGGCGGGGGTGGGTTCGCGGGCGACGAGCAGACCCGCGGCCGGATTCGCGCGAGCAACCGGAGGTCGCATGAACGCTTACGTACCGATCCTGGTACTCGGTGGCATCGCGCTTGCCTTCGCGGTCTTCTCCGTCGCGGTGGCGAGCCTCGCGGGCCCGAGCCGATACAACCGCGCCAAGCTCGACGCGTACGAGTGCGGCATCGACCCCACACCCCAGCCGGTGGGAGGTGGCCGCTTCCCGGTGAAGTACTACCTCACCGCGATGCTGTTCATCATCTTCGACATCGAGATCGTCTTCCTGTACCCGTGGGCGGTCCATTTCGACGCGCTCGGCGTCTTCGGTCTGGCGGCGATGGCGCTGTTCATGTTCAACGTCTTCGTCGCCTACGCCTACGAGTGGAAACGAGGAGGCCTGACATGGGACTGACGACCCGCGTACACGACGGGATGTCCTGCAAGCGAACGGGTTACGAGAACGGGCGACCCACGGCCGGGCGTCCGGTCCGATTCCGGGGGAGGTGACGGGCGATGGGCATCGAGGAGAAGGTCCCCAGCGGTTTCCTGCTCAGCACCGTCGAGACCCTCGCCGGTTTCGCGCGCAAGGGCTCCTTGTGGCCGGCGTCCTTCGGGCTCGCGTGCTGCGCCATCGAGATGATGGCCACCGCCGGTGGCCGCTACGACATCGCCCGCTTCGGTATGGAGGCCTTCCGGGCCTCCCCGCGACAGGCTGACGTCATGATCGTCGCCGGCCGCGTCAGCCAGAAGATGGCCCCCGCCCTGCGCCGCGTCTACGACCAGATGGTCGAACCCAAGTGGGTGCTCGCGATGGGCGTGTGCGCCTCGTCGGGCGGCATGTTCAACAACTACGCGATCGTCCAGGGGGTCGACCACGTCGTCCCCGTCGACATCTACCTCCCGGGCTGCCCGCCCCGGCCCGAGATGCTCCTGCACGCCATCCTCACGCTGCACGAGAAGATCGCGCAGATGCCCCTGGGTGTGAACCGGGCCGAGGCGATCCGCGCCGCCGAGGAAGCGGCCCTGGCCCAACGTCCCCTCATCGAACTGACGGTGCCGCCGCGATGACCGATCTCGAACGGACAGGATCCGACCACGACCGCGCCGACGAGGTGATCGCCGTCCGACGCGGCATGTTCGGGGTGCGTGGATCCGGTGACACCAGCGGCTACGGCCGCCTCGTGCGCCGGGTGACGCTGCCCGGCAGCACCGAGCGACCCTACGGCGGGTACCTCGACGCCCTCGTCGACACGCTCGAGGACGTCCTCGACGAGCGATCCGGCGACACCGGCGTCGGCTATGCCCAGGCGGTCGAGAAGGTCGTCGTGCACCGCCACCAGCTGACCGTCTTCGTCCGCCGCGAACATCTGCCGCTGGTGGCCCGCACCCTGCGCGACCATGCGGACCTCCGCTTCGAACTGTGCCTCGGGGTCAGCGGGGTGCACTACCCGCAGGAGACGGGCCGCGAACTGCACGCGGTGTATCCGCTCGTCTCGATCACCCACAACCGTCGGATACGGCTCGAGGTCGCGATCCCCGACAGCGACCCACACGTCCCGTCGCTCTACCGCACCTACCCGACGAACGACTGGCACGAGCGCGAAACCTACGACTTCTTCGGAATCGTCTTCGACGGGCACCCCGCGCTCACCCGCATCGAGATGCCCGACGACTGGCACGGACATCCCCAACGCAAGGACTACCCTCTCGGCGGAATCCCGGTGGAGTACAAGGGCGCCCGGATCCCACCACCCGACGAACGGAGGGCGTACACGTGACGAGCGAACCCGCGACCGAGACCGTCTTCGACGCCGTCGGACGCGACTGGGACGACATCACCGCTGCCGTACGCGACAGCGGTGAGGACCACATCGTCGTCAACATGGGCCCCCAGCACCCGTCCACCCACGGGGTGCTGCGCCTGATCCTCGAGATCGACGGCGAGACCGTCACGGAGGCCCGCTGCGGAATCGGCTATCTGCACACCGGAATCGAGAAGAACCTCGAATTCCGCAACTGGACGCAGGGCGTCACCTTCGTCACGCGCATGGACTACCTCGCCCCGTTCCACAACGAGACGGCCTACTGCCTCGGCGTCGAGAAGCTGCTCGGCATCGAGGATCTCGTCCCCGAACGCGCGCAGGTCGTGCGGGTGATGCTCATGGAACTCAACCGCATCTCCTCGCACCTGGTGGCGCTGGCCACCGGTGGCATGGAACTCGGCGCGACCACCCCGATGCTGTTCGGTTTCCGCGAACGCGAACTGATCCTCGACGTCTTCGAGACGATCACCGGACTGCGGATGAACCACTCCTACATCCGGCCCGGCGGACTGTCCCAGGACCTGCCCGACGAGGCCGTGCCGATGATCCGCGACCTGCTCGCGCTCCTGCCCGGCCGGCTCGCCGACCTCGAAGCCCTGTTCACCGACAACCCCATCTTCATCTCACGCACCCGCGACATCGGCTGCCTCGATCTCACGGGCTGCATGGCCCTCGGGATCACCGGACCGATCCTGCGGTCCACCGGACTGCCCTACGACCTGCGCCGCGCCGAACCCTACTGCGGCTACGAGACCTACGAGTTCGACGTCGTCACCGCCGAGGGATCCGACTGCTACGCGCGCTATCTCGTCCGGATCGGGGAGATGCGCGAATCGCTGAAGATCGTCGAACAGTGCCTCGACCGGCTCCGCCCCGGACCGGTGATGGTTCAGGACGGCAAGATCGCCTGGCCGTCGAAACTGCAGCTCGGACCGGACGGACTCGGCAACTCGCCCGACCACATCCGGCACATCATGGGCGAGTCGATGGAGGGTCTGATCCACCACTTCAAGCACGTCACCGAAGGCATCCGTGTTCCGGCGGGACAGGTCTACATCGGCGTCGAATCGCCACGCGGCGAACTCGGCGTCCACATGGTCAGCGACGGCGGCACACGCCCGTACCGCGTGCACTACCGCGACCCGTCGTTCACGAATCTGCAGGCCGTCGCGGCGATGTGCGAGGGCGGCATGGTCTCCGACGTGATCGCCGCCGTCGCCAGCATCGACCCGGTGATGGGGGGAGTGGACCGATGAGCACCGAATTCGTGCGGGCCGCGGGCTCGGAGACCGCCGGCACCGCGGCCACGAGCGAGACCACCGCCGCCGTGCCGATGACCGAACCGGCCGGGCGCGAACCCGTCCTCGTGCCGCTCGGGCCGCGACCCGACGAGGACACCTATCTCACCCCGCCCGACGCACCGCGCCGCTATCCCGACGACGTCCGCGCCCGCCTCGACGCCGACGCCGACCGGATCGTCGCGCGCTACCCGCAGCCACGATCGGCGCTGCTGCCGCTGCTGCACCTCGTGCAGGCGGAGGACGGTTACATCACGCCGGCCGGCATCGAGTTCTGCGCCCGGCGGCTCGGACTCACCGGCGCCGAGGTCGCCGCCGTCTCCACCTTCTACACCATGTACCGTCGCTCGCCGACCGGCCGCCACCACGTCGGAGTGTGCACGAACGCGCTGTGCGCGACGATGGGCGGCGACGAGATCTTCTCCGCGCTGTGCACCCGGCTCGGCGTCGGACACGACGAGACCACCGCCGACGGTGCGATCACCCTCGAGCACATCGAATGCAACGCGGCCTGCGACTACGCCCCGGTGATGACCGTCGACTGGGAACTGTTCGACAACCGCACCGTCGACTCCGCGATCGAACTCGTCGACGACCTGCTCGCCGGCGGCACACCCACACCGACGCGCGGCGCACCGCTGCGCAGCTTCCGCGACACCGCGCGCCTGCTCGCAGGCATCCCCGACGACCGGCCCGGTGTACTCGAGGCCGCCGGTACCGCCGGACCGGCCTCCCTCGCCGGGCTCGAGGTCGCCCGCGAGCACGACATGCAGGCACCGGAACCCCCGGCGAAGGACGAGGCCGTCGTCACCGTCGGGAAATCCCCGACGGGTCTGACCCCCGTGCTCACCCGCTACTGGGACGAGGAACAGGCGTGGACCCTCGACACCTACCGGCGGCACGGCGGATACGAGGCCCTGCCCATCGCACTCGGAATGGAGCCGGATGCGGTCATCGCCGCGGTGAAGGACTCCGGGATCCGCGGTCGCGGCGGCGCCGGATTCTCCACGGGCACCAAGTGGTCGTTCATTCCGCAGGGCGACGACAAACCGCACTATCTCGTCGTCAACGCCGACGAATCCGAACCGGGCACCTGCAAGGACATCCCGTTCATGCTGGCCACCCCGCACGCCCTCGTCGAAGGCGTGATCATCGCCGCGTATGCGATCCGCGCCCGGCACGCGTTCGTCTATCTCCGCGGGGAAGCCGTCCCGGTGCTGCGGCGCCTGCACGCCGCGGTCGCGGAGGCCTACGAGGCCGGTTACCTCGGACGCGACATCCTCGGCTCCGGGTACGACCTCGAACTCGTCGTCCACGCCGGTGCAGGCGCATACATCTGCGGTGAGGAGACGGCGCTGCTCGACTCCCTCGAAGGACGCCGCGGCCAACCACGCCTGCGCCCACCCTTTCCCGCCGTCGCCGGCCTGTACGCGTGCCCCACCGTCGTCAACAACGTCGAATCCATCGCGAACGTCCCGCTCGTCATCTGCAACGGTGTGGACTGGTACCGCTCGATGGGCACCGAGAAATCACCGGGTTTCGCGATGTTCTCGCTCTCCGGGCATGTCACCACCCCCGGCCAGTACGAGGCCCCGCTCGGCATCACGCTGCGGGAGTTGCTCGGCTACGCCGGTGGAGTGCGCGCCGGTCACCGGCTCAAGTTCTGGACACCGGGTGGTTCGTCGACCCCGATCTTCACCGACGAACACCTCGACGTCCCCCTGGACTACGAGAACGTCGCCGCCGCCGGGTCGATGCTCGGGACCCGGGCCCTGCAGATCTTCGACGAGACCACCTGTGTCGTCCGTACGGTGCTGCGCTGGACCGAGTTCTACGCGCACGAATCGTGCGGCAAGTGCACGCCGTGCCGCGAAGGCACCTGGTGGCTCGTGCAGATCCTCGAGCGGCTCGAGCACGGTCAGGGTACCGAGGCCGACCTGGAGAAGCTGCTCGACATCTCCGACAACATCCTCGGCCGGGCGTTCTGCGCGCTCGGGGACGGCGCGACGAGCCCGATCACGTCGTCGCTGAAGTATTTCCGCGACGAATACCTCGCCCACTTCGAGCACGGCGGCTGCCCGTTCGACCCGCATCTGTCGACGCTCGCCGCCGACACTCCAGCGGAAGGAAACGAGCGATGACCGCCGTGTCCGGTGCCGGTGCGGAGAAGTCCGAGACCACCGACCTCGTGAACGTCACCATCGACGACACCGAGATCGCCGTGCCCAAGGGCACTCTCGTGATCCGTGCCGCCGAACTGATCGGGGTCCAGATCCCGCGGTTCTGCGATCACCCGCTGCTCGAACCGGTCGGCGCGTGCCGCCAGTGCCTCGTCGAGGTCGAGGGCCAACGCAAACCGCTCGCCTCGTGCACCTCGGTGGTCACCGACGGGATGGTCGTGCGCACCCAGTTCACCTCACCGGTGGCCGACAAGGCCCAGCGCGGCGTGATGGAACTGCTGCTCATCAACCATCCGCTCGACTGCCCGGTGTGCGACAAGGGTGGCGAGTGCCCGCTGCAGAACCAGGCGATGTCCAACGGGCGCGCCGAATCCCGCTTCGAGGACACCAAACGCACCTACCCGAAACCCATCGCGATCTCCTCGCAGGTGCTCCTCGACCGCGAACGGTGCGTGCTGTGCGCGCGGTGCACCCGCTTCGCCGACCAGATCGCGGGCGACCGGTTCGTCGACATGCTCGACCGCGGGGCGCTGCAGCAGGTCGGTATCTACACCGAAGAACCGTTCGAGTCGTACTTCTCCGGCAACACCGTCCAGATCTGCCCGGTCGGCGCGCTCACCGGCGCCGCCTACCGGTTCCGCGCCCGCCCGTTCGATCTCGTCTCCACGCCGAGCGTGTGCGAACACTGCGCGAGTGGCTGCGCCCAACGCACCGATCATCGTCGCGGTGCCGTGCTGCGCCGCCTCGCCGGGGACGACCCCGAGGTCAACGAGGAATGGAACTGCGACAAGGGACGCTGGGCGTTCACCTACGCCACTGCCGACGATCGCCTCACGACACCGCTCGTCCGCGACGACACCGGAGCGCTCGTCCCCGCCTCGTGGATCGAGGCGCTCGGCGTCGCCGCCCGCGGGCTGGCGGCGGCGCGCGGTAGGGCCGGGGTGCTCACCGGCGGCCGGCTCACCGTCGAGGACGCCTACGCGTACGCGAAGTTCGCGCGAACGGCGCTCGGCACCAACGACATCGACTTCCGTAGCCGTCCCCTGTCGGAGGAGGAGACGGCCTTCCTCGCCTCGCGGGTCGCCGGACGGCGCCTCGACGTCACCTACCGCGACCTCGACCGCGCGCCCGCGGTGCTGCTCGTCGGATTCGAACCGGAGGAGGAATCGCCGATCGTGTTCCTGCGGCTGCGCAAGGCGGTCCGCCGGAACCGGTTGCAGGTCTTCGCGATCGCCCCCTTCGCCTCGCGCGGCGTCCACAAGCTGTCGGGGCGGGTCCAACAGTGCGTGCCGGGCGGCGAGGCGCACGCACTCGACGCGATCCGCACCGGCGCATCCGCCGACGTCGCGGCTGCGCTCGGAGCTCCCGGTGCGATCGTGCTGGTGGGGGAGAGGGCTGCAGCGTCGCCCGGCACACTGTCCGCTGCCGCGGCCCTCGCCGACGGGACCGGAGCCCGCCTCGCGTGGATCCCGCGCCGCGCCGGTGATCGCGGAGCACTCGAGGCCGGTGCCTTCCCGACACTTCTCCCCGGCGG
>Ga0182741_1001624_pt1 | contig 28499 bp, 27 predicted proteins | sample eDN5th37CBELigOP_FD_128874 | JGI IMG/M metagenome (GOLD analysis project Ga0182741, IMG submission 128874) | Enriched Organic Plus compost microbial communities from Emeryville, California, USA - eDNA 5th pass 37_C BE-Lig OP (version 2) (version 2) ... | reverse complement strand
CGTCGCGCATCAGCACGGCACACGCCCAGACCCGGAACAGCCACCGGTCGATGCCCATCACGAAATCGAACAACCCCACGGGGTAGGTGCCGGTGAACAGCACCGCCACCGCGGCGAAGAACACCAGGACGCCCAGCAGCGAGCCGAAGGCCCAGCTGCCGTTGCCGGCCGGATTGTCGTTTCCGTCGCCGGTCGCGACGGCGACGCTCCACCCGCCGACCAGCACCGCCAGCGCGATGTAGTGGGGGATCGCAAGCAGCCACCACTTGATCAACACCAACCCCCGGGAGAGCCGCGCGGGATACTCGACGTCGAAGTCCGCCGGATAGTCCGTGCGGTGGAGACCGAACGGTGGGTACCTGTCGGTGCCCAGCGCCGAGTAGGTGTAGAAGGCGACCCGCCAGGTCCACCGCAGCACACCGACGCCGAAATCGAACAGTGCACGTGGATGACGACCGGTGAGCAGGATCGCGAATCCGGCCGTGATCGTCGTCACGAGAAAGGCTGCGTGCAGGAAGAACAGCACGATGAAATGGGGTATTGCAGCGGCCCGCTTGACCCGCCACAGCCACCGGGAAATCGGTTCGTCCAGGTCGCCGCGCAGACGTACAGAATAGGGCGCTGCAGGCGTGGGCGACGGCGAGGTGGCTGCGACGGTTGTTCCGATCCTCGGCGCGGACACCGGACCGGGTGGTGGAGGTCCGTGCCGACCGAGCCCGACGGCACCGACGAGCACCAACGGCACGCCGATGACGAGGAGTGCCAGACCGAGAATCAGCAGCGCGAGCACGGCCGGTCCGAGCAGATCGATGTGGATTCAGGTTTGCACATCCACGCCGATCCCCGCGGACCCGTCGGCGTTCATGACCACGACGGTCCACGTGCCGTCGCGTAGATCCCACTCGAGTTGCCGTGTTCCTGTCCCTTCCGCAGATGCGACCCAGAACTGCTGTGCCGCCGGTGCAGTCGGGACGTTGCCACCGGGAGCGTCTTGATACGTGACATCGAACGGTTCGAACCGCGGGTCGGTCACCACGGTATAGGCGACACCCGACAGATAGGACTCGACGTCCTCGACCGGAACTATGCCGACGAACACCGTTCATCGATCCGTCCTCCGGACAATCGTGGCGGCCCTCGACATGCGATTCGTACACGATAGCTGTCGTCCGGGACCGATTTCCCGTCGCTCGGTCGCCGCGTCCCAGGTGGACGTGCCTGTCCGGCTTCTCGCCCGGTCTACGAGAAGCCGGACAGGGTCAGAGCGCGAGTTCCGCGCGGGCGCGGCTCAGCCAGTCCATCGCGGTCCGCGGGTCGTCCACTGTTCCTCCGCCGAAGCCGAGCACGAGACCGCGTCGCAGCTCCTCGAACGTGCGGACCGGCCAGCCGCCCATCTCGTATCCGGCGTCCTGGATCCGGGTGACGAGGTCGTCGGTCAGCCCGTCCCAGCCGCAGTAGAACGCCTCGGCCTCGACCTCGGCGAGCACCTGTTCGATTCCACCGGGATGTCGTTCCGCATCGGGCCACCCGTGCGTGATCAACCCGCGCGGGACGTGCGGCGCAAGCACGAGCATCCGGTGCAGGGCTTCGGGCCGGAAGCTCGTGAAGCGGATCCGCGGGGTGTCCTCCGGACGATCGGCTATCGCCGCGGCGACAGCCTCGCACGCCTCGACGGCCTTGATCTCGACCTGCAGGAACACGGTCGTGGCGTCGAGGACCTCGGTCAGGGTGGGCACGTGACGGCCCTCGCCGACGTCGACGGCCCGGATGCGCTCGTAGGCGAGTTCCGCGACAGGACCGAGCCCGTGGGCGGAGGGGTCGACCGCGGTGCGGTCGAGGGTCGCGTCGTGCAGCACGACGGGCACACCATCGGCGGACACGCGTACGTCGAATTCGAGTTCGTGGACTCCGATCTCCTCGGCGAGCCGGAACGATTCGATGGTGTTCTCGGGGGACAGATCCTTGGCGCCGCGGTGCCCGACGACGTGGTAGACGGCGCGATCGGGGGTCGATCCGGTGGTGGTCATCAGGCGACGAGCTCCTCGTAGCGGCTGCGGATGTCCTCGGTGTCGCGCCGGATCACCGTTGCGGCGGCGGCGAGCGCGGCGGCCGGATCGGCGTTCTCGGTGTAGAGCTTCTGGATCACGGTGCGCATCTCGAGGATGGTCGACGACACGTACCGGCGGACCGCGTCGGGCTGGCGGGCACGGTCGAGTTGTTCCACGGCCAGGCCGTAATTGGGGTTCTCGGCAATGCGGCTCGTGACGATCGGAGACGTCGTCGCCCCCTTCGTCGCCGGCAGGTACCCGGTGCCGACCGCCCATTCTGCTGCCGCGTCGTCGCCGGCGAGGAACTCGATCACCTTGGCTGCGGCCGCCTTCCGCTCGGGGTCGGCGTGCTTGAGGATGCCGAGCCCGGCACCGCCGGTGGGCACACCGGTGTCCTGTGCGACGGGAAGGAATCCGGCTCCGAGCTCGAACCCGCCCGCTTCGGCGCCCTTCGTCAGACCGCTCAGCGAACCTGTCGAGTTGCAGACGGTGGCCACGAGCCCGTTCGTGAAGTCGGTGTTCATCTCCTGGGCGAGATAGCCGATCCGGTCGTCGTTGACACAGGCGCGGTCGAACTCGGCGGCGGCGATCGCGGCTGCGGAGTCGACGGTGACGTCGAGCCCATCGGAGATCGAGCCGCCGAAGTTCCACAGCAGCCCCTGCATGTACCAGTCGTCGGCGCCGGTGTAGGCACGCATCATCAGCCTGTTGCCGCGGTAGTCGCGCCCGGTGATGCGATTGCCCCACTCGCGGAACTCGTCCCAGGTCTCGGGTGCGCGATCGGGCAGACCGGCGTCGGCGAAGATCTCCTTGTTGTAATAGAACAACGGTGTCGACCGGCCGAACGGAACCCAGAACGCTTCGCCGCGCACCACGCCCTCCTGGAAGAGGCGGTCGTGGTAGGTGCCGGCGTTCCACGTGTCGGTGAAATAGCCGTTCATCGGTTCGAGATGCCCGGACAGGAAGAACTTGTTCCACGACACGTCCGAGAAGATCGCCAGGTCGGGGATCTGGCGGGCCTGCAGACCGGCCGAAAGTTTCTCGGTGAGTCCGTCGTAGCCCTGGAACTGCTGGATCTCGACGTAGATGTCGTTCTGCGATTCGTTGAAACGGCGGATCAGCGACGCGAGGACCTCACCGTTCGTGCCGGCCCAGCCGCTCCAGAAGACCACATCGGTACGCCCGGCGAATTCACCGGGTGGATTCACATCGGGCTGACCGAACGAACCGGACGACCCGCCGGCAGGCGAGCCGCACGCGGCCAGGATGGGAACGGACGCCGCGGCGATTCCGGCCACGGCCAGGAAACGACGCCGGCTGAGCGACGCAACCGGTGCAGTGTTTCGTCGGATGTACGGGAACATGGATTCTCCTCGAAGGGGATTCGTGGGGGAGGGGAGGTCAGCGCCGCGTGGCGGCGCCGGCGAAACCGGCGATGATGTAGCGCTGGGCGAACAGGAACAGCAGGAGCATCGGCAGGATCACCAGGACGGTGCCGGCCATGATCGGACCCCATTGGTCGACACCTTCGGTCTCCTTGAGGAACATCAGACCGATGGGCAGGGTGCGGGCCTGCAGGGTGTTGGTCACGAGCAGCGGCCAGATGAAGTCGTTCCACTCGTCGATGACCGCGATCAGCGCCACCGTGACGACGGCGGGGCGCGACATCGGAAGAACGAAGTGCACGAGGCGGCGCAGATGGCCGCACCCGTCGAGTTCCGCGGCCTCGAGTACTTCTTTCGGTAGTGCCAGGAAGTGCTGGCGCAGAAGGAAGGTCCCGAAGGCGCTGGCGAGACCGGGCAGGAAGATGCCCGCATAGGTGTTGATCAGGCCGAGGTTGCCGATGGTGATGTAGTTGATCAGCAGGGTGACGTGACCCGGCACCATGAGCGCGCCGAGCACGGCGAGGAAGAAGATCCTCTTGCCGGGAAAACGCAGGAACGCGAAGGCGTAGGCGCTGAAGACCGCGAGCAGCACCTTCAGTGTCGATCCGGCCGCCGTGACGATCAGCGAGTTGACGAAGAACTGTCCGAAGGGCACCGCCTCCCATGCGCGGGCCAGATGCTCGAGTGTGATCGTCGACGGAATCCATTGCGGCGGCCACGAATAGATCTCGTGTTCCGGCTTGAACGCCGAGGAGACCATCCAGTAGAAGGGGACGAGGAAGACCGCGGCGACGACGACGAGCCCGACGACGGTGAGGGGATTGCCGACTCGTCGTCGGCGGAGACGGCGGCCGGGCTTCGTGCTGCGTTCCCGGGAGGGGCGTTCGACGGTGGTGATCATCGGTAGTGCACCTTCTTCTCGACGAAGCGCATCTGCAGAACCGTGACGACCATGAGCAGGACGAACATGATCATCGCGCCGGCCGCGGCGGATCCGGCCTTGAACTGCCGGAATCCCTCGTTGTAGATGAACCAGCTCAACGTGGTGGTCGCTCCGGCCGGTCCGCCGCCGGTCATCATCGCGATGAGGTCGAACGACTGGAACGCGCCGATCACCTGGGTGACGAGGAGGAAGAACGTCGTGGGGGAGAGCAGGGGCAACGTGATGTGCCGGAAGGTCTGCCACCGCGACGCGCCGTCGAGTCGCGCGGCCTCCATCACGTCCCGGGGGAGCGCCAGGATCGCCGCGAGATAGACGATGGCGACGAACCCCACTCCCTTCCAGATGGCCACGATGATGAGCGCGGGCAGTGCCCAGCCGCTCGAGGTCGTCCAGTGCGGGGAGTCGAGTCCGAAGGTGTCGAACAGGATGCGGGACAACCCGTAGTTGGGATCGAACAGGAACAGCCAGATGGCGGCGACCGCGGCACCGGAGAGGATGTGGGGAGAGAATGCCAGTGCCGAGACCGCCGACCGCCCGCGGGTTCCGGAGGCGAACAGCAGGGCCAGTGCGAGGCCGCCGGTGAGGCTGATGCCGACGACGGCGAGGACCCAGATCGCGGTGATGCGAAGAACTCTCAGGAACGACGGGTCGCTCAGCAGGGTGACGTAGTTGTCGAGGCCGACGAAGGTGGGGGACGGCGCGATCATGTCCCACCGCGTCAGGCTCAGCGCGGCGTTACCGAGCACCGGCCAGTAGGCGAACACGACGATCAACGCGAGATTGGGGAATGCGAACAGCGCGAACAACAGGTACTCGCGCCGTTTTAGGGCGCGGGCGCGTTCGGGCCGCCGGGCCGGGGAAGTCGCTGGGGCGACGGGCGCCACCGCTGCCCGCAGGGGTGTGTCGGGAGCGCGCTGGGCGGTGACGGACATGTCCGCCCTCCTTCCGAATTATCAACGAACTGTTATCTCCAACGTGGGATGGCGATCATGGTGGCACTGCCGACGGAGGTGGTCAAAACGGATGCCGGCGCTTCCGGCGCACGTGCCCGGTATGCCGAGGTATGCGCTTCAAGCCTGTGTTGCAACGGGATTCGTGTGAAGCGCGGTCGTCACTCGTGGTGAGTGTCAAGTTCCGTTGGGTCGGGATCCGGCGAAGTTTCCCTTCGTGTTCATGGCCCGTTAATCACATGAAGAGTGATATAAACAGCGTCACCGATCCCCGATTCGATGATGGAGGCGACCGCCGTGCACTCGAGAGCCATCAGCGCATCGCGCCAGGAACGGCTCGACGCGATCATCGAAGTGCTGCTCGCCGACGACACGACCTCGGCGCAAGTGCTCGCCGAGACCTTCGGTGTCTCGCTCATGACCGTCCACCGCGATCTCGACGAACTCCAGCGGCGCGGCATCGTCCGCAAGTTCCGCGGTGGAGTCAGTGTGGCGCGTACGAGCACGTACGAGATCAGTGCCGCGCTGCGCCGACGCCTGGCAGTACCGGAGAAATCTGCGATCGCCGCAGCGGCGGCCCGGACGGTGACGCCCGGAAGCTCGATCCTGCTCGATGATTCGACCACCGTGGCGACCACGATCGACCACCTGCTCGACATCGAGGACCTGCACGTGGTCACCAACTATCTGCCCACCCTCACCCGTCTTGCGCGTGCCGCCACCGGAGCGGGAAGCAGCACCGTGACGGGGCTCGGAGGCACCTACAACGTGGGTCACGAATCGTTCCTCGGGGTCGGCGCCGTGAACGCGATCCGGGCGCTCCGCGTCGACGTCGCCTTCCTGTCCACCACGACGGTCGACACGGCAGGCCTCTACCATCAGGAGGAATCGATCGTGGCGGTCAAGTCCGCCATGATCCGCTCCGCGCGCCGCAGTGTGCTGCTGGCCGATTCGACCAAGCTCGGCGCCACGTCGCTGCACCGCATCTGCGACTGGGATGTCGTCGACGAGCTGATCACCGATACCGCGGCTCCCGTCGAACTACTCGACACGATCCGTGCGCGCGGGGTGCGGGTGATCACGGTCGACCCCGATCGGACCGAGAACGCTACCGCCTGCTCCGAACGAGAGCAGGGCGCCGAAGAATACGACGAGGAGAACACGTGAGCCAGACGGACACCGACCGGACACCGCGGGTGCGGACCGATACCGGCGTACATGCCGTGCTGTGGGACATGGACGGCACGCTCGTCGACACCGAACCGTACTGGTTCCGGGCCGAGACCTCGCTCACCGCCGAACACGGCGTTCCGTGGACGCACGAGCAGGCGACCGCTCTGGTGGGCAACTCGCTGCCCACGTCCGCTGCGATCCTGCGGGAGGCCGGCGTCGGCCTCGGCATCCGGCAGATCATCGACACCCTGGTCGATTCGGTGATCGACCAGGTCCGGGAAGCCGTGCCGTGGCGGCCCGGCGCCCGGGAACTGCTCGCCGAGATCCGGGAGGCCGACGTCCCGTGTGTCATGGTCACGATGAGCGAGCGAAAGCTGGCCTCCGAGATTCACCGGCTCCTGCCCTCCGGCACCTTCGAATTCGTGATCAGCGGCGACATGGTCGAGCGCGGAAAGCCCGATCCGCAGCCCTACGATCTGGCCGTGGAACGACTCTCCGCGACCCGCGGAGTCCTCTCGCGTGAGCGGATCGTGGCCATCGAGGACTCTCTACCCGGTCTCGCGTCGGCCAAGGCGGCGGGTGTGGTGACCCTCGGCGTGCCGAACATGGTGGCGTTGCCCGACGGTCCCGGTCACACGTTGTGGCCGACACTCGAAGGTCGTGGTCTCGCCGACCTCCGCCACTTGCTCGACGCGGGCTGACAATGGCGGCGGGACCCGCGCGGGTCCCGCCGCGGTCGGTCTATGCGCTCAGCCGAAGACCGGTGACCCCGTCGAAGAGGTGCACCGCCGACGCATCCGGACGCACGCGCACCGTCGTGTCCACCGCAGGATGATCGTTTCCGTCGGTGCGCACGGTGAGCGGGTACGAGTGCTCCGCACCGATCACCCGCCCGTACAGATAGGCATCGGCACCGAGAACCTCCACGGCATCGAGGATCATGTCCACACCGTCGGCATCCCCGGTGAGTTGCGCGGATTCGGGTCGAACGCCCACCGTGACCTGCCCGCTCGTGACCGCCCGCACCATCGTCCGCTCCACGGGAACGACGGTGCCCGCGAAGTCGACACCACCGTCGACGAGCGGAAGGTCGAACAGACTCATGGCAGGTGACCCGATGAACCCGGCGACGAACCGGTTCGCCGGACGTTCGTAGAGTGCGCGCGGCGTATCGACCTGCTGCAGGATGCCGCCATCGAGCACTGCGACGCGGTCGCCCATCGTCATCGCCTCCACCTGATCGTGTGTGACGTACAAGGTGGTGACGCCGAGACGGCGTGTCAGCCGCGAGATCTCGTTCCGGGTCTGCACACGCAGCTTGGCATCCAGATTCGACAACGGCTCGTCCATGAGGAAGACCTGCGGATTGCGGACGATGGCGCGTCCCATCGCCACCCGCTGTCGTTGCCCGCCGGACAGTGCGGCGGGCTTACGCCCGAGATACGGTTCGAGATCGAGCATGCGCGCTGCCTCCGTGATGCGGCGGGTGCGTTCGTCTTTCGACACCCCGGCGATCTTCAGAGCGAATCCCATGTTCTCGGCGACGGTCATGTGCGGATAGAGCGCGTAGTTCTGGAACACCATCGCGATGTCGCGTCGCGAGGACTCGACATCGGTGACGTCGGTGTCGCCGATGAACAGATGCCCCGCATCGATCTCCTCGAGACCGGCGAGCATGCGCAACGAGGTCGTCTTGCCGCAGCCGGACGGGCCCACGAGCACGAGAAACTCGCCGTCGGCGATGTCGAGGTCGAGCGCGTCGACCGCGGGACGCGGCGCACCGGAATAATGCCGGGTGACGCCGTCGAAGGTAACTGTTGCCACGAGTATTCCTCTCACGGGCAGGAACGTGCCCGACGATCCGAAGTGAAGAGACGTCCGAGACGGACCGATGCATCACATCGGGTCTGCGTGAACGGCATGCAGCGTCGATCCGAACGGGATATGGACCGCGTGAGAGGAGTGCGTGGAGACCGTTCGAGCGCCGGGACTCCGAGTGCGTTACGTGATCAGCGAACGGTGTTCGTCGGTCGGTCCGCACCTCGTCGCGCAACGATGTCGTCGAACGCATCGATGAGCCCGGCGGGATACCAGCGGGAATTCGTATCCGCCGTGGTGGCGACGAGCAGGAGTTGCCGTTCGCTCGCGCCGGCCGCGATCGCCGCGAGCCGCTCCCGTCCCTCCTCGTCGAGCGCTGCGACCGTCGCCGCGAGGTCGGCGACGAGAAGCACGCGCGGGGGTCCGACGATCGGGGAATCGAGTGCGGCCACGACGCGGGTGATCTGCTCGGCAGTCGTGGCCCAGCAGATCGGCCCCGAGGGAAGCGGGGCCGATCCTCCGAGCCAGCGATGCCTCCGATGAGGGTCGACGACGACGAGATCGTGCGTGTCGCCGGTCAGTGTCGTCATGGCGATCAGATCGAGCGACACGCTGGGTACCGAGCGGCGCTCGTCGCGGTGGATCAGCAGGTGCCGTCCGGCGGAGAGATCCCACGAGACGGGTGTGCCGTCGCTGTCGCGCCCGAACGGGATCGTCGTCCGGCATGCGGTGATCCGCCGGGGGAGTCCACGAGCGGATCGCATCGGGACGGAAGACCGGCACGATCGAGGTGTGGGCGGCATGGCGGGCGTCGGCATGGCGGTTCCGTTTCGTATCGCTGGGTTCGGAGCGAATCCCGGACGGCAGAACTGTAGAGGGGGCCACCGACAGGAACGTTCGAGTGCAGGTCGCCGCCCCGAGCAGTACGCAGATCCCGTTCGGTCACACCCGGAGCGGTCTGCGGACCGGCACCGCGAACGAACACGTGTCCCGTGGGTGTGTCGATCGTCGAGATGTATTCGGCCGAGTACGTCCTCACCTACGGTGACCCCGCGGACCATGCGGACGCGACCGAGATGATCCGGTCGTCACCGATCCGACCTGCGGCCGATCTCGGCAGGGGTCAGATGCGGCGCATGACCGACACGACGGTGCCGAGCACCACCGCCTCGTCGCCGTCGAGGACGGGATAGGCGGAGTTCCGCGGTTCGAGGTGGACATGGCCGCCGCGGCGCCGGTACACCTTGACCGTCGCCTCGCCGTCGATCATCGCCGCGACGATCTGACCGGAGTGGGCCTCGTGCTGCCGCCGCACCACCACGGTGTCGCCGTCGCAGATCGCCGCGTCGACCATCGAGTCGCCGCGCACGCGCAGCGCGAAGACGGTGCCGGAGCCGACCAGATCGCGGGGGAGCGTGAGCATGTCGTCGGTGTGTTCCTCGGCGAGAATCGGTGTGCCTGCGGCGATGTCGCCGACGACGGGCACGGTCACGGTGTCGTCGGAGGCGCGTTCACCGCCGGTCGCACCGAGGAAGGGGCGTACGTCGAGCTGTCGGGCCACAGCGGTCCCGCGGCGGAGGAATCCCTTGTCCTCGAGGCTCTTCAGATGCTTCGAGACCGTCGACGTCGACCGCAGACCCACCGATTCGGCGATCTGCCGGGTGCTCGGCGACGAGCCCTGCGCGACGATCCAGTCGCGGATCGCGGCCAGGATCTGCTGCTGGCGCAGTGGCAGGGAAGCGGGGTCGAGGCCCCCGAACATGTCGAACTCGTCGTAACCGGTCACCCGGAGAATCGTAGCTACGCGGTCTCCGCCAGGTCGGGGGGAGTACCGGCGGCCGAGCTCTGCCCGTTCTGCAACTGTTCCATGGCCCGCCGCTCCCGCAACGCCCGGATGAGCTGCCGCTCCTGCAACTCCGCCGGATCGGCGGACAGACCGGGAATCGAGAATCCGACCACGACACCGCTCAGCAGCGCGAGCACCACCCGGGCCGAGTCGTTCTCCCGGATGCCCGAGACGAGTTCCAGGAACACGAGCGCTCCGACGGCGACGAGCACCACGGCGACCAGGGCCAGGATCCGACGGATCCGGGGCTTCGGACGCGATCCCGGCGCCAACGGCATCGACTGGGCCGCGAGCTGCCACAACCGGGCGTCGACACTCTCCCGCAGGGGGCGCTTCCGGAACTCGTCGCCGAGTCCGTTGTAGATGGCCAGATCGGCTGCGATCCGGGTCCGGAGGTTTCGACGGGACAGCTCGCGCGACAGACGTACAGCCGCCCACGACACCACCGCGGTGACGAGTGCAACGACGACAGGAACCCAGATACTCACGCCGGAACATTACGACAACGGAGCGGGAATCGACGGGATGCGGAACGCTTCCCCCGACCGTGTGGCGCGAACCGAAAAGTGGTGCCCCCGGTGAGACTCGAACTCACACTGGACGGGTTTTGAATCCGTTTCCTCTGCCAATTGGGATACGGGGGCGTTGCGGACACCACTGTAGAGGATCGGGCGAAGCGGGCGCGCACCGGTACCCTTCTTACGTTCCACCCTGCACCGGGGACCGCCAGTACCGAGGGGAAGGCCCGACCATGACCTCCGCGCCGCACGACAGCACACCAACTCCTCGTCGGGTCGTCGTAGCGGAAGACGAGGCCCTGATCAGGCTCGATCTCGTCGAAATGCTGCGCGAGGAGGGCTACGAGGTGGTCGGTGAGGCCGGCGACGGACAGCGTGCCGTCGAACTCGCCGAGGAACTCCGGCCCGACCTGGTGATCATGGACGTCAAGATGCCGCGCCGCGACGGCATCGACGCCGCCTCGGAGATCGCACAGCGTCGCATCGCCCCTGTGGTTATTCTCACAGCCTTCAGTCAGCGCGAACTCGTCGAACGCGCCCGTGATGCAGGCGCCATGGCCTATCTCGTCAAGCCGTTCTCGAAGAGTGATCTCGTGCCCGCCATCGAGGTGGCTGTCAGTCGCTTCTCCGAGCTGCGCGAGCTCGAGCGTGAGGTCCAGGGGCTCAACGAGCGCTTCGAGACCCGCAAGCTCGTCGACCGGGCCAAGGGGCTGCTCATGGAGAAGCACGCCATGACCGAACCGGAGGCGTTCCGCTGGATCCAGCGTGCCGCGATGGACCGCCGCACCACCATGAAGCAGGTCGCGGTGGTCGTTCTCGAAACCCTCGGAGACGACACCTCCGGCTAGGCGCGCGAACCGGTTTCGCGTGCTCACGGTGCCCCGGCGCGTTACCGCCACATCAAATCTCCGCCCCGCAGATAACGGTCGTATCACAAGGATTTCGGCCCGGTTCGCAGGGTGCTTCGGACCGCTATGTTTCGACCACATCCGGAATCCGCCGGATGCGGTGTCAGGCGTTCGAAGGAGAGTTGAATGGCAAGACGGACTCTGGTCCGCGCCGTAGCGGTACTCGGTGCTGCGACGCTCGCCCTCGCCGGGTGTGGTTCGGACAGCGACGATTCGGCATCCGGTACGTCGGCCGGTGACGAGGGGTCGGCGGCCGCGACGACCGTCGAGACCGACTGCGAACCACAGCAGGCCACAGCAGGGGCGACTCCCGCCACGGGACCGCTGAAGATCGGCACGATTCTCCCCGAGACCGGCAGTCTCGCCTTCCTCGGACCGCCCGAGGTCGCTGCCGTCCGGCTCGCCGTCGACGACATCAACGCCGCGGGCGGTGTTCTCGACCAGCCGGTCGAACTGTTCCCGGGCGATTCCGGGGACACGACGACCGACACCGCGAACACCACCGTCGATCGGCATCTCGCCAACGGCACCCAGGTGATCGTCGGCGCCGCCTCGTCGTCGGTCTCGCTCAAGGTCATCGACAAGATCGTCAGTGCCGGCGTGGTGCAGTTCTCCCCGGCGAACACTTCCGACCAGTTCGTCTGCTACGCCGACCGCGGGTTGTACTTCCGCACCGCCCCGACCGACGTGCTGCAGGCGCAGGCGCTCGCGCAGCTGATCGCCGAGGACGGGGCGCAGCGCGTGTCGATCCTGGCGCTGAACGATCCGTACGGCACCGGTCTCGCCGAGAACACCGTGACCAATCTCGTCGACGCCGGTATCCCGGAGGATCAGATCCAGAAGATCATCTACGACCCCAACGCGCAGTCGTTCAACGCGGAGGTCGACCAGGTGGCCAACTTCGCACCGGATGCGGTGGCGCTCATCGGCTTCGAGGAGTCGGCGAAGATCATCACCCGCATGCACGAGGTGGGCATCGGCCCGTCCGACGGCATGGCGGTCTTCGGGGTCGACGGCAACATGGGGAACGCGCTGGGTGAGAACGTCGCCGAGGGGCTGCTCGACGGCATGGCGGGCACCACGCCGCTGACCGACACCGGCGAGGAGTTCCAGCAGCGACTGCTCGGCGTCGATCCGGGTCTGATCGACTTCAACTACGCCGGTGAGTCCTACGACGCCGTGATCGTCTCGGCGCTGGCCGCGGAACAGGCAGGGTCGACCGCCGGGGTGGACATCGCCGCGAACATCAACTCGGTGACCCGCGACGGGGAGAAGTGCACCAGCTACCAGCAGTGCCTCGACCTTCTCCGCGCGGGTGAGGACATCGATTACGACGGTGCCACCGGCGAACTCACCTTCGTGGACGCGGGCGAGCCCGGTGTCGGCTCGTACGGCCGACTCGTGTTCGGTCCCGACAACACCCTCACCACCGAGGATTACATCATCGTGGGGGAGTGACCCGCAGGTCGTAAGAGAAGGGGTGATCGCCGGTGGGCGGTCACCCCTTCCGCTTCTCCCGGCTGCCGGCGAGAGTGCCGAGATACAGTTCGACGACCTTCGGGTCGTGCATGAGATTGCTGCCGGTGTCGGTGTACGCGTTGCGGCCCTGGTCGAGAACGTATCCGCGATCGCAGATCTGCAGGCAGCGACGCGCGTTCTGCTCGACCATGATGATCGACACCCCCGCCGCGTTGATCTTCTTGCAGCGGATGAAGACCTCGTCCTGGAACATCGGCGACAGTCCCGCCGACGGCTCGTCGAGGAGCAGTACCGACGGCTCCATCATCAGCGCGCGGCCCATCGCGACCATCTGCCGCTCACCACCGGAGAGCGCTCCCGCCTTGACCTTCCGGCGCTCGGACAGCAACGGGAACAACGACGCCACCCGCTCGAACTGTTTCTCGAAGTCCTTCGGACGCAGATAGATCCCCATCTCGAGGTTCTCCTCGATGGTCAGTGAGGGGAACACGTTCTGCGTCTGCGGCACGTAGCCGATCCCCTTGCGCACCAGGATGTGTGCGGGCGCCGAGGTGATCTCGTCCCCGCGGAGCGTGACGATGCCGCTGCGGATGGGGATGAGGCCGAACAACGCCTTGAGCAGGGTCGACTTGCCGGCTCCGTTCGGGCCGATGATGCCCACGATCTCACCGTCGCGCAGGTAGAAGTTGCAACCGCGCAGGATGTCGACCCCGGGGAAGTAACCGGCCACGAGATCGTCGGCGCGCAGGAGAGCTCCGGTCGCCAGGCGCGCATGTTCTTCCGGGGTCGCGGCACGTTCCGCCGGCGTCGTCCCGGTGGGTGCAGGAGTGATGTTGTCGCTCACGGCTTCTCCAGGGTCGTGGCCGTCGCGTCGGTCGACGCCGCATCGGGATCGGACAGGTCGCCTCCGGCCTCGAGGGTCTGTGCTTCCGCGTCCGCGAGTGCGTCGGCGAGTTCGGCGGTCGCGCCCACGGGATTGCCCTCGTCGTCGAATTCGAGTGCCTGGTCGTGGTGACTGCCGAGATAGGCGTCGACCACGGCCGGATCGGACGACAGGGCGTCCGGCGGTGCCTCCGCGATCACCGAACCCTGCGCCATCACCACGACCCAGTCGGAGATGTCGCGGATGACGTCCATGTCGTGCTCGACGAACACCACCGTCGTCCCGTCGTCGCGCAGGGTCTTGATGTGTCCCAGCAGATTCTGCGTGAGCGCCGGATTGACGCCGGCCATCGGCTCGTCGAGCATGACGACGGTCGGCTCGGTCATCAGCGCACGAGCCATCTCGAGCAGTTTGCGTTGGCCGCCGGACAACGAACCGGCGAAGTCGTCGGCCTTCGCGGCCAGACCGAAACGGTCGAGCAGTTCGTATGCGCGCGCCGTGATCTCGCGTTCCTGGTGGCGCCACGTCCACGGCAGCAGTGCGCCGACCATGCGCTCGCCGGTCTGGTGCCGGGCGCCGAGGCGGACGTTGTCGAGGACCGTCAGCTTCGACAGCGCCTTGGTGAGCTGGAAGGTGCGCACGATCCCGCGTCGCGCCACCTGATGGGGATGGAGCCGGCCGAGCGGGACGCCGTCCATCGCCCAGGTGCCCGTATCGGGGCGGTCGAAGCCCGTGAGGAGATTGAACAGGGTGGTCTTGCCGGCGCCGTTCGGGCCGATCAGGCCGGTGATGCACGAGCGCTGGATCTCGAGATGGCTCACGTCCACGGCCTTGAGGCCGCCGAACGTGCGGCACAGATCGTCGACGACGAGGATCGGGTCGGGTTTGGCGGCGCCGGGGGTGCGGTCGACGCCGGCGAACAGCGCGGCGCGTGCGTCCGCGCCGAGGACCGTGCGCGGCGGTGTCGGGTCGGGTCGGGTCGTGTCAGGCATCGAGTTGCACCTTCCGCTTGCTTCCCAGGATGCCTTGTGGCCTGAACACCATCATCACTGCGATGAGGATGCCGAGCAGCACGTACCGCATCGCGCCGACCTGCTGTTCGGTGAGCGGGAGCAGTGGGTCGGGTCCGGCGATCGCCTGACGCAGGAAGGCATCCGGGAGGGTGAGCAGGAACCAGAACATCATGGCGCCGAGCACCGGTCCGAAGACCGTTCCCGCACCCCCGAGGATCAATGCGCCGAACGCGAAGAAGGTCTGCGCGGTCGAGTAGAAGTCGGGGTTGATCGACTTGGTCTGCAGGGCGTTGAAGATGCCGCCGAGACCGCCGATCATGCCGCCGAGTACCAGGGCCTGCATCTTGTAGGCGAAGACGTTCTTGCCGAGCGCGCGGGCAGCGTCCTCGTCCTCACGCACCGCCTCGAGGACCCGCCCCCACGGACTGTGGGAGAGGAGGTAGACCAGGCCGCACAACAACAGCACGAGGGTCCAGCCGACAACCATCGCCCACAGGTCGTCGCCGTAGAACCGCATACCGAGCAGGTTGTACTGGCGACTCGAATCGAACGGGCTCAGGGACGTGAACGGGTCGGCGAAACCCCACAGGCCGCGGGTCGATCCGGTCACCGAGTCGGACGCGGTCGAGCGGAACATCAGCCGCAGGATCTCCGCCGCGGCGATCGTCGCGATGGCGAGATAGTCGGCCCGCAACCGCAGGGTGGGGATGCCGAGGACGAGTGCGAGCAGACCTGCCAGTGCGAGGCCGACGAGGATGCCCACCCACAACGGCTGGTCGTAGGTGACGGTCATGATGCCCACGCCGTAACCGCCCAGGAGGGCGAAACCGATCTGGCCGAAGTTCAGCAGCCCTGCATAGCCGTAGTGCAGGTTCAGGCCGATCGCGAGCAGCGCGTAGAAGATCGCCGACGGGCCGATGAGCTGGGCGAAGGAAACCTGGAGTACCGAAACGATATCCATGGGTCATCCGATCCTTGTCCGACTGCCGAGGATGCCCTGGGGGCGGATGACCAGGATGACGATGAGTACGAGCAGACCGCCGATGTACTTCAGGTCCGGGTTGATCACGAGGGTGGACAACTGGACCAGCAGTCCCACCACGACGCAGCCGACCAGTGCGCCGTAGGCGGTGCCGAGGCCGCCGAGGATGATGCCGGCGAACATCAGCAGGAGCAGCTTGAAACCCATCTCCCACTGCACGCGCCCGCCGAGTTCCGACAGGCCGAACAGCACCCCGCCGAGCGCGGCGAGCCCACCACCGAGACCCCACACGAAGCGGATGACGTGTTCGACGTCGATCCCCGACGATGCCGCGAGGTCGCGGTTGTCGGCCACCGCGCGCATCGCCTTGCCGATCCGGGTGCGCTGCAGCAGCAGGGCGACCCCGACGAGCACCACCAGGCTGAGCACGATGCACGCGAGGTTGACCGGGGTGATCGCGATCGGCCCCCACACGAGCTGCTGCTGTGCCTGGTAGTCGTCGAACGGCTGGGTGCGGTCGGAGTAGAACGCCAGGATGAGATAGCGCAACGAGATCGCGAGGCCGATCGACACCACCAGCTGGGCGATCAGGCCCGTGTGGCGGCGCCGGAGCGGAGCCCAGACGAGTGCGTTGTTGAGCAGGCCGATGATGACGCCGACGATCACCGCCAGGATCGTGGCCGGTATCAGCTGGACACCGAGGGTGACATTGAAGATCCACGCCGCGACCGCCCCGAGGGTGACCAGCTCACCGTGGGCGAAGTTCGTCAGGCCGGTCGTGCCGAAGATCAGACTCAGGCCCACTCCGGCGATCGCGATGACCAGACCGAAACGCAGACCGTCGACGATGGTGCGCACCAGCGTCTCGCCCCACGCCACCGTCGACCCGGTGCGCGCCTCCCCGAACGAGAAGATCACCGTGTTCGCCCGTCCCGGAGCGACATCACGGGTCACCGAGGTCTGGACGGTGACGTCGTCGGGCAGGCTCTCGGTGTCGACCTCGAAGACGTACGTGCCCGGCGGAACGGTGAGTTCCCAGCGCCCACCGTCGGCGGACTCCGTCTCGGTGACCACCTCGCCGCTCTCGGTGGTCGCACGGACGACGACACCGTCGAGTCGTTCTCCGGCATTGTTGAGCGTTCCGCGGACGATCACCCCATCCGCGGACTCCTCGTCGGGTGCGGCCGGTGCCGTGTCAGCGGGTGGTGAGGGTGGGTCCGGTGGATCCTGCGCGGAGGAGAGGCCGGCGCCGACGAGGACGAACAGGACACTCGCGAGCGTGACGAGTGCGGCGCGGACCGATCGGTGGAGGGTCGAGGTCGGTCGTTGCCGACATCCCGAGGTAGGGGCCACGCAGGTCCTCCCGGTTGATGCGCTGTCATCGAGCGCGGCACTGCGCCCGGGGCGTCGACGCGAACCGCGATGACGCCGGACTACGGTGTCGTGACAGGGGACTCTAGCGGCTGGATCGCACGTCCACGGGAAAAATTGGATCACCCGGACGTTTCGGTCTCGTTTCTTCGGACAACGAGTGTTCACGCATGCCGGAGAGGCACCGGTCGGGCGGTGTGGCCGACGCTGTCGTCCTCGGTCCCTAGACTGACACGCGTGACCCGTGCATCCACTTCCGCGACGTCCACCGCGGCCACCGACGACCGCCCGACCCTGCTGCTCCTCGACGGCCATTCCCTCGCGTTCCGCGCGTTCTACGCGCTGCCCGCCGAGAACTTCAAGACCCACAGCGGGCAGACCACGAACGCGGTCTACGGGTTCACCTCCATGCTCATCAACCTGCTGCGCGACGAGCAGCCCACGCACGTCGCGGCGGCATTCGACGTCAGTCGCAAGACCTTCCGTGCCGAACTGTTCGCCGCCTACAAGGCCCAGCGCAGCGCCGCACCCGACGACTTCAAGGGGCAGATCGACCTCACCAAGGACGTCCTCGGCGCGATGGGGATCCCGGTGATGGCGATCGAGGGCTACGAGGCCGACGACATCATCGCCACGCTCGCGACACAGGCGCACGCCCAGGGCTTCCGGGTGCTCGTCGTCACGGGCGACCGCGACGCGCTCCAGCTCGTGAACGACGACATCACGGTGCTGTATCCGCGGCGCGGCGTCTCCGATCTGACGCGGTTCACTCCCGAGGCGGTGGAGGAGAAGTACGGACTCACTCCCCAGCAGTATCCGGACTTCGCGGCGTTGCGCGGCGACCCGAGCGACAACCTGCCCGGCATCCCCGGCGTCGGCGAGAAGACCGCCGCGAAGTGGATCCGCGAATACGGAAGCCTGAGCGGGCTCGTCGACCGCGTCGACGAGGTGCGCGGCAAGACCGGCGACGCGCTCCGGGAGAACCTGTCCAACGTGCTGCTCAACCGCCAGCTCACCGAGATGGTGCGCGACGTGGCCGTGCCGTACACCCCCGAACAGCTCGCCCTCGCCCCGTGGGACCGCGACCGCATCCACCGCCTGTTCGACGACCTCGAGTTCAAGGTGCTGCGCGACCGGCTGTTCGAGACGCTCTCCTCGGCCGAGCCCGAGGCCGAGGAGGGTTTCGAGGTGCGCGGCGGGATCGTCGAGCCGGGTGCCCTCGGCGACTGGCTCGCCGAACACGCCCCGGCGGGTCGACGTCACGGCCTCGCCGTGGTGGGCACCGGCACCCCCTACGGCGGCGACGCGACCGCGATCGCCGTCGCCGGAGCCGACGGTGAGGGCGCCTACGTGAGCACCGTGGCGCTCACCCCCGAGGACGAGAACGCCCTCGCCGCATGGCTCGCGAACCCCGCCGTGGAGAAGGCCGTGCACGAGGCGAAGTTCGCCATCCACGCGCTGCGCGGACGCGGCTGGACGCTCGCCGGCATCACCAGCGACACCGCGCTCGCCGCCTATCTGATGCGGCCCGGGCAGCGCTCGTTCAAGCTCGACGACCTGTCGCTGCGCTACCTCAAGCGTGAGCTGCGGGTGGAAGACGCCGGCGCGCAACAACTCTCGCTGCTCGACGACGAGGACTCCGCCGACGCGCAGGCGGCCGAGTCCCAGATCCTCGCGGCGCGCGCCGTCGTCGACCTCGCCGCGGCCCTCGACACCGAACTCGGGGACATCGAATCGGTGCGCCTGCTCACCGAGATGGAACTGCCCCTGCTCGAGGTCCTCGCAGAACTCGAGGCCACCGGCATCGCCGTCGACTCGACGCACCTGCACGACCTGCAGTCCGAATTCGCGGCCCAGGTCGCCGCCGCCGCGAACGCCGCCTACGAGGTGATCGGCAAGCAGATCAACCTCGGCTCGCCGAAACAGCTGCAGGTGGTGCTGTTCGACGAGCTCGAGATGCCGAAGACGAAGAAGACCAAGACCGGCTACACCACCGACGCCGACGCCCTGCAGAACCTGTTCGACAAGACGGGCCATCCCTTCCTCGAACACCTGCTCGCGCACCGTGAGCACACCAAGATGAAGACCACCGTCGACGGACTCATCAAGTCCATCGCCGACGACGGTCGCATCCACACCACCTTCAACCAGACCGTCGCGGCGACGGGCCGGCTCTCGTCGACCGAGCCGAACCTGCAGAACATTCCGGTGCGGACCGAGGCCGGTCGCCGGATCCGCGACGGTTTCGTGGTGGGCGACGGATTCGACGTGCTGCTCACCGCCGACTACAGCCAGATCGAGATGCGCATCATGGCGCACCTGTCGGCCGACGAGGGGCTCATCGAGGCATTTCGCACGGGCGAGGACCTGCACACCTTCGTGGCATCGCGGGCGTTCGGGCTGCCGCTCGAGGAGGTCACCCCGGAGTTGCGTCGCCGCGTCAAGGCGATGTCCTACGGCCTCGCCTACGGATTGAGCGCCTACGGGCTCGCCCAGCAGCTGAAGATCTCCACCGACGAGGCCCGCGAGCAGATGGAGGCCTACTTCACCCGCTTCGGCGGCGTGCGCGACTACCTCTACAACGTGGTCGAGGAGGCCCGCAAGGTCGGCTACACCTCCACTCTCTACGGTCGCCGCCGGTATCTGCCCGACCTCAACAGCGACAACCGGCAGCGCCGGGAGGTCGCCGAGCGCGCCGCGCTCAACGCCCCCATCCAGGGCACGGCCGCCGACATCATCAAGGTCGCGATGATCGACGTGCAGAAGGCACTGAGCGAGGCCGGACTGCGGTCGCGGATGCTGCTGCAGGTGCACGACGAACTCGTGCTCGAAGTGGTCGAGGCCGAGCGCGAACAGGTCGAGGCGCTCGTGCGCGACAAGATGGACTCCGTCATCGAGTTGTCGGTGCCGCTCGAGGTCTCGGTCGGTTACGGCCGCAGCTGGGACGCCGCGGCGCACTGAGTCGCGGACACCGAGTCGCAGGGACACCGGCCGCAGGTCCACACCGTACGGACGACGGCGCCCGCCCCCGGATCACCGGGGACGGGCGCCGTCGACGCGAGTGGGTCAGCCCTGCTCGGCGCGAGCCTCCGCGATCTGCTTGCGCACATCGTCCATGTCGAGGTTCTTGACCTGCGAGACGAGATCCTCGAGCGCGGCGGGCGGAAGAGCACCGGCCTGGTTGTAGACGAGGATGCCTTCGCGGAACGCCATGATCGTGGGGATCGAGCGGATGTTCGCCGCCGCCGCGATGGCCTGCTCGGCCTCGGTGTCGACCTTCGCGTGCACGACGTCGGGATGCTTGTCCGACGATGCCTCGAAGGTGGGGGCGAACTGCTTGCAGGGGCCGCACCAGTCGGCCCAGAAGTCCACGAGCACGATGTCGTTGCTCGTGACGACCTCGTCGAAGTCCTGCTGGGTGAGAGCCTTGGTTGCCACGGAAATCCTTTCGGTCGGGCGTGTCGACGGGTCCAACATCCGGCCGCCGTTGTTTCTTCCCGTTCGTTCCCGCCGTCACGCGTCGTGACGGGGTTCCTTCCGCCACGCTACGTGACGTGTCCGATCCGGGGGTGCTGTCGGGAGGTGCCGATCGAGGGATGCGTCACACGCCGACCGGCTCGTGGTGTTCCCCACCGACCCGACTGCGGCGTCCCACGCCGACCTCGTTGCGGCGTTCCACGCCGACGGGCTCGACGGACCGCCGGAAAGTCCGGCGGTAGGCCTGCGGAGTGGTCTGCCGCAGGCGCAGAAAATGCTGACGGAGCACGGCAGCGGTGCCGAAACCGACGCGGTCGGCCACCACGTCGATCGGAAGGTCCGTTTCCTCGAGCAGGCGCTGCGCGGCCAGGACCCGCTGGTCGCGGAGCCAGCGCGCGGGCGTGACCCCGACCTCGGCGACGAACCGCCGCGCGAAGGTGCGCGCCGACATGTGCGCCTTCTGCGCCAGCGCGGCCACCGGGAGTTCCCGGTCGAGGTGCTCGCTCATCCAGTCGAGCAACGGCGCGAGCGACTCGTCCTTGCATTCGGGCAGCGGCATCGCGACGTACTGGGCCTGCCCACCGTCGCGGTGCGGTGGCACCACCATGCGCCGGGCGATCATGTTGGCGACCTGGGCGCCCTGGGCGGAACGGACGATGTGGAGGCACAGGTCGATGCCGGCCGCAGTGCCCGCGGCGGTGAGGACCGGATGGTCGTCGACGTAGAGCACGTCCCGGTCTACCTGCGCCGTCGGATACGTCCGGGCGAGACGATCGGCGTGCATCCAGTGGGTCGTGCAGCGACGCCCGTCGAGCAACCCGGCCGCGCCGAGGATGAACGCCCCGGTGCACATGCTCGCCACGCGCGCGCCGCGGTCGACGGCGGCCCGCAGTTTCGCGAACAACGGTTCGAGGCGCTCGTCGTCGAGCGCGATGCCGTCGCTGTTCACCGCCGGCAGGAGGATCAGGTCGGCGTCGTCGAGGAGATCGAGCCTGTGAGGCACTTCGATGGTGTAGCCGAAGCGGGTGCGCACCGGATCGGAGGTCGCGGCGACGAGGTGGAAGTCGTAGGTGGGCAGGCCGTCGTCGGAGCGGTCGAAGCCGAACACCTCGCACGCCACGCCGAGTTCGAAGGTCTCGACATAGGGGAGGACGGGGACGACCACCTTCTCGAGCCGGCCGGTGGTTCCAGGTGTTCCGGACACGCAACCCAGTGTGACACCGCGGTGGCAGAAAATCGATGTTTTCCGACTACTCTGCCACTGTCGGGTGGGACCTCGGCGCGGCAGGCTCGAGGCATGATCCTGCTGGTCCTCGTACTTCTGGCGGTCTTCCTCCTCCTCGACGTGCTGGCCCTCACCGAACGCACGCCCGACACCCACATGGAAGTGACTCAGTTCGGCGACTACCGCTTCTGAACCGCGCACCGACCTCTGCTCAGGTGAGCAGCCACTCCCGCTTGGCCTCGCCGTCCCAGCGCCGCACTCCTGCGCTCGACCCGGTCAGCTGCCGTTCCGGCGTCTGCGCCGCCAGAACTGCCGCACCGATGCGCGCGGCCGGCACCCGCCGCGCGAGGGTGACGTGGGGCGTCCACTCGCCCGGCCGGATGTGCGCGGGGATCCCGGGGCACTCCGCGAGTACCTCGAACACCCGTGCCTGGAGTTCGAGCAGTTCGATCGACGGCACGACCGTGCGGGCGAGCGTCGCGTACCGGCCACCGAAGATCACCACGCCACCGAGCCGGAGGGTGATCCGCCGGACCGTGATGGCGGCTCGCAGCGCGTCCTCGAGCTCGTCCGGCACGGCATGCGCAACGAACATCGTCACGTGCGGGCGGTTGGATTCGGAAAGGACGCGTCCCTGACTGTGCAGACCGGCGTCGAGCAGCCGGGTCCACTCGTCGCGCACCGCCGTGTCGAGCGGGGCGTCGAGGAGGAGTTCCACCGACTGGACCACGGTAGGCAATGATGACCGGGTGACCGACGACACCGCAACGCTTCAGACTCATCGCATCGGACTTCTCGAGGGGGACGGCATCGGTCCCGAGATCGTGCCGGCGACCCGCAGGATCGTCGATACCGCCGTCGCGGCAGCCGGGGTCGCAGTCGACTGGGTGCCGCTGCCCGTCGGTGCCTCCGCGATCGAGACGCACGGTAACCCGCTGCCGCAGGTCACCCTCGACACCCTCACGGAGCTCGACGCGTGGATCCTCGGCCCGCACGACAGCGCCTCGTACCCACCCGAGTTCCGGGGTCAGCTCACTCCGGGCGGCCGGATCCGCAAGCACTTCGACCTGTACGCGAACATCCGGCCGGCGTGCGCACTGCCGGGAGCGGCGTCGGTGTCACCGAAGATGGATCTCGTCGTCGTCCGGGAGAACACCGAGGGTTTCTACGCCGACCGGAACATGGCCGTCGGCAGCGGCGAGTTCATGCCCACACCCGACATCGCCCTCGCGGTCGGAGTGATCACCCGCGCCGCCTGTGAACGCATCGCGCACACCGCCTTCGACCTCGCGTCGCGTCGCCGCAAGCGCGTGACCATCGTGCACAAGGCCAACGTGCTCGCCCGCACGACCGGCCTGTTCCGGGACGTGTGTCAGGAAGTAGGTCGTCTCTACCCGAGCGTCACCGTCGACGACCAGCACGTCGACGCGATGGCCGCGCTGCTCGTCCGCCGCGGCGCCGACTTCGACGTGATCGTGACGGAGAACATGTTCGGCGACATCCTGTCCGACCTCGCCGCCGAACTGTCCGGCTCGCTCGGCACCGCGGCGTCTATCAACGCGTCGCGCACCAAGGCCATGGCCCAGGCCGCGCACGGCGCCGCACCCGACATCGCCGGGCAGGGCCGCGCCAACCCGATCGCGCTGATCCTCTCCGCCGCCATGCTTCTCGACCGTGTCGGTGCACGCGCGGACATCGAATTCTCCGCGGCCGCCCGCGCCATCGAGGACGCAGTGCGCGCGACCGTCGCGGCGGGTGTCGCGACCGCCGACCTCGGTGGCACCGCGTCGACGGACGAGTTCACCGCCGCCGTCATCGCCCGCCTCGAAGCCTGAGCTTCGGGTTTGCATTCGGACCCCTCCCGGGTTGGATACTGTGCGACTGTGAATCGAGCAGTGCACACCCGCCGCGCGACCTCGTGGGGGCGTCGTCGTGTCCGGACCCTGAGCAGGCTGGCGGCGGGAGCGGCGGTGCTCGCCCTCGCGACCGGGTGCGTGGTGAACAGCGAATCGACCGTGCCGCCCGGCGACCGCGTCACCGTCGAGAAGGTCGACGCCATCGCGAACCGGTTGCCGCCCGACATCGCCGACGGCGGCACCCTCGAGGTCGGGGTGAACGTCCCGTACGCCCCCAACGAGTTCAAGGACGACGACGGCACCATCGTCGGCTTCGGCGTCGAACTCGTCCAGGCCCTCGGCGACGTCCTCGGACTCGAGGCGGTGCTCAACGAAGCCGACTTCGACCGGATCATCCCGGCCGTCCAGGCAGGCACCTTCGAGATGGGCTCGTCGTCGTTCACCGACACGAAGGAACGCGAGGAATCGGTCGACTTCGTCACCTACTACAGCGCCGGGGTGCAGTGGGCGCAGCGCACCGGCGAATCCGTCGACCCCGACAACGCGTGCGGACTGCGGGTGGCGGTACAGACCACCACCATCGAGGACCTCGAGGAGGTCCCCGCGAAGAGCGAGGAATGCGTCGCCCGCGGGCTGCCGCCCATCGACAAGGTCAAGTACGACAGCCAGGACGAGGCTGCCAATGCCCTCATCCTCGGCCGGGTGGACGCACTGTCCGCCGACTCGCCGGTCACGGCGTACGTCATCGCCCGCAGCGAGGAACGACTCGAACCGGCCGGTGAGGTCTTCGACGCCGCGCCCTACGGATTCGTCGTCGCGAAGGGGTCGCCGTTCGGTCCCGTACTGCAGCAGGCAGTGCAGTACCTCATCGACTCCGGTGCGTACGACGAGATCACCGCGCGCTGGGGCATGGAGGACGGCGCGATCACCACGTCGCAGATCAACGGCGCGACGAGCTGAGAAAGGGAACCATGAGCGAGTCCACGTCCGCGAGATCCGCGGAACCGCGACCGGACGAACCGGAGCCGATACGCGCAGTACCCCTGCGACATCCCGGACGATGGATCTCCGGCGCGATCGTCCTGATCGCACTCGGGCTGTTCGCCTGGGGAGCGGCCACCAACGAGGCCTACCGCTGGGACATCTACGCCCAGTACCTGTTCGACGCCCGCATCACCGCAGCCGCATGGAAGACCGTGCAGCTGACGGTGCTCGCCATGGCCATCGCCGTCGTCCTCGGCGTGGTGCTCGCGGTGATGCGACTGTCCCCGAATCCCGTGCTGCGTTCCGTCGCGTGGCTGTACCTGTGGGTCTTCCGCGGTACCCCGGTGTACGTCCAGCTCGTGCTGTGGGGACTGTTCCCGTCGATCTACAAACAGATCGACCTCGGGATCCCGTTCGTCCACCAGTTCGTCCACATCGACGTGCAGGGCCTGAACGCGGCGTTCCTGTTCGCCGTCATCGGCCTGGCACTCAACGAGGCGGCCTACATGGCGGAGATCGTGCGCGCCGGCATCACCTCCGTGCCCGAGGGGCAGCTGGAGGCGTCCACGGCGCTCGGCATGTCGTGGTCGCAGACCATCCGCCGCACCGTCCTGCCGCAGGCGATGCGGGTCATCATCCCGCCGACCGGCAACGAGCTGATCAGCATGCTCAAGACCACCTCGCTGGTCGCCGCCGTGCCCTACAGCCTCGAGCTGTACGGCCGTGCCCGCGACATCTCGGGTGCGAACTTCCAGCCGATCCCGCTGCTGCTCGTCGCCGCGACCTGGTACCTGGCGATCACCAGCCTGCTCATGATCGGCCAGTACTACCTCGAGCGGCACTACTCGAAGGGCCTGAGCCGGCAGCTCACGGCCCGTCAGTTGCAGGCACTCGCCGACGCACAGAACGTACCGGTCACCGGGGCCGGCAAGCCGACGCCGAAGCCCGGCGCACCGGGGGAGGAACACATATGACGTCCGTCGAGACGCCGATGGTGCGGGCCGACCGGGTCTGCAAGAGTTTCGGCGCCGTCAAGGTGCTCAAGGGCATCTCGCTCGAGGTGGGGCGCGGCCAGGTGACCTGCCTGATCGGTCCGTCCGGATCCGGCAAGTCGACCTTCCTGCGGTGCATCAACCACCTCGAACGCGTCGACGCCGGTCGCCTGTACGTCGACGGCGATCTCGTCGGCTACGCCGAACGGGGTTCGAAACTGTACGAACTGCACCCGCGGGCCGCCGCGAAACAGCGCCGCGACATCGGCATGGTGTTCCAGCACTTCAACCTGTTCCCGCACCGCACCGTGCTCGAGAACGTCATCGAGGCGCCGATCCTCGTGAAGAAGCTCAAGCGTGACGAGGCGGTCGAGAAGGCCCGGGACCTGCTCGCGCGGGTCGGGCTGGCCGACAAGGTCGACGCCTATCCCGCGCAGCTCTCGGGCGGCCAGCAGCAGCGCGTCGCGATCGCCCGCGCGCTCGCCATGGATCCCAAGCTCATGCTGTTCGACGAGCCCACCTCGGCCCTCGACCCCGAACTCGTCGGCGAGGTGCTCGCGGTGATGCGCGATCTCGCCGACGGCGGCATGACGATGGTCGTCGTCACGCACGAGATGGGCTTCGCGCGGGAGGTCGCCGATCAGCTCGTGTTCATGGACGGCGGCGTGGTCGTCGAGGCCGGTGATCCCCGCCAGGTGCTGGCCGACCCGAAGGAGAGCCGGACCCGGGAGTTCCTGTCCCGGCTGCTGTGAGTCGGGATCAGGCGGGTTTGCGGCTGCAGAAGATGGCGGTGCCCGGGAAGATCGAACCGCGCAGCGGGCTCCACTGCCCCCACTCGCGGTCGAGATGCTCGGGCCACTCGGGTTCGACGATGTCGTAGACCTCGAGGCCGGCGGCGACGAGTTCGCGCACCCGATCGCCCACGGTGCGGTGGTGCTCGGCGTAGGTCGCCCGGCCCGTCGCGTCCACCTCGACGTAGGGGGTCCGGTCGAAATACGCGAACATCGCGACCAGGCCCTGTTCGCCCGGATCGTCGGGGAAGATCCACCGCATCGGGTGGTTCACGGAGAACACCCATCGCCCGCCGGGTCGCAGCACCCGCGCCACTTCGCGCATCACCCGGGCGGAATCGGCGACGAAGGGCACCGCGCCGAACGCCGAGCACACGATGTCGAAGCTTCCGTCGGCGAACGGCAGGTTCTCGGCGCCGGCCTGTACGAGCGGAACCGTCGGGCCGGAACCGGTCATCGCAGCGCGTCCGCGCTGCAGCATCCCCATGGAGATGTCCAGCCCGACCGCCCGGGCCCCCTGCCCGGTGAGCCAGCGGGCGCACGGTGCCGAACCGCACCCGAGTTCGAGGACGTCGCGTCCGGCAACCGGGCCGAGCAACTGCACATCGCCCTCGTGCAGGCCCTCCGGGCACCACACGAACTCCCCGGCGGCCGAGTCCACGCCGAGGAACTCGCCGTGCGTGCGGTGGTAGTCGTCGGTGTCGGCGTCCCACCAGACCCGGTTCGCGCGTTCGCTCTCGAGGGAGCCGAGGCGGGTCCGGGTGGGTCGGGTCTCGCCGAGGATCGTCTCGGCGTCCGCGTGCCGCGCGGCCTCGTCGTCGGTTCCCTCCGGGGCGCCCGAAAGGTCTGGAAAAGGAGTGTTCGCGGAGCCCGGCATGGGTGTGAGCCTATCGGGTGCGGGGGAGTGGCCCCGATATCGGTTTGCCCGGGTCCCCTCGAAGCGCGTAGCCTGGTGATCGCGAGTGTCCGCAGTTCGGCTCCAGGGCCGAGCGAGGAACTCGCCGTGACTCGCACATCGCCGTATCGCAGTGGGTGTTTCACGTGCCCGACCGAATTTGACCAACCGACTATCAACCCGTCCGGAGCAACTCAACACATGGCCTCCACCACCGTCACCTCGCCGCAGGTAGCCGTCAACGACATCGGCTCCGCCGAGGATTTCCTCGCCGCCATCGACGCCACGATCAAGTACTTCAACGATGGCGACATCGTCGAGGGCACCATCGTCAAGGTCGATCGCGACGAGGTGCTGCTCGACATCGGTTACAAGACCGAAGGCGTCATCCCGTCCCGCGAGCTCTCCATCAAGCACGATGTCGACCCCAACGAGGTCGTGTCGGTGGGCGATGAGGTCGAGGCTCTTGTTCTCACCAAGGAGGACAAGGAAGGCCGTCTGATCCTGTCCAAGAAGCGTGCTCAGTACGAGCGCGCCTGGGGCACGATCGAGGAGCTCAAGGAGAAGGACGAGGCCGTCAAGGGCACCGTCATCGAGGTCGTCAAGGGCGGCCTGATCCTCGACATCGGCCTGCGTGGCTTCCTGCCCGCGTCGCTCGTCGAGATGCGTCGCGTCCGCGACCTCCAGCCTTACGTCGGCAAGGAGATCGAGGCCAAGATCATCGAGCTCGACAAGAACCGCAATAACGTGGTCCTGTCGCGCCGCGCATGGCTCGAGCAGACCCAGTCCGAGGTCCGCAGCGAGTTCCTGCACCAGCTCCAGAAGGGCCAGGTCCGCAAGGGCGTCGTGTCCTCCATCGTCAACTTCGGCGCCTTCGTCGATCTCGGCGGTGTCGACGGCCTCGTGCACGTCTCCGAGCTGTCCTGGAAGCACATCGATCACCCGTCCGAGGTCGTCGAGGT
>Ga0182741_1001623_pt1 | contig 28518 bp, 21 predicted proteins | sample eDN5th37CBELigOP_FD_128874 | JGI IMG/M metagenome (GOLD analysis project Ga0182741, IMG submission 128874) | Enriched Organic Plus compost microbial communities from Emeryville, California, USA - eDNA 5th pass 37_C BE-Lig OP (version 2) (version 2) ... | reverse complement strand
TGACACACCCCGGTGGCCATCACCTCCACCAGCACCTCGCCCGCCTTCGGCCCCTCCAGCCGGATCGTCTCGATCGTGAGCGGCTTGCCCGCCTCCCACGCCACAGCTGCGCGCGTCTCCATGGCGTTTCCCTTTCCATAGTCCTGCTGACGATGTTTGCGCAGGAAACGCTGAAGTTTAGCGAAAATCCACTGCCTGAACCACAGGGATGATGTGCCAGCCTGCGACGGCTGAACTACCTCAGAGGGGTAGCGATTTCAGGGAAAGCACTCCACCTCGGCTTCCGCCTGCGCACGCCGAAGATCGGCAATCAGATCCCGCATGAGCGGATTGTTGCGAAACAGCTCCGCGCTTTCGCCGGTTCGCTGGCCGACGCTGAGAGCGGTTTCCGCCTGGACGTAGCGCTCGTAGGGAAGGATCGACGCGATGGTGTCGATGGAGCAGGAGCAACGCTCGAGAGCCAGCCGCGTCTCTCCATTGGCGGCCATGCAGGCAAAGACATAATCGGCCCGCGCTGCCGTCGGATAGTCGTTGATGCCCTCATCTTGCGCACTGGCCGGACCGACAGCCACAAGACCGAGAATGAGGCAGACACCCGAGACGGCTTTCGTCCAAGACATGCTCCGCGCCCTCATGGAGTTTGACCGCAGCATATCAAAGATCGTGACGCGCGCGAATGGCGGATTGCCTGCCCATCGCGGCCGTTGTCATGGATCCGGGTCCAGGACGGCATAACGCTCCTGGATCGGCAGCTCACTCAGATCGCGTGATCGTCGCGCCCGGGAGGAACGCATTTCCAGCGGGTCACCCTCCATTCGGGATGCGTATTCGCCCACTCCGCCATCTTGGGCTGGGCAGCCGTCATGCAGCCAAGGCTGCTGGCGGCCTCGAAGGCAAAGTTCAGCCGCTCTTCCCTGCAGGTCGCAGGAGACGAGATCAAGCATACAAGAAAAACCAATGTCATTCCGAACTCCTGACTCCGCTGCCGGCAGCATCTTACCGCGAGAGGCACCAAGCTGGCTGCTTCGGTCAGCCCAGACAACGCAATTGCGGAGCAACGGTTTGGTTCACCTCGATCAAACGCGTTCGAAGGGCGCAAATATCCCAATCCTGTATCCGGAAGCGTAACACTCACGGCTGCGATTGCGCCAGATAGCGCCCCCGGAACGCCTCGATCGTCGCTTTGTCCTGCCGTTCTCCATGGCTCAGGTCGACACGGATATCCTTGACGATCTGAACGGGTGAGCCTGACAGGACGATGATGCGACTCGCCATCCGAATGGCATCCCGGCTGTCATGGGTGACAAAAACCACCGTGGCAGGCCGCTGCGCCAGCATCCCGATCAGGAGATCGCGCAGCCGGTCGGCGGTCGTCTCGTCCAGCGATACGAAGGGCTCATCCATCAGCAGGATATCGGGATCGATGGCGAAAGCCCGCGCGAGGGCCACCCGCCGCTGCATGCCAAGGGACAGCCGCTCCGGATAGACATCCCGGGTGTCCGATATTCCCATGCCCGCAAGGAGTCCGAGCGCCGTCTTCCGTGCTGTTTCCGTCGAAGGCAGCGGCAGCAGGATATTCTGAAGCACGGTGCGCCAGGGCAGCAGGCGCGGCGTCTGAAAGACGTAGCCGATGCGCGGGTCGGGTGCGCCATGGAATGCGATCCTTCCATGGTAATCCGCATCCAGCCCGGAAATCATGTTCAGCAATGTCGTCTTTCCGATCCCGGATGGACCGAGCAGGCAGACGAACTCGCCCGGCTCGACCGCCAGATGAAATTCCTCGAAGATCCGACGCATGGGAGCCCCCCCGACAGAGGGGTAGCTCTTGTGACGGATCTCGATCTCGAGTTCGGTCATCGGCGCCATCGGTTCAGTCTGCGCTCCCATGGCTGGAGAATGGCGAATTCGATCATCTGGATGACGACGACGAAAGCGAGGGCATAGGCCAGGATCGTCGCAACATCGAAGACCTGGAACGCCGCGCTGATGACGAAGCCAACCCCGCTGCTGCGGCCGAGGAGTTCGACGACCAGAACGATCTTCCACACGAGGGCAAGACCTGAACGGATGGCGGCCATGAAGTAGGGAGCCAGTTGGGGCAGGATCACGTGCCGCAGGGTTCGCCACCAGCCGATCCGATAAACCGCAGCCATTTCGAGAAGATCACGGTCGAGCGCACGCCCGCCTTCGCGCAATGTCACCGCGACGTTGGGGATCTTGTTGATGGCAACCGCCGTTATGGCGGCCGCCTCGTTCAGCCCCAGCCAGATGTAGCACAGAACGATGACGACGAGGGCCGGCAGGTTCAGGAAAAGGATCAGCCAGGGATCGAAGAGGCGGTCGAGCAGCAGGACCCGGCCGAGCGCGATGCCGATGGCCGTGCCGATGACCATCGCCAGGACGAAGCTGGCGAGGACCCGCGCCAGGGTGATGCCGATGTGGGTGAAAAGCGCGCCGTCGAGCCCGGCCTGGACCAGCGTCGCGCCGACCTTGCCAGGCCCCGGAAACAGGCGCGGATCGGAAAACATTGCGGCAGCCTGCCAGGCGGCGACCAAAGCGACGATCGACAGGGCGGACCATGCAAGACGCTTCGAGCCCCAGCCGAGCTGCTTCTTCATGCTATGCCTTCGGCACCCAGAATAGGGAGGAATCGAACCGGGTTCCGGGGCCGACCAATTCCGGCCCGCCGAGCTCACTGAGAATGCCAAACAGCTTCTCGGCCGAGCGCGTCTCGGCCTCGCCCCAAGGCATCGGAATCCCGGCCCTGAAGTAATCCCTCAACCGGGTGAACTCGATATCCGTCTCGGCGCCCATCTCCGGCCTGAGGCGCTCCCACGGCGCGTCCTCGCTCTTGAGGACCTGATTGGCGCCTCTCACGGCGCGGAAGAATCCCGTCACCTGATCCGGCTTGGTCCGCATCAGCGCCTCACGCCAGACGAACCCGACGAGGGGCGGCGCAGGTGTCACGCCCAGGCTGGTCATCACATCGGCCATATCGACCAGAGGCTGATACCCGGCGGCATCGAGCCGGGCTGCGAAATTCCAGAACGTCAGAACGCCGTCCAGGCGGCCGAGTCTCAGCTGTTCGGAGAGCAGCGGCGGCGCGCCATAGACCGGCTCGACGATGTCGGCGAGATCGGCCTGGAGCGTGTTGCGGGAATATGCGCGCAGCAGGAGCCAGCTCTTGTCGAGGGCGCTGCCCGCCACGCCAAGCCGCTTGCCCTTCATGTCCGCAAGAGATGAGAACCCACGATCCCTTGGCACCATCAGCGCGCCGAGAGCGTTCGAATAAGGTGCGAAGTGAAGCTGGTCGCCTTCAGACCGTTGGCGCATGGCCCAGAGCCAGTCGCTCACGATCAGGTCGACCGCGCCGGCCTGCAGGGCGACGGTCAGGGCCTGATTGGAAGCGAGCTCAAGCCGTTCCATCCTCACCCCTTCCCGGCTGTCGATCTTCTCTCCGCCGATGGTGTCGAGGAGCCAATTGACGGTTCCGAATTTGAGCGATCCGACCTTGAGCGGCTCGGCAGGCTGGGCCGATACCCGTCCTGCGAACGGCATGATAGCCATCGCCGCGAAACTTCCAAGGAGTTGGCGCCGAAGTCGATCCATGGGAACCTCCTCGCCTTGAGCGGCGTGTCAGCCTCGGATGGCACGACACGCCCCTATCGACCGTCGCCCATTCATCGGACAGAGCAGGTCATGGGTTTGATGCTCGCCTCGATCAGCGGCCAGCGAGCTCGCAATTCCCTGGTTGAAAGATTACGACGAGAGAGGCACCATCTCAAGACAAACCCTTGCAATACGCGCCCGTCACGCGGAGCTTCATCCTTGATGGCTACCTCATTGCGGCCTGCCGACCTGTCACGAGGCGTGCGATCGCCTATTTGACGTCAGAAAGCCGAGCATGGTGAAGTCATTCTCGGCTGGTTGGCCTTTGCGAGACATCAATCCGGTGATGTCTCCGAAGAACCAGGACAGGGTAGATGACGAAGCCGGCGCTCCGTATCGACGGTTTGAGCCACTCGTTCGGCTCCCGCAAGGCACTCGACCGAGTGAGCTTGACGGTTCCTGCGGGCTCGTTCACGGCCCTCCTGGGTCTGAACGGCGCGGGCAAGACAACCCTGTTCTCCCTGGTGACGCGCCTCTACGACAGTACCTCCGGCACGATCCAGGTCTTCGGCTTCGACGTCCGGCGGGACTCGCCCGCGGCCCTGTCCCGCATGGGCATCGTCTTTCAGGCGCGCACGCTCGATCTCGACCTGTCGGTGCGCCAGAGCCTGATGTACCACGCCGCTCTGCACGGCATCGGCGGAAGCCGGGCGCGGGCACGGACCGCCTATGTGCTGGAACAGTTCGGCCTTGCCGACCGCCTCCATGACAAGGTGCGCAATCTCTCCGGCGGACAGATGCGCCGGCTGGAAATCGCCCGGGCCCTGATCCACGACCCAGCGCTCCTCCTTCTCGATGAGCCCACCATCGGCCTCGATGTGGAGGCTCGCCAGGGCCTCATCAGGGAGGTGCGCCGCCTCGCGGCCGAGGAAGGCAACGGGGTCCTGTGGGCGACCCATCTGCTCGACGAGATTAGCACGACGGATCGTCTCGTCGTGCTCCACAAGGGGCGCATCCTCGCCGAGGGATCGGTTCCCGAAGTGCTGGCGCAGGCGCAGGCACCGGATATCCAAGCGGCCTTTCTGAAACTGGTCGAAGCGACCGGCAGGTCGGCTGCCGAAAAAGAGGCCGCCGAATGAGCGCGCGGGAAAGAACGAGCCCGCTGACACCGGGCGGTTATGCGATCTGCTTCGCGGGTATCGTCTGGCGTGAGGCTTTGCGGTTCTTCAGTCAGAAAGGACGCTTTCTCTCGGCGCTGGTGAGGCCGCTCGTGTGGCTGTTCATCTTCGCGGCGGGGCTCCGCTCCGTTCTCGGAGTCTCGATCATTCCGCCTTACGAGACCTACGTCCTGTACGAGGTCTACGTGACCCCGGGTCTCGTCGCCATGATCCAGCTCTTCAACGGGCTGCAATCATCGTTGTCGATGGTGTACGACCGGGAAGTCGGCGCCATGCGGATCCTGCTGGTCAGTCCCTTTCCGCGCTGGTTCCTTCTTCTGGCAAAGCTCATTGCGGGAGTCTTCGTGTCGATCCTGCAGGTCTACGCCTTTCTGTTCGTGGCCTATCTCTGGGAGGTCGAGCCTCCTATGATCGGCTATCTCACGCTCCTGCCGGTTCTCGTCCTGACGGGCCTGATGCTGGGGGCGATGGGGCTTCTTCTCTCCTCCCTGTTCCGGCAGCTGGAGAACTTCGCCAGCGTCATGAACTTCGTGATCTTTCCCATGTTCTTCGCCTCATCGGCGCTCTATCCGCTGTGGCGCATCCAGGAGTCCAGCCCCCTTCTCTATGAAATCTGCCGGCTCAATCCCTTCACCTATGTGGTGGAGGCGATCCGCTTTGCCCTTTATGGGCAATTTCATGGAAGCTCTCTTGCGATCGTCGCGAGCGTCGCGGCCGCTTTTCTCATTCTTTCCCTTTTCGCCTATAATCCGTCCAAAGGCCTTATCGCGCGCCGCGGCGCGCCGGCGATGGCCGATTGACAGCGGGAGGAGACCATGCCCTTTCGATGGCGCAGCGGAGCGATCCTCATCCTGGCTGGGGCCATGCTCACAGGTCCAGCATTGGCCGCCGAAGAGGACTGGCCCTGCGTCCAGCGCCGCGTCGCGGAGTTGAGCGTGGCCCAGATGTGGGCTGGGCCGCCGATCGACCCGGCCAAGACCCGGTGGCGGGACGATCCGAGCGTGGCCTCATTGGTGCGCTCGCTGGCCTCCCGCCGCACGAGTCTCGATGAGGCGAGCTCCGCGATCGAACGCTTCAGCAATGGCGCAGGCACGGAGAAGGACACGAAGCTGACGATGCTCTTCGCAGGCGTGTTCGAGCTCATTAACGCGGAGCGGCGGCGCATCATCAACGGCATCGGGCGCTATGCCCGCAAGCAGAAGGCCCTGGCGAACGAAATCAACGAGACGAGCCGCATCCTCAAGCAGAATGACAGGCCTGCGGCGGAGAGGACTTCGCTCGAACAGAAGCTGAAGTGGGATACGCGCATCTACGACGACCGGAACCACGCACTGACCTATGTGTGCGAAAGCCCGGTTCTGCTCGAGCAGCGGGTTTTCGCACTCGCCCAGGAGATCTCCCGTCATCTCGACTGAACATCGAGATCCGGCGTCTACGGACCTGTGATCAGCTTGTCCTGATCGTCGATCAGCGGCACGCCATATTGCTTGAGAATGCCCTGGATCTCGGCCTCGTGGGTGGCGATGAACTCGTTGAGCTGATGCTTCCACTCGACCTCGCCATGCCGCAGACCAAAGGTGATCCTGAAGGCCATCGGAACGGACTTGTTCTCGTGGAGGAGCGGCACGACCGCAAAGGGCGCACCGGATTTCTTCACGAAGTATCCGGCTATGGGGCCCCATAGGATCCCGGCATCCACTTCGCCCGACGCAATATCGCGAAGCATTTCTTCGGCCGGCGACTCGTAACGACGGTCAACCATGAGGGCATAGGGCTTCGCGCGCGCCATCAATCCGTTCATCGCCATGACCGTGGCCGGTGGCGCGCCGGCAACGATGCCGAGCCGCTTGCCCTTGAGCCGGGGATCGCTCAGTGATTCAACCCCATCAAGCTCTTTATCCTTGGGATAGACCAGGGTCCAGGCGGACCTGTAATAGGGATTGGTGTTCTGAAGCACCTCGCCCGCGGCCACATAGCCCATCACGACATCGCAGCGCTTCGCACCCAACGTGTTGCGCACGAATCCCGTCGCCTGCGGGAACCAGGTGTATTCGAGCGGCAGCTTCAGCTCCGCGGCCAGAAGCTCGGCAATCTTGTTCTCGAATCCTTCTCCGGCCTCGTTCGAGAATGGCATGTTGGCGGGGTCCGCGCAGACGCGCAGTGCCGTTCTCGATACCAGTTCCGCAACCTGCGCTGTGGCCGGACCTGACGGCATGACAAGGGCGGCCAGGGAAAGACTGAGTGCCAGAGGAAGCTTAAGAGCGGCCGAGACATGAATCTTCATTTTGCGTCGCCAGTTTCGGTTTGTCCTCCCTCTTGGGGGGACGTCCACGCGGGATTGCGCCGTCTGCCCGTGCTTTCAAGTAAACGTAAAGATCGTCAATATAACACATGACGTTCACATTCTGAGCGAAGGACGGCATGACCTGGTTCTCCGCGACGCCAACCTTCTGACGCCCGTTGACCACGACGTCCATGAACTGCTCGTAGGTGAGAGTCTTGAGCGAGTTCGCCAGCGCCGGAGCGTAGCTGCTCCCGTCCCCGTTGGGGCCATGGCAGGTATGACAATCGGCGTGGTACCGGCGGTACCCGCTGTATGTGTACCAGTCGACCGTACCGTCCGGTGCGATGTGATAGGTCGGTATTCCCTCGGCGGTCATATACTTTCCGTCCTCTCCCTTGGCCGCCTCCTCGGCTGAATGAAGGTTCAGGGGAACGAACACGACACCTGTCATTGCTGCACACAAGGCAATCCTGCCCCAACCGCGATCTGTCGCCATCGCTGCTTCTCTCCGGCTTGAATCTGTCTCTTGTCCCGGCGGTAGAGAAGCAGAGGCGCCTGGTGCCGGAGACGACACCAGGCGCCTCGTACTCTACCAAGCACCAGGCTTCATTGCGTCGGCAAGGCGAACACCGTCAGCGTGCCGCCAAGCGCAGTGTAGTTGGCAAGTGCCGCATAGCCGCCGACCGCACCGAGGCCAGCGGTTTCGACGGCCCTGTTGCCCGTCTCTTCGCGTCCCGGATTGACGGCGGTTTGCCAGGCTCCCGCCCCTTCCTCGCCGAGCAGACCGGCGGCGAGACCAATACCGGCCCATCCGCCGACGCCGGAGAGAACGGCGATGTACTGCCGTCCATTGTGCTCATAGGTCGTGACGTTGCCGATGATGCCCGACGGAGTCTTGAACCTGTAGAGTTCCTTGCCCGTCTGCGCGTCGACGGCCTTCAGATAGCCTTCGAGCGTTCCATAGAACACGACGTCGCCTGCCGTCGCGAGCGCGCCTGACCAGACCGAGAACGGCTCCTTGTTCGACCAAGCGATCTTGCCGGTCCTGGCATCCCACGCGATGAAGTTACCCATGTTCGTTTCGCCCTGAGGCGGGAACATGGACAGGATCGCGCCGACATAGGGCTGACCCGCCGTGTAGCTGACACGGAACGGCTCGTAGTCCATGCAGACGTGATTGGTCGGAACGTAGAACAGGCCCGTCCGTGGCGAGAACGCCGCGGGCTGCTGGTCCTTCGTGCCGAGCGCGGCAGGACAGATGTGCTTCGTGTTCACATCCTCGCCCTGGGTCTCAGTCGAGTACTGGGGCACGACCATCGGGCGCCCGTAGGTCGGACTGTTCTTGTCCATGTCGACCTTGGAAACCCAGTTGACGGCCGGATCGTACTTCTCCGCGACGAGCAGTTCGCCGTTGGTGCGGTCCAGCGTGTAGGCGAGGCCGTTGCGGTCGAAGTGGACCAGGAGCTTGCGCGGACGGCCGTCGATTTCCTGATCGGCCAGGATCATCTCGTTCACACCGTCGAAATCCCACTCGTCGTGGGGAGTCATCTGGTAGAACCAGCGGGCCATGCCGGTGTCGGCATCGCGGGCCATGATGGTCATGGACCACTTGTTGTCGCCGGGACGCTGCTTGGGATTCCAGGTCGAGGGATTGGCGGTCCCATAGTAGACGAGGTTCAGCTCGGGATCGTAGGAATACCATCCCCAGGTCGTCGAGCCGCCGATCTTCCACTGCTCGCCCTCCCAGCTCTTGAGGCTGGAATCCTTGCCGATCGGCTTGCCGAGATGGGTCGTCTTTTCCGGATCGACCAGCATCTCGTCGTCAGGCCCCGTCGAGTAGGCGCGCCAGACCTGCTTGCCGGTCTTCATGTCATAGGCCGTGACGTGCCCGCGCACGCCGAACTCGCCGCCGGAGATGCCGACGAGAACCTTGTCCTTCACCGGCATCACGGTTGCCGTATTGGTTTCGCCCTTCTTGGGATCGCCATTCACGACCGACCAAACCACTTCGCCGGATTTCGCATCCAATGCGACGAGGGTCGTGTCGGCCTGGTGCAGGAAGATCTTTCCATCCGCATAGGCGAGGCCGCGATAAACCGTGTCGCAGCACATCACCGGAATGACATTGGGATCCTGCTTCGGCTCATACTTCCAGATAATCCTGCCCTCGTTGTTCAGGTCGAGCGCATAGACGATGTTGGGGAATGGAGTGTGGACATACATGATGTCCCCGATCACGAGAGGCCCGCCCTCGTGCCCGCGGAGAACACCCGTCGAGAACTGCCAGACCGGCTGCAGCTTGCTGGCATTGTCCTTATTGATCTGATCGAGCTTGGAGAAGCGGGTGTTCGCGTAATCACCCGTCTGGATGACCCATTGCTTTGGGTCTTGGGTCAGCTTCAGCAACTCTTCGTTGGCAAAAGCTGGCCAGAACGCCGAAGCCGTGCCGAGCAGCACGGTCGTGAGCACAACTCTTCGCATTGTTTCCTCCCAATGGACGCTTTCTGCCAAGACGCGGTTAGCAACATGCTGACCACTTACGCGGCGTACTCATGGGATCATTCGGCTTCGGTAGCGTTGTGCGGCCAGATACGGCGTCGTGCCAATGGCGGAATTTAAGCCAAGTTTGGCTGGCGTCGGACTGCGGAGCGCACGCAAGCCCGTTTCAACCGAAGATTAGCCCAATGTAGAATAATCTGCTCGGCCAAGCAATATTCTCCTTTGGGTCATCTCACCGATTGTCGTTGCATTCACGCATGCCGCCGTGCCGCAGGTGAGGCCGTTTCGCTTCCGTCACCGCATTCCGGAAAGCTGGTCCGCTTCTTGCACCGCACTCATGCAGTCGGCTTCCTTCCCGTCACGGTCGAAGGCGCGAGCGCGATCGAGAGCGGCCATGGCCTGGCGCATCTGATCCGGGCCTGAGGCTTTTTCGCCCTGCGCGATCTGCGCGCTCGTGGGCTCGCCCTGTGTCTGGGCGCGGGCATCGGCAGGGGATGTCGCCCGCCCCTGCGTGGCGGCATTCATCGCGGGTGTCACCTGGGTTTCCGGGCTCTCGCCAGCGCTCGGCACCTGACGGGGTGTTGCGGCAACGCCGGAAGAACCTGTCCCGCTGCCCTGCCCCTGGATGGAGCCGGTCGAAGCAACGGATCCCCCCTGCCCCGTCTGCGCGCCGCTGGGCTTGGTTGGTCCAGAGCCGGCATCAAGACTGGCCAGCTGCTTCGAGACTTCGTCGATCCGGGCTGTGCAGGGTCCGGCCGATGCTGCTCCGGCACCCGTGATCAAGGAAACGACACCGGCAAGCAAAAGAGTGTTCGTCCTCATGTGCGCTCCTCCCTTCAAGGAATATGCACGCGAGGACAATCGGGCTCTCGCGCAAGCGGTTCCATCACCGTTTCGCGCGCGGTTTTTTCAGGATCACGCCGGCAAAAGCCGCGCGCAAGGACCTCCACAGATCTCCCGTCCAGATGCCTTCTCTCCCGGCATTGCGAGGGAGCGATCGGCCCGCTGGGATTGACGGCAGTCTCACTTTGGGCCGACGACGACGCCCCAGGGATAGCCGCCGACCTTGATGCTTTTCAGCACCTTTTGAGCCGCAACGTCGATGATCGACACGTCATTGGAGACGCCGTTCGTCGAGATCAGGAGCTTCTCGTCGGGCGTAAAGGCCAGTTGCCAGACGCGTTGGCCAACGAGCAGATATTTCTCGACCTCGAAGGTCTCGGCATTCACCACCGCCACGCGGTTCGCAGGGCCGAGCGCGACGAAGGCCTTCTTGCCATCCTTGGTCAGCCGCACGCCGACCGGCTGGATCGCTTCCTTCGTGACGCCTGGGATCTCGAACGCGATCTTCTTGATGATCTCGCGGCTGTCGGGATCGATCACGCTCACGGTTCCGCCGACCTCGGAGGAGACCCACAGCCGCTTCCCGTCCGCCGAGAACTCGGCGTAACGCGGTCGCGCGTCGACGAGCACGTTCGCGACGATTTCGTGGGTCGTCGTGTCGATGAAGTGGGCCATGTTGGTCGTTTCGGAGGTGTTGACCAGGATTGCTCCGTCTGGACTGATGCCCATGCCCTCCGGCTCGACGCCGACCGGAACCTCCGCCATCAGCCGGTTTGTCTCCACATCCACCACGGTGACCATGTTGTCGTCCTCGTTGGCGATGTAGAGCGGATTGCCTGTGGGATGCAGGATGAAGAGTTCGGGATCGGGTCCCGACCGGAGATTGCGCACCACCTGTCCGGTCGCCGTATCCACCACGTCGACGCGGTTGTCGTCGCTTGCGCAGACATAGAGCCACTTGCCGTCGAGGCTCAGCGTGACCCCCCGCGGACGCCGACCGACCTTCCAGGTCGCGATGACTTCCATCTTGTCCGAGTCGATCACCGAGATTGTGTTGTCCTTCTCGTTCGAGACATAGATCGGATAGGCTCCCGCGTCGGCGGCGCCCAGGCAGACGGCCCCTAAGGCGCCGAGCGCTGCCTTTCGGACGGCGGAACTCCACAACATCGCTTTCCTCTCCTTATTGCTGGATCCTGCAGGCGGTCTCCGGCTGATCGAAGCCGAGGGTATCGAGCGGCGTGCGCTGATGCAGGAATCCCTGCTCCGGCGCGACCGTCACGAGAAAGCGAGGCTGGACGAGAAGCAGCGGCTGCCGAAGCTGCTGATCCCAGGGCCGGAAGCTCAGCGAGACTCCCTTGTAGGCGGGGAGGCCGAAATCCGCTCCTCGCATGAAATCCCGCACCCCGCCGGGGTCCGTCGCCTTGGTCTGGGTCACGGCCTCGCCGATCGCCCTCACCGCCATCCAGACCTGATAGTCGCGAGGACGCATGAGGCGGTTGGCGTTGCGCCGGAAGCGGGTCTGCGCCTGCGCGGCGCCCCACACCTCGAACGTCGGATGCCAGGTCGTGGCGATCAGCCCCTGCGTGCCGACGACAAGCCGCGGATCCCATGTCCGGAACGGGAGATAGTCGCCGAAATCCCCGGCCTCGTCGGCGACGACCGCGATATCGTAGTCGAGGTTCTGCGTGAAGGTGAGCGCTTCGGCGGTGGTCGGGCTGTCGGCCTTCGCGCGCGCAAGAGGACCGAATTCCCACGGCTTCTCGGCTGCGATCACGAGCCCGAACTTGCGGGCTGCCCGCTTCATGGCCTCCGCATAGAGCTTGTCCCCGGGCTGAGGGCCGACGACCAGGAACAGGCGGCGCCAGCGCTTGAAAGCGAGGAACTGGGCGAGCGCGTCGGTCAGCATCGCGCGGCTCGGGGCAATGTGAAAGACGTTCGCGCGGCAATCCGCGCCGCGAAGCCGATCGTCCGGCGCGCGAACGTTGAAGATCACAACATTCTCGTCTTTCACCGCATCCGCGATCGCCAGAAGTTCGTCGGCTGGGAGATCGACCGCGAGAAAACCGACACCGCCTGCGACGAGGGCGTGTGCCGCCGCAACCGCGTCCTGCCCCTCCTCGAGGGTTTCCTCCTGGAGGACGTAGCGGTGCCCCGTGAACTGTCCGGTGGTGTTGTTGTCGCGAATCGCTAGGCGCGCACCTGCAAGCCCCTCATCCTCGGGCACGGGATCGAACTCATAGAGTGGCGGCGGCGGCGGCTGTCGGGTGACCAGCCCGATGCGGATATCGACCCGCTGAGGCATTTGTGCCCATGCGGGCAGGACGAGTGGGAAGCCGATGACCAATGCACACAGCATGAGCAGGAGAGTTCTCCTGCCAAGTTGCACTGGGGGCCCGGAGCGAAGTGGTACCATTGGGAGTACCTCGTTCACGCTGAGAGCCGAGGGACGGAGCCAGTTCAAGAACGCAGGACTGTCCTCACCATCACTTCGGCTGTTCGGAACAAATATTGCACGAAAGCTACGCTCGACAACGGAAGTGCGCGTCAGGTTTTCGTGAGCTTGAGCGCACGGGTCCACGGCAGCTCCCACCGTTGCACATAGGCCAGCAAGGGAGCTTGACCATGCACCCGACGGTCCTGGCTCAAAGAGAGTCCCCGATGAGCCAGGAGCGCAGGTATGTCAGCAGAGCAGGCGTGTCAGCCCTTCACGACGAACTCTGCGCGCTGCGTGGCGCCTGTGGTTCCGGGAATGCGCAGCTCGAACCGGCCCGGCCTGATCGGCACGAACGAAATGGTCGCCTCGCCCTCGGCATCGAATTCGATGCTGTCCAGTCCGAGGGGACGCACCTCGATATCGTTGATGACGACTTCGTTGATCCAGATGTTGCGGAAGAACTCTGGTCCCACAAGGGCAAGCTCCTGGCTTCCATCCGAGCGGATACTCAGCCGGTAATACTTCCCGGTTTCGATCTCATACGGCTTTTCGGCCAACGGCTTACCGGACGAAAGCTCGATCGGAGGCAGATCGGTGGCTCGGCCAACGAGGCCTGACTGCGCACTGGCGTCGAACGGCAACAGCGCAGCAAGCGCGAACATCATCAACATGGTGCGAATTGGAGCCACGGCGATCCTCCCTCACGAACTTGGTCGGGCGCTCTCAAGGTTACCAGAGATTCGGGATACGACTGCAACGCTTCAGGGGTAGCCAGTTCAACACCGCACGGACGCGAAACGAGGCCCCGCGATCCTCACGTTTCGACCGGCAGGTCACTTGCGAAAAATGAGGCTCAGGTTGTTCGCGGGCATCGCGACGCGCTCGACGAGGCGCAAGCCATGGGTCGCGGCCCGTTCGACCACCTGTTCGAGATCGCGCACACCCCACTCGGGATTACGCCGTCTCAAATCCAGGTCGAAGGCCGCGTTGCTCGCCGCCGTATGAGCGCCGTTCTCCTTGTAGGCTCCATAGAGATAGAGCACGCCCCCGGAGGACAGCACCCACCCTGCCCCGGCGAGCAGGCCCTCCGTCGCCGACCACGGGGCGATGTGGACCATGTTGATCGCGACGACGGCATCGGCCTGCTGCACCGGCCAGGTCGCGGAGGATGCGTCGAGGACGATCGGCGCGAGAAGGTTGGGCAGATTGGCAGAGGCGCGGTGGGCGGCGATGCTCGCCAAGGCTTGCTCGTCCCGATCCGTCGGCTGCCAGTTCAGATGCGGAAGGGCAGCGGCGAAGTACACGGCATGCTCACCCGTTCCGCTGGCGATCTCGAGCACCATTCCCGTCGACGGCAGGACCCGACGGAGAACGGACAGGATCGGATCGCGATTTCGTGCAACGGACGGCGATGTCAGGGCTTGGTGCGTATGCGGCGGGTTCGTCATGGCAACCACCGGGAAGCGGAGTGGTGAAGACGGTCACGGCGCCTGGCGTTGGTCTTCCGGATGAAGCCCCAACGGGCGCTGTGGCCTGTGGACCTCTCCATCATCCACCATCGGATCACCATTGTCTGCCCCTTCCGGAACCCATCGTCAGCGCCGCTTGGCGGCATAGGCTCCGGGGAGTATCCTGCGATCACAGTAGAGCGTCCTGCCTCGAATCCGGGCGCCCGGCGAGCCGCCTTCGATCGACAGCTTCGTCGACGCCGCTCCTGAACCGCGTGGTTGCGTAAACCCACGGAGGATCTCATGGATCTGCACAACAGCCACAACATTCATCGGTGCGTCGCCGAGTGCATCGGCACCTTCTGGCTGACCTTCGCCGGCTGCGGCAGCGCCGTCATCGCCGCCGCCTTTCCGGACGTCGGCATCGGCCTGCTCGGCGTGTCGCTCGCCTTCGGACTGAGCGTGCTCACCATGGCCTACGCCATCGGCCACATCTCCGGCTGCCACCTCAATCCCGCCGTCACCGTCGGCCTGGCGGCGGGCGGGCGCTTTCCGCGCGGTGACATCCTGCCCTATGTCGTCTCTCAGGTGATCGGAGCGGTGATCGCCGCGGCGGCGCTCTATACCATCGCGACCGGCGCGCCGACCTTCGACATTGCCAAGGGCTTTGCCGCCAATGGCTATGGCGACCACTCCCCCGGCCAGTACAGCCTCGTCTCCGGCTTCCTGGCCGAGGCGGTGCTCACCATGATGTTCCTGTTCATCATCATGGGCGCCACCCACGGCAAGGCGCCTGCGGGATTCGCGCCGATTGCCATCGGCCTTGCGCTGACGCTGATCCACCTCGTCAGCATCCCGATCACCAATACCTCCGTGAACCCGGCCCGCAGCACCGGCCCGGCGCTCTTCGCGGGCGGATGGGCCCTGGCGCAGCTCTGGATGTTCTGGCTCGCGCCCCTCCTCGGCGGGGCCGTCGGCGGACTGCTCTACCGCTGGCTGAGCGAGGAGCCTTCCGCACAGGTCACCGGCGTCGCGCCACCCGCTCCGGCGGAGTGACGGCAGCAGGACGGCCCGCGAAGGAGGAGGCATGATCGCAGCTGTGTGACGCGCCGCGAGGCTGCGACGCGTTCGGGTGCCGGCGTATCTGTCCCCTAGGACATCGTGCGGTCCTGGCGGTCTGCGCCAGCGACCCGGCAGGGCCACGTCAGTGCCCGTCAAGGCTGCGTCAGCGAAAAGGGATCCGGGCTCTTGCTGGGGCTGCCCGTCGGGCCCGCGCCCAACGATGCTCTCATTCCGTAAGAAGGCATCGGATTGGGCCCGAAAAGTGCAAGTCCACTTATCCCGTTCAATACTTTAGGCCCTGCTGCGTAGTGCGATGGTCGGAGATCCTGGTCCTCGCGATCAGGTCAGAGATCCTACCGCGCCTGTGCCCAGCGCGGCACGTCTCGCCTTGTCGAGCCAGGAGGCCGCCTCGTCATGCCGCCAGTCCAGCCGCAACGCGTGGCGGAAATCACTGACGGCCTGCTCATACTGGCCGAGGCTGAGCCGGAGGCGGCCACGGATGAGGTAAAAGCGGACCGTGTGAGGAGGAGTGCTCCTCAGCCTGAGAAGCGACACCCCGATGCTGCAATAGGCGATCAAGCCGGGAGAAGGCTTTCCGGACCAGTGAATGCTGTTCTGATCGTTACGCATCGCTTCTCTCCTTGGGGTTCAGCCCACCCCGATCCGTCTGGCCACGCAGAGCACGGCCCTTGTTGACCATGAAAATGTGTCACCACCCTTCCTTTGCGGAAATCGGAAAAGCGCACCGTTTGTCGAAATTGCGCAGGAAACATCGGGTGGGGAGCGGGCCGGCGCTGGATCGAGCGCAGGGGGCGGGAGGCTCCCTGCGAGACGGCTCTCCATTGATTCCAGTCCGGCATCGGCCATCGCGCGATGGCTCCCAGGGACCCGCCGGACGGATTTGCGGTTGCCGGAGCCGGGTCCGGCAAGGGTGGTCCCTTATGGCGCTGGCCGGCGGGCGCCGCCGCCGTGCGGCAGGACCCGTCGCGTCGGCGGAGTCCCAAGGGTCTTGCTGGAAAGCGGTCTTGCTGGAAAACGGTCTCACCGCAAAACGGTGAGGAGGTCCGTTCATGCAGCCCGGAGCCGGTGTGTCGGACGAGAACGTTCAGTCCGCGTCCTGATGCCATCAGAGGCGCAGGCCCTGGCGGCGCCTGCAGCCGTAGCCTTTGTCTTGGAAGAATCCTTCCCTCGATGAGGAGCGGCTCCTTGCCGCGAAAGCCTTGTCCGCGGGGCGGCAGTCGATGGTGACGATGGCGGCTGTCTTGTAACCGGCGGCCGTCGGCGCCGTCGCGGAGCACATGCCTGTCGAAGCATAGTCCAGCGTTGTTCCACTCCCGTGGAGTCACCTCTCGTCTTGGGCCTGACGCATCTTTTGACGGCGAGCCGGATCCACCTCGCCGAAAAAGCCCCGCAGCAAGTTCCTGCCGCTGAAAAAAGGGACTCCGGCAGCAAGCTGCCGGAGTTCGAGTTTTCACTGCCAGGTGACCTTAGATGACCATGAAATCGAGGTAAGTCATCTTCAGGTTCTTGCTGAGCTTGGCGATCTCGACGGCCGCGCCTTTGCCCGAGCCGTCGGCATCGTAGTAGAGGATGCCCTTCTTCTTGTCGTAGACGATGTAGTCGTTCTTGTCCTTGGCCTTTGAGCCAATTCTGAAGAAGTCCTTGTTCAAGGCCGCCGGAGCAGCCTCGGAGCCAACCTTGCCGAGCTTCTTGAACACGGCATTGTCGAGCCAGATGGTGTCGTCCGCGACCTTGAAGTCCTTGATGGTATCCTTGTTGGACGTCTTGCTGGGCTTGTGCTTGAAGACGAAGATGTCTTGACCGGAGCCACCGTACAGCACGTCGTTTCCGGAATCCCCGTAGAGACGATCGTTGCCGGAATCACCCTTCAGGGTGTCATTGCCGCTACCGCCGTACACGACGTCGTCGCCGCTGCCTCCGTAGAGCTTGTCGGTGCCGGAATCACCCTTCACCAGATCGTTGCCGGCATCACCCTTCACGGTGTCATTGCCGCTTCCGCCGTACACGGAGTCGTTTCCGCTGCCTCCATAGACCTTGTCGTTACCAGCATCGCCCTTCACGAGGTCGTTGCCGGCATCGCCCTTGAGGGTGTCATTGCCACTGCCGCCATAGAGGCTGTCCAGGCCATTGCCGCCATAGACAGTGTCATTGCCGCCCTCGCCGTAGAGCTTGTCGTCCCCGTTGAGGCCCTTGATGACGTCCTTGCCGGTCCGCGAGCCACCCTTGAGGATGTCGTCGAGATCGGAGCCGTTCATCTTGTCGTTCTTGCTCTTCCCGCGCCTGTTCAGGGTGAGCTGATCGCCGACATTGATGATGAAGCTCTGATCGAACCAATCCAGGCCGTCGCTGACGCGCACCAGGATCTGGTGGAACCGCGCCTCCTCGAAGTTGACACCAGGTCCCGTCAGCACGAGCTGGTTGTCCACAATCGTGAAGCGTCCGCCCGCAGAGTCGAGAAGCGTATAGGTGAGATGATCGCCCTCATCCTCATCCGATGCGCTGAACGTGCCGATCACCGTATTGGGACCGGGTGGAGTGTACTCCCACACGAACCTATTGTTCAGGTCAAGGTTCGCTGGAGCGTGGTTGGGGGTGCCCGTAGCGATGGCATTCACCGCATTGGCAAAAGTCTGGACCGGATTAGCCCCGTCCGTCAGGGTGAACGAGAAGTCCGTCTGTCCCGCCACGGCCGACGTGAAGGTGACAGCCGCGAGAAGCGTCTCGATTGCGGCCGCGGACCCGACCAGCGTGTACCTGCGAGAGCCGCCGTCCACGCCGTTGTCGGTGACGGTCACGCCGCCGCCCGTCACCATCCCGTTGAGCGTGCCCTGCGCGTCCAGGAACGACACGGTCAGAGTGAGCTCGTCGCCGTCGAGGTCGCCGATGTCGACACCCTTCAGGACGTCAGCGATAGCATTGCCCACATTGCCGCTGTGCGAACCCTGTCCGTCGGTAATCGCAAAAGTCGGCGCATGGTCGTCGTCGGTAATCGTGCCTGTCGCGCTGCCCTGAGTAGAGTGGATGTCCGCACCCTGCGCCTCCGACAGCGTGACCGTGAAGGTCTCGAGGAGCTCCGCAATCCGGTCGGCCTTCACCTTCAGGACGATGTCCTGGAAGGAATCGTTTGCACCGAAGGTGATGATGTCGCTCAATACCTCGAAGTCGTCGGCATCGATTCCTTCGCCGCTGACGGTCCACCTGACCGAGGCCTCGCTTCCCTCGTCCCGGCTCACACGGAACACATAGTCAACCGTTCCGGTATCGCCCTCGTCGACTGGACCAGTCGTAATCTGGCGAATGGACAGGAGAGGCACGTTCTTGACAGTGATGGACACGTTGCCCGTGACCGTCGCATTCGGCGCTCCCGTGCCGTCATCGGCGATGATGGCATAGTTCGGCAAAGTCGTGTCCTGCGCCACCTCCGAGAGGGTGCCGTTTACGACGATCTTGTTGCCCTCGATCCGGAACTTCCCATCGAGGCTGGTCTTGCCGCCGGTATCGGGCGCAGCCGCAGCGAAAGTATAGTTGATCGCCTGACCTTCTGCATCGGCCTCAGCCATCGTGAGCACGACTGTGCCGTTACCCGAGCGCTCATTGATCGTCACCGCTGCGGTCGGATCGCTCGGCGCCTGGTTCGTCGCTGCCGCGATGGTGATGGCCTTTGTCTCGACATAGCGCAGCGCATTGTTGCCGGCGTCGTAGGCCACCACCTGCAAATTCTTGGTGCCGACATCCGCCGCCGTAATCGCCGCGTTCGTGGTGATCTGGCCCGTGGTCTCGTTGATCGAGAACTTGCCGTCGCTGGTGACCAGATTGCCGTTCACCAGGAAGGCATACTTGTTGTTGCGGAACGCCGCGTTCTGGGTGTCCGGATCCACCGCCGTGGCCAGCGCCACGTTGGCATTCGCCCCCGTGGTCCCCGCCTGCACCGTCTGCTCGTTCGAGAACGTCAGGTCGGTGGCCGCCTCGTTGACGTCCCCGAGCGTGATCGTCACGTTCTGCGGCGTTGACAGGCCCGTACCGTTGGTGTCCGTCGCCGTGACGGTGACCGTGTAGCTCTGCTGAGCCTCGTAGTTGAGGTTCGCCCCGGCCTTGACGTAGATCCGGCCGGTCGTCGCGTCGATGCCGAAATTGGCATTGTCGGCAATCGAATAGCGCAGGCCGCTCGTGCCGCCGTCATCGTCCGCCACGATCGTGCCCACCGTGTCGTCAGTGCCGGCATTCTCCGCCACCGTGCCGCCAGACGCCCAGCGGATGTTCGTCGGAGCCGTATTGGCCGGCGCCTCATTTTCGACGTCTTTCAGCAAAACATCGACGAGAAGTTGCTGGAGCACAGTGCCCGTGTTGTTTACGTCAGTTGAATCGCGGAAATAGAAAGTAATACCATCAAAAACGCCTCCATAATCCATGTCTTCATAATCAAAATTTGACGGACCACCCAAGGCAACAAGATACCACTTTCCATTCTCCTGGATAATGTTGAAGCGCCCGCCCCAATCGTTAACAGCTTGAATTCTATAGCTTCCAGAAGGCGGAAGCCTAGTGTCATCAAAGCCTTGAATTTCAGCAATTTTTAAACCGTCAGTGAGGTTCTCATCGATATTGACGGTCGTGCCCGAGTCTACGATTTCCGGGTGAAATGGATCGTTCTCCAAAATGGTGTCTACGAGTACGAGATTAACGGCCATAAATGCCCCCTTTTTCTTTGCCTTCCCTGCGCGGCATGTCTCATCCGCAGCCTAGTTCGGCCTTTTCATGATATATCATATCGAACAGAGGCGGGATGTAAAGCCCGCCTCCTTCTTTCCTTAGATGATATGGAAATATTCGTTAGTTAGGGTGGGTTTGACTGCGCTAGTGATTGTTGCAATCAGATTAGCTGCAATTGCTCCACTGCCATCCCTATCGTACCAGATCTCACCCGTAGTCTGATCGTAGATGATCCTATGGTCTGCGGACGTAGCGGCATTTCCAAGATGGAACGCCTCTGACTTCAGGATGCCGTTCTCCACAAACTCTGACGTGATGGCGCTGAAACGGCTTTGAAGCAGTTCGAACCGATCACCTTGGCTCGTTTCAGTTCTGAGATCGAACTGAACGATGGTATCTCTATTCAGATTTGTGACTGGACCATCAAACCGGAAGGCATCATCCCCAGCGCCGCCGTTCAACTGATCAGCACCATTTCCCCCGCTCAGAGTATCATTACCGATACTGCCGATCAGAGTGTCATTTCCTGAGCCACCTCTGAGATAGTCGTCAATACCAACCCCTTCAACTTCACTGGTCAGCCCACGCACGGTCTCCCTCTGAAGGTTCAGAACTGTCAACGTCGTAGTATATTCAGTCGTTGAATGACCGTCCCAAACGGAAACTTTGACGTCGAAAGTCCCACTCAGTTCGTTATCTATCATCGTCTGGTTCTTCACTACGAGAGTACCATCCGCGAGCAGCTCCACTCTTCCCTCGGCATCATTCACAAGAGTCCAAGTTAATGCGGAAGTAGTGTTTGCCGTGAACTGACCGATAATGCTGCCACGCGGTGCGTTCTCCCGAATTGTCGCATCCGAGAATGCGATATTCAGCTGAGGCTCCCCGTCCGCCGACGAGTGCACCGTCACCGTGCCGATCCGGCTGGCGTCCGCGTCCGGATGGCCCTCGTCCGTCACCGTCACCGTGAACGCGATGTCCTCGGACGCACCCGCCGCAAGATCGCGCGGATCGAAGGTCAGGTTGGCCAGGATGACGTTCAGCTCGGCCGCCGTGCCCGTGAAGGTATAGGCCCCCGTGACCGGGTCCGGTTCGGGCAGCACGAGGCCGCTGCCCTCGACCACGCCCAGCGTGCCGAGCGTGCGCTCGAACGCGATCACCAGCGTGGTCTCCTGATCGGCCTCGTTCGTCACCGTCATGCCCGCGAACGGCTGCACCGTGCCGCTGTTCGCATCGGCCACCACCGCCTCGTCGATGTCCGTGATCGAAGGCGCCGCATCCGTCGGCGTGCCACCGCCCGCCGACGAGTGCACCGTCACCGTGCCCGTCTGACCCGTGCCGCCGCTCGTGTGCGCATCGTCCGTCACCGTCACCGTGATCTCGATGTCCTCGGACGCACCCGCCGCAAGATCGCGCGGGTTGAACGTCAGCGCCGCCAGCGCATCCGCCAGATCCGCCGGGGTCGCCGCCGTCAGCCGGTAGGTGGCCAGGCCATCAACCATGCTCACCAGCTCCAGGCCCTCACCCGACAGCACATGCGGGTTGTCCGGATCGGTCTGGAACGTGATCGCCGCCGTCGTCGCCTGGTTGGCCTCGTTGCTGATCGTCACCCCGGCAAACGGCGACACCGTGCCGGAATTCGCATCCGCAGCGATCTCATCCGTCAGGCCACTGATCGAAGGCGCCGCATCGGGTTGCGGGCCGGTGACCGTGGTCACGACCGTCACGTCGCTGTTGGTGACCGGGAGTCCATGGTGGCCATCGTTCACCGTAATGGTGAAGCGCGTGGTGACGTCAGGGCCGGGAGCATTCTGCTCCGTGGCATCGAAGGTGAGGTTCTGGAGCCACGCGTTCACGGCGGCCGCATTGCCGGAATAGGTATAGGTGATCGTGTCGCCGTCCACGTCACCATCCTGGCCGGCGTTACCGAGCGTTCCGTCACGCAGGTCGAAGGAGACCGTCACCGTCAGGGTATCGGCTGCATTCGCGTCGCTCACGGTCACGAACTCGAACGGGTTCACCGGATTGAGAGCCCAGTCCGTCGTGGGCGTCGAGGCGTGGTCCGGATCCACCTGGATGACCGGAAGCGCATTGTCAGCTTCTCCGGTCGCCGTCGCCGCGACCGTGACGGTGCGGGTCGCGGCGGCATTCTGAGAGTCAATAACCATAATGGTGAAGTCAGATGTGTAGACACCCGCCCCACTCGGCCGGTTCGACGGATTGAACTGGACAAGCTTCAAGAACTCCGTCACCCGATCCTGAGCCCCGAGGGCCCAAACAGAGTACGGATTCGACGGATCCCAGGTGACTACCAGATCAGAGAACAGCGTCGCGATTTCCGACGCAGTTGGCATGATGAGAGTGCCACTGGTGATATCATCCAGGTTGACGCCTGCAAATATAGGCTCACCGGCCTCGGCATCCTCCGCATCGAAGAAGGAGATGTCGCGCAGGATCGCCACCGTGTCGGTGTCGTTGACCTCCCAGAACGTCGTTCCGCCCGGAGCCACCAGGATTTCCGGAGCCGAGTTGTCGGGTTGGACGTCCTCGATGAAGATCTTCAGAATCTGCGGCTCGGATCGCAAGCCGTGATTGTCCTTGGCCGAGACCTTGATCTCGTACCACTTGCTGACAATCTCGCCCTGGTCATCGCGAAGTTCATGCAGCCGCGGATCATTCTCGTAGTCGACCGAGCCATTGAGCATGATGTACCAGCTGCCACCCAATTCCTTGAGGGCGAACAGGTCAGCGCAACTGTCATCCAGGAAGTACTGTGTGACCGTGTCGCCCGCATCGGGATCGGTGCCCGTCAGCATTCCGACATAATGGCCGGAGCCCTGATCCTCGCGAATGAGATTGTTGTTGATGCCGACCACGGGCGCATCGTTGACGTGGATGATAATCGTGCTCTCGGTCGCCGCCCCATGCTCGTCGATGACCTTGATTCGATATTCAAGATCCGTACCCCGAACGAAGGCGACATCCGCATCTGTCCGGACGATCTGATTGCCGACGATCTGGAAGGCGCTGTCGGGGCTGGTGGTTCCCAGGTCCTGACCATCGGGGCTCACGAAGATGAACGAGAAGCTGTCACCGTCAGGATCCTCCGCAAGGAGGTCAGCGACGATGGTGCCCTCCAGGCTGTTATCGTTGACGATGCCGCCCGATACGACCTGGAGAGTCGGCTCCTCGTTGACGTTGGTGACGTCGAACCTGATCAACACGGGATCTGAGGCCAAGGCGCCGGTGCCCTGATCGCGCGCAACGATCTTCAGAAGGTAGTATGTCTCGCCGTTGACTCGATGGATCACGCCGTCGTCCGCCTCGTAGTCGAGGCCCGAGACCACAGTGATCGCACCACTTTCCGGGTCAAGATCGAAGAGTTCCCTGATCCTCAGCGGAACGTCATCCGCCCATTGATAAGTCACGGCGAAATGCTCGGGATCCTCAGCGTACACGTAGCCGACCATGCCCGCGGTGTTCTCGACGATCGAGCCGCCTGCCGCTTCCATGATGATGGGTGCCTCGTCGACTGGGGTCAGCCTGATCGTGAGTTGCTGGACCGGACTCGGCCCGTCTCCGTCGGTTGCCTGCACGAAGATGGTCAGGACCGGCGTGCTCTCATAGTCGAGTTGTGCACTCGGCCTGAGAGTGATCTCACCCGCCGCGTTGATATTGAAGAAGCTGTGGTGATTGCCTGGCCGGTCGACAAAAGCATAGGTTACAGTGTTCTGCTCCTCGTCCGGGTCGACTGCCCTCACGCGGAACGGAATTGTCTGAGAGTTCTCAGCAATCAGGATCTCTGTCGAGCTCGAGTTGCTGTCGACCCATTTTGGCGCGAGAGGAGTATCACGACCGTCGGTGACAGTAATTGTCAGCTCTTGGGTCAGACTGTATGCGTTCGGAGCGCCTGAGCCATCATTCGCCTGGACATAAACCTTATAGCCGCCGATGGGCATCGCTTCGAAATCCAGAGGGACGCTCGGATCCGTAAGAACGAGTTGGCCGCTCGAATTGATCGTGAACAGCCCGTTGGCGCTTGCCGCCGGTCCTTTCGTTGGGTCAAACCGAAAAGTGATCGGCCCTGCCGGCTCATCCTCGTCTGTCGCCGTCAATTGGACGAAAAAGGGCTGGTTTTCCGGTGTCGCAATGGTTGTCGCTCCTCCGGTAAAAACCGGAGCGTTCGGCCGGTCGTTGACGTTCACGACATTGATCGTCAGTTCCTGGGTCGGACCGTAGTCAGTGCCGTCGAAGGCCCGGACATAAACCTTGTAGTAGCGGTTGCCGCTGGCGTCCGCCGGTGCCGTCTCGTAATTCAGCGTCTCCCCACCTGCCAGCTTTAGCTGACGCGTCCCGTTGTCGATCACGAACATACCGTTAGCATCCGCATTCGCACCGAACGCGGGGTCAAAATGATAGGTGAGCGAGGTCGAAGCGTCGACGTCGGAGGCGATCAAGGCGCTCGCAAAGACCTCGTTTTCGGGAGCATCAATAGAGGTATGACCGCTCAGTGTTGGCGCACTCGGCCGCTCGTTGACGTCGCGAATTTCGATCCGGATCGTACTGATATTGTCGGAAACGAGACCGCCTTCGGCTGTGTCCTGCTCGGCCGCGTAGACCTGCAGGTTGTAGTATTTCCGCCCGTTTTCGATCGTAACCCCGGTGGTTGATTCCGTGAGGGCTTCGAAATCGACCGCCCGCGTCAGAATGATCTTGCCAAAGCGAGACGCGCCGGTTCCTTCATGCTCGATCCTGAAGAGTCCGCCGAAGTCGCTGACGAGACGGTAATCGAGATCACCGCCATGGCCGTCGTCATGCGCCCTGATCAGAGCAACCGGGCCGACGGTCTCGCTAGTGGTGTTCTCGTTGATCGCATTCACTGAACCCGCAATTGTTTCGGGAGCGTCAGCGATGAGATTGACCGAGCCACCCTCGATGGATTCCCACCCCTCAATGTTGGCGAGCTTGCGAATGTCGTAGTTCCTGGCTGAGATGTAGGCGTAGTCATTGCCACCATCGCGGCCATTGAGTTCGATCGCGCCGTCGTCGCGATTATCGATGTAGAAAATATCGTCTCCGTTGCCGCCCACCATGAGGTCGGCGCCGGTACCGCCATTCAAGGTGTCGTTTCCCTCTTCGCCGTATAGCTCGTCGCTATCCCTGCCGCCGAGGACTGAATCGTTGCCATCCCCGCCATAGAGCCTGTCAAGCCCATCGCGACCGTCAATGGTATCATTGCCCCTGCCACCTTTCAGGATGTTTCCGCCAGCACCATTGTCACCATAGAGCCGGTCGTTGAAATCCGTGCCCGTGGCCGTCCAGATATTTTTAATGATATCAGTTTCGCTGAAGTCTGGCTTCGCGACGGTGCCGCCGGTCCCTGTCCCGAGATCGAGATCGAGAACGATCCTGCCGGTCAATCCGCTGTAGTCGAGGTGAGCGCCGTCGAGACCGCCATCGATCGTATCATTGCCGCGGGAGCCGATGATAGTGTCGAACCCGGTGCCACCATCGATGCTGTCGCTGGCGAGATCATTGCCCGCATCCAGCCAGTCGTTGCCGGTGCCGCCAAGGAGCGTATCGGAGTTGTTGCCGCCGTAAAGAACGTCATTGTTATCGCCCCCATCGAGAGTGTCGAGTCCATCCTCCCCGTAGAGAAAATCCTCACCTTCGTCGCCAAATATTCTGTCGCCTTCCGTGCCGCCGAAGATGGTGTCGTTACCGCCCTGGCCAGCCAGAAAGTCATCTCCACCGCCGCCATAGATCTCATCCTTCCCCCCGCCTCCAAGAAGAACATTGGCAACGCTGCTCCCCGTCAAGGTGTCCGCAAAATCTGTGCCGTAAGCATTCACGAAGCCGGAGATCTGATCCACGCCACCAGTTTTTTCCACGCGGCCGGTCGCGAGGTTCAACTTGATGGAGCCTGCGTTCACTTCAGTGTAACGAATCTCTTCGCCGGCAAGGACGTCGGACCCCAAGGAGGCGTAAACAATATCATAGCCAGCGCCGCCACGGAGGGTGTCATTGCCGGCCGATCCTCTCATCGTGTCGTTGCCGCTTCCGCCCATGACATTGGCAACATTCTGGTAAATGTCGATCTCGCCGGATTCGATTTGCCTAGCGAGACCGGCAAGTAGATCGATGTTCCAGCCAAGCGTCCCATGGGCCTCGTCATAAACAACTATTCCCCCGATCAGGACATCGTTGCCGATCCCGCCAGTCAGGATGTCCTCAGCGCCCCCCTCCAAAGTATCGTTACCGGCACCACCGTAGAGGGTGTCGACCTCGCCGTCGGCAAAGCCCATGGAGCCATAAATGTGATCACCGCCATCACCGCCTACGAGCGAGTCCTTGCCCGCTCCACCATCCAGGGTATCGGCGAGGTCGCCACCAATAAGTTGGTCCCGGCCAGCACCGCCTATAAAGGTGAAGAATGCATTGCGACTGCCCTGTGCACTGATGATGTCACTGCCGCCGCCCCCGATAACTTTCTCTATGCCGCTAAGAGTATCGATTTTGCCCCAGGTATCCACGGCCTGGCCGGACCCTAAGGTTACTTCCCTCCATTCTGGAACGAGAGCATCGGGGTAATAGAGGTACCCAACAGCCATTTGGCCCACGCCGAGATTGACCCTTATGTCATGGACTCTCGTCCCGCCATCGGAGTCATAGGCGGCCGTATCAAAAGAGCCCGCCCCACCGATGAGCGTGTCATTTCCGTCCCCTCCGACGAGGGCATCATCATTGTCCCCGCCGTCGAGCGTGTCATTTCCGTCTCCTCCGAAAAGGATGTCGTACCCGCTGCCTCCCTGGATGCTGTCCCTAAAGTTGGTGCCATAAATTATATCGTTGCCACCCATCCCATTGATATAGGCTACGCCGCCGACAATCCTTTCGCGGGCGTCGATTGTCTCGCTTGCATCGCCTCCATTGATGGTGATGTCGAGGATGCCCATTGGCCCGAAACCACCACCTTCATCATCATCGGCAGGAGAGGCCTCGGATCCGGCAATCAAGGTGTAGGAGATTTCCTTATCGTTTTCCGCAATGGAGGGCTCAGGCCATGCGCCGCCGAATTCATGCGACTCGGCAATCGCGTCCGTTCCATCTCCAGTGCGCACATAATCGACAACAAAGCCCGCCTCGCTCGACCGGATGCTCACGTCCGAGATGGAGGAATCCTGCGCCACGGTGACGACCGGCCCGAGATCGCCGCCGCCGATCTCCAGCGCACGCGCCTTGAGAACCTGCATGCCGCCCTGCGCGCTCGTCCAGGCCGCGGCGATGCGGCCGTCGTCCAGCTGCGCCACGCTCGCTAGAGCCGCCGTTTCGCCCTCCTCCACCGCGACGAGGAAGGGCTCGCTGTCCGGCATGATCGAGCCATCGGCCCCGACCAGCAATCCGAAGATCCGACTGACGACATGGCCCTCATCATCCTCTCCGGAATGAATGAAGGTGGCGAGGAGCAGATCATTGCTCAACATCAGCAAACCCGAGTTGGCGGCCGCCCCGCGAATGAGCGCCTCGAGTTCATTGTGAGCAATCGGCTTCGTCATAGGTCGTCTCCACAAAACAGCGGCGTGACGGCAGGTCCCGCCACGGTACAGAACATTATAACATTGTGAGTTTTCGCACAGCAAGCGGATTCTTTTTTGTGCAATGTCGTAATATTTCACGGCGGGCGCCAATGGAATGTCGGCTCGGCCACTCCGGATCGCGCATCCAGGCCGCCGCCAGCCACGAGCGCGATCGTGGCCGCTGCAGCCGCGGCTGAAACTGCACTTGTCAAATCATTGATATTTCGGAAAAATTTTTCACGGAGAACGTGATCAGCCGAGTTCGGGACGAAAGATTTTCCGCACCACACTTCGCCCGGCCCGAGCCTTGCACAGGTTCGAATGCGGCACGGACTGGCTCCGGATTGCTTGCGGCGATGCAATTAACCATTTCTTAAAATGTCACTTTTGCACAGCGGGAGCTCAGGGCTCGGTCCCGTTCGCGGATGCCGCTCGAAGGTGCTTGGATCACCTGAGTGGCTGGTCGGGAATTCGCTGTTGGCTTCCCCCTCTCGTCATCACCGGCCTTGTGCCGGTGATCCCGATTGTGTGGGGCGCCGCGCTTGTCCGGCCGTTCGCCGCCGCCTCTTCCACGTCATCACCGGCCTTGTGCCGGTGATCTCGATCAGAAGAGCGCCGCGCCTGTCCGATCGGGATGGCCGGGACAGGCCCGGCCATGACGCGGGGAGACTGGGACAGGAAGAGGCGAGCCTGTGGACAATGTTCCTCGTTTGTTCTTGACACGGATGCCCATCTGAACTATGTTGCATCCATCCCGGCCCGACGAGGGGCGCGCTCGCGAGGCGTCGCAAGATGGCGGGGCGGGGAACGGTCCTGGGCAGGTCTCGCAAGCCGGTCCAGGAGGCCCTGCGTG
>Ga0182741_1001620_pt1 | contig 28616 bp, 19 predicted proteins | sample eDN5th37CBELigOP_FD_128874 | JGI IMG/M metagenome (GOLD analysis project Ga0182741, IMG submission 128874) | Enriched Organic Plus compost microbial communities from Emeryville, California, USA - eDNA 5th pass 37_C BE-Lig OP (version 2) (version 2) ... | reverse complement strand
GAACCTTGTGGAGACCGCTTGGTTCTACGGCGCACTTCTGTGCAGTCTTCCTCAACCCTGATCCTAATGGTGTTAGCGCCGTTACAATTGTCGATAGGGTTGAAGGAGTTGCTGTGCTAGCTTCTGCGGCTCCGAATGATTGTTGCGTCTTCGATCCAGAACTGTCTGCCCTATTCTCCGTCGTTGTTGACCACGGTAAGCTCTTCGCAACCTGCGAGGCTATGGATGCAAGTGCGTGTGACCGTGCTTGTAGCGACGCTGCCAACTCATCTCCAGACTTCATAGGTAGATTGCTCCGACTGGACTCGCTATCGCCTTCCTCCTTTTGCTCCAGCCCTTCTTGGAGCCTTTGCATGAGAACCTTCTCAAGGTTGGACACCTCGGTCAGCTCAAAGTTACACGATTCTTCCTCACCTGTTGTCAACGAGGCAGCTCTAACGCTCCGGCTACGATCGCTGGTGGGTCTTGACGTTCCCGCGCCTATTATGGATTCTGGACTGCTGTTAGTGTCGATGACTCGCGTATATAGCTCGACGAACGCCAGCTGCTCATGCGCAAGGTTTGACGACGCAGTGGACAAGCCGGCACTCCTCACATGCTCCACAAGCAGTATGATCCATGCCACGACCTTGCGCAGCGCATTGGTCCCCTGACCCTGAGTGCCCTCCTTGGAATCGAAGACCGCCCTGTCGAGTACGATGGCAATCTGTTGGTGTCGCCCCGCCATCATCACTGGTTCAACTTGTTCGAGTGGTGCTCGGGACGGTTTCATGCCGGTCAGATTGCTATCCCATGCGTAATCCTCATTACGCGCGGTATCCTCTGCAAACGGATCGGACTGTCGTTGAGTTTCCGCTGTGAGTAGTTTCGACGCCTGAAGCCGCGCGCGTGCGTTGTGCATGGAAATGAAACCGCTTCGGTTGGCTAGAGGACCGCGAGGGGGTGCCGTGCGCTATCGTGTCTACGTGCAGAGCCCGCTCGATCCCGAGATCAACGTCGCACAAAATCGCCCTCCAGTGATCCACTTTTCACTTTTCACTAAGATTCGCTCGGACACTCTTTTTCTCATAAGGCATATTGCAGCAGCGGACGACGCACCGAGCGAAGAAACACCACGGAAGCGTAGCAGACGCACGTGCCAACTGTCTGGCGTCCCATGTTTGGCCTTTTCTCAAGGTCATCCACGAAAAACCCGCCTCAACCGCAAGCTGCCCAAGCGACTGAGAAGCTCCAGCCTCGCCCCAAGCTACCTGTGCCGAATGGCGAGTTTAAGGTCCTTGTGCTGGGTGGTGCACGCGTGGGCAAGAAGAGCATTGTGAACTATTTCAGCCGCGCGCTTCCCATCCGCGAACGGCAGTACCGACCAGGAATCAGTATCGTATCTGTGCTTTATCCTGACCATGAGGTCTCGCTAAACCTCAGTGTGCTGAGGCCACAACTGCCACAGTGGGCACAGAGCGACCTCACACGTGTGCCCTGCGAGACGAGAAAGCTCATGCTACACTTCTGGGTTGTTTCGTGCGAGGCGGACCCTCGTGACGTGTTATCGGAAAACGAAATTGATGAGCTGTATCAGGGTGCCGATGCCATTGTGTATGTTTGCGCACACGGCCACACTGTGCAGAGTGTGCGACCAGGACTGGCTGCATTCGACGTCTGGTTTGCGCGGAGCAGAACCCTGAGGCCTCTCACAGGCTTCCTGCCAAGCATTCTCCTCGCGAATAAGTTCGACTTGGTTCCTAAGAGTGGAGGCGCACCCTCCTCGTCATCCACAAAGGGAACCAATTCATTTGGCTCGATCACGATGGGCCCAGGTGAGAACTTCCTGCCTGCATCGCTGCTCAATTCCTTTTGTGTTCCCAACGGAATAGCCTTTTGGAAAAACACATTTGTGCCGCAGCCTGGAGCCAGCGCTGCTGATGCTCAAACAGCTCAAAGTAGTTTCAAGCAGATCTTTGAAGACCTGATTCGGATTATTATTCAACACAAAGTTGCACTGCAGTACCCGTATCCGCTTCCGGATCCAGTGGCAGCTGACCTGGGCTTGAGCCTACTGCCATCACAGCAGCCTACGACGACACAGCTGCCCGACCAATCGAGTCAAGTGGGCGCACCGACGCTTCAGCCAACCGTGAGTCAAAGCACCTTGCAAACCCCAGAGTCCGTCATGCGTGTGCATTCGTTCTCGCAGTCACCAACCCCATCGGCCATATCGTCGCAGGCGACGTCTACAGCAACATCCACTCCAACAACCAAGGCATTTGTAGGGGGAGGGGTTATCCATGCATCCTCCGAGTTAAGCAGAGGAACCTCAGCTGCTCTAGGGCTCGCTGCAGCATGGGTTACTAAGTTTCCAAACCGTCAACCTGAAGCTAGTGTCCCAAAGGACGAAGACGACGCCAGCTACCATTTCGGTTCACTCAAAGATCTTGACTACGATGATCAACAGGTCCTGGAAGAGAGCAGCCGCATTGAAGCAGAACTCGAGGCTGGGCTTCGTGCTCCAACGAACGTTCCACAACCCTTCCCCCTGGGAGCAACGCTGCCCCCGTTGATTGTCGGTTCAGTACTCAAGGCGCCTTACTACATTTCTCCTCAGACTGACGAGGAGAACAATCGGGACGAAAAGAACACGGAGTCCGAAGCCGGTAGTACAGGGAATGAGAATACTAGGGATGCAGCGCTACGACGCGAAGAGGCGCAAGGCACAAGGTAATCGGATACAACCTTGGTTTAGCAAGAAGTGGAAGCCCACATACGCCAGACTAGGGTTTTCATTGTAAACTACACTGTACAGGATTCACACACATCAATGACAACTTTCAACAATACATTAGCAAACTAAGGATGTTCCACAAGTCATCCAGATTTGTGTCGTACTCTATACACATGTCTTACGTCCGCTCCTCTTCGGTTGTAAACTATACATTGACAATGCTAAGATTTTACTTGGGGAGAATGGTTTCCAATTGCTCCTTCTGCTTCAGCGTTAGCGATGTGGGATAATTGACAATAAATTCGATCAATAGATTACCCTTCACTTCAGGGTTCTTAGCGAATGGCATACCTTCGCCGGGCACAATCTTCACGGTGCCTGGTGAAACAATCTCTGTAACGGGAATACTCAGAACGCGACCATCCAAGGTGGTGATAGAGAGGATGGTACCCACAAGAGCTTGGAGCAAGCTAATCGTGGCTGTGTAGACGAGATCGTTCTTTCTTCGTACGAAGTGGGGGTGAGGCTTTTCGCGAATTGTGAAAACGACATCACCGGGTTGTGCATCCAGGCCCTCATCACCTGCCGCGGGGAATGTCAACTTGGTGCCCTCCTTCCAACCGGGTCGGACCTCGACTGTGAATATTGTTTCCTCGGGTCGCACGCCCTTTCGGTCGTCCGTGACAACTTGACGCACAACCTTGACCTTCTTTGTAGCACCCAAAGCGAGTTCCTCCAGCGAGACGTAGAGATTTACATCCAGGGCCGGCATCTGTTTGGGCTTTGCATTGGGCGATTCTGGGAAGATGTTTCCATTCAAGCCAAAGTCCATAAACGGCGAGTCGGAACCGAAGAACTCTGCAAAGACTGTGCGTGGGTTTACCTGTGAGGTCCAGCGCTGCAAAGCAGCACCGCTCTCGCCGGACAAGCCATACTGGTCGTACTTGGCGCGGCGGTGAGCTAGATGGAAGTGAGAGGAGGAGTTGGGATGGTATCATGACGTCAGTGGACAGTAATAACAAAGAGCAGGTCTACAAGCCTAACCTCAGTGATCGAGTCATTAGTGCTGGTTCCAGAGACGGGTGCAAGCACCTCTTGAGTGGCAGTAACGGCTTCGACCAGGAGTCTCGATGAGAGGCTTGGCGAGGTACAGTGCGGGCAAAGTGTGCATCAAGGCAACGTACGATCTGAGAGAACAGAGTAGGCCTCGGCAATCTGGCGGAACTTCTGTTCGGCGAGCTGCTTCGCCTTCGCCTCGTGCTTATCTGGATGCCACTTCAGAGCCATGGCGCGAAAAGCGTCCTTGATCTCCGAGTCCGTGCTCGTGCGCTTGAGACCGAGCACGTCGTAGTACAGCGAGTCCGCCATTCGGTCGATCTGCGCAGGTTTTGCGATTCACAGGCGTGGAGTTGCGGCGGATATACCGAAAAAGGTGAGAAATTTAAATACCAGGGAGTAGTTCTCATCGAAAAAGTCAGCATGCATGGAGTTATACGACATTCACAATCGAACAAATCCACACTCATCGACACACCACATCAGAAAATACACACCACATATCCGCAAACCCACTCACACGCCCAGTTCGAACTACCCCCCATTCTAGAAAAAACGGCTGTTTTAGTCCGATCTCTGCGCTGGTTTTGGTCCGTACCCCCGGTCGAGATCATGGCCGGAGGTGGCTGGAAGATACGCGCATGCTGCCGTAGTGCGCCACTGGGAGATGTGTCAAAGCGAGATCTCTATTGCAACTGTGTAAACACGTTCCTGCAGCCTGCTCTAGCCTCTCAGGATCCCACTCGCTCTCGGCAAACCGGGCAGGATAACGACATGGTACCATGTGAATCAACATAGAGTGCAGCATACAGACGTAGGGCATGCTATGTGATCTATTGGCGTATTAGAGCTGTCACTTGATGAGCAGGGTTTGCGCCTTGGCCACCAGCCACTAGCGATCAGGATTCCAGTCAGGCAGAGCCAAAAGCGCTCTGTTTGGAGGAGATTCGTGAAAGCATCGCTATCAGTTCATTCGGTGAGAGAGCTAACTCAGACGGACAATAAACTGATGATTGGATCCAAGAAACGGGGATGACTGCGTAGTTGAATGAACGGTTGAATGAAGAATCAGGGGTCAGGTCGAGGTTTGAGAACATTTTAACGATGGGAGAAATGGTGAAAACCATTGCATAAAAGCCTGATGAAGGAGAAGTAAAATAGGGCGCATGGATGCGACGTGAGACTAGAATCATAAAACCCATGCAGCGATCGGCATCAAATGCTTGCCGAAAAACGAGCGAAATCAGTCGAAAGCACGGACTATGGTAGCAGACAATAACTGGTCATTCAATCTCAACTTGGTAATTTACGCAAATAACGAGTGGTATCAAGCAACATAAGGTTTAAGTTGGGGCTGTACAGGCATATAGGTGAGCAGGCAGTTAGTAGGAACCGCCTAAGTCTTGGCTGTCAATAAGTTGACGGAAATGAGGATCAAGTTCAGCTCCGTCGAAGTCAGCTCGCAGATCTAGGAGACGGCGAGCTCCGAGGATTTGTTTCAGAGTCAATACTCCAGTCTCAGCATCGAATGCCCAGATCTTAATCAGCTGATCGGTGGAACCAGTGGCCACATGTCGACCATCGGGACTCACCGATATCGTGAGGATTTCATCTCTCGAGTCGAAATCGCGAGCAGAGTACACAATTTTCTGGTCTGCGAAGCTCCAAACATCGATTTTGTCGGAACGCTTACACGTACCAGCGATAATGTACCTGCAGTCTGGTGTGAACGCGACCGAACGGTAGGAGTGATCCAAGTTGTTGGAAACGAAGATTGAGGCACCAGTCCCAGCGTTCCAAAGACAGAGGCGATAGTCCGAGGCTATGGATACAAGTACTTCACCATCAGGTGAGAAGGCAAGCCCATGGATGTCACGGGTATGTCCCTCAAGTGTGTATAAGCGCTTGTTCTCGGCTGCGTCCCACATAATGATCTTGCGGTCGCGGCTTCCTGTGGCTAGAATTGATCCCTTCGGGGAGAATGCCATGCATAAGACTGTAGAGGTGTGGCCCTCAAGCTGACAGAGTGAGGTGTTGGTCACGACGTTGAAGAGGCGGGCCTTGTCATCGTTAAATACTGTGGCGACCAGTGATGAGTCAGCAGAAAATGCTACTGCAGATACAAACGGTCTTGGGTTCGTGATCTTTTTGACTAGCTTCAGAGTGCTCAAGTCATACACATCGACCTCGCACTGGTTTCCAGCGGCAGCAACGAACTGGCCATTAGGAGAAAGAGCCGCTTGGAGGACACCGAATTGAGGATGAAGGTAATCTAGGCAGCGGTTCTTCTTCCAGTCCCAGATACGGACTGTCTGGTCGAGACTACCCGTTATGAGCCTCTCCCCGTCTGGTGTGAAGACTACGGAGACGACGTCAGAGTTGTGACCAACAATCCTGGGCATCACAGACATCGACTTGAAATCCCACACCTTCACGTTGGAGGGACCAGTTTCATTTCCTCCTGTGACCAATACAGGGGACCCGTCGGAGCCAACGGCAAATGCTAGGCCACTCAAGTTTCGATGCGCCTGGAACGTTACGAGGCAGGTTTGTGACGCAACATCCCACAACTGCACACGGCCTGAGGTAGCACCACATGCAACGAGTTTGCCGTCAGGCGAGCAGGCTAGCCCTTTTGGCAGACCAATGAAAACTCCTACCAAGTCGGCAATCACGCCACCCGTCTCGGGATTCCAAAACATGATTCTTCCATCGTCGGCTGCCGAGGCAGCGAATGAGCCATCGCATGAAAAGGTTACGGTACGTGCCCTTGCCTTGAAGCTATGACCGTAGTCGCAAGTAACAGAATGATTGGGCTTTTTGTCTCTGATGTTCCAGATAAGAGGCGTTGGGAAGTCACCACCGAATATGACCTTCGTACCATCCGGGGAGAAGTCAACAGCGAGGGGATGACCGAAGCGGCAGAACTGGGTGTTCGTGGGAGGGACGGAGGCCAAGCAACAGCTTAGGGTAGTTCCAAGGGGATGGCCTGAAGATGCGTCCCACAGCTGAACCATACAGTTCCGTCCTCCTATCGCTATGATTTTGCCGTTAGGAGAAAAGGCTGCACCAAAGCACGGTTGCTGGTCTTCGAGCTTGTGACGAACAGTTCCGGTCTTGGTGTCATATATGGCAGCGTTGCTGTATCGACTTGAAGAACCTACGATAGAATTACGGTCAGGAGAGATAGCGAGCCGATCAATATCATCTACATCTCCTCTGAAAGCTTTTGTGCAAGTCCAAGTCTTAGGATCCCAGATACGAATTTTGTCTGCGTAGCTTGCAGTAACTACCGTGCTCCCATCCTTAGAGGCTGTAACAGCGGTTGTTGGCTGCTCACTTTCGCCGATACGGCATTCGGGGATGACAGCACCGTGAAGTTTGGCGTGCTTGAAGGAGGCTCTAAACAAGCAGGCTCCGTGTAGACTGGCTCCAGTGAGATCCGCTTCATCAAAGATGCATCCCGCAAGCATGCCGCAATTCAAGTTTGCTTTGGGAATGCGGATATGGCTCCAGTCGCGGATATCACGAAAACGGAACTCAAATAGACCGGTGTTGGCGCCATAGTTCAATATACTAATGGCGTTCGAGGCTGCAATAGCCAGCGTCTCATCCTTCTTTTCGTCGCGGGTTGACAGCACGATGGCGACGAGGCGCTCGCAGGCCGCTTTGGCGGTGCCATTGGCAACTTGGTCCGCAAGTCGATGCAGCTCAGCAGCGTCATTTCCAATGTGCTTCGCGCTCAGCTGTTGAATGAAGTCAGCGAATCCAAGCGCACCGGCCTCCAGAAGACTAACCTTCACTTCTTCTGGTGCATTCACGAGGTCGCGCTGCAGCGTTTCGTCAAGGGCGATACCATCCATTTGCTTCAACTCTTCTTGGTGTACCTAGCCAGGCGTGAGCGAGTGGGAATTGCAGTATACCTCGCGGGTTCCTAGAACTGGAGCATTGCAGGGACGACTTCGTGATGAGGTTGCGAAGTGTGTGATGGCTTTTGGAGAGATACTGAGGCATTGCGGCGTGATATCACAGTTAATAGCCTTCACAAACCGGCAAACCACCGCCCTGCGTCGCACGGCCTCACAACCGCAATTGTGTTCTGTGTGCACAAAAACTTGGCGACATCTTGCGTCAGAAAGACAGTACTGCATGACACGCAGAGCGTGTCTTCAGGTAGGTGTCGGGACTTAGCATGCAATCCACACAAAATCCGACTCAGTGCACTCGATCAATATCCCCATTTTGGGCCCAATTCACTCCGTCTGGGTGTAGTGAGCTCACCATAACATCTGCTGTGGAGTATGTGTGCCATCCGTGGTTCCTAGCCGTCCGAACGCCACCAGGCTTGCGGAACAGAGCTTTCAGTGCGTGAAAGCTTTAGATAATCCGTAAATGGTTCTTTCCCACTACTATCACGCTACTATACACCCATCGCAGACACCTATTCGCCTCAACAAGTTCATAAACTCCCTAAACTCGCAACTTTTCGTCTAACTCGCAACATTTCGCACAGGAGAGGGAGAAATTGAAATTTCCCCCTCGTTTCCACTGCGTGAATATACCACGTTGCGGACTAGCGCGCGGGGTATAAAATTGGTACTTCGGTTGCGACCGCTGTGCCCAACCGGCTAGTTGTGGTCACCGATTGTTTATCCCATAGGATCGTGTGCGCAACCGGCCTCTACCCACTTAGACGTTCTGGATCCCTTCGCCGAGCCAACTGCACGCCCCCGCTGCGGCTGAGCAGTGGCGTTCGTGACCTAGTCGTGCGAGAGGGAGAATCAAGGCACGCGTAGAGGTCGTCTCGTCCGCTGCAGCAGGAGGAGGACGAGGAGGACGAGGAGGACGAGGACGAGGCGTGCTCTAAGAAGGCGAGACACGAGAGGGCGCCGTAGAGCGTGAGCGGAGAGTCTTTCAACTCAGCCTCACCGTGTTACCCGGCACTCTGCTACAAATGCGCTCGAGTTTCGGCCAGACTGGCCAGCGAGGAGGTGGAAGCCTCGATGAATTACTGGCGATGGAGGACCCTCAGCAGTTGCTGCGGCTCGTGCAGCAGTACCGACAAGAGAATCAGCAGCTGCATGCTGCCTTGCGCGAACAAGAATCTCGTGCGCAAACTGCACAACGGAGTCTGTCAAGTATTCAGGAGCAACTGGATCGTGCACTTGCGCAGAAGCGTACGGTTGAGTTCCGTGCCACTCAACTCGAAACTGACTTAGAGAGAGCCAGGGACGCTATCAACAAGGCTAAGGAGACGTCTAAAGAGCTAGCGACCTACAAAATGCGTGTCACGAACTTGGAGAGGAAGGTGAAGGAGCTAACAAACGAAAAAGATGGAGAGGCGAAGCAGACGAAAGCTAAGCGGTTATCGAAAGCGGTTGCTGCATCAGCATCCGCACCCGCTCTCTCTCAGTCGCCCTCCCCCTCTCCCTCACCGGAGGCTCTATCTGCGTCTTCATCAACGTCATCCCCACATGCATCCCATCCAGACAACCTGAGCGCAATTGCATCACATCCCGTAGGCACCTCCAGCTGGGATGACATTGAGTGGGAAGAACCCGATGACGGACGCGAAGCCTCGGAAGTGCAAGCATCGAGGGTCGACGTCCCTTGCAGAGCTGAGAATCATGACGAAGAGGAGGAAGAAGAACCTCGAACAGAGCCTCAACTCGCTTCGAGAGAGTCTCAACCCGACGCTGGCCAAGCGATTAGGCCAGTCCAATCACAACCTCAGCCACAGCCATCGCAGACGCTGCAGCATCCCCAGGGAGTGCCCATTACGGACGAGGAGCGTGCGAAGACTACGGAGCTATTGAGGTTGGCTTCACTGGCGTTGTCAGCCAAGATTGCTGAGGCACAGCGACATCAGGTGGCGTTGGAGAACGAGAAGAAGCTCACTGACCAACTTCACCAACGCTTAAGACTTGCTGCCAGGGCTCTTGTCGAGGCGAAGAGTCGACTTCCACAGACCAAGCAGGACGTCCGATGGAAGAATCGGATAGATGGGGTACTGGATGCAATTGCAGGCAATATGCCTCGAAACAAAATGAACAAGCTTAGTCAGCGACTAATTCCCAAGGCACTGCGAAGGCGAACGAATCTAAAGCACCTCGGCCTAGGCGCCGGCGCAGAAGGTGAAGAAGACGACGAGGATGATGCAGTTCAAGCTGAAGTGGATCAACAAACTAGCCAGTATCTCATAAGCATGCACGAGCTGAGAAGCAACCTCAGCGAATCGTCCGATCCATTGGAATCCACCGTCAAGCTTGCATTCGAAAAGTTTGACGAACTCGTTGAAGAGGTCACGAATCCTCCATCTGCCGCTGAAGAATTTGCGCCTGAAGAATATGTGCAGGCTGAATCAATGCGTCAACAACTCAACGCCGCGGTCCTTAACATTCGTCGACAGTTTGCTACTCTTGATCACCAGACTCAGACTGAGCTGGGGCATCGCCTCGATGAGGGTGATGCGCTTTCCATCTCAGAATCTGAAGTCTTCAAGCATATAGCGTATAGTCTCTCAAGAACAAAGGGGTATGTCAGTTTGGTTGACGAGGTCTCGTCGAGAGGCGAGAATACTACGTCCTCTAATGTTCATGAGATGGAGCCTCTCGACGAGCTTGCTTTGCTGGTGACGCTTATCATGAAAGGTCAAACACGAGCCTCAGAACCTCAATCTAAGCATATGGAGTTTTCTGCGGAACACAGTGCCGAGAAAACACCGCACTCATCCGAATACGATCTATACTATGAGCTTCATCCGTCCAATATTAGCCGCGTGGTCCAACGCGTTGGCGCGATCATCGCAGCAGGCATACGCACATCTGAGGAGGTGGTTGCCGTAATCCTTACGTCACTGCTTTTTAGTTCTGTTCCAGCAGCTACCACCGTTTTGCTCATCCCACGCATTTCCAAAGTTGCCATAATGGTTGACATGCTACTCGTTGTTTTGCACGAGCTCTCGCCCGACAAGGAAAGGGTCTTCATGCATATCCTCCTTGATGCTGTCCTACTGACGCTTTATGTCGACAAGCAGGAAAGCTATAAGCCGCCATATCTGGGCGAGGTACATCCTTTGGTTGAACGTGGTATGGCAAGATTTTTACAGTCAAGCAATGCAGGAGCCCACCAATCCCTTCTCGTTCGCTTGGTTACTAGCGTAGTTTTCGAGGTACTCCGCTTGGCTGATGACCGAGCTGTCGCACTTTCAACTATTCTACGGATATTAAGCGCAGGGTGCATCCCGACGCATACTCACGGCGATCCCGACGGACCCGACTACACCTCAGAGTACTCAGAGCACGAGCAAGTGGCCATTCGCACCATCATCCAGCTATGGCCAGAGCTTGTTGGGCCTGGACGACCGGCTCGTAATTTAGTGGTTAAATCAATTGAGTCTGCCCTGGCAAACTGGGCCAGCGATGAGGCCGTGTTGGCGTGTGAGCCTTGTATCATCGACTCCACTGACGCAGGCAGTGATAAGGACCTGATGGAGATCATTGCTCAAGCTAGCATTTTATCAATTCTGGCACTCTTCGATGCGCAGGGCCATGTAATCATTGACCATGACTCACCAAGAGAAGCTAGGGGCTTAAGGGATGTGTTTACTGCCTTCCGCCGGCGTATTGAAGAAGCGCCGGATGCCAAAAGGGAACTAGCAAGACGTCATGCCATTTGCACTGCCACAATTCTTTCACAGCTTCGTACCAGTCAGCTTGGCTGCATGTGCATGGGTACAATACTGGAAGATGCACTGCGTGCCCTCGCTCTGTTCTTGAGACCAGAATATGTCTCAGCCATCATGTCTGTATTCTGCCTCAAGCCTTTGTCACAACTGCTTGAAAGCCCAGCCCAGCAGTTGTCACCCGGTCTGTGTCTTGGTATTGCACTTCCCGCTGTGACACTCATGCCTCACACTCAACTTGTGGCAGTGTATTATTCAAGATCCCAACGCGGCTCTCGTGGCAGTGGTCATAGTTACCCGGACGTGGCCACTTGGTTGTCAACGCTTACAGGGACTCCACATGCATTGATTGCATCAACCATGGCTGCACTGTTATGTGAACGAGCTGCCTTTGAAACACAGGCGCGAATAGTCGAATCCTTGACACAACTCGTGCCATGGTCCCTTGTTATGTCTTGCGATCAGATGGATACATCTTCAGAGCAAGGCGAGCTTCAGAGAATTGGAAGTAAGAGATCTTTCAGGTCTTTGCAAGAGGCGCAAATCACTCATTCTGAGGTCGAAAGGGCCCGATCCAGATTCCACGAGCTCCCGCAGCCTTGGCCAGCAGTGTTTGCAACACTATTAAGGTGGTGGTGTACTCTCCAAGGTACCCTCTCCCTTTCCGAGAGTGGTGCTACCACAGATGTACTGTGGCCAGTGTTATGCCGCACACACCTGTGCGGTGCCAATTGTCCGTCGCGTCAACCTGACTGTCACTCAAGCACAATTGCAAATGTCCTTAACCAAGCATGTCGCTATTTCGGTGACATTGCATCCGATGTACAGATTTGACCTTCATCTGCATTTATTCGCATTTCGCCGTCTACTCAGTAGCATATGAATACAACAAACGCCAAACTAACCGTGTGCGTACTGTTTATTAACCTCGCAACCCAGTACGACTTGGGTATTATTCGTTACGGTCTTGAGGTGCTGCCTGGCTAGCTTCTACTTGAATAGTACTAAGATCTGGTTGCTGTTGCTGCTGTACACTCACACTGTGCGAGAGCGACCGGTCACGTGAAGCCTGGCGACGATCTCGCTTCGAGTCACGAGACCGAGACCGTGAGCGTGAAGGCGATCGTGAGGTTGATCGACTGCGGTGACGGTGTCTTCGCTCTCGATCCCGACTGCGGGAGCGACTGTATCGACGAGACTTGCGTCGGTCCCGACTTCGGCTCCGACTGCGACGGCGGCGATGATCACGGCTTCGACTACGACTACGGCTGCGAGTGCGGCTACGGCTACGGCGACGGTGACGGCTTCGACTGCGGGAACGTGTCCGACTACGGCTACGGCTACGGCTTCGTCGCGAAGGTCGTCGTGAGGATCGACTCTCGTTTTCTTCGTGAGCCTTTTCTTTCTCTTTTTCTTTGTCTTTGTCGGACTCCGAGGGTCGATATCGGGATTCATGGCCCCTCCAGTTTCGGTTTCCGCCCTGTCCTTGCGAAGGTTCATACGAGTTCCACCTGCGACCGCCATAACCACCACGGTTACCTCTGCCGCCAAATCGATAGCTTTGATCGGACTGGTTATGTTGTTGGTACTGCTGTTGATACTGCGGCTGGTGTTGCTGTGGAGGATGGTAGTTTCGTCCACTCTGTAGGATCTTGGGTTTGTGTTCCTCATAGGGGACATTGGGGTATGTGGCGTGATAGGTCTTGTTCCATGGAATCAACTTGTTTGCATCTTCCTCTGCCAGAACGACGGTCTGTCGGTCGTCTCGCATTAGAGTTTGATCAATAACCTTCAGCAGTCGAATAGGACATGCAGCACTTGGCAAGGCTGGGGTGCTGACTGAGTCAGATGCTGGGAGAGTGTCAGCAGCTTGGTGAGTCGAAACTGCCATTGACGTGTCTTGGTTACCACTCGAATCGGTCGTCTCGCCTGTGGCAGGATTCTGGTTGTCCCGTTCACCCTCAGAAGATGTAGTTGTTGTGGTGGAGTCTGCCGCAGTCGTTGAGACAGCCGGGCGCGCCATTCGAACCAAACGGTCAAGCGTGTTCATGTTCTCGCTTCTCTCAAGAATGTACACATGGGCTCTTCGGCCGGTGACCGGATCTGGTGCGAGCAGGTCCAGGACACGCTGCAAGTGTGCATCGGTTCGGAAATAGTGGAAGAACACATACGATAAAATAAACATGTCTACCGCGCGGCCCTTCAGAATGCTCTCCAGGCTTGGCTGAGATTCAAGCATGTCGTACTTGTGAAATTCAATATTGAACATTTCGTTGTAGGCTCGCCATCCTTCCATATAATCGAGTGTGATCAGTTCAAGCTTGGTGTCGGGAGCATACTTGTTGAAGAAGGCCTTACAGGCGATGAGTTCGAAGCCAGGTCCACCACCGATACTCACAATGCGCATAGTCTTACGTAGGGGCTTCTGTTGGTCAGGAGCCACTTCTTCAGCCGAGGTCTTGCCATCAGCGGTTTCGCTTCCACTGGCCATTGCTCCTTGTGTTGCGTCTTCGGTAGTGCTGGCACTAGATCCCTTCGTCGCAGCCTCTCCTGATGCACCATCATCCGACCGAGGCACCCAGTCATCCAGAGCCCCAGTAAGCAAGGCTCGTTCGAGGAACGAGTACATTTCAGTAAAGCGCTGGATGGACTTGAGCTCGATGTATCTGCGCTGGAAGCCGATGTGCTCGTAGTCTTTCAGCGACCAGGTGATCACGCTCTCGTTCTTGTTTGGTTTACGTTCGTAGATCTCGCGCCCCTCTCGATCCAGCCTCGAGTCGAGTTGCTCCTCACACAGCAGCATGGCGCGCTGTCGGTAGATGTCCATGAATTCGAGCAGTCGCTTGCCCTCCTCACCAGTATAGAACGCCCATCGGTTGAACTGATCGGCGTAGTACTCGTACTTCTCTGGGGCCCCCGGTCTCGACGCGGGTGTCACCAGCGGCCGGTTGGTATTAGCATTGCTGCCTTGATTGTGAAAATGAGCGCGTGACATGCTTGGATCTAGCCTATGCACCACTACAGTCCGCGCAATACGTGGAGTAACTGCGTGCCACACGAGTTTTAATTGATTTCAACGAGTTGGCACAAAGCTCTACCACGGCGATACCTCCCCTTCACGATAGATACTATCGTGCGTAAAACGAACATTTGACTCCCTGCAAAGATTGCTTTTCCGGGCCGTTCGCCTGAGATAGGTCGACATCCGCACTGAGCGGCGGAAATAATGTCGCGCGTGAGGGGAGCAATCGTCTGCGAGTAGATCCTAGGTCGCACTCGCTTGCAACCGCGGGAGGCTATTCCTTCCGTGATGCTTTTTCCTCCCCTTCCATGAAAACTCAGCAAGGCCCCGCGCGAGCACCAACATCCCAGCGCATACACTAACCTTATGATCTGGAGCGGCACTGTACCCAGTGACATCCGCGAAAACCAGCCTAACATTCAACTACAACACCCCAAAATCAACTCAATGACAGTGATCGGGCCAGAGGAGCCTCGCTGTGCGGACTCGCAGCATGCTGCGAGTTCTCACGTCCGAGATTCAAAATCGCTCGAGAAACGGTTTTTTACAACGACCCGGTGAGAAGGAATATATGCGAATTTTGAGGACCACGCGCATGAGACTGAGCTGGCATCTGCACACAAACGCAGCTTACAATCGAGCGAATTGTTTCACCCGCATCCAACTCTAGAATGGACATTCTTGTCGGTGTTATCAACGGCCAAGGTGTTCTGAACAATGTTGTGGACTACAACATTGAAGTCCTTGTCGAGGAAGGGTACGTCATAGCATCATGACTGGCTTGGGACACTGCTGCTCCGCTCGCGCTGGCTCTAACAACCATTCTTCGCCTGCATTGTACCGCATCTAGGTTCCTCATCGTCGAGAAAAAGAAGATGATCCTGACCCTCGAGGAGGCATCCAAGCTCAACGTGCCCGACTCTGAGCTCAAGTACTACGTGAGGTAAGTATCAGCCTTATGAGAGAACGCGCTCGATTATTGCTGCATGTGCCCTGAACGCACTCATGTGGTGTCGGAATCTATCTCCACTCATATCGCACTCCTCTAGAACTCCGATCGTCGCCTTGGTCCTGACACGACAGAACGCTTTTGAGGCAATTCATGCGATATACCCGCAACTGGATCACTTCTACTACACACATACGCCCTACCTCGCGCTGCGTGACCTCCAACTCCTCTTCCCGCGCAAGCCCCTGCTTGAGCGCACCCTAGCCCTGATCAAGCCAGGCTTCAGTCAGGACGAGGCCGATACTATCATCGAGGCGATTACCCAGAACAACTTTGTCATCGTGAGCAAGACTGCCCGCGTGTTGACCCCAGAGGTGGCCGCACTCCTCGTTGGCACCACCCGAACAGAGGATTTGAAGTTTTTGACCAGTGATGTTTCGATTGCGCTGGTTCTGGAGAAGCCAGGCGCTGTTGATGATTGGCGACTCTTGCTTGGCCCAGAGGACCCTGAGGAGGCAAGGACACACGCACCCTACTCTCTGCGTGCTCGTCTCGGAACAGATCTGGTACACAATGTCGCGTATGGGTCTCCATCAGTGAACAAGGCATCACAAGATATCGTCGCGTTCTTCCCCAAGCCATTCCCTCTTGAGCGCTCTGTCTTGCTAGTTAAGCCTGACCTTGCTCCTCGCGTAGATGTCGTTTTGGACATGCTCGCGGAGTATGGTTTCACTATCATTGCAAAGGATCGCGTTACACTTTCCAAGACCCGCTGCGAGAGTCTGTATGCACACCTCAAGTCGGCTCCTTACTTCTCAGAACTCATCTCGTTCATGTCATCCGGCGAATGCGTCCCCATCCTGGTCTCCAAGCCTGCTGCGATTGCAAGCCTGCGTGCGCTTGTGGGTCCATCTAATCCCGAGGTCGCCCGCAAGTATGCTCCTCACAGTTTGCGAGCGCAGTTCGCTACCAACGAGATCTGCAACGCAGCTGACTGCTCTGCAGATGCGGTTCAGGTCGCAAGTGATGTTGCCAACTTCTTCCCTCAACTTGCAGCAGAGTCAATTCCTGTTGGTGATGAAATCGAGACCCTTCTGTCGAAGCGCACGGGTCCATTCCGATCTGGTGTAGGTGCACCCAAGTCTTTGCGAGATGTGTTGTGTGAGGGTCTGACACAGTTGTGCAAGGTTAAGCCTGTCGGAAATGATGCTATTCGATGGCTTGCCCACTGGCTGCTACGTAACAACCCATCCAAGCCCAAGGTCGATCTTCCCGAAGATCCCGAAGAAGAAGAGGAGTACGCCAAGGCTCGAGCATTGGCCATTCCGACAAACATCGCATCGCCAGCACATCCGACTCACACTGCAAGCACTCAAGACTTGCCTCAGGTCACTGTGCTGAAGGCGGTTGACCACAAGCAGGTCCCAGTCAAGGTTGAATTCGATGGTGCTGATGATGACGAACTTCCTCCTCCCGCTACCCGCCAATTGCAGGCCGCTCTAGGTGTTCCTGTCCCAGCCAAGGACACGCACTTGTCTGGTGCCAAGGTTGTCAGCTTGGAAGCCAAGCCCAAGCCCCCTCGTGTTGTCATGGCTTTGGGTGCCCCTGGAAGTGGCGCGGACGCTATTGTTAGGGAACTCTGCGCGAGCACGAAAATGGAGTGTATTCATGTGCCTAGTCTGCTCGAAGCAGCGGAGAGCCAAGGGACGGAGTTTGGCCGCATCCTTGCCCAGGCTCGCGCATTGCACCGCCAGCCACCCTCACACATCGTTGCCACCTTGATTCAACGAGCTATTGCCGAGGTTTGCCTTCCATTGAACAGCCCGCGCGGATTCATCCTGATTGGATTCCCTCTCTCGCTCGATGATGCGTTCGCATTCGAGCGACTAATGGGGGCACCCGAGCTCGTGCTCTTGTTCTCGTGCTCGGAGGATGCTGCACTGGCTCGAGTATATGCAGGTAGCGAACAGAAGCAGAGTGCACAGTCGCAAGCAGATGTGCTTGGCTCCATTAAGGCCGTGACCGAACAGATCGCTCCTGTGATTGAGCATTACGTTACCTTCAAGAAGGTTCTCCAGATCAACACCGATGACACCGTTTCATCTCCAGCAGATTTCACAAAGACAGTCGTAGTCCCCAAGCTGCTCTCGACCCTTAAAGCGCCCGAAGTGAACGAACGACCTGCAAAGCGAGTTGCTCCACACAAGCCCAAGCCAGCTGTAGTTGCAGTGGAGGAATAAGTTCCGGCCCTGGATAATCTTGGAGGCCTCAATGAGTGTTTCTGTTTACAATGGCATTGTATCTATACCACACTCCTTAACAACACGCCGCACATTTAGTTTCGTTTCTATTTGGAGTTACCATAAACAACCCAGCCAAACTTGAGTCCAAGCGCATGATCATTATAGTAACCATGTCAGTAGTTCGGCCCGATAATCACGTATGCGATGAAAAACGTGGGTCATGGTTTTTGGTTATATAAGGCACTATCAGGACGCTCTCTATCCATGATCGCCTTCGCCCGCGCGCCACTCTCTTCCCGTGTTGCGCTGATCGAAATGCAGTGGCCTCGCAGCTAGGATGTAAAACTGTCCACCCGGAGTTGGCAATGCGTTTCCGAGTGGAAAAATTCGATTCTATGCACGTTTGTTTTTCGCATGTTTCGCGCAACGCAGCGGCGCTCACCCGGTTATAACTCATCAAATATATTAGCTAATATCACCTTCTATAGATGGACAAAGACCAATCTGAAACGGTGGATCGCAGTGTACGTAAACCTCCCTCGACTGCTTCGGTTCCTTTGGCATACGTCATCCAACCTTATTGTCGCGTATCATAGTGCACCCGGGTGCGCGAGGCCTTCATTCGGCATTTCCACTAATGGGCCATGTTGTTTTTCATCTTTGGGGTAGATTAGGGTCCCCGCCGGACAACTGAATGCCCAAATCCTTCGCGCTTTCCCACCTCGGCAATGGCTCATCAACTCTTGTCATCTGTCCACGGGACATGCATGCTGGTCATCTAGGAGCTTGATCTGAATAAGAACACCGAGTTCTTGCACGGCCGAGGCTGGTGGTTCTTCTACGCCGCTGTGATTATCCTCTCGCGCTACATCCTGTACATGCTCATGTCTCTCGCAACTCCCAAGTGGAGCCACTACTCATTCACCTTGACGCACACTCTCCATGCACTGGTACGTTGAGTTAGTTCACGTCTTTTCAGTATCCGAACATCCAGAAGAAACCGAGTGGTCAGGGTAAAATTAGAGAACTCCCTTGATATGCCTGAGAAATCCTCATGGTTCCAAGATGTACTTCTTCACTCTCCGACACGTCCCATTTTAGATCACAATCTACGCGATGCACTGGGTCAAGGGTGAGCCCTTCATCGACGATAAGGACCAGGGTAGCAATAACAGCCTCACCTTCTGGGAGCAGATCGAGTATGGTTCACAACACACCACCACCAAGAAGCTCCTTACCGCAGTTCCTATTCTGCTCTGCCTCGCTGCATGCTCTGAGGCTGACTGGGAGGTTAATAACATCATGTTCAACGGTGTTGTCACCTTCTGTGCGGTTCTAGGCAAGCTCCCATTCATGCACCGTCAGCGCTTGTTCGGCATCAACAAGGACGACTAAAGGTGCGGAGGAGAAAGTTCGAAGGCAAACAACTTGTTCTTCTTCGATTTTCCCGTCCTGATATCTTCACAACTCCAAGAAAATGAACACCTGTGGGCATATTGCATCTGTGCACCTCAAATAACTATGACATCGCAGGTCATAATCATGCGAAAGCATCGTACTCCTATGTTTCAACAGATTCCATGAGGGAGCTACATGCGATGAACATGAGCCCCTGCAACAACACAACGCACGTAATTTGATGCTGCACTTACTTGCCCAGCCAGCTTTCTTGGTGCTCGAGACGAAAGTCCGCGTCTTTCTGCAGTTATGTTTCATGCAGCATCATCCGTCGCGAGCGCATAACCATATTTATAGCCTCCAACTCGCCACAAACTCCACGACGAGATAGAATTTGTGCACGCAGAGCATTTTTACGGCAGTCCCTCTCGCTACGCCAAGTTAGTTACCAGTATTCTAGTTTATTAGCGGAGGAGGAGGTCCGCTGCCATGTCCTAATGCCAAAATAATCCAATGGGATCTGATAGCGTGATGCAGCGCACCTGTTACTGTTGCGTGTCGCGGACTAGATCGCGTACCAAGCGGTAAGTTGGGTGGGTGGTAAGGGGCTCCACACACAAGTGATTTGATCACTGCACAACCCTGCTTCATTTACCTATCAATCAAGTTCATGTGTTCTCATAGGCACAGACACATTACACATACACTAATACTTTAAGTGTGCTCTATTGCAAAGTGCAAGACTTGAGGATTTTACTAACAACTACTATAGTGCTGCTAACATGATTAGGATTAGAGACTATAAGCCTTCGGAAAGACGAGTTTTGTTCGGGATAAACTGTACAGGATTGAGAGCATACGTGTTGACCACGCCTATGCGAATGAGAATGGATTGATGTACGATAAGATCGCAGTGATCGCGTTTCGTCCGTAAGGAATGTAAGACGCGCAGTACCAAATCATGGCACACTAGAAGCGAGGGGGAAATGGAGCAGATTAATAAGGTTAGGATGTGGAGGTGTAGCGAGGCCCCGGTATGGACGCCTAACATGTGTCAGGGGTGTCATGGTGACACCGGCCGAGGAGATTATATGAGAATGGGGTAATCTGTCACGTGTGGGAAGCTACTTACCACTTGAACAATGTAGGCTACGAGAACAACCAACATGGAGTCCAGTTGAGTTGCTGCGTACATGGTTACACACATCGACAGGAGATAAACCTAGAGGTGTGGGCGTGACAGAAGGTGGCACGTAGGAGGCGTTAGCAACACGTGCTTGGGTATTTGATGGCATGTGGCACGTCTCGTACGAGGGTGAGATTGGCAACAAAGAAGATTCATGCTCCTGGGGCTGCCTCAGGGATCGATTATTTCCTTCGCCGACAGGCAGGCAGATAAGAGTACACCACAATACGTACCAGAGTAGCGTTCCTCCGGGTGTCGTCGAACATGGAGCGGAGCTGTGCGACGGGTCCGTAGAGGAACATGCCTCCACAGAGCGATAGAATGTTGCCGAATGTATAGAAGAGCACGAACCGCTTGGGATTGTAGTGTCCTGTGGCCGTGGAGAAGAGCGAAACGAGGGACAGAGCCCAGCCGAGGAGCACACACGTGACGAAACCCACAAGGCGCTCCTTGAACGTGAACGAGAAGCTCTCGTCGATCAAACCCATCCGGCTGTTCTCATAGTCACCGAAGACGGCGTCGTCATAAATGGCATCGTCGTCGTTTTCGTCGAGTCCTGACTCGAGCCCTAGCAAATGCTTTGCGGCGGACATTTTCCACGATCCTCAGCGTACGCACTATCTACTTAGTTTCGATGGAGCACCCCGCACAGTGCGGATATCACGAATGTGATCAACGTGGAACAACAACATTTTTTTCGTTCGCGATTCGATTTTGAAATGGGTCGGTTCGGGATTCCAGAGGTTTGGTCTGCGCTTGGTCAGTCCGATCGCTGCGCCAGTAAAGAGACGGATAGGCATACACATGTACTCTTCACTCCCACTGGCTCCTAGGAAATCTCCCTTTTTCTAAGAGCAAAGTACACACCGATTCGAAGGGTTTGACTACTTGACATCAGTTTACGTTTATGCAAGTTGCCGGAGTCGAACTGGCGTTTTAGTTGTATCTACACTATTTTGAGGTCTCGCGGTAGCGGTGCCAGTTAGAGTCATCGTTCATAGTGCGGATCTGCATCCCACTCTGGGTTAGGTTTGCATTGGCTGACCCGAGCATCGGGCAGCGGGTATCAATTCGCCACGAGAGAGTTCAGCTTCACCAAGAAAAAGACGTAAAAAGAAGACTGTAGTATCTGGTTGTTTGGTGGACAATACGTGAAGAGAGAAACACAAGAAAGAGCTAGCGAAGGAACGGAAAAGAAAGCAACCGGGACGCTTCTTAAGATACAATGATTAGGCAAAGTGGTCACGAGTGCTTCGGAGCTAGCCAATCAGCACCCACTGCCTCGGCATGTAGGTTTGTAAGCATCTTTCGTATTTTTTGCTCAGGAGGTAAGGTAAGCCTATGCATGAGAATTGCATACAGGTAGGGATCTTTGAGGAGTCACAAACAAGCATACATAGTCTCTTCGTCCAAGAAAAACATACATGCGAGTTGGAGAAGGAAATCAACAAGTAACATTGCATACGAGAGTTCGCCTAAGTAAGCCGATGGGGGTAACCTGGACGAGTGGGTGTCCATTTACTCGTCATCGTCTTCACCCTCTGCAGCAGCAGCCTGCATACGGCGCTCATTGAGCGACTTCAGCCAGGCTGAGGTTGCGATGAGAGCATCCGACTTAGCAGGCGTCTTGAAAGCCGGGGTCATGTTATCACGCCATGCATAAGCACCTTCACGATCAATGATCTTGGAAGCCTCCAACGCCTCGCAGAATGCAAGGAAGAAAGGACGCGTGCGAGGTTGATGCATGCGGTGCCAGGTCTCAGCTGCTGACTTGAGAACGTAGCTGCGTGCGACAGGGTCAGAGGATGAGAGTGTGATGAGCGTGGGAGCATAAGAGCTAACGATCTCACGCATCTTTGCACAGTCGGTTGGGCTTGACTGTGGGCAGGTGCGGATAAGCGACTCCATGAGTGACTGGGTAGCTGCTGCAACCGCAGTATCCAAGAACACTCCTGGAATGAGCTCGGCACGAACAGCCTCCAGAACCTCATCAGGAGTCTTGTTTTCGTTGAAGAGACTGGCAATACGAGCTGCAAGCGCATCTCCTGGGATCAAGGAAGGCAAGCCCTCTTGGATGAACCATGACTTGGCTACTTCGGAGTTGTCACCGTCTTCAGTGGCATCGGGTGCCAGCTTAGCGAGTGCAGTCTTGGCCTCGGCATTGTCATTGATCATTGAGGCGAGGTAGCGTGCACCCTTGACCTTTTCGATGCGCTTGAGAACGGTAGCCACAATCTGTCGTGCGAGTGAGATATCCTGAAGCAAGGAAGGGAAATCACGAACAAGTTCAAGTCCTGTGATCTTGTTACCAATGATTGAGTTCGCAAGGACAGGACCCAAAGCATCCGAGTACTTTTGTTCAATTGGCAAGTACTCCGGGAGGTGCTTCTTGACTAGCTGCATCGTTGTTGTGGAGGCGTTGAGGTTACCAGTGAGTGCCTTGTAGAAAGGACTGGAGGTGTTGATCTTGCTGATTGTGGTCTTCGCGATCTCGTCCGAAACAGCCAGCTTTGGCGGAGGGGGTGCTGGCTGTGACTTCGTCTCGACTTTAACTGGCTGTGGAGCAGGGGCTGGCGCGGATGTAGCAGAGGCTGCATCAAACTTCGATTCTTGTGCCTCGCGTGTGGGGGGTGAACCGCCCAATTCAGGGAAGTTCGAACGTGAGGATCGTTGGAAGGCTGAGAAGTCACCACGACGGCCCTCACCGAAGTCGCCCCGACGACCCTCGCCGAAATCACCACGGCGACCCTCACCGAAATCACCACGGCGACCCTCACCGAAATCTCGGTCGCGGTCACCGAAGCGGTCGCCCTGTCGAGAAGGGAATTCATCAGGATCACGATCACCTGGGCGTGGAGGTCGGCGGAGGCTCGCAAACGCATTACCAAACGCCTCAGCACGGGGGTTTTCCGGTGGTGGCGGGGGAGCGATATCGCGTGGAGGACGATCTTCGGGATCGCGCGGGCGACGATCCCGGCTGGAGCCAGGGCCGAAGCCGAAGCCGCGGTCACCGCTACGGCCGCGCGGCTCTCGATCGCCTTCAGGTTGGTCGAGATCTCGCTGTCGATCTGGTCCTCGCTCGGCGGCTCCTCCACGAGGAGCGCCAAAGGCACGGGGCTTTTGCTCCTCAGCAAGGTCCGAGCCAATTGCAGTACCTGCGAAACCACTGCTTGAAGCAAGAACTGAGAAGCGATCGTTGAGAGGTTGAGGTGGTGGCGGGGGACCGCGGCCGCGGCGATCACGGTCGCCGCGTTCGCCGCGCTCGGGACGATCACCACCCTTGCGTGCACCGAAAGGTGTACCTGATGTGGGAGTGGAGGCCGTCGAACCTGGCTTAGAAGACCACGCAGGCTTGGATGAAGGCGCTACTGAAGACATAGGGTTGCCTGCAACGGGGGTGCTTGAAAGGGTGGGCTTCAAGCGGATCTCCTCCTCGTCGTCATCGTCGTCTGCCCAGCTCTGAGTCCGCTGGGGTGTGCCCTTGGATGATGTAGGCTCGGGAGTACCTGCAGACGAGCCGGAGGCGAAGGCGTTCGCACTGGAGCCAGATCCAGATGCGCCCGAAGAACCCGCAGCGTACGGACCTTGACCCTGACGGTCACCTCGGTTGCCGCCCTGTCGGCCCTTGGTGCCACGCACCAGCTGGAAGCCATCCTCGTCGACTTCGGTTTGCTGTTCCTTTTCTCGCTCGGGCTGGTTGGCGAAGGTGCCGAAGCTGGCACGGCTGAAATCCGACGAGCGCCCTGAAGACGCACCGCCGCGACTGCCACGACCCTGGAATGATTGACTCATGATCTAGATCGCCAGGAATATACACAGAACAACAATTCTGCAGGTGAGAAGAGGCGGAGAATTCCATTGTGCAGGATTTTTGACTGAGATCGGTTGGGATCTGTGCCATTATACGGCGCATTTGCGATCTAATAAAGTTCCTAACAATCCTACGCGGACTTCATATCAACTCGGTTTCTCAATTGCCTGTATTGGCTACCTACATCAACTCACGCATTTGCCTGAATTTGGCCGGGAAATCAACCCATCCACCCTCCTACGGTTTTTTTGTCGATTAGCTCAACAGCCACAAATGTTCGCTGCTTGAACGAGCTGGGTTTGCTCATCTCGAGCGCTGCGGCAAGATCAGTTGCAGGTCTAGTCTACTCAGAGCAGACTGCGTACACGGAGTTGTATAAATTTACATGTTGTACAGTTTAATTGACGTGTGGATATAGTTGATAAACAAGAAAATGTTCTCCAAGAGTGCTTAACAACCTGAGGCAGCCACTTCGCCAGGCGTCGCGGCTCCAAGGAATTGAATAAATATCAACTGGGGCAGTCGGACTGGCGACGACACACCCCAGCGAGCCCTTTACGTACTGGAATACAGAAAGCAACGTACCATTCGGCACATTCATTGCCTGGCATGGCTGGACTGGAGAGCGCCTAAAGCTCGTGTGGTTCCGGACAAATGCGAGTGGACTGCATGCAGCACGTAGAGGGAGAGTTAACAGGCAGAGACATTAGAGCTTTCTAGATACAAGTACTTCTACCTACGTCGAAACATGGTAACTTTGCTGATGGTGGGAAAGAATGTACAGCTGTTGCTCGAAGCGGAGTCTGCCAACAGCTTGTATAGGACCTTAACTTTTCACTCCTACTCAATCTCTCTCTACTGCCGACGCTTGATGGGCGTGCCCTTACTGATAAGATGCCGTGCTCGCAGTTCCTCCATACTTAGTTCTCCACTAAAGACCATTCTCTCTTTCACTGCGAGGGATTGTTGTGTTGAAGATACCTTCGTGTCTTGCTTCTGGGACGTGTCTTTACCTTCCGTGGATTGCAGAGATACTCCTGCTGCTGAGAGCGCGGGCGCGGCTCCTTCCTCAGTTCCAGTTGCAGCCGTCACTTGGGCAGGTGGCACTCCCACACCGAGCATTGCAGGGGGTGGCGGTGGTGGCGGCGGAGGCAGGGGGAACTGTGGCATGTATCCCGGCAGTGGGGGTGGTGGAGGTGGAGGCATATACGGCATGACGCCGGGATACGGTGCTACTGGCGGCATCCCCGCAGCAGGCGAGGGAAGAGGCAGCGTCGGTGGCGGTGATTGAAATCCTGGAGGCACTCCTGGCAGCGGTGGAGGTGGGGGTGGAAATACAACTGGCGGGGGCGGAGGTGGGGGTGGTGGGGGCGGAACAAGGGCGGATCCATGTGGAGTACTTGCACTGATAGTACTTACGTTCGGCGACGCGGCCGCCGTTGTGCTAGAAACGGACTCCTCTTTGGAATCTTCCTCGGGTTCAGGATCGCCGAGCATGACAGCCATGCGTCGCTCGAAGACGTCTTTGGGCACGTTTTGCATGCCATAGACGTGTACATTAATACTATTGCGTTGAGGGATCGCGTTCGCGACCACTCTCAGATCCTCTCCATGGATCATACTCATGTGCTGCTGCAAACCTGGGATCCCGACGAAGCATCTTTCGCACTTCTCGCACCGGAAATGCTTTGCCTGTAATAACAATGGTGGAGAGGCATGGGGTGAGACATCAATACGCAAGCGTAAAGGCGGCCAAGCGCTCGGGATGATCCTCAAAGCGGCGTGTGTCACGAAAAATAGGAGAAGTGAGAAAGTACCATTCCTAGTCTACGTACCTTTTGATGCTCAATTAGGATGACCTCGTTCTGGAACTCCCGGTCGCAGTAATAACAGAACACGGGCAGCGTCACGACGCGCTTTCTACGTCGTCCCATCTGCTCCGCGACGAGTTTCGCAAGGCGTGGAAAAGTGAACAGCCGCTCGATTTCCGCGGTCAGGATGGGTGAGTGAGGGGAGTGAGTGAGGGGTGACCGTGTGAGAGTGTTTGAAAGTGGACTGGCGAGTGGGGTAAGGATGATTAAATAGTGAGGCAAGACTTTTTGAATGATTTTTATAATGTCCAATACGTTCAAACTGCATGTCATATACGAAGGTTTATTGAGTTGTCCCGAGCCATCAACCTGCGTTCATTCACTCTGAGCGTCGCTACGCTTCTTCGAAAGCTGAGCTCGCGCCAGCAAAACAAGCTTGGCGAACTCGGGATCAATAAGCTCATCTAGCTCTTGCTGCAACTGCTGCTGCTGCGCGACCTCCAGTGGAGTTTCTGCATTTGCAACGATGGCGTCGGCAAGATTCGATTTGACGTCATCGTCACCCGGAGATGGATACACATCGACCACGAGGAGGGTGCGATTCGAGAAAACTCGCCCCGCTGGCTCGTTCAGTTGGAGGGGTGAGATTCGCGTTCGCGGCATGGCCGTTGCCAGCACATACGGAGCAGTGAAACACAAATCTCTGGAAGCACTGCGCCAGCTTCGCCGTGCTGCGGAAGCTTGATCCGAGGTTGCACTACTGCTCAACACGAAGCGCTCCTTCACCTCCTCAAAGTGGCTTACGGAATCATGCCGATCACTTGAGATATGGCACTGGGGTGGTGGCATAAAGAGTTCCGATACTGCAGGTTCTGAGCTCTCAACAAGCTCCATCACATCACTAATTGTGGCCTTGGCACCGTCCACGTTCACGCTTACACGCTTTCCACTCGGGAACTTTACAGCGATCGTGATCTCGCGGCCGAACGAAGCCAGTGCATTGCTATTACTTGTTGTGCCGGACGCTGTTGACGAGGATGAAGTTGCTGCTGCAGCTGCGGAATCTTCTCGTGAAGCGGACTGCTGGTTCACCTTCTGACGAGCGAGTTCTCTCCTTCGCGGCAACTCGCTCGTACGGACATGCAACGCCAATTCTCGTATTTCTTCCGAGCATTGCTGCTGTGCAGCGACCATTTGCTCCTGGGCTAGTCTCTGAGCTTCAGCCTGAGCACGCTGCCGTTCTTCTTCTTCCGCAGCCCGACGTGCGCGGATTCGCTCTAGGTCCTCTTGCATTGCCAGCGCAAACTCAGCGTCTTGGGCATTCATCACAGAGTCAGTTCGGCCGAGTGGTGCCAACGCGGGGCTGGCTCGGAGGTCAGGAGGCAATTGACTAGTGCGCGACCCAGCCGCAGCTTCTGCACTGCGCCTTTCCTGGTCGTACGCATCCAGTAGACTTCGCAGTGCCGATACAAGTCCATCAACAAATACACGACCGACTCTCCGCTCTCTGAGCCATCCCTCATGCTGGCTGGCATCTCCACTCGACGCAGACGAGGATGCATCAGCTGAGTCTGGAGGCACTTGCGCTAGGGATGCGGCAGTTAAGCCAACCTCGACCCATGGGAAGGCGTTTGTACGCTCTTCATCCATTTCCTCGACCTGAGCATGGGTGAGCTCTGTAGCAGGAATAGCTGGGCCGAAGAACGCATTGGGCAAGATATCCGACGATTTCGACTCTTCGTTACCGCTGCTGCCATTCGCTCGATGCGTGTCACGTCGATAGTAATAGTCTTTTGCTCGGCGCGGAGAAATAGCTGCGCGCGCTAGTGGTGGAGGCACTCCACCGCGCTCGAAGCGCACATTAGCAACGAATGGGGGCATGTTAGCTTCCATGGGATGAAGTGAGGCGTTTCGAATCCTTCCAGGGACAAGAACTGCAAATGAGGGCAAAAAACTGGTTGCATGTAGCTTTTGCGCCAAGTAGGTACCGTCGGGTTCCAGCGCCGATGTGATCCAAACAACGCAGCGGTGGTCCAAGAACCGACGAAATGCACTGTCACAGAGGACTCTTCGCATAAAAACAGGAGTATCGGAGTGCTCGGGAGAGTAGATCACTACGAGCAGTGGTCGCTTTAGTTTAGACGCCTGCTCCAGCGCCCGAGCATAGCTTCCCACAAAGATTCGAGGGAACTGCAGGTATGGATATTCCTTAAGTAGTTGTCGAATCAAACTCGCGTTTTCCTCGGCACCCATGTCAAAGAGACTCGTCGTGCCTTGCTGCTTGTTTTCCTCCGTGTATCCCAGAATTCGCCAGAAAAGCCCAGACACGTTGGCGATAAGGCCGCGATTTGAGCCACTGCTCTTTTCCCAAGCGCTCATGACCGCTTTGGTATGAATCGTGAGTCCAGTGCGACCCTGCTGTCCTCCAACTACAGAAGGCAGTGGTTGAAATCCTCCAGCAGCGGCAGCGGCTCCATTCCCGTTTCTCCCGGAGCCGATGTGATTGCCACCACCACCACCACCACCACCACCACCAGCACTTCCATCCATACGGCTGGCAGCTCCCGATCCGGATGCAACGCTGCTCTCTGTCTCCATCTGGGCGAAGTATGCATTGATGGCCGCATCAAGATTGTTGTCGTGCTGAGCGAGTAGTCGGGCAGCGCGCTCGATATCTGACGAAGCGGTGATACTCAGGAACGCCGTGAGGTTCTGATCGTCGGCCATGATGAGAGATACT
>Ga0182741_1001616_pt1 | contig 28679 bp, 21 predicted proteins | sample eDN5th37CBELigOP_FD_128874 | JGI IMG/M metagenome (GOLD analysis project Ga0182741, IMG submission 128874) | Enriched Organic Plus compost microbial communities from Emeryville, California, USA - eDNA 5th pass 37_C BE-Lig OP (version 2) (version 2) ... | reverse complement strand
GCCCTCGAGTTCCTGGATGATCTTGCCGTTGCCGCGCACCGGGCCGTCCAGGCGCTGCAGGTTGCAGTTGATGACGAAGATCAGGTTGTCGAGCTTCTCGCGCGCGGCCAGGGCGATGGCGCCCAGCGATTCGGGCTCGTCCATTTCGCCGTCGCCGCAGAACACCCACACCTTGCGCTTGCTGGTGTCGGCGATGCCGCGGGCATGCAGGTACTTCAGGAAGCGCGCCTGGTAGATGGCCATCAGCGGGCCCAGGCCCATGGACACCGTGGGGAACTGCCAGAAATCCGGCATCAGCTTGGGGTGCGGATAGGACGACAGACCCTTGCCGTCGACTTCCTGGCGGAAATGGTCCAGCTGTTCGGCGGTCAGGCGGCCTTCCAGGTAGGCGCGGCCGTACATGCCGGGCGAGGTATGGCCCTGGAAATACACCAGGTCGCCGCCGTGCCCGGCGTCTTCGGCATGCCAGAAGTGGTTCTGGCCGCAGCCGATCATGGTGGCCAGCGAGGCGAACGAGGCGATGTGGCCGCCCAGGTCGCCGCCGTCGGGCGGATTGTGCTTGTTGGCCTTCACCACCATCGCCATGGCGTTCCAGCGCACGTACGAGCGGATGCGCGATTCCAGCTCGAGGTTGCCCGGGTGGGCGGGCTCGAGCGCGGGAGGAATGGTATTGACGTAGGCCGTATTGGGCGAAAATGGGATATGCGCGCCCGAGCGGCGGGCCTCGTCGATCAGGCGTTCCAGCAGGTAATGGGCGCGCTCGGGGCCTTCGCGATCGAGCACGGCGGCCAGGGCTTCGAGCCACTCCTGGGTTTCCAGGGTGTCTTCATCATTGGCGGCAGATAGCGCGCGAGCCTGGGCATTCGAGGACATCGTGTGTCTCCTGTGGGAATTCTAAGCACGCCCACCCCGGATGACGGGTCGGGCAGACCAATGGTTCCGGCACGTGCCGGGGTTGTCGGCTGCCTGGCGGCGATCGGTCGCCCAGGACAGTGACGCTAGAGACGAAGAGTAACCCGTCCACTAGAAAATTTCATGTTGCGATACGGCATTTCGCAATATGAAATATTGACAATAAACTGAACGCCGGCGGGGCCGACGGCCGCGCCACGGCCCGCCGCGCCGCGCAGGCGCCGCCAACACGCTCTAAAATGCCGGCTCTATACGGCCCGAACGTCATGTCCAGCCCGCACAAGTCCAATATCCCGAACTCGTTCCACGACCACGCCCGGCAGCGCCGGCGCGGCGTGTACTGGCTTACGCCGGCGCTGGTGCTGATTCTGTATCTGTGCGTGATGGGCGCTTTCTTCTGGCTGCAGCGCCTGCACGACGACAGCGTCATGTTCGTGACCATCGACCAGGAAGTGCGCCAGCAGCGCCTGATCTGGGTGGTGCTCGCCCTGTCGTGCGTCATCATCATCAGCCTGCTCATGTTGTGGCGCTACACGCGCTTCCGTTCCAGCGCCGAGGCGGCCCTGATTGCCGAGACGGGGTTCCGGCGGGCCATGGAAAACTCGATGTCGACCGGCATGCGCGTGCTCGACATGGAAGGCCGCATCGCCTATGTGAACCCCGCGTTCTGCCGCATGATCGGCTGGAACGAAGCCGACCTGATCGGCCGCAGCCCGCCCTTTCCCTATTGGGTGCCGGGGCGCCACGAACAGCACCAGCATACCCTGGATGTCCTGACCTCGGGCAAGACGCCCAGCAGCGGGCTCGAAGTGGAAGCCCAGCGGCGCGACGGCTCGCGCTTCACGGCGCGCATGTACGTGTCGCCGCTGCTGGATCCCAACGGCACGCAGATCGGCTGGATGACCTCGATGACCGACATCACCGAGCCCAAGCGCATCCGCGAGGCCCTGACCGCCGCGCACGAGCGCTTCATGACCGTGCTGGAGGGCCTGGACGACGCCATCTCGGTCACGGCCGATACGCACGACGGGCTGGAACTGCTGTTCGCCAACCGCACCTACCGGCGCGTGTTCGGCGCCCAGACCGGCGGCCACGACGAACTGCTGGCCGGGCGCCGCGGCCGCTTCACCGACGAATCGGTGGAAGTGTTCGCGCCGTCGGTGCAGCGCTGGTTCGAAGTGCACCATCGCATGCTGGCCTGGACCGACGGCCGCCGCGTGCGCATGCAGGTGGCGCGCGACATCACCGAGCGGCGCCACCACGAAGAAGCCTCGCGCGTGCAACAGGAAAAGATCCAGCTCACCAGCCGCCTGACCACCATGGGCGAAATGGCCTCGTCGCTGGCGCACGAACTGAACCAGCCCCTGACCGCCATCGCCAACTACAGCATGGGCGCCGTGGCGCTGGTGAAGGCCGGCCACACCAGCCCCACCATGCTGCTGCCGGCCCTGGAAAAGGCCGCCTCGCAGGCCGAGCGCGCCGGCAAGATCATCAGCCGCATCCGCGAATTCGTGAAGCGCAGCGAGCCGCGCCGCCAGCGCGTGCCCATCAGCCGCATCGTCGACAACGCCATCGGCTTCGCCGAGATCGACGCCCGCAAGCGCCGCATCCGCATCGAGCCCTTCGTGCCGTCGAACGCGCCCGACGTGCTGGCCGACCCCATCCTGATCGAGCAGGTGCTGCTGAACCTGCTGAAAAACGGCCTGGAGGCCATGGAAAAGAGCGAGTCCGACGAACTGAAGGTCGCCGTGATTCCGCACGAACAGCAGATCGAAGTGGCCGTGGTCGACCGCGGCCATGGCCTGGCCGAGCCCGAGCGCCTGTTCGAACCGTTCTTCAGCACCAAGTCGCAAGGCCTGGGCATGGGGCTGAACATCTGCCGTACCATTATCGAGTCGCACCACGGCCGCCTGTGGGCGGATCCCAATCCCGCCGGCGGTACCATCTTCCGCTTTACCCTGCCCTGCGCCACGCCCGACCAGCGGGCGCAGAGTGATCAGCCCGAGGAGTTGCACGCATGAACACCCCCCCCCAGTCGAGCACGGTATTCATTGTCGATGACGACGAAGCGGTCCGCGATTCGCTGCGCTGGCTGCTCGAGGCCAACGGTTATCGCGTGCGGGCCTTCGCCAGCGGCGAGACCTTCCTGGAAGAATACGATCCCAGCCAGGTCGGCGTCCTGATCGCCGACGTGCGCATGCCCGGCATGAGCGGCCTGGAACTGCAGGAACAGATCATCGCCCGCAATGCGCCGCTGCCCATCGTCTTCATCACCGGCCATGGCGACGTGCCCATGGCGGTCTCCACTATGAAGAAAGGCGCGGTCGACTTCCTGGAAAAACCGTTCAACGAATCCGACCTGCGCGAAATCGTGGCCCGCATGCTGGAGCAGGCCACCCAGCGCATCAGCCAGTTCCAGGCCCAGAAAGACCACGAAGCCATGCTGGCGCGCCTGACCGCGCGCGAACAGCAAGTGCTGGAACGCATCGTGGCCGGCCGGCTGAACAAGCAGATCGCCGACGACCTGGGCATCAGCATCAAGACCGTCGAGGCCCATCGGGCCAACATCATGGAAAAACTCGAAGTCACCACGGTCGCCGACCTGATGAAGGTTGCGTTGGCCAAACCCGAGGCGCATGCATGACCCCGCAGGACCCGAAAGACGCGAATACCCCGCGCGCCGGTGCGCGCATCATCGATGGCGCCGCCCTGGCGCAACGGATCCGCCAAGACGTGGCGCAGCGCGTGCAGGCGCTGGCGGCCCGCGGCACCCGCCCCGGCCTGGCCGTGGTGCTGGTGGGCGACGATCCGGCCTCGCAGGTCTATGTGCGCAACAAGGTGGCGGCCTGCGAAAAGGCCGGCCTGCATTCCATCAAAGAGCAATACCCGGCCGACATGACCGAGGCCGAGCTGCTGGCCCGCATCGACGCGCTCAACCGCGACCCCGCCATCCACGGCATCCTGGTGCAATTGCCGCTGCCGCCCCACATGAGCAGCCACAAGGTCATCGAGGCCATTGCCGCCGACAAAGACGTCGACGGCTTCCATATCAGCAATGCCGGCCTGCTGATGACCGGCCAGCCCCTGTTCCGGCCCTGCACGCCCTACGGCGTGATGAAGATGCTGGAATCCGAGGGCGTGGCGCTGCGCGGCGCCGAAGCCGTGATCGTGGGCGCCAGCAACATCGTCGGCAAGCCCATGGCCATGCTGCTGCTGCAGGCCGGCGCCACCATCACGATCTGCAACTCCAAGACCCGCGACCTGGCCGCCCAGACGCGCCGCGCCGACGTGCTGGTGGTCGCCACCGGCAAGCCGGGCATGATCACCGGCGGCATGATCAAGCCGGGCGCGGTGGTGATCGACGTCGGGATCAACCGCGGCGCCGACGGCAAGCTGTGCGGCGACGTCGATTTCGCCTCGGCGCGCGAGGTGGCGGGCGCCATCACCCCGGTGCCGGGCGGCGTCGGGCCCATGACGATCGCCATGCTGCTGGTCAACACTGTCGAGGCCGCCGAACGCGCAGCTGCCGCGTAAAAGCTGTCTCGCCAACCGAACGGTGCCGGACACCCTGGCGGCCGCATTGGCATGCCGGGAACCTCTCTTGAAGGGTGTCAGGCATCGTGCCCCGGGCAGCTTCCCGCTTGATTTCCGGCCCGCCGCCCTCACCTGTTGTTCATCCGCCTTTCTTCTACGCAGCGACCGCCTTCCATGACCCAGAACCCCCTGCTCGCCCCCGTTTCCGACCTGGTCGACTACGCCGCCGTCCAGCCCGCGCACATCGTGCCGGCCATCCAGGAATTGCTGGGCCTGGCGCGCCAGGCGGTCGAGGCGGCGGCTGATCCGGGCCTGCCGGCCGACTGGGCAAGCGTGGTGCAGCCGCTGGATACCGCCACCGAAAGGCTGTGGCGCGCCTGGTCGGTGGCCGGCCACCTGAATGCGGTCGTCAACACGCCCGAACTGCGCGAAGCCTACAACGCCGCCCTGCCCCTGGTGACCGAGTTCTCTACCTGGGTGGGCCTGCACGAAGGCCTGTACCGGCAGTACCAGCGGCTGCGCGCCGCGCCCGATTTCGACAGCTGGGATCCGGTGCGCCGGCGCGTGGTCGAACTGGCGCTGCGCGACTTCCGCCTGAGCGGGGTCGAGCTGCAGGGCCAGGCGCGCGAACGCTACGCCGCCATTTCCGACCGCGAGGCGCAGGTGGCCCAGAAATTTTCCGAAAACGTGCTGGACGCGGTCGACGCCTGGTCGCTCTATATCGACGACGAGGCGCGCCTGGCCGGCCTGCCGGCCGATGCGCTGCAGGCCGCCCGCCAGGCCGCGCGGGACGACGGCAAGGCCAGCTGGAAGCTGACGCTGAAAATGCCGTGCTACCTGCCGGTGATGCAGTATGCGCGCGACCGCTCGCTGCGCGAGCAGATGTACCGCGCCTATGGCACGGTGGCCTCCGAGCAGGGCGACGCGCGCTTCGACAATTCGCCGCTGATCGAAGAACTGCTGTCGCTGCGGGCCGAAGAATCGAGCCTGCTGGGCTATGGCACCTTCGCGGCGCTGCGCCTGCAAACCCGCATGGCGCGCGACGCCGACGAGGTGGTGGGCTTCCTGCGCGACCTGGCCGCCCGCGCACGGCCCTATGCCGAACGCGACCTGGCCGAACTGCGCGCCTACGCGGCCGCCGAACTGGGGCTGGACACGCTGCAGCCCTGGGACGTGGCCTACGCCTCCGAACGCCTGCGCGAAGCGCGCTACGCGTATTCCGAAGACGAGATCAAGCAGTACTTCACCGAGCCGCGCGTGCTGCAAGGCCTGTTCCAGGTCATCGAGACGCTGTTCGACGTACGCCTGCGCGAAACCGACGTGTCGCGCTGGCAGGCCGATGTGCGCGGCGTGCGCGTGGAAACCCCGGCCGGCGCGCTGGTGGGCCACCTGTACCTGGACCTGTACGCGCGGGCCGGCAAGCAGAGCGGCGCCTGGGTCGACAGCGAACGCAACCGCCGCCGCGCGGGCTCGCAGGTGCAGACGCCGGTGGTCTACCTGACCTGCAATTTCGCGCGGCCCGGCGACGGCAAGCCGGCGCTGCTGACGCACGACGATGTCATCACGCTGTTCCACGAGACCGGCCATGCGCTGCATGCGCTGCTGTCCGAGGTGGACGAGCCGGCGGCCTCGGCGTTTGCCGCGGTGGAATGGGACGCCATCGAACTGCCGTCGCAATTCATGGAGAACTTCTGCTGGGAATGGCCGGTCGTGCAGCGCCTGTCGGCCCATGTCGGAAACGGCCAGCCGCTGCCGCGCGCGCTGTTCGACAAGCTGGTGGCGGCCCGCAACTTCCAGAGCGGCATGCAGACGGTGCGCCAGATCGAATTCGCGCTGTTCGACATGCTGTTGCACAGCCGCGCCCAGGGCGCCTCGATCGCCGACACGCTGGCCTTGCTGCAGCAGGTGCGCGACGAAGTGGCGGTGCTGTTCCCGCCCGCCTGGCATCGCCTGCCGCACAGCTTCTCGCACTTGTTCGCGGGCGGCTACGGCGCGGGCTACTACAGCTACAAGTGGGCCGAAGTGCTGTCGGCCGATGCGTACGAAGCCTTCGAGGAAGCGGCCGCCCAGGCCGGCCGCGACACGCTGGACGCCGCCACCGGCGCGCGCTTTCGCCAGGAAATCCTGGCGGTGGGCGGCGCCCGGCCGGCGGCCGAATCGTTCCAGGCCTTCCGCGGCCGCGCGCCGCGCATCGATGCCCTGCTGCGCCACAGCGGCATGGCCGGCTGATACGGCCGGGCGCGCCGGGCCGCTTGCCCGCCCGGCGCGCTAGAATCGAGCCTGTTGCCGTTTCACCGCCTTGCGCGCCCTGCGCGCGCCCGACACCGACATGCCCGCTTTTCTTTCCGGCCGCCTGTGGCGTGCCTTGCTGCTGGCCACCTGCACCCTGCTGGCCGCCTGCGGCGACAAAGCCGCCGACTGGACGCTGTACGACATCAAGGGCCACCTGCCCGACCTGAAATTCCAGCTGTCCGGCGCGGGCGGCAAGACAGTATCCAGCGACGACCTGAAAGGCAAGACGGTGCTGCTGTTCTTCGGCTACGCCAGCTGCCCCGATGTCTGCCCCACCACCATGGCCCAGCTGACGGCCGTGCTGCAGCAGCTGGGCGATGCCGCCGCGAACGTGCGCATCGTGTTCGTCAGCGTCGACCCGCACCGCGACACGCCCGACATCCTGCAAGCCTATGTCGACGCGTTCAACCGCAGCGCCATCGGCGTCACGGGCTCCGAGAAGCAGATCGCCGACCTGGCGCGCCGCTACCGCGTGGCCTACCAGATCGAAAAACCCCGGCCGGGCGATTCGGCCGACGTGTACGACGTCACGCACAGCCGCGGCGTATACATCTTCGACAACGCCGGCAAGGCGCGCCTGCTGGCCTCGGATACCGACAGTATCGATGCCATCGTCAAGGATCTGCGCCAATTGATCGACATCACCGGCTAACTGCCCCGCCCCCCCCGGGTTCGCGAACGAACCCGGGCCAGGTGTTGCGCGAATGCCCCAAATACGTGTTGTTACAGTCTGGGCCCGCGTGCGGTGAGTATTATCCAAACGCTAACCCACCCCTCAAAGAGGAGCACGCGCATGAGCATTATCATCATGATCATCGTCGGCTTTGTCGTCGGCCTCATCGCCCGCGCCATCATGCCCGGCGACCAGAACATGGGGATCATCATGACCACCATACTGGGTATCGTCGGCGCAGTCGTGGCGGGTTTCCTGGGCCAGTCGCTGGGCTGGTACGCCCCCGGCGAGCCGGCAGGCTGGATCGGCTCGGTGGTCGGCGCCATCGTTGTCCTGTTCGTTGTCGGCCTGATCACCAAGAAACGCGCATAGCGCATCCGCATCATGAAAAACGGGCGGCTTCCGGGCCGCCCGTTTTTTTTGCCCGCCCGATCACGCCGCGCCCGGCGCTATGCGGGTTCGCCGCGCGGGTGGGCCAGCACAAAGCGCTTGAATTGCAGCACAGCCGGATGCATGCGCGCATTGGCGCGCCAGATCAATGCGATGTGATCGTCCAGCGGCGCCAGGGCATCGACCACCACCCGGGCGATCCCGCGCGCCACCAGGTACCTGGCCACCACCTCGGAAGCCACGCCCAGGTAGCTGCCCGCGCGCAGCATTTCCGACTGCGCCGCCGCATCGCTGACCACGATCGTGTCCGCGGGGCCGTCCAGCCCGTGCGAACGCACGAACTCATCGAGCCGGTCGCGCAAAGGCGTGCCGACCGGCGGCAGCACCCACGGCCTGCGCAGCAGGGACGGCCAATCCGGCCGCGCCGCTGCCGACCTGGCGCAATCGCCGCTGCCGACCACCACCGACCGGATCGTGAACAAGGCTTCGAACGCCAGTTCGCGCGGCCAGCGTGCGGGCCCGACGCGCGCCAGGCCCAGGTCGACCTCGCCGCGGGCGATGCTTTCGTGCAGGCCGTCGACCATCGAGATCGAAACCCCCGGGAAACGGCCACGGAACTGCACGACCAGGGGCGCCAGCCAGCGCAGGGCATCGGGCGAGCGCACCCCCACCGTGACATGCCCGTACAGGCCGTCGCGCAACGCCGCGATCTCTTCGCCGGTGCACTCGAGCTCGGCCAGGATGCGGCGGCTGGCTTGCACCAGGCAGGCGCCGATCTCGGTGAAGGCCGCCGCATCGCCGCGCCCCGAGATCAGGCGCGCGCCAAGCATCTCTTCGATTTCCAGGCGGGTTTTCACCACGGCCGGATAGCTGACCGACAAGTGTTCGGCGGTGCGGGCCAGGCTGCCCGTCTCGGCCAGCGCCAGAACGAAGCGCAAATGCCGGAACTTCAACCGCCCGATGATGGAAGAGGACAGCGTCGACATCGATACCGCCAGGAAGATCGCCAGGATAAAAGGCGAAATTTATAACCGTATGGTTATTAAATTTCAACAAAACATCCCTTTACAGTAGCTTACGCGGCTGCCTACCATCCTGCGTTCTTCGCCACACCTTCCCTTGCCGAGACCATGCCCACCCCGCAGCCGCCCGCCCATCCCGCCCGCACACTGGAGCAAGGCGCCGCCGCCATCGAACGGCCGGAAGACGGCGTATGGGTGTTCCGCGGCGTGACCCTGGCCGCCCGCGACGGCGTATCGCTGGCCGCCGACATTTACTACCCGGCCCGCGCCGATGCGCCGGTGCCGGCGCTGCTGGAACGCACGCCGTACGGCCGCGGCCTGGCGCGCTTCGCCGGTTTCGGCATGGCCGCGGCGCGGGCCGGCTATGCATTCATGATCCAGGACGTACGCGGCCGCGGCGATTCCGGCGGCCGCTTCCACATGATGACCAACCATCCGGACGAAGGCATGGACGGCATCGACACCTGGGGCTGGCTGATCGCGCAGCCCTGGTGCGACGGCCGCCTGGGCACCGTCGGCGGCTCGTTCAGCGCGGCCAACCAGCAGGCCATGGCATTGCACCGCCCGGCCGGCCTGCGTGCCCAGGTCCTGCGCGACGCCGGGACCAATTACCGGCAGCGCATGTTCCGCTATCACGGCGCATTCAACGTCGGGGTGGCCTTGCCCTGGGCCATCGAGCACGGCCTGCAGAGCCCCCAGGCGCGCGACGACGCCGCTGTGCGCGCCGCGCTGACCGCCATGCGCGAACAATCGGCGCAATGGCCCGACATGCTGCCGCTGCGGCGAGGCCAATCGCCGTTGGCCGCGGCGCCGGACTACGAAGACGTGTACTTCGCCATGCTGGAGACCGCCGACGACACGCCCTATTGGCACAACCCCACCGTGCGGCTGGAAGGCCGCTGGGACGAATACCCCGACGACGTCGCCATCCTGATGACCTCGGGCTGGTTCGCCCACCATGCCAACGCCAACCTGGACAAGCTGCGCGAGCTGGGCCGGCGCGCGCGCCGGCCCGTCTGCCTGATCATGGGCCCGTGGGTACACAGCCCCGCCATGCTGGAAGCCACATCCGCCGGCGAGGCGGAGTTCGGCGCCGCGGCCGCCGAACACGGCCCCATCAACGCCACCTGGCTGTCATGGCTGGACCGCCATGTGCGCGGGCAGGAAGCCGCGCGCGAGGCCGAACCGCCGCTGCGGTATTTCGTCATGGGGCTGGGCGACGGGCACAAGACGCCCGAGGGCCGGATCTTCCACGGCGGCCAATGGCGCACGTCCGCGCAATGGCCGCTGGCCGGCACAGTCGCGACCCCTTATTACCTGCATGGCGACGGCCGCCTGGATCCGGCGCGCCCGGTCGCGGACGCCGCGCCGCTGGCTTACCGGTACGACCCGGCCGACCCCTGCCCCGGCATCGGTGCAAGCAGCCTGCAAAGCGAGACATTCCCGGCGTTCGTGCTGCCCGGCCCGCGCGACCAGCGTTGCCGGCCGACCCTGACGGCTTGCCGCGGCAGCGATCGCCCGCTGGCCGAGCGCGACGACGTCCTGGTGTTCCAGACCGACCCGCTGCCGCGGGCTTGCGAAGTCACCGGCGCCTTGTCCGTGCAGCTGCACGTTGCCAGCACCGCGCCCGATACCGACTTCAGCGCGCGGCTGATCGACGTCTACCCGCCCAGCGCCGACTTCCCGGACGGCTTCGCGCTCTTGCTGTCCGAGGGCATCCTGAGAATGCGCTACCGCGACGACCGCGCCGTCGGCGAATTGCTGGAGCCGGGCCGCGAATATATTGCCCGCATCGAATTGAATCCGACCAGCAATGTCTTCAAGGCGGGGCATCGCATCCGCCTGGATGTATCCAGCTCCTGGTTTCCCGAATACGACGTCAATCCCAACACCGGCGAGCCGCTGGGCGCGCATACGCATACACGGGTGGCGACCCAGACCGTCTATGTCGATGGCCTGCGCGCCTCGCACATCGTGCTTCCCCTGCAACCCATCGCCACTGAAGGAACTTCCGCATGAACCGCTTTGCCCCGTCTTCCGCCCTTCGCCGCGCCGCCATGGCGGCGCTGGCATTCGCCTGCGCGCTGGGCGCCGGCCCGCTGGCCGCGCAAGAGTACCCCTCGCGCCCGATCAAGCTGGTCGTGCCCTTCTCGGCCGGGGCCACCGCGGATACGCTGGCCCGCATGATCGCGAAAGACATGCAGGCTGAGCTGGGACAGAGCGTGGTCGTCGAAAACCGCGCGGGCGGCGGCAGCACGATCGGCGCGGCCGCCGTGGCCCGCAGCGCGCCGGACGGCTACACGCTGCTGCTGGGCTCCGGCTCGACGCATACCGTGGCGCCGGTCGTCATCAAGGACATGATGTACGACCCGGTGAAAGACTTCGCGCCGGTTTCCCTGATCGGCACGACGTCGTACGTGCTGGTGACCAATCCCAAGCTGCCGGCCAAGACGCTGGCCGAACTGGTCGAGTACGGCAAGGCCCATCCCCAGGCGCTGAGCTACGGCTCCACCGGCCTGGGCGGCGCCGTGCACCTGGCGACGGTCATGCTGGAAAGCCTTTCCGGCGCGCGCTTCCTGCATGTGCCCTATCGCGGCGGCGCGCCGGCCATCGCCGACCTGCTGGCGGGCCAGATCGATTTTTCCCTGACCACCGCCGAGAACGCCGGCATGATCGACACGGGCAAGCTGCGCGCGCTGGCCGTGCTGGGCCCGGACCGCCTGTCTCCGCTGCCCGCCGTGCCCACCTGCATCGAGGCCGGTGTGCCCGGCTGCTCGTTCCCGGTATGGAACGCCGTCTTCGCGCCCGCCGGCACGCCACCCGCCATCGTCGAGCGGCTGACCCGCGTGGTCGAACACGCGCTGGCCCAGCCCGCCACCGTGCAGCGCCTGCGCGAACTGGGCTACCAGCCGGGCAGCGGCGGCCCCGCCGCCCTGGCCCGCCGGGTCGTCGAGGAAGGGGCGTTCATGCGCAAGACGGCCGCCGCGGCCGGCGTGCAGCCGCAGTAGCGGCGATCGAAATCGGCGGGGGCGCGGCGCAGCGCCCGCCGCCCCCGGCTACTGCGCGGCCACCGTGCGTTCGGTCCAGCCGCCGCCCAAGGCGCGATACAGGGTGACCAGGTTGGACAGGCGCGCCAGCCGCGTTTCCACCAGCACCTGCTGCGCGGAATACAGCGAACGCTGCGCGTCCAGCACGCTCAGGTAGTTGTCCACGCCCTGCTCGAAGCGCTGGCGCGACAGGTTATAGGCGCGCTGGCTGGCATCGACCAGCAGGCGCTGCGCCTCGATCTGGGTCAGCAGCGTGCCGCGCCCGGCCAGCGCATCCGAGACTTCGCGGAAGGCCGTCTGGATGGATTTCTCGTATTGCGCCACCTGGATGTTCTTGCGCACCTTCGAGGCATCCAGGCTGGCGCGCAAGGCGCCGCCGGCGAAGATCGGCACGGTGATGCTGGGCGCGAAGCTCCAGGCGCCCGAGCCGGCATCGAACAGCCCGCCCAGGCTGGCGCTGGCCGTGCCGGCGCTGCCCGTCAGGCTGATGGTGGGAAAGAACGCCGCGCGCGCCGCGCCGATATTGGCGTTGGCCGCCTTCAGCTGGTGCTCGGCCGCGCGGATGTCGGGGCGGCGCGCCAGCAGGTCGGACGGCAGGCCCGCCGGCAGCGCGCGCGGCATGATGCCGTCGGGCAAGGCGGTGGCCCGGTCGAGCTGCGCCGCCACATCGGCCGGCAGCGGCTGGCCCACCAGCAGCACCAGCGCGTTGCGGTCCTGCGCCGCCATGCGGGTGTATTGCGACAGGTTGCGCTCGGCCGTGCGCAGCGCGATCTCGGCCTGGCTCAGGTCCAGTTCGGTGGCCACGCCCAGGTCGTAGCTTTGCCGCGTCAGTTTGTAGGAATCCTGTTGCGCCGCCAGCGTCGATTGCGTCAGGCTCAGCAGTTCCTGGTCGGCGCGCAGCGTCAGGTAGGCGCCGGCGGTTTCCGAGATCAGGGCCAGTTGCGTGGCGATGCGGGTCTCGTCCTGCGCCAGGTAGGTTTCCAGCGCTTGTTCGCTCAGGCTGCGGATGCGGCCGAACAGGTCCAGTTCCCAGGCCGAGACGGCGCCGCCCACCTGGTAGCTGCGGCTGATGCCCGCCTCGCCGCTCTGGGTCAGGTCGCCCGGCAGGCGCTGCACCGAACCCTGGCCGGCGATGCCGACGCCGGGCAACAGGTCGGCCCGCTGGATGCGGTACTGCGCGCGCGCCTGTTCGACGTTCAGGGCGGCCACCCGCAGGTCGCGGTTGGCCTCCAGCGCCATCGAGATCAGGCGCTGCAGCAGCGGGTCGGCGAAGAAATCGCGCCAGCCGATATCGGCGGCCGCCGCCGCGCCGGGGCCGGCGGCCTGGCCGGCATCGGGGCCGTAGGCCGGCCCGGCCGGGAAAGTCGCGCCAACCGGCGCTGGCGGCCGTTCGTAGGTGGGCGCCAGAGAGCACCCGGCCAGGGCGGCCGCCAGGGCCGCCGTCAGGAAAGATCGATGCATGATGGCATTCATTGCGGTTGTTCCCCGGGCTGGGCCGAAGGTGCGGCCGGCACGGCGCCGTCGTCGTCCTGCGGGTCTTCGTCGTCCTCGTCGTGGCGCTCGCTCTGGCGCCTGACCTTGAACACGCGCAGCATCACCACGAAGAACGCCGGCACGAAGAAGATGGCCAGGAAGGTGCCGGCCAGCATGCCGCCGATCACGCCGGTGCCGATGGCGTGCTGGCTGCCGGAGCCGGCGCCGGCGGAAATCGCCAGCGGCACCACGCCCAGGATGAACGCCATCGACGTCATCAGGATCGGGCGCAGCCGCTGCCTGGCGGCGTGCACGGCGGCCTCGACCAGGCTGGCGCCGGACTCGTAGTGCGCCTTGGCGAACTCGACGATCAGGATGGCGTTCTTGGCGCTCAGCCCCACCGTGGTCAGCAGGCCGACCTGGAAGTACACGTCGTTGGACAGGCCGCGCAGCAGCGTGGCCGCCAGCACGCCGATGACCCCCAGCGGCACCACCAGCATCACCGACGTGGGAATGGCCCAGCTTTCGTACAGGGCCGCCAGGCACAGGAACACCACCAGCAGCGAAATCGCGTACAGGGCGGGCGCCTGCGAACCCGACAGGCGTTCTTCGTACGACAGGCCGGTCCATTCGTAGCCCACGCCGGTGGGCATGGTGGCGGCGATGCGTTCCATTTCGGCCATGGCCTCGCCCGAGCTGTAGCCCGGCGCGGCCTGGCCCTGGATGTTGAACGACGGCACGCCGTTGTAGCGGTCCAGCCGCTGCGGGCCGTAGGTCCAGTGGGCCGAGGCGAAGGCCGAGAAAGGCACCATGCCGCCGTCTTGATTGCGCACGTACCACTTGTCCAGGTCTTCGGGCAGCATGCGCGCCGCGGCCTCGCCCTGCACGTAGACCTTCTTCACCCGCCCGCGATCGAGGAAGTCGTTGGCGTACGACCCGCCCCACGCCGTCGACAGCGTGCTGTTGATGTCGGCGATGCCGACGCCCAGCGCGCGGGCCTTTTCGCGGTCGATGTCCAGCTGGTACTGCGGCGCGTCTTCCATGCCGTTCAGGCGCACGCCGGCCAGCACCGGGCTCTTGGCCGCTTCGGCCAGGAACTTGTCGCGCGCGACGACCAGCTGGTCGTGGCCCAGGCCGGCCTGGTCCATCAGCTGGAAGTCGAAGCCCAGCGCGTTGCCCAGTTCCATGACCGCCGGCGGCGGAAAGGCCACGACCCGCGCGTCGTGCAGGTGCGTGGCGAAGTAGGCGTTGGCCCGCCCCGCCAGCGCCTGCACCTTCAGCGCCGCGTCGCCGCGCTCGGCCCAGTCGCGCAGCTTGATGAACAGGATGGCCGAGTTCTGGCCGCGGCCGCCGAAGCTGAAGCCGTGCACCGCGAACACCGAGGCCACCGCGTCTTTCTCGTCTTCGAGCAGGTAGCGCGTGGCGGCCTCGACCGTATGGCTGGTGCGTTCGGCCGTGGCGCCGGCCGGCGCCTGCACCTGCGCGAACAGGATGCCCTGGTCTTCGTTGGGCAGGAACGAGGTCGGGATGCGCGTGTACATCCAGCCCATCACCAGCAACAGCAGCAGGTAGATCAGCATCAGCCGCCGGGTGCGGCCCAGCCCGCGCGCCACCGAGTTGGCGTAGCCGTGGGTGGAGCGGTCGAAGAACCGGTTGAACCAGCCGAAGAAACCCGTCTTGGTGGCGTGATGCCCCTTGGGCACGCGCTTGAGCAGCGTGGCGCATAGCGCCGGCGTGAAGATGATGGCCACCAGCACCGACAGCACCATCGAGGACACGATGGTGATCGAGAACTGCCGGTAGATCACCCCGGTGGAGCCGCCGAAGAACGCCATCGGCACGAACACGGCCGACAGCACCAGCGCGATGCCGATCAGCGCGCCGGTGATCTGGCCCATCGACTTGCGCGTGGCCTGCCGCGGCGACAAGCCTTCCTCGGCCATGACGCGCTCGACGTTCTCGACCACCACGATGGCATCGTCGACCAGCAGGCCGATGGCCAGCACCATGCCGAACATGGTAAGCGTGTTGATGGAATAGCCGAACGCGGCCAGCACGCCGAAGGTGCCCAGCAGCACCACCGGCACCGCCAGCGTGGGGATCAGGGTGGCGCGGATGTTCTGCAGGAACAGGTACATCACCAGGAACACCAGGATGATGGCCTCGATCAGCGTATGGATCACGCTTTCGATCGACAGCGCCACGAAGGGCGAGGTGTCGTACGGGTACACCACGTCCATGCCCGGCGGGAAGAACGGCTTGAGCCGGTTGATGGTGTCGCGCACCGCGTCGACCGTATCCAGCGCATTGGCGCCGGGCGCCAGCTTGATGGCCAGGCCCGAGGCCGGCTTGCCGTTGTAGTAGCTGTCGATGGAATAGTTCTGCGCGCCCAGCGATACGCGCGCCACGTCGGCCAGGCGCACCTGCGAGCCGTTGGCGTTGACCTTGAGCAGGATCTTGCCGAACTCCTCCGGGGTCTGCAGGCGCGACGGGCCGATGATGGTGGCGTTGAGCTGCTGCCCGCGCATCGCCGGCAGGCCGCCCAGCTCGCCCGACGACACCTGCACGTTCTGCTCTTTGACGGCGTTCATCACGTCGACGGTGGTCAGGTCGTACGCCAGCAGCTTGTCCGGGTCCAGCCAGATGCGCATGGCGTACTGCGAGCCGAACAGCTGGAAATCGCCCACGCCGGGAGTGCGGCTGACCGGATCCTGCACGTTGGCGGCCACGTAGTTGGCCAGGTCTTCCTTGGCCATGCTGCCGTCGGTGGAAATGAAGCCCGCCACGATCAGGAAGTTCTTGGTGGCCTTGCTGACCCGGATGCCCTGCTGCTGCACTTCCAGCGGCAGCAATGGCTGCGCCACCGCCAGCTTGTTCTGCACCTGCACCTGCGCGGTGTCGGGGTCGGTGCCCTGCGCGAAGGTCAGCGTGATGGCCATGCTGCCGTCGGAATTGCTTTCCGACGAGATGTAGTTCAGGTTGTCGATGCCGTTCATCTGCTGTTCGATGACCTGCACCACGCTGTCCTGTACCGTCTGCGCCGAGGCGCCCGGATAGTTGACCCGGATGCTGATGGCCGGCGAGGCGATGTTCGGGTACTGCGCCACCGGCAACTGCAGGATCGCCAGCGCGCCCGCCATCATCAGCACGATGGCGACCACCCAGGCGAAGACCGGCCGGTCGATGAAAAACTTGGCCATGCGGGCTCCTTACTTGGCCGCGGCGGCGGGCGCCGCGGACGGCGGCGCGAATTCGGTGGCAGCGACCTCGACGCCGGGCTGCACGTTCTGCAGGCCCTGCACGATCACCTTGTCGCCGGCGCGCAGGCCGTCGGTGACCAGCCACTGGTCGCCGATGGCGCGGTCGACCTTCAGCAGGCGCATCTCGACCTTGTTCTCGGCGTTGACCACCAGGGCGGTGGGCTGGCCGCGCTGGTTGCGGGTGATGCCGCGCTGCGGCGCCAGCAGGCCCTGCGGCGCCACGCCCTCGATCACGCGGGCGCGCACGAACATGCCGGGCAGCAGCTGGTGGTCGGGGTTGGGAAACACCGCGCGCAGCGTGACCGAACCCGTGCCTTCGTCGACCGTCACCTCGGAAAACTGCAACGTGCCTTCGGCCCCGTACTGCGAGCCGTCGGCCAGGGTCAGCGACACGCGCGCGGCGTCCTGGCCGGCGTCGCGCTGCAGCAGGCCGCTGTCCAGCGCGCTTTTCAGGCGCAGCAGGTCGACGCTGGACTGCGTCACGTCGACGTAGATGGGATCGATCTGCTGCACCGAGGCCAGCGCGCCGGCCTGGTTGGCCGTGACCAACGCGCCTTCGGTCACCGCCGAGCGGCCGATGATGCCCTCGATGGGCGACAACACGCGGGTGTAGACCAGGTTGATGCGCGCGGTCTCGAGCGCCGCCTTGGCCGACTGCACGTCGGCGGCGGCCTGGTCGCGCGCGGCCACCGCGTCGTCGTAGGCCTGGCGGCTGACCGCGCGGCTCTCGGCCAGCGGCTTGTAGCGCTGCACCAGCAGCGTCGCCGTCTTCAGTTGCGCCTGCGCGCGGGCCAGCGCGGCCTTCTGGCTGTCGTAGCTGGCCTGGTACAGCGCCGGGTCGATCTGGTAGAGCTGCTGATCCGCCCGTACCTCGCCGCCTTCGGTGAACAGGCGCTTCTTGACGATGCCATTGACCTGCGGGCGGACCTCGGCCACGCGATAGGCCGCGGTACGGCCGGGCAATTCGGTGGTCAGCGCCACCGGGCGCGTCGACAGCGTCACCACGCCCACCTGCGGCTTGCCGGCCGCCGGGGCTTCCTGGCCCTTGCCGCAGCCGGCCAGCGCCAGCGCGGCCGCCGAGATGGCCAATACGGCGGCGCCGCGCCGCATTCCATTGTTGTTCTTCATACGATCCTTTCCGAGCTGTGCAATGCCGGCCGCGTCCCTGTGCGGCGCCGCGCCGGCGGCTCTGTTCAGTGTCAACGTGCGTCCCGCGCCCCAGCCGATGCTGCGCTGCGGAATCCGCAATTTTCCGTTATCCCAATTCAGAAACAAAGTAGCGAAAGGCGAAAACATCATCCCAAATATGGAATAATCGCCTTTCGCCGACGACAGGAATGCCAGTCATGAAACGCCTGCAGGGCATGGAGTTTTTCGTAGAAGTCGCCAAGACCCGCAATTTCGGCCGGGCGGCCGGCAACCTGGGCATGCCGAAATCCACCGTGTCGCGGCAGGTGGCCGAACTGGAGCGCTCGCTGGGCTTGCAGCTGCTCAGCCGCACGACCCGCAAGGTCGAGCTGACCGAGGCGGGCAAGCTGTACTTCGAGCGCTGCCAGCGCATCGTGGCCGAGGCGCAGGTGGCGCATGAAGAATTGCAGAAGCTGGTGGAAACCCCGTCGGGGCCCCTGCGGGTGAACATGCCGGCCGACTTTGGCACGGACTTCCTGGCCGAAGCCTTCATGGAGTTTTCTCAACGCTATCCCGAAGTGACGTTCTACCTGGACCTGGCCAGCCCGGAACACGCGGGACGCGTGTTCCAGACCTGCGACATCTCGATCGAGATCGGCGCCCTGCCCGACTCGACCCAGATTGCCCGCCTGCTGGGCCGGCTGCCGGCGTACCTGTATGCCTCGCCCGGCTACCTGAAGCGCCACGGCGCCCCGCAGCACCCCAGCGACCTGACCCGCCACGAATGCCTGGAGTTCCGGGCCGACAACGGCCGCGTCACGCGCTGGCCGCTGTCGCGCGGCGACGAGCGCATGGAAATCACGCCGGGAAAGCGCTTTTCGGTCAACAGCGTGGCCATGGTGCGCAGCCTGGCTTCGCTGGGCGCGGGCATCGCCATCCTGGCACCCACCCAGAGCGTGTACCAGGACGTGGACGAACAGCGCCTGCAACGGGTATTGCCGGACTGGCATGCGGGTCCGTTTCCGGTGCATGCCGTCACCGACACGCGGCTGCTGCCGGCCAAGACCCGGATATTCATCGAGTTCCTGATGGAGCGGCTGCGCGACGGCAAGCTGGCGCCACAGGATAACGCCGCGCTGTTGATTTAAGCCCATGACAGAAATGGACTGAAACAGCTCGCGCGCGAAGCGGCGCCCCCGCGCCCCGGCGCCGCAGCCATGCAGCGCGAGGCATCGCCAGCCCTCCCGAAATCTGGTACAACCAATTATTGGCCATTTTCCTTGGCCGCTTTGATCTGGCTCACCCATTCTTAGCGAAAGCTTGCCATTTCCCCTGGGATTTCCGGTGAAAATTGCGCACATTTTCACCAGAACCAAAATTGGTCCAACCAATTATTCCAGGAGTCATTCATGCTGCAGGCTTGGCCACAAAACTATGATCCGGCAGGCAATCTCTGGCTTTCAGCATCGGTGGCGCTGATTCCCATCGTGTTCTTCTTCCTGGCTCTCACCAAGCTGCGCCTGAAGGGCTATGTGGCGGGCACCATCACGGTGCTGCTGGCCCTGGCGGTGGCGCTGCTGTTCTACCGCATGCCCGTGGCCGGCGCGCTGGCGTCGGCCGTCTATGGCTTCTTCTACGGCCTGTGGCCCATCGCGTGGATCATCGTCGCCGCGGTGTTTCTCTACAAGGTATCGGTCAAGACCGGGCAGTTCGACGTGATCCGCGCCTCTATCCTGTCGATCACCCCGGACCAGCGCCTGCAGCTGATCCTGGTCGGCTTCTGCTTCGGCGCTTTCCTGGAAGGCGCCGCCGGCTTCGGCGCGCCGGTGGCCATCACCGCCGCGCTGCTGGTCGGGCTGGGCTTCAAGCCCTTGTACGCCGCCGGCCTGTGCCTGATCGCCAACACGGCGCCGGTGGCGTTCGGCGCCATGGGCATTCCCATCATCGTGGCCGGCCAGGTCTCGGGGCTGGATGCCTTCTCGATCGGCCAGATGGCCGGCCGGCAATTGCCCTTCATGACGATCCTGGTGCTGTTCTGGATCATGGCCATCATGGACGGCTGGCGCGGCATCCGCGAAACCTGGCCGGCGGTGCTGGTGGGCGGCGGCTCGTTCGCGCTGGTGCAGTTCCTGACGGCCAACTACATCGGCCCGGAACTCCCCGACATTTCCTCGGCGATCGTGTCGCTGATCGCCCTGACGCTGTTCCTCAAGGTCTGGCGGCCCAGGCACATCTTCCGCTTCGAAGCAGAAGGCCAGGCGGGCGGCGCCGCGGCGGGCACGGACACGGCCGGGCCGGCGGCCGGCCCGCTCGGCGCCGGGCGCGTCGTCAAGGCCTGGTCGCCCTTCATCATTCTCACCGCGATCGTCACGCTCTGGAGCGTCAAGCCCTTCAAGGCGCTGTTCGCCGCCGGCGGCCCGCTGGCCGAGTGGGTGCTCGGCCTGCCCGTGCCCTTCCTGCACAACCTGGTGGAAAAGACGCCGCCCATCGTCGCCAGCGCCACGCCCTATGCGGCGGTCTATCGCTTCGACTGGCTGTCGGCCACCGGCACCGCCATCCTCATCGCGGCACTGGTCACTATCGCCGTACTGCGCATGAAACCCGCCCAGGCGCTGCAGACTGCCGGCGAGACCCTGAAGGAATTGGCGCTGCCGATCTATTCCATCGGCATGGTGCTGGCCTTCGCCTTCATCGCCAACTATTCCGGCCTGTCCGCCACGCTGGCGCTGGCGCTGGCCCACACCGGCTCGGCCTTCACCTTCTTCTCGCCGTTCCTGGGCTGGCTGGGCGTGTTCCTGACCGGTTCCGACACCTCGGCCAACGCATTGTTCGGGGCGCTGCAGGCCACCACGGCACAGCAACTGGGCATTTCCGAAGTGCTGCTGGTGGCGGCCAATACGACTGGCGGCGTGACCGGCAAGATGATTTCCCCGCAATCCATCGCCATCGCCTGCGCCGCGGTGGGGCTGGTCGGCAAGGAATCCGACCTGTTCCGCTTCACGGTCAGGCACAGCGTGGTCTTTGCCGTCATCATCGGCATCCTTACCACGCTGCAGGCCTACGTGATGCCCTGGATGATCCCCTGACGCCCACCCCCCCGCGATACCGATCCCGCCATGCGCCTGTCCGACCAAATCGCCGAAAAGCTCGTGCTGCTGATCCATGCCCACGGCATCCCGCCGGGCGGGCGCCTGCCCTCGGAACGCAGCCTGGCCGAAAGCCTGGACGTGTCGCGCACGGTGCTGCGCGAGGCGATCCAGAAACTCAGCATCCAGGGGGTGCTGTCCAGCCGCGCGGGTTCGGGCACTTTCCTGCAGGCCGGCGAAACGCCCTGGCCCCGGCAATCGATGTCGCCCTTGACGGACCTGATGCTGGAAGACCCGCAGTACCGCTACGACGTGCTGGAAGCGCGCCACACGCTGGAAAGCAGCACCGCCAGCCTGGCGGCGCTGCGCGCCACCGACGACGACAAAGACAAGATCCGCCGCTGCTTCGACCAGATGACCGAATACCAGCAGCATGGCGACGCGGCGCTTTCCGCGCGCGCGGATGCGCAATTCCACCTGGCCATCGCCGAGGCCTCGCACAACCTGGTCCTGCTGCAGGTCATGCGCGGGCTGTTCGAGCTGGTGCTGTCCACCGTGGCGCAGAACCGCCGCATCATGGTCCTGCAAGACAGCCTGTACTCGCAAGACCGGCTGACACAGCAACACCGGGCGCTGATGGAATGCATCCTGCGCGGCGATGCCGACGGCGCGCGCGCCGCCATCGGCGAACACCTGGAATACGTCCGCACGACGCACTTGAAAATGGACGAGGACGCCGCCAGGCGCGAGCGTTCCACCCGCCTACCCTCCCAAGCCCCCCAGCCATGATCATTTCCTCCGCTTCCGACTACCGCGCGGCCGCCCAGCGGCGCCTGCCGCCTTTCCTGTTCCACTACCTCGACGGCGGCGCGTATGCCGAACACACATTGCGCCGCAATGTCGAGGACCTGGCCGGCGTCGCGCTGCGCCAGCTGGTGCTGCGCAACATGTCCGCGCTCAGCCTGGAAACCCGGCTGTTCGACGAGGCCCTGGCATTGCCCGTGGCGCTCTCGCCGGTGGGGCTGACCGGCATGTACGCGCGCCGCGGCGAAGTCCAGGCGGCCCAGGCGGCGGACCGCAAGGGCATCCCCTTCACCATGTCCAGCGTCTCGGTCTGCCCCATCGAAGAAGTCGCGCCCACGCTCAAGCGGCCCATGTGGTTCCAGCTGTACGTGCTGAAAGACCGCGGCTTCATGCGCAACGCGCTCGAGCGCGCCAAGGCGGCAGGCTGCTCGACGCTGGTGTTCACCGTCGACATGCCGGTGCCCGGGGCGCGCTACCGCGATGCCCATTCCGGCATGAGCGGCCCGAACGCGGCGCTGCGCCGGTACTGGCAGGCCGTCACCCATCCGCGCTGGGCCTGGGACGTGGGCCTGCGCGGCAGGCCGCACGACCTGGGCAACATCTCGGCCTACCGGGGCGCGCCCACCGGCCTGCAAGACTACATGGGCTGGCTGGGTGCAAATTTCGACCCGTCCATTTCCTGGAAAGACCTGGACTGGATCCGTGAATTCTGGGAAGGCCCCATGGTCATCAAGGGCATCCTGGATCCGGAAGACGCGCGCGACGCCGTGCGCTTCGGCGCCGACGGCATCATTGTTTCCAACCACGGCGGCCGCCAGCTCGACGGCGTGCTGTCCTCGGCGCGCGCGCTGCCGGCCATTGCCGACGCCGTCAAGGGACAGCTCAAGATCCTGGCCGATTCCGGCGTGCGCAACGGCCTGGACGTGGTCCGCATGCTGGCGCTGGGCGCCGACCTGGCCATGATCGGCCGCGCCTACATCTATGCCCTGGCGACATCGGGCGGCGGCGGCGTGTCGCACCTGCTGGACCTGCTTGAAAAAGAAATCCGCGTCGCCATGACCCTGACCGGCGCCAAGTGTATCGCCGATATCACGCCCCGGCTGCTCGTCCAGGCGCAGGCCATCGCCAAGGAGCATGGCGCATGAATGCCGCCCCGCAAGACACCGCCATGCCGGCCCCGCAGGCCGATGCCGCCAGCGTGCTGGCGCAATTGCGCGACATCGTGGGCGCGGCCCACGTGCTGACCCGCGACCAGGACACCCGGCGCTTCCGCAAGGGCCACCGCAGCGGCGAAGGCCAGGTGCTGGCCGTGGTGCGGCCGGGTACCCTGCTGGAACAATGGCGCGTCGTCCAGGCGGCCGTGGCCGCCGGCCGCATCGTCATCATGCAGGCCGCCAATACCGGCCTGACGGGCGGCTCCACGCCCGACGGCGCGAACTACGACCGCGATATCGTGCTGGTCAGCACGCTGCGCATCCGCGGCGTACAGGTCATTCGCGACGGCCAGCAGGTCGTCTGCCTGCCCGGCGCCACGCTCGACCAGCTAGAAAAAACCCTGGCGCCACTTGGCCGCGAACCGCATTCGGTCATCGGCTCGTCGTGCATCGGCGCCTCGGTGCTGGGCGGCATTTGCAACAACTCGGGCGGCGCGCTGGTGCGGCGCGGCCCCGCCTACACCGAACTGGCGCTGTATGCGCAGGTCGACGCGGATGGCACGCTGCGGCTGGTCAACCACCTGGGCATCGGCCTGGGCGAAACCCCCGAGGAAATCCTGACGCGGCTAGAGGCCGGCGACTACAGCGCCGCCGACATCGCCGACGATGCCGGCGCGGCTTCCGACCCGCGCTACGCCGAACATGTCCGCCAGGTCGACGCGCCCACGCCGGCGCGCTATAACGCCGACCCTTCCCGCCTGTTCGAGGCCTCCGGCTCGGCCGGCCGCGTCTGCCTGTTCGCGGTACGCCTGGATACCTTTCCGCGCGAGCCCAGCACGGTGTTCTACGTGGGCAGCAACGATCCGGCCGACTTGACGGCCGTGCGCCGCCACCTGCTTACCAAGCTGCCGCGCCTGCCCATCGCCGGCGAATACATCCACCGCACCGCCTTCGATATCGGCGCGAAATACGGCAAGGATGTCTTCCTGCTGATCGACAAGCTGGGCACCGCGCGCGTGCCCCGCGCCTTCGCGCTCAAGAGCCGGGTGGACGGCGTTCTCGAACGCCTGGGCCTGCCCGGCCTGGCCGACAAGCTGATCCAGGCCGTCATGGCGCTGCTGCCCAGCCACCTGCCGCGGCGCATGCGCGACTACCGCGACCGCTACGAACACCATTTGCTGCTGCGCGTCTCCGACGATACCGCGCCGGCCACGCGCAGCTTCCTGGACGCCCATTTCGGCGACAGCGCCAGCGGCGCCTTCTTCGAATGCGACGCCGAACAGGGGCGCAAGGCGTTCCTGCACCGTTTCGCGGTCGCCGGCGCCGCCATCCGCTACCGCGACACGCATCGCTCTTCGGTCCAGGACATCGTGGCGCTGGACGTCGCGCTGCGGCGCAACGACCGCGAATGGGTCGAGACCCTGCCGGCCGACATGCAGGCCGACATCGTCCACAAGCTCTACTACGGCCATTTTCTTTGCCACGTCTTCCACCAGGACTATATCGTGCGCAAGGGCGTGGACCCGCTGGCCATGGAACACCGCTTGTGGAAGCTGCTGGATGCGCGCCAGGCCGAGTACCCGGCCGAACACAACGTCGGCCATCTGTACGTCGCCAAGCCGGCCCTCGCCGACTTCTATCGCGGGCTGGACCCGACCAATACTTTCAATCCCGGCATCGGCCATACCTCGAAACTATCCGGCTGGGGCGATTGCTGCGACGCCCACCGGCTGCCGGCCGCCTATGGGGCCCGGCCCGGGCGCTAGAACTGCTCGTCGTCGCGCAGATAGCGCCACTGGCCAGGTGGCAGGTCGCCCAGCTTGACGCGCCCGATGCGCACGCGCTTCAGGCCTACCACCCGCAGGCCCACCAGTTCGCACATGCGGCGTATCTGGCGTTTCTTGCCTTCGCGCAGCACGAAACACAGTTGGTCGGCGTTCTGCCAGCGCACCTGGGCCGGCCGCAGCGCCTTGCCGTCCAGCGACAGGCCGTGGTTCAGCAATGCCAGGCCGCGCTCGTCGAGCCGGCCCTGCACCCGCACCAGGTATTCTTTGTCGACATTGGAATCTTCGCCGATAAGATGGCGGGCGATGCGCCCGTCTTGCGTCAGCACCAGCAGGCCCTGCGAATCGATGTCCAGCCGCCCGGCCACGGCCAGGCCCTGCAAGTGCGCCCGCGTAAAGCGCAGGGGCGAGCGGTCGCGCGCATAGCGCGTGCGCGCGTCGACCAGGGCAACCGCCGGCTGGTAGCCTTTTTCGGCCTGGCCCGACACATAGCCCACCGGCTTGTTGATCAGGATGGTGACACGCGAGGTCTGCCTGGCCTGGGCGGCGCGTTCCAGGGTGATGACCTGGTGCGCGAAGGCGCGCGCGCCCAGTTCGGACACCACCTCGCCGTCGACCTTGACCCAGCCGCGTTCGATATAGCTGTCGGCCTCGCGGCGCGAACACAGGCCGCGCTCGGACATCAGCTTCGAGATTCGTATTTTTTCCATATGGCGTATTGGCTGGCCGTGCGCCGGCCGGCGGCGCAACGGCAATCCCGCATTTTACGGCCCCGCCGCCCTGCGCCGTCGCCCGGCGTCAGGCTTGGCATAATAGGCACCCATGAAAGCCTTTCCTCCCTTGGCCCCGGGCTGGCTGCCCGCCGTTCCCCCTTCGCTGTCGCCCGCCCATAAATATTGGCTGATGCGCCCCGGCGCCCTGACCGCCGGCCTGCGCAAGCTGGGCACCGTGCGCCTGCGCGTGCTGGCCGAATATTCGCAGGGCGCGCCAGCCGACGAGGCCCACGGCATGGGCATCGCGCTGGCCAGCCCGGTATGGGTGCGCGAGATCCTGATGTCGGTCGACGGCGTGGACAGCGTGGTGGCCCGCAGCCTGACGCCCTTGATGGCCTCGCACGGCACCTGGCAAGGCATGCGGCGCCTGCGCACGCGCCCGCTGGCCGATATGCTGTACCACGACCGCACGATCGAGCGGTCCGCCTTCGTGTGCCGGCGCCTGGCCTCGCCCGTGCCGTTCCATGCCACGGCGCGCGCGGCCGCGCCCGACGCGGCCGGGGCGCTGTGGGCCCGCCGCTCGGCCTTCTGGCGCCTGGGCCAGCCGCTGCTGGTGGCCGAGTGCTTCCTGCCGGCGTTCTGGCGCGGCGTCGAGCGCCATCCGGCCCGTTAATCCGTCCGCGGGTCCGCCAAGCGGCGGGCTTCGTCGCGGGCGGCCGGCGCGCCGGCTCAGCGCCAGGACTCGGGCTCGACCGTCACCTGCCCCAGGTCGGCCGACACGAAGGCCGCGCCGTCCTGCACGTTGACGTGCAGGTCCATGGTGCGTTCGGCCAGCGCGGCCAGTTCGCGCGTCTGGGCGGCCGGCAGGTTCACCACCCGCAGGTTGCGCGCGCGCGCCAGCTTGCCCCGCACGCCGTCCCACCACACGGTGCTGGCATGGCCGCCGTAGCAGTACACCACCACCTGCGCGGCGCGGCCGCAGGCCTTCAGGATGCGCCGTTCGTCGGGCTGGCCCACCTCGACCCACAGGTCGATGGCGCCGGTCAGGTCTTTCAGCCACAGGTCGGGCTCGTCGGTCTCGCTCAGGCCCTTGGTGAACGCCAGGCCTTCCTGCGCATGCAGGGCGTACGCCAGCAGCCGCACCATCATGCGTTCGTCGGTTTCCGAAGGGTGGCGCGCCACCGTCAGCGCATGGCTGCCATAGTAATGGCGGTCGGAGTCGGCGACGTGCAAGTCGGCTTTGTAGATGGTTGCGCGCAGGGCCATGGGGAAATCCGGCGGCGCCGGGCCGCGAAAAAGGGCTAATGATACTGCGCGGCGCCGGCCGCGCTATGCTGGCGGTTGCCGACACCCGAGACCGCCATGACTCCCGCCACCGCCCTGCTCGCCTTTTGCCTGGCCGCCGGCATCCTGACCCTGACGCCGGGCCTGGACACCGCCCTGGTGCTGCGCACCTCGGCGGTCGAGGGCGGCCGGCGCGCGCTGCTGGCCGGGCTGGGCGTGTGCGCCGGCTGCCTGGCCTGGGGCGTGGTGGCCGCATTGGGACTGGGGTCGCTGCTGGCCGCCTCGCAAACCGCCTACGACATCCTGCGCATCGGCGGGGCCGCCTACCTGTTCTACCTGGGCGTGAAGCTGCTGTGGCGCGCCGTGCGCCGGCCCGGCGCGCCCATGCCGGCGGCGGCGCACGGGCCGGCCGCCCTGCCGATGTCGGGCACCGGCCTGCAGTGGTTCCTGCGCGGCTGCCTGACCAACGTGCTCAACCCCAAGGTGGGCGTGTTCTACGTGACCTTCCTGCCGCAGTTCATGCCGGCCGGCGTCAGCGTGCTGGGCTTCAGCCTGCTGCTGGCCGGGCTGCACGCCCTGATGGGCGTGCTGTGGTTCGCCGTCCTGGTGGCCGCCACCCGGCCGCTGGCGCGCTGGCTGCAGCGCCCGTCGGTACTGCGCTCGCTGGACGGCCTGACCGGCGCGGTGTTCCTGGCCTTCGGCCTGAAGCTGGCGCTGGAACGGCGTTAAGGCACGCCGGGGCCGGACGCCCGAGGCACTACCTGAAAACCCGCCTCGGCGCAGCCAGGTGTCAGACACCCTGCGGGGTGTCTGACACCTGGAAAGCGCCACCTGGGAAACACCCAGGGCCTGTCCCCCCCGATGCGCCTCAGGCGTAGACCCCCACCGGGTGCCGCGCCACGTAGTGGCCGGCGGCCACTTCCACCAGGGGTTGCACCACCGGCTCGTCGCCCACCTTGCGCACCGGGCTGGGAATCTCGTCGACCAGCAGCGAGCGCGCGCGGTGGCGGCGCCGCGGGTCGGCGATGGGCACGGCGTCCATCAGCTTGCGGGTATACGGGTGCTGCGGGTTCTCGAAGATGGCGCGGCGCGGGCCGATCTCGACGATCTGGCCCAGGTACATCACCGCCACGCGGTGGCTGACGCGCTCGACCACCGCCATGTCGTGCGAGATGAACAGCAGCGACACGCCGAGTTCCCGTTGCAGGTCCAGCAACAGGTTGACGATCTGCGCCTGGATGGACACGTCCAGCGCCGACACCGACTCGTCGGCCACGATCACCTTGGGGTTCAGGGCCAGGGCCCGCGCGATGCAGATGCGCTGGCGCTGCCCGCCCGAGAACTCGTGGGGATAGCGGTCGATCATGTCGGGCAGCAGCCCGCATTTGTCCATCAGCCAGCGCACGCGTTCCTGGGCGGCCTTGCCCTTGGCCACGCCATGGATCAGCAGCGGTTCCATGATGGAATAGCCGACGGTCATGCGCGGGTCCAGCGAGGCGAACGGGTCCTGGAAAATGAACTGGATGTGGCGGCGCAGCGACTGCATGGCCGAGCCGCGCAGCGTGCCGATGTCGCGGCCGTCGAACTCGATGCTGCCGCCCTGGCTCTTGACCAGCTGCAGCAGCGAACGGCCGGTGGTGGTCTTGCCGCAGCCCGATTCGCCCACCAGCGCCAGGGTCTCGCCCGGGTACAGGTCGAAACTGACCCGCTCGACCGCGTGCACGCGCTTTTGCACCCGGCCCAGGATTCCGCCGGCGATATCGAACCGGGTCACCAGGTTCTTGACCCGCAGCACCGGCCCGCCGTCGCGGCGCACCGTGCTGGCGGCCGGGTCGGCGGCGGCCGTGTCGGGCCGCGCGCCGGCCGCGGCCTGGTCGACGCGCAGCAGGGGAAACGGCGCGGGCTCGTCGGTGCCGCGCATGGCGCCCAGGCGCGGCACGGCCGACAGCAGCGCACGCGTGTAGGCATGGCGCGGCGCGGCGAAGATGTCGTCGGACGCGCCCTCTTCGACCTTGTCGCCGCGGTACATGACCAGCACGCGGTCGGCCACTTCGGCCACCACGCCCATGTCGTGCGTGATGAAGATCACGCCCATGTCCATTTCTTCCTGCAGCTGGCGGATC
>Ga0182741_1001612_pt1 | contig 28717 bp, 19 predicted proteins | sample eDN5th37CBELigOP_FD_128874 | JGI IMG/M metagenome (GOLD analysis project Ga0182741, IMG submission 128874) | Enriched Organic Plus compost microbial communities from Emeryville, California, USA - eDNA 5th pass 37_C BE-Lig OP (version 2) (version 2) ... | reverse complement strand
TGAGCGGCGTGCGCAGCTCGTGGCTCATCACGGCGAGGAAGTCGGCCTTGGCGCGGTTGGCGTTCTCCGCCTCGCGCCGCGCCACCTCGGCGGCGTCGAAGCGCATCGCGTTGTCGAGGGCGATGCCGGCGCGGCGGCCCAGCTCCTCGGCGATCGCCAGGTCGCGCAGGTCGAAGGGGCGCCGCCGCTCCGGCCCGTGCAGGACGAGCGTCAGCGCGCCGAGCGTGACGCCGGCGGCGCGCAGCGGCACGCAGAGTCCCGAGTACATGTCCACGTCGCGGAGCCGGGCCAGATGCTCGTCCGCCAGCTCGGTGAGCAGCGGGGCGAGATCCCGCTCGAATCGCTCGATCAGCTCCGACTCTCCGGTCGCGATGACGTGGGGGAACCCGGTCGGCGCGTTCCGCGGCACGGGGAACTGCGCCTCGAGCGCGCGATACGCCTCGGCGAGCGCCGGGTCGCGGCTCTCGAACGCGATGCAGGTGAACCCTCCGTCCGTCGGCAGATCGACGCGGGCGAGATCGGCGATCGGCGACGGCCCCTCGACCGCGAGCGCCGCGATCGTCTGCAGCATCGCCCGCACGTCCACGGACGCGACGAGCATCTCGCTCGCGCGGTCGAGGAGGAGCCGTCCCTGCTCCTCGCGCCGCGCCGCCTCCACGTCCTCGAGGATGCCGACCCACTCGCGCACCGTGTCGTGCTCCCCCGCGACCGGGATGCCGCGCGCGCGATACCAGCGATACGTCCCGTCGCGCAGGCGCACGCGGTAGCTGCATTCGTAGGTCGCGCGCGACGCGAGCGCGTGGCGCCAGCGCTCCCGCACGCGCGGCTGGTCCTCGGGGTGCACGGCGTCGAGCCAGCCGTTGCCGCGCACCTCCTCGAGGCGCTGCCCGGTGATCGTCCGCCAGTACGGCATGTCCTCGACGTACCCGTCGGCGGTCGTCGACCACACCGTCTGCGTCGTCGCCTCGACGAGGGCGCGATAGCGGGCCTCGCTCGTGCGCAGCTCGCGCTCCGCGCGCACGCGCGCGCTGATGTCGCGCTGCACCACGCTCACGCCGTCCTCGAACGGCACCGTCTTGACCGCGAAGTGCGTGTCGAGCGCGGCGTGGTATTCCTCGTACTCGGTGACGATGCGATCGTGTTGCGAGCACAGCGTGCTGGTGTGGAACTGCGAGCCGAGCGCGTCGGGGAAGAGCTCCCAGATGACGCGTCCGATCACCTGCTGCCGGTCGAGGTGCCACATGGCGAGCAGGGCGTCGTTGGCGTAGGTGACGCGATGCGCGGCGTCGAGGGTGTAGAAGCCGTCCTTGATGCTGCCCAGCAGCCGCGCGATGCGGTGGCGTTCCGCGTCGGCGGCGTCGCGCGCGCCGCTGAGCGCGCGGGCGAGCAGCTCGTACTCGCCCGTGGTGCGCTGGAGGCGCTCGGCGCGCGCGGTCGATTCGGCGGTCTCGCGCTGCAGCTCGCGCACGCGGTCGCGCAGGGTGGCCGCCAGCTGCTCGGCGTCGGCGGCTGCGCGCTCGGCGCGCAGCTGGGCGAGGACGAAGCGGCGCACGGCGACGCTGATGGCGGCGCTGACGAGCAGCACGAAGCCGAGCCGCATGCGGTCCATGCTCGAGGCGACGGCCAGGGTGCCGCTCGGCGGGAGCAGGGACGCACCCAGGGGGAGGAGAAGCGCGGTGGCGAGCAGACCCGGGCGCATCCCCCCGACGGCGGCCGCCCCCATGGTCGCGAGGACGAGCCCTCCGATCCACGCGCCCTCGTGCGGACGGCCGAAGCGCGTGGCGGCGAGGGTGACGAGGGCGGGGAGGACGACGGCGAGCAGATAGCCGATGAGCACCCGGCGCCGGCGGCGGCTGCGCCGGACCGGGCGCTCCGGCTTCGGGGGCGCCTCCTCGCTCCCCGGGGGACCGGTCGCCGCGCGCAGGCGCCCCGGCGCGAGATCGGGACGGGGGGCGCGAGGTGGGGAAGGGTGGGAGGGGTGGCCCATCGCCGCGGTCGGCATGCAAGGATCGGGCGCCTGCTCGCGGGAACGGATGGCGCAAGCAAGTGGGTACTTGCATTCGCGGGGCGATGCCCGTATCCTGCGCGCCCATGGACAACCGCGAGCGCATCCTCGAAGCGGCGGCCCGGGTCTACGCCCAACACGGCTTCCGCGGCGCCACCACCCGCCTCATCGCCATCGAAGCGGGGGTGAACGAGGTCACCCTCTTCCGACTCTTCGGCTGCAAGTCGCAGCTCTTCGACGAGCTGCTGCACCAGCGGCTGCGCGCGTCGGCGGTGACCGAGCTCCCCGAGGTGCCGGCCGATCCGGAGCGCGAGGTCACCGCGTGGTGCACGGCGACGCTCGCGCAGATGCGCGCGTCGCGCTCGATGCTGCGGAAGCTCATCGGCGAGGTCGAGGAGCGGCCGGCGGCGGCGCTCTCCGCGTGCGAGGGGCCCTACTGCGCGAAGCAGTCGCTCGCGTCGTATCTGCGCCGGCTCCGCGCGAGCGGGCTCGTGGGGCCCGAGCTCGAGCCCAACGCCGATTCCGCGGCGATGTCGATGCTCATGGGCGCGATGTTCGGCGACGCGATGCTCCGCGACATCGTGCCCGAAGGCTTCTCGACGACCGCCGACGAGGCGCCGGTGATGTACGTGCGCGGCTTCCTGCGCGCCATCGGCGTGCTGCCGGCGTCCGCCCCGAAGCGGCGACGCAGCCGCGCCACCGACACGGCGGCGGACGACTGAGCCGCCACCGCCGACGCAGCACGCAGGACGCAGGACGACGTCTCACGACCGACAGACCACATCGATGACCCATAGATCAGCCATCCTGCTGCTGCTCGCCGTCGCGGCGCCGCTCGCCGCGCAGCAGCCGTCCCTGCGCCGGCTCTCGCTCGAGGAGGCCGTCCGCATCGCGCAGGAGCGCAGCGAGGACGTCACGATCGCCCGTGCCGGCGTGACGCGCGCGCGCGGGCAGCGCCTCCAGGCGCGCAGCCGGTACCTGCCGCAGCTCGACGCGCAGGTCGGCTACGTGAAGACGCTCAAGAGCCAGTTCGAGGCGCTCGCCGGCAGCGCGGACGGGAGCGACGGACCGCCCGCCGAGCTGCAGTCGGTGTGCGCGCCGAACATCCCCGACAACGCCACCGCCGAGCAGCGCGCGGCCGCGCTCGCGCAGGCGGCCACCTGCCAGAGCGGGGGCGGGCTCGACTTCAGCCGCGTCGGCTTCGGCGCGCGGAACCAGTGGACCGGCGGGGTGCAGCTCGCGGTGCCGCTGTACACCGGCGGGCGCGTGACGGCGGGCTATCGCGCGGCGCAGGCCGGCGAGCGCGCGGCGGCGCTCGCGCTCACGCAGCGCCGGGCACAGGTCGCGCTCGAGACGACGCAGGCGTACTACGACGCCGCGCTCGCCGACCGGATGGTCGCGATCGCGGACAGCACTCTGGAGCAGACCGAGGACGTGCTGCGGCAGACGACCGTCGCGCGCCGCGTCGGCAACCAGTCGGAGTTCGAGCTGCTGCGGGCGCAGGTCGCGCGCGACAACCAGCGTCCCGTCGTCATCCAGACGCGGGCGCAGCGGCAGGTGGCGTATCTCCGCCTCAAGCAGCTGCTCGACGTGCCGCTCGACGAGGAGATCGCCCTCACGACGCCGATCGAGGACGCCGTCTCGCCCAGCGCGATCCCCGCGGTGCTGACCGCGGCGCGCCTCGTGAGCCAGGCGTCGAGCGACGCGGCCGCGCTCCTGGACACGAGCGTCGCCGAGCGGGCCATCGTGCGCCAGAGCAGCGAGGCGGTGCGCGCGCAGGAGAATCTGCTGCGCGCCACGCGGTCGCAGCGCTTCCCGACGATCAGCCTCACCTCCGGCTACCAGCGCCTCTTCTTCCCGAGCGATCTCTTCCCCTCCTTCTCCCAGTACGCGGAGAACTGGACGGTCGGGATCTCGGCGGGGATCTCGCTCTTCGACGGCGGGCGGGTGCGCGGCGAGGCGCTCGCCTCGTCGGCGGATCTCGAGGAGGCGCGGGCGCGGCTCCGGCAGGTGGAGGAGCTCGCGGCGCTCGACGCACGCGTCGCGCTCAACGCCCTCGCGCAGGCCGAGGCGGTGTGGGCGGCGAGCCAGGGGACGATCGAGCAGGCACAGCGCGCCTATCGCATCGACGAGATCCGGTTCCGCGAGGGGCTCGCCACGCAGACCGACCTCGCGCAGACGCGCATCCTCCTGCAGCAGGCCACGGCGAACCGCGCCGTCGCGGCGCGCGACCTGGCCGTCGCCCGCATGACGCTGGCGCTGCTGCGCGACCTCCCGCTGCAGCTCGGCAACGGGCGCGCGAGCGGCGGGGCCGTGTCGGGTGCGCTGCAGGGCGGCGCGCCGGCGGCGTCGGCGCCGTCGTCGTCGGGATCTTCACAGCCACGCACACAACAAGCGGCGAGCGGACAGTCCGCGTCGTCGGCCATCGTCGGGGGCGCTCCATGATCGGGTACTTCAGAACTTCGCGGGTCGCCCTGGCGGCCCTCACCGTCTCGCTCACCGCCCTCGCCGCCTGCAAGGACGGCGACGCGAGCGAGCAGCCGCCGGTGCCGCCGCCGCAGACGCTCGGCACCGAGCACCTGACCGTCGTGCAGCTCGCCGAGGTGCGGAGCGGTCCCTCGCTCTCCGGCACGCTGCAGCCCGAGCAGGAGGCGACGATCCGGGCGGAGATCTCGGCCGCGATCCTCGCCACCCACGCCGAGCCGGGACAGCGCGTGCAGCGCGGGACGGTGCTCGCGCAGCTCGACGCGGCGGCGATTCGCGACGCGGTGAACGCGGCGCGCGCCAGCGTCGCGACGGCGCAGGCGAGCGCGCAGAACGCGCGGCGCGATCTCGAGCGCTCGCAGGCGCTCGTCACGGCCGGCGCGATCGCCGAGCGCGAGCTGGAGCGGGCGCGCACGGCGTCGTCCGCCGCCGAGGCGCAGCTCGCCGCGGCGCGCGCGCAGCTCGCGACGGCGGAGGAGAACCTCGCGAAGACGCGCATCGTCGCGCCCTTCGCCGGCGTGGTGAGCGCGCGGCAGGCGAAGGCCGGCGACGTCGTCTCGCCGGGGAACCCGCTGTTCACGGTGGTGAATCCGGCGACGATGCGCCTCGAGGCGGGCGTGCCGGCGGGCGATCTCTCGGCGGTGCGCGTCGGGCTGCCGGTGGAGTTCACCGTCAACGGCTACCCGAACCAGCGCTTCACCGGCCGCATCGTGCGCGTCAGCCCCACCGCCGATCCCACGACCGGGCAGGTGCGGATCGTGGCCTCCCTCCCGAACGCCGGGAGCACGCTCGTCGGCGGCCTGTTCGCCGAGGGGCGCGTGGCGACCGAGTCGCGCTCGGCGCCGGTCGTGCCGGCGAGCGCGCTCGACGAGCGCGGCCTCCGCACGAACGTCGTGCGCGTGCGGGACGGCCGCGTGGAACGCGTCGAGGTGACGGTCGGCATCCGCGACCTCATCACGGAGACGGTGGAGATCCGCGCCGGCGTGGCTGCGGGCGACACCGTGCTCCTCGGCGCCGCGCGCGCCACCACGCCGGGGACGCAGGTCGTGGTGAGCGCCGTCGTGGACACCGCGCGGCTCGCCCCGCGCGCCGACACGGCGCGCCGCGCCCCCGCGCCGCGCTGAGCGGAGGAGCCCCTCATGTTCATCTCCGATTTCGCCATCAAGCGGCCGCTCGTCACCATCGTCAGCATGCTGGCGCTGGTGGCGTTCGGGCTGGTGGCGCTCATGAAGCTCAAGACCGACGAGTTCCCCGAGGTCGCGCCGCCGTTCGTGTCGGTGTCGCTGATCTATCCGGGCGCCTCGCCGGACGGCGTCGAGAAGGAAGTCATCGATCCCGTCGAGGAGAAGATCGCCGCCATCAGCGGCGTCAAGCAGGTGCAGTCGAAGTCGTTCGACGGCTACGGCCTGATCATCATCGAGTTCGTGTTCGGCAAGAACCTCGCGGAGGCGACGCAGGAGATCCGCGACGAGATCTCGACGATCCGCGCCGACCTGCCGCAGGAGGTCGAGGAGCCGATCATCAAGAAGCTCAACGACACCGACCGGCCGATCGTGTCGCTGGCCGTCTCGTCGTCCACGCTGTCGCCGGCGGAGCTCACGCGCATCGTCGAGCCGGGGATCACGCGCGAGCTGCGCGCCCTCCCCGGCGTCGCCGAGGTGCAGGTATTCGGCAAGATCGAGCGCGAGCTCACCGTCGAGCTGCGCCCCGAAGCGCTGCAGAACGCCGGCGTGAGCGTCGGCGAGGTCGTGCAGGCGCTCCAGCTCCAGAACCTCGCGGCGCCGGTCGGCCGCGTGGAGAGCGCGCTCGAGGAGCGCTCGATCCGGCTCCGCGGGCGCATCGCTGGCGCGCACGAGTTCGAGCAGCTCGTGGTGGCCGAGCGCAACGGCCGCATCATCCGGCTGGGCGAGGTCGCCGCGGTGAAGGACGGCACCGAGGAGCCGCGCTCGCTCGCCCTCTTCGGCCGCCGCAACGTCGAGAACGAGTCGGTCGGCATCGACATCAAGAAGTCGCAGGGCTACAGCACGACCGACGTCGCCGGGCGGCTGATCGCGCGCGTCAACGAGATCCAGAAGCGGCTCCCCGCGGGGACGCGCATCAACGTCATCAAGGACGCGGGCACCCGCGTGGACGCGGCGGTGGACAACGTGAAGATGGCGCTCATCGAGGGCGCGATCCTCACCGTCCTCGTCGTCTTCCTCTTCCTCAACTCGTGGCGCTCCACCGTCATCACCGGCCTCGCGCTGCCGGTGTCGGTGCTCGCGAGCTTCATCGCCGTCTGGGCGCTCGGCTTCAAGCTCGAGACGATGTCGCTCCTCGGGCTCTCGCTCGCGATCGGCATCCTGATCGACGACGCGATCGTCGTGCGCGAGAACATCGTGCGCCACGTGGAGATGGGGAAGGATCACTACACCGCGGCGCGCGAGGGGACCGACGAGATCGGCCTCGCCGTCGCCGCGACGACCTTCTCGATCCTCGCCGTGTTCGTGCCGATCGGCTTCATGGGCGGGATGGGCGGCCAGTGGTTCAAGCCGTTCGCGCTCACGATCGCCTGCTCGGTGCTCGTCTCGCTCTTCGTCTCCTTCTCCCTCGATCCGATGCTGTCGGCCTACTGGCCGGATCCGCACCTGACCGAGGACCGGAAGTCGTGGATCACGAAGACGCTCGACCGCTTCAACGCCTGGTTCAACCGGCAGGCGGAGAACTATCGCGGCGTCATCGCCTGGGCGCTCGACCACCGCGCGGCGATGATCGTGCTGACCATCGGCACCTTCTTCGCCTCGTTCGTCCTGCCGGGGAAGGGGATCACGGGGCTCGCCGTCGCCTTCGCCGCCGTGGGCGCGGCGGTGCTGGTGATGACGCGCTGGCAGCTCCCCACGGTCGTGCGGGCGCTCGTCGCGGTCGCCGGGATCGTGGGGGTCTTCCTCCTCCCCGGCGCGCTCGTCGGGCCGGGGCGGCCGATCCCCGCCGTCGGCGTCGTCGGCACCGGCTTCTTCCCCGAGGAAGACCGGTCCGAGATGACGATCGCGATCGAGACGCCGCCGGGCTCGAACCTCGCCTACACGCGCCTCAAGGCGGAGGAGGCGGCACGGCTCGCGCGCTCGCGTCCCGAGGTCGAGTACACCTACACGACGATCGGCAGCGCCAGCGGCGGCGCCGGCGCGGTGGACGTGGGCTCGGTCTACGTGAAGCTCACGCCGCGCCACGACCGCGAGATGACCGCCGAGCAGTTCGCGCATCTCATGCGCCGTGAGGCGAAGAAGATCGCCGGCGTCACGCTGTCGGTGTTCACCTCCGACTTCGGCGGCGGGCGCAAGCAGCTGCAGATCCAGCTCCGCGGCGACGAGATCGGCACGCTCACCCGCGCCGCCGAGATGGTGAAGGCGGAGGTCGAGCAGGTCGCGGGGGCGGTGGACGTCGGGCTCTCGACGAAGGGGCAGAAGCCGGAGCTCGACGTGGAGCTCCACCGCGGCGTCGCCGGCAGCCTGGGGATCACGGTGGGGCAGGTCGCGCAGGCGCTGCGCCCCGCCTTCGCCGGGATCGACGCCGGCGACTGGGAGGATCCGAGCGGCGAGGTGCGCGACGTGGCGGTGCGGCTCTCTCCCGAGGCACGCCGCCGCGCCGCCGACGTGCGGCAGCTCCCGATCAGCGTCATGGGGCCGAACGGGCCGACCGCGATCCCGCTCAGCCAGGTGGCGACGGTGCGCGAGAGCATGGGACCGGCGATCATCGACCATCTCGACCGCGAGCTGGTCGTGAACGTCGAGCTCAATACCTCCGGCCGCGGCTCCGGGGACGTCACGAACGACATCAAGGGGCGGCTCGAGAAGGTGAACCTCCCCGCCGGCGTGCGCGTCAGCTTCGGCGGCGACGCCGAGCAGCAGGGGGAGGTCTTCGGGCAGATCTTCCTCGCGCTGGGCACGGCGATCCTGCTGATGTACCTGATCCTCGTGCTGCAGTTCGGGTCGTTCATGGATCCGCTCGCGATCCTCGTGTCGCTCCCGCTGTCGATGATCGGCGTGATGTTCGCGCTCGCCGTCACCGGGCACACGATCAACATCATGAGCATGATCGGGATCATCCTCCTCGCCGGCATCGTGGCGAAGAACGCGATCCTGCTCATCGACTTCGCGAAGTGGGCACGCGAGGAGAAGGGGATGCGGCTGCGCGAGGCGCTGATCGAGGCGGGGGCGATCCGGCTGCGCCCGATCCTCATGACGACCTTTGCCCTCATCGCCGGGATGATCCCCGTCGCCCTCGGCCGCGGCGAGGGCGCGCAGTTCCGCGCCCCCCTCGGCGTGGCGGTGATCGGCGGGACCATCACCTCCACCTTCCTCACCCTCCTCGTGATCCCGACGGTCTACGAGATCATGGACGAGGTGCGGTCGAAGCTCGCGCGCCGCGTCGGGCTCACGCCGCCGCAGACCGCCGAGCACCCGGTGCCGGTGATGGGGGATTGAACGGGGGGATTGAACGGCCGGGAGCTGGGCGTCAGGTGCTGGGTGCTTCGGGCTGGGGGCTCCGGGGTAGATTTCGCATCCCCAGCACCTAGCACCTAGCACCCAGCATCCAGCACCCGTTTTTTGGACTGGCTCGACCGACTCTGGCCCTATCTCACGCTCGGCGCCGGCTCCATGCTGGCGGAGGAAGCGGCGCCCATCCTCGGCGGGCTGGCGGCGCACGAGGGGCGGCTCGCGCCGATCCCCGTGGCGCTCGCGATCGGGGCGGGGACGTGGGTGGTCACCGTGGCGCTGTACTACGTCGGGCGCGTGCGCGACCGCTGGGTCCGGAAGCGCTTCCCCCGGCTGCGCAACTTCCTCCTCCGCGCCTTCAAGGTCGTGCGCCGGCATCCGTGGCGGGCCTCGCTCGCCGTGCGCTGGGTGTTCGGGCTGCGCATCGCGCTCCCGATCGCCTGCGGCGCGGCGCGCGTCCCGATCGCCCTCTTCGTCGTCGCCAGCGCGATCAGCTGCTTCGCGTGGGCGGCGACGTTCACGCTGATCGGCTGGCTGTTCGGCCGCGCGGCCGAGCAGCTGCTCGCGCAGGTGCATCGCTACGACTCGTGGATCGTCGCCGTGCTCGTGCTGGGCTCGGTCGCCGGATGGCAGGTGGCGCGCTCGCGCCGCCGCCGCCTCGAGCGGCGCGCGGTCGAGGTGATCGCCGGGCCCGAGGGGGTGGAGCCGGCGGAGCGAAAGGGGCTCTGAGCCTCATTCACCGCCGCCGCTGCGCCTCCGCCGTTCACCCGTCGGATCCCGCACGTCGCTGTCCGGCTTCGGATGGGAGATGCGCATCGAGGACGTGAACGCTCACGCGGCCGCATTCCGTCGTCCGCGAGCCGTCACCTCGGTGCCACCCCATGCGACTCCCCATCGTCGTTCTCGCCACCACGCTCGCCGCGTCGCCGCTCGTCGCGTCGCCGCTCGTCGCGCAGACCGCCTCCGAACCGTTCAGCACGCGGCCGATCCGGCTCGGCTTCGCCGGCGGGGTCGTCGTGCCGCGCAGCGGCGCCTCGGCGTCCACGCTTCGGGCAGGGGTGCAGGGGCAGGGGTTCGTGCTCATCCAGCTCGGCGCCCTCCCCGCGTTGCGCGCGAACGTGGACTACGCGAAGCTCCGGTTCGACGAGGCGCAGCTCCAGGCCGGGGGGGCGATCGACGCCGACCGCACCGTGCTCGACGGCGTGCTCGCCCTCAAGCTCGACCTCGTTCGCACCGGCGCGATCCGCCCCTACCTGCTCGCCGGGGTCGGTGCGTTCAACATCAAGGACCAGGTCACGAACGCGACGACGGGCGCGCAGTCCTTCTCCGACACGAACCTCGGCTTCGACGGCGGCGCGGGCGTCGGCTTCAAGCTCGGCCCCATCAGCGGCTTCCTCGAGACGCGGCTGCAGAACGTGTACACGAAGGAGAAGGGATTCGTGGACACGAAGTCGATCCAGCAGTTCCCGGTGAGCTTCGGGATCGTGTTTTGAACGGCAGGGGCTAGGGGCTAGGGGCTGGGGAACACCCTCGGGACGCCCCCTAGCCCCTGGTCCCTCGCCGCTGCCGTCAACAGTTCCCACGCGCGGGCCACGTGCCGGCGTTCGGTCCTGATGTTGCCGATCGCGAGGCGCAGCGTCGTGCGGCCGCGGAGCTTCGTGTGCGAGAGGTAGGCGTCGCCGCTCGCGTTCACGCGATGCAGAATCGCCTCGGTGCGCGCGTCCTGCTCCTCCGGTGACAGCCCCTCGCCGACGTAGCGGAAGCAGACGAGCGAGAAGGGGACGGGCGCCATCAGCTCCCACGTCGGATCGCCCTCGACCCACCCCGCGAACTCGCGCGCCAGTGCGCAATGCGCGCGCACGCGCGCCGCGAGCCCCTCGGCGCCGAAGGCGCGCATCACCATCCACAGCTTGAGCGCGCGGAAGCGGCGGCCGAGCTGCACGCCGTAGTCCATCAGGTTCACCACCTCGTGCTGCTCGCGCGTCACCAGATACTCCGGCACGAGCGAGAAGGCGCGCGTGAGCACCTCGGGGCGCCGCGTGAAGAGCACCGAGCAGTCCACCGGCGTGAACATCCACTTGTGCGGGTTCACGACGAGCGAGTCCGCGCGCTCGACGCCGTCGAGCACCGGGCGCAGCTCCGGGACCAGCGCGGCGATCCCGCCGTACGCGCCATCCACGTGCAGCCAGATCCCCTCGCGCTCGCAGATCCCGGCGATCGCCGGCACCGGATCGATGCTCGTCGTGCTCGTCGTGCCCACCGTCGCGACGCAGGCGATCGGCAGGTCGCCGCGCGCGCGATCCTCGGCGACCGCTCGCGCGAGCAGCCCCGGACGCATGCGATACTCCTCGTCCACGCCGATGTGCACCACGTTCTCGAGGCCGATGCCGAGGGCGAGCGCCGCCTTGTCCACCGAGGAGTGCGCATGCTCCGAGCAGTAGACGCGGAGCCGCGGCAGATCCGCGCGCCCCGCCATGCCGCGCTCGCGGATGTGCAGCTCCGGCTTCGCCTCGCGCGCCGCGGCGAGCGCCAGCATCGTGGAGATGGACGCCGTGTCGTTGATGTGCCCCGTCCAGCCGTCGCCGAGGCCGACGAGCTGTCGCAGCCAGTCGGTCGCCACCTGCTCGAGCTCCGTCGCCGCGGGCGACGTCTTCCAGAGCATGGCGTTGACGTTGAGCCCTGCGGTCAGCAGCTCGCCGAGGATGCCGGGCGCCGACGCCGAGATGGCGAAGTAGGCGAAGAACCCCGGATGATTCCAGTGCGTGATCCCGGGGACGACGATCCGCTCGAAGTCGTCGAGGATGCGCGCGAGCGGTTCACCGTCGACAGGCGGTGCGGTGGGGAGCTGCGCGCGGATCTCGCCAGGTCGCGTGCGCGCGACCACGGGGAAGTCCTCGGGATGCTCGAGGTAGCGCGCGATCCAGTCGAGCGCGCGTCGTCCCTGCTCGGCGAGCTCGGAGGGCGGGAGGTCGCCGGTCGTCGCGCTCACCGTACGGACTGGTCGGTGATGCACGACAGCGCGAAGCCTCCGTCGTTGCCGCGCCACCGCTCCCAATCTCGAATGCGCCACTGCGACCCCCAGCGGACGACGCGGATCACGCTCGGTGTCGCCATCGCGGCGAGCTCGTCGACGCGGGCGGCCGCGCGCGTCGGGGCCTCCACCAGCACGTAAGCCACGTCGTCGCGGACGATCGAACCCAGGATCGTCGCCGGGACAGGCGCGTGCTCGCGAAGCAGTGCCGCCCCATGCTCGGCCGAGCAGCCATTGTTCCCCTCCGCCAGTTGAAGCCGCAGGAGATAGCGTTCATCCCGCGCCTCGAGCCGGCGCGCGGCGACCTGCCGCAGCGTCAGCCGCGACAGACTGTCCACGCTGGGGATGTCGGCGAACTGATATCGCAGATGGGCCCTCGTGTCCTCGAGCTGTCGCTGCAAGCGCTTGAGCTGATACTCGGCGACCTCGCGCGGCATGTCCGGGTCATGGCGCCGCATGTCGTCGACGGTCATCGGCGGGGGGGCCATGCGCGGACGGCGCGCGAACTCGATCGTCGACGCCAGCTCCGCTTCGAAGCGTCCCAGCTCGATGAACTCGGTCGCGTCGTACCACCGCTCCTCCTCGACCGCGCGCAGGAATGCGCGGACGACGGAGTCCGGCTGCTCGCGGGGCACGGAAGGCTGGGCGATGGCGGACGATGCGATGCCGCAAAGGTGGAGGACGGTCGATGCGAGGCGCATGGGTTTTCCCTCAGCGAATGTCGACCACGATACGCGGCGGAGCGGCGAGGGTCGAGACGGTGAAGGGCCGTTCACCGGCGACGCCGATCACCCACTCGACCTCTCCTTCGAAGTCGCAGATCTGCTTGAGTTGCTTCACCTGCGGCAGCCCGGGGGCGACGTCCCGCGACGGGACGGTGACGACGGGACGCTCGCCCTCGAACCGGTGTGCCACGGTGCTCCGGAAGCGAACCCACAGCGTCGCGCCGCCCGCCACCGTCACCGGATCGCCGGAGCCGCACTGCATCGGGTTCGGCTGATACTTCACCTCGTACCGCGGCACGTGCGAGTCGAACTCGAAGACGATCCGCTCGACGCCCGCCTGCCGTGCGACGCGAACGTCGACGAGCGTGGCGTGCCCCGGGTTGGCGATCGCGTCCGTCGGACGCGCGGGCATGGTGTCGGCGGATGCGCCGCCGACGGGCTCCGAGGGCGAGCCTGGCGCCGTCGTGGCCACGCTCGTGTCACGCGTCCCTGGCGTGGCCGCAGGCTGCTCCTCGCGTGCGCCCGTCGTGGTCGTGGTGGTGGCGGTCGTGGTGTCGCTGTTCGTCTGCGCTCCACACCCACCGAGGATGAGAGACGCGGCGACGATGGAGATCGGCCTGATCATGATCGCTGCTCCGGATGGCTGACATCCGGGGGATTGCGGCGGAGAGTCGGACTCCGCACGACACGCCTCCGGCACCGTTCGGCGCCTGTTGTTGTCGGACAACGACTTACGGGCGTCGACTCTGACCCCACTCTGACCCCACCCCGGCCCCTCCCCCCCCATCCCTCACCGCCACCTGAACAGCTTCAACGCCACCACGAACGTCCCCACCATCCACGCCGCCGCGATCGCGAGCTCGGGGAGGACGACGTTCCAGCCGGAGCCCTGGAGCATCGTCGCCCGCAGCGCGTCGATCACCGCGGTCAGCGGCAGCGCCTGGATGAACGGTTGCGCCGACGCGGGAAAGTTGGACGCCGAGAAGAAGATGCCGGAGAGCACCCACATCGGCAGCATCACCAGGTTCATGAGCCCCGACGCGCTCTCGAGCGTCCGGGCCCGCGACGCGATGAGCAGCCCGAGGCCGCCGAAGGTGAGCGACGCGACGAACGCCACGACGAAGAGCTGGACGAGCGACCCGCGCACCGGCACGCCGAACACCAGCACGGCGAAGCCGAGCACCACGAGCAGCTCGACGATCAGGAAGACGAGGCGCGAGAGGAGGAACGACAGGAGGAACTCGCCGCGCGACATCGGCGTCGCGGAGAGGCGCTTGAGCAGATGGCGGCGCCGCGCGTCCACGATCGTGAAGCCGAGTCCCCAGATGCCGCCGCCCATGATGTTCATCCCGAGCAGCCCGGGAACGACGAAGTCGATGTAGCGCGAGCCGCGCTCGTGCACGAACGTCTCCTGTACCGGCACGACGTCGCGCCGGCCGGCGGCGCGCTGCAGCGCGTCGTCCACGAGGAGGCGCGCGGTGCGGGCATCCGGGCGCGTGTCGTCGAACCGGTAGTCGTAGCCTCCCTCCGCGTCCGGCGACACGACGAGCGCGACGCGTCCCGTGCGCAGCGCTGCGGCCGCGCTGTCCGGCGGCATCCGCTCCGCTGCCAGCCCGGGCGTGCGTGCCAGCGCGGCGGCCGCCGAGTCGGCGAGGGCACTCAGCTCCGGGCTCGCCGCGGAGGTGCTCGCGACCACGCCGACCTTCACCGTCTCCGCCGGCCGATTGCGAAAGGCGATGCCCAATCCGATCGCGAGCAGGATCGGGAAGCCGAACGTCCAGAAGACCGCGTCCGGCTCGCGGAGGAACTCCCGGAAGCGTACGAGGGTGAGCTGCGCGAGCGCGCGTCTAGCCATCGCGGAGCTGCCTCCCGGTGAGCGAGACGAAGACGTCTTCCAGCGTCGCCGAGTGCGTGCGCAGCGCGGCGAGCGGCAGCCCGCGCGCGGCGAGCGCGGCGAGCAGCGCCGGCACCGCCTCGTGCAGCCGCGCGACCTGCAGCGCCCAGCCGCGCTCGAGGGCGCGTGTCGCGAGCACGCCGGGGAGCGCCAGCAGCGCCGCCTCGTCGATCGCCTGCTCGTGCCCCTCCTCCAGCTCGAACTCGACTACGTGCTCGGCGCCGAGCGAGGCGATGAGCGCCTCCGGCGTGCCGAGCGCGATCACGCGGCCGTGATCGACGATGGCGATGCGATCGCAGAGCCGCTGCGCCTCGTCCATGTAGTGCGTCGTGAGGAGGATGGAACGCCCCATCGCCTTGAAGCGCTCGACGAGCTCCCAGAGCTGTCGCCGCGACTGCGGATCGAGCCCCGTCGTCGGCTCGTCGAGGAAGAGGAGCTCCGGGTCGCCGACGATGGCGCAGGCGACGGCGAGCCGCTGCTTCTGTCCTCCCGACAGCGTGCCGACGCGCGCCTTCGCCTTCTCCTCGAGCTGCACGGTGCCGAGCACCGCCGCGGCGGACGGCCCCTGGCGGTAGAAGCTGCGGAAGAGCGCGACCGTCTCGCCGACGGTGAGCTTTTCCGCGAGCTGCGTGTCCTGCAGCTGGATGCCGAGTCGCTCGCGCAGCGCCCGCGCATCGTGCGACCAGCGCATCCCGAGGACCTCGACCTCTCCCTCGTCGTGCGGGGTGAGCCCCTCGCAGATCTCGATCGTCGTCGTCTTCCCGGCGCCATTCGGGCCGAGCAGCCCGAAGCATTCGCCGCGCCGAATCTCGAGATCGAGCCCGTCGACGGCGACGACGTCGCCATATCGCTTGCGAAGCCCGCGCACCGACAGCGCGAGCGGAGCCGAGAGGGCAGTCATGGGGGAGGGAATCTAAGGGGCGGGACGGCGGTTGGGACGGCAGATCGAACGGCAGCGTGACAGATTGACAGTTTGACGGAGGTGAGAGACGGCGTCGTAAGAGCAGCTAGCTCCTGACGATGCCGTGCTCTCACTCCTGTCAAGCTGTCAAGCTGAAACCAGCAGATCCGTCCCCTTCGCTGCGCTCCGGGGCGGGATGACAGCCGTTGCCGTCCAACCGCCAATCCGCCCTCCCCGTGTCCCTTCCCGACTCGATCTCCGTGGCCGCGCTGCGTGCGGCGGTGGCGCGCGGGGTGATCACCCAACAGCAGCTCGAGGCGCTGCTCGCCGAGGCGGGGCACGCCGAGTCGGCGCGGAGCGCGTCCGAAGCGCCGCATGCGCTCAACGCGGTCTCCGTCGCGTACTACCTCGGCGCGGCGGCGGTCGTGTTCGCCCTCGTGTGGTTCCTCGCCGAGCAGTGGGAGCGCGTGGGGGCGGCTGGCGTGCTGGCGATCGCCGTCGTGTACGCGCTGCTCTTCGGCGTCGCGGCGCGCTGGCTGCTCGACCGCGGCTTCCGCACCGCGGCGGCGATGGCCACGCTGCTGACCGTGTGCACCGCGCCGCTCGCCGCCTGGGCGATCCTCGAGCTCGCGCACTGGTGGCCGATCCCGACGCGTCGCTCGCCGATCGACGAGCTGCGCTGGATCCCGGTGGAGCTCGCTCTCGTCGTCGCGGCGCTCGTGGCGTTGCGGCGCGTGCGCTTCGCGCTGCTGGCGCTCCCCGTCACGGCGGGGCTCTGGCTGGCGCTGATGCACGTGCGCGTGCTGCTGCGCGAGCCGTCGACGGCCTGGCTCCTCGATCCGTACCTCGGCCTCGTCGGCGGGACGCTCTTCGTCGCCGCCGCGTACCATCTCGACCGCTGGCAGGTGCGCACGGGCACGCGCGAGGACTACGCCTTCTGGCCGTACCTCGCCGGGGGCATCTCGCTCGTCATCGCCTTCGCCGCGCTCTGGGACGACGCGCCGCTCGTGCCGCACGCCGCCCTCGCCGTCGCGCTCCTCGCCATCGCGATCGCGGTGCGCATCGAGCGGCGCACGTTCCTCGCGCTCGGCGCGATCGGCGTGCTCGCCTATCTCGCGCATCTCGCCGACGCGTTCCGCCGCACCGCGCTCTTCCCCGTGGTGCTGGCGGCGATCGGCGGGGTCGTGATCGGCGCCACCGTGTGGCTGCAGCGCCGCCACCCGGAGCTCGTGCGCGGCCGCAGGGCGCACCAGCGGCGGCCGCTCCCCGGCGGGCAACGGGGGCCGCTGGCGGCGCTCGCGCTGGCGATCGTCCTCGCCTTCTGGGCCTGGACGCGCGTGCCGGCGTGGGAGGCGCGCGCGGCGGCCGAGCGGCGGGAGGCGGTCCGTCGATCGGCCGCGCCGCGCCCCGAGCGCCCGCCCCCGACGCCGCCGCGTTGACGGACGCGTCCGCCCGGTAGCGGCGAAACCCGCCTCCGGCACGGGGCGTACGGGGCACAGCCACACCTCCACCCCCCGGTCCATGCTGCTCCCCCTCGCCGCCGCGCTCGCCCTCGTCGTCACGCCGCAGGTCCAGGTGCGGGCCTCTGCCGATCGCGATTCCACCGGACGACGCCAGGCGACCGTCTCGCTGCGCGTCGGCGCGGACACCGGCGAGCGGCGGCGCGACCGGGTGCGGCGGATCGTCGTCACCGACGCGCATCTCGCGACGGCGTTCCGCGATCCGCGGGCGCGCGAGCTCCTCCTGCGGGCGCGGGTGGCGCGGCTCGGCCAGGACTCGGCGCTCGTCGCCTACGACGCGATGGCGTACCAGCGGCTCTCCGTGGGCATCTCGCTGGCGAAGGTCGCGCGCGAGCGCGTCCTCTTCCGCACCGAGAACGCGTCGCGCGTGCGCTGGCACCGCGACGTCGGCGCCTGGATCGACGTGAAGGGGGTGCGCACGGTGCTGCCGATGGCGGGACGCGACGAGCGCGAAGCGCAGGAGGAGCTCGCCGACGAGGCCGACGACATGGTGCCGCTCCCCTACTTCCCCGGCCGCGAGCAGCTCCTCATCGGGAGCGAGATGGTCAAGGCGGAGGTGGACGACGAGGAGCTGATCCACCCGATCGCCGAGGGGGCGGAAGCGTACTACACCTATCGGAGCGGCGACTCGGCGAGCATCCGCCTGCCGGACGGGCGCGTCGTGCGCCTGCAGGAGCTCGAGGTGCGGCCGCGCGTCGCGCGCTGGAACGTGGCCGTCGGCTCGCTCTGGTTCGACGTCGATCGCGGCCAGCTCGTGCGCGCCGCGTATCGGATGGCGCAGCCGCTCGACATCTGGGCGAAGGTGGAGGAGGATTCGCGCCGCGACGGCGACGACGACGACGTTCCGGGGTGGGTGAAGGCCATGACGTCGCCGCTGCGCGGACAGATCCGCGCGATCGCCGTCGAGTACGGCCTCTATGGCGGCGGGCGGTTCTGGCTCCCGCGCCTGCAGTACGCCGAGGGCGACGCGCAGGCGAGCTTCATGCGCATCCCCTTCAAGATGGAGATGAGCTATCGCTACGCGTCGGTGAACGGTACCGACACGCTGCCGCCCATCGTGCAGCAGGCGGCGCGTCGCGCGATGCCCGACTCGCTGACGCCGGAGGAGCGGACGCGCTGGCGCGACTCGGTCCGCGTCGTCCGGCGGGCGGAGCGCGACTCGATCGCCAAGGGGCTCAAGCCCGACCCGAACGGATGCGACTCGACGGGGATGCGCACCGTGATCCGGTCGCGCGGGAACGACGAGCGTCGCGTGCCGGTCGCGATGCGCATCTCCTGCGATCTCGAGGCGCTGGCGCGGTCGCCCGAGCTGCCGCCGAGCATCTACGACTCGGGCGAGGAGGTCTTCAACGTCAAGGATCGCGAGATGCTCGTCGCGCAGGCGCTGTCGCTGGGCGTGCAGCCGGCGTGGGGGCCGCAGCGGCCGCGCTTCCACTCGGGGCCGGAGCTCGCGCGCTACAATCGCGTCGAGGGGTTCAGCCTCGGCGTGCAGATGGACCAGGAGCTCGGCCAGGGCTATTCGGTGGCGGCGCTCGCGCGCCTCGGTGTCGCCGATCTGGAACCGAACGTGGAGCTCGCCGTGCAGCGCACGGATCTCCTGCGCACGGTGCGGCTGCGCGGGTACAACCGGCTGGTCTCGTCGAGCGACTGGGGGAATCCGCTGAGCTTCGGCAGCTCCGTGTCCGCGCTGCTCTTCGGCCGCGACGAGGGCTTCTATTATCGGGCGAGCGGCGCCGAGCTGAGTGGGACGCGCGAACGCGCCTCGGGGGCGCCGTGGATCGAATGGCGGCTGTTCGCGGAGCGCGAGCGTGCGGCGCACGGCGAGACGGACTGGTCGCTCTCGAGCTCCATGCACACGCCGGATCTTCCGGTGAATGCGGGGCAGTTCGCCGGCGGCGCGCTGCGCCTTCTGACGTCGCGCGGGATCGATCCGCGCGGCTTCCGGCTCTTCACCGATCTCCGCCTCGAGGGCGCGGCCGCCGACACCGGCCGCACGATCGGCTACGGACGCGCGGCGTTCGACGCCACGGTGACGAAGTCGCTCGGGCCGATCGCGGCGGCGATCACCGGCATGGCCGGCAGCTCCCTCGGCGAGCTACCGGTGCAGCGCCACTGGTACCTGGGCGGCGCCTACACGGTGCGCGGCCAGCGCCCCGGCGCGGCGAGCGGTGACGCATTCTGGATGGGGCGCGCGGAGATGGGGGCGGAGACGAAGGCGGTCCGGCATCTCCTCTTCGCCGACATCGGCTGGGCCGGCGACCGCCGCGCGTGGCGCGAGGTCGGCCTCCCGCTGAGCAGCGTCGGCGCGGGGTGGTCGTTCGTCGATGGGCTGGTCCGCGTCGACGTGGCGCGCGGGATCCATCCGGAGAAGCAGTGGCGGCTGAACACGTACGTCGAGGCGAAGTTCTAGGGGCGGAACTGCAGGGGCTCGGGGTTGGGGTCTGGGGGCTGGGGGCTGGGGACGGGAGGTGGTGGCTGTCGTCCCGAGCGAATGCGAGGGAGCTGCTGTCTCGGCCGAGGGCCGAGGGCCGGGTGGCGGCACGTGGCATCCGAGTGGTGCGTGCGACGAAGCACCGCGTGCCGCGACCTGGCCCCGACAGTCGCTCGCGGCGCTCGCGACTGCGGGGTGACACCCGCGGCTCCCGAGTCCCGCAGCCGTTCCCCAGCCCCTAACCCCTAGCCCTGTAGCCCCCTCACCGCTCTGCCCGCACCGGCTGTCCACGCCGGTTTCCGTGCTCGTCGCGCTCCACCTGCTCCGCGTAGGGGAGCTTGCCCTGGCGCACCAGCAGCTCGAGCTCGCGCATGCGGAGATCGAGCTCGTAGTGCGTACCGACGATCCCGACGCGCAGGTAGCTCACGGTGAGCTGACGCCCCCGGTCGAGGCGTCCGGCGTTGTCGAACTGCATGGACGTGCGACCGTCCACGAACGTGACCCCGCCGGCGCCCACCACGCGTCCCACGTGGCCGCGCACGACGAGCGCCGTGTCCTCGTCGATGCCGAGCCCGAAGAGCCGCGGATGCTCCGCGACGACGAGGAAGAGGCGCTGCAGCCGCCGGCGCTCGCTGAAGTGGGTATCGATGATGGCGTCGAAGCCGAGGAGCCCGAGGCCGGGGCCGATGTACTGCTCGACGAGATTGCCCTCGTCGTCGATCTCGCCGCCGGCCATCGTCAGCTCGGTGAGCGCGGCGGCGCCGGCGCTCGTGCCGCAGACCGTCGCGCCGCGCGCGTGCGCCAGGCGGATCGCGCGTGCGACTGCGGTGCCGCTCAGCGCATCGACGAGCTTCACCTGATCGCCGCCGCCGAGGAAGATCCCGTCCGCCTCGGCGATCATCGCCGCGATCTCGCGATCGTGCGCCGCGTCGCCGCGCCGCAGCGCGGGGAACTCGACGTTCGTCGCGCCGGCGAGTCGGAGATCCTCGAGCCACGTGCGGGCGCTCTCGCCGGGGTCGGAGCTCGCCTCGGTGATGCCGACGATGCGGCCGCCGTCGAACGCCGACGAGGCATCGAGAAAGGCGGCGAGCGCCGCCCCTGCCGGCGAGACGGCGCCGCCGATGAGGACGAGCGTGCCGCGCGGGTCGTCGGAGCGGACGCGGTGCGCGCCGCTCACGGTCACATGCGGCTCGCCGCGGTCGCTGCGGGACAGGAGGTCGTCGGACGAGCGTGGCACGGCAGGTCGGGAGGGAGAGCTCATCGCGCGTGGACGGGGTGGTCGTTCCGCGGCTCGGACGCGAGCGCCGCGGCCATCGCCGCGGCCACCTGTGGAACGGGCGCCAGCGATGGATCGGCCGGTCCCGCGTCCCACGTCACGTCGCCGCACTCCACGACGAGGCGCCCGTCGCGCACGATGGCGACGCCGCAGGCGACGCGAAGGTCACGCGCCGACACCCGCCCGTCGGGGGAGAAGACGGCGACCCGGTAGCCGCGGTCGCGCGCGTAGTCCTGGATCTCCCAGTCGGTCGCGGGGCAGACGAGGGAGCCGCCGTCGGCCAGGCCGTCCACGAGGACCGTCACCAACCGCCGAGCGCGCTCCGGCGCCGTGTAGCGCGGCGGGACGTCGGTGAGCCGCGCGTCGAGGATGACGGCGAGCTCGCTGCGCGCGTACGGCAGCCCCGAATGCAGGAGAAAGGCGGGCGACACGTCGATCACCAGCCGCTCGCCGTCCTGTTCCTCGCTCCCGCGCCGCGCGGCGAGACGTGCGTCGAGCAGGGACTGCGTCTCGCGCCGTCCCGCGCCGCCGGTGATCCCGGCGAGCACGCGATGCTGGATGGGCGGCACGTCCGGCCCCGTCGCGATCAGCGCGAGCTCCGCCACCGCCGCGCGCACGTCGGTGAGCGTGCCGGCGAACGCGCGTTGCACCGTCTCCAGCGCGAGCGCCGCCGCGCGCCGTCCGACCGCGTCGTGGCGATGCTCGAACACCAGCGTGTACGCGTGCGGCTCGTCGCCGCCGCGCGTGCGGCCGAAGCCCACGTCGTGCCCGATCATCGCCTGCAGCTCGAGCGCCACGTGCTCGACGATGTGCGGCGCGTAGGTGCCCAGCCGCAGCCGACGCACGAACCCGCCGCGGTCGCCGATCGAGCAGCGATGCTCGACGAGCCCCGGCATCGCGCGGAGAAGCGCCTCGGTGAGGCCGGAGACGTCGGCGGAGGAGATGTCGTCGTAGGCGCCCACGCGCAGGTCCATGCGCGTGACCGGACGGCGGGACCAGAAGTTGGCGCCGCGCGTGGTCTGCAGCGTCGTGAGCCGCAGCTCCGTCGTGGGGTCCGGGTGCCCGGGGTCGGGCGACGCCGGCCGCGGCGCCACGCCGTCGCGCACCCGCTCACCCCGCGCCCGGCGACGGGGCATGCGCCTGCACCTGCGACAGCGTGCGCGCCACCTTGTCCGCGAGCACGACGGCGACGTCGTACTCGTCGAGCGCGCTGATGCCGCGATCGATCGCGCCCGCCTCGTCCAGCACCACCTCGATGCGCTCCGGGGTGAGCCCCGCTTCGGTGAGGCCGTCCACGAGGAGGCGCGCCACCTCGCCCGGCTCGCGGCCGCGGCGGTCCTCGTCCTCCTTCACGATCACGTGATCGAACCGCGCCGCCAGCCGGCCGAGCGCGCGGATGTCCTCGTCGCGCCGGTCGCCCGGGGCGGCGATCACGCCGATGCGCCGCGACGCCGGCATCTGCATGATCAGCTCGAGCAGCCCTTCCACCGCGGCGGTGTTGTGCGCGTAGTCCACGAGCACGCGCCCGCCGCCGCGCGTGCGCAGGAGGTTGAGCCGCCCCGGAGTGAGGGAGGGGGACGGGAAGAACGAGAGAAGGCCGGCGCGGATGTCGTCGTAGCGCATGCCGAGCACGTAGGCGGCGGCGATCGCGGCGAGCACGTTCGTGCGCTGGAAGCGGGCCGCCCCGCCCATCGTGAGCGGCACGTCGCGCTCATCGATCACCGGGATGCGCAGGCGGCCGCGCCGGATCACGAAGCTCCCCTCGCGCGCGGAGACGGCGATCCCGCCGCGCCCCACGTGCGCCTCGACGGCGGCGTTCTCCCCTTCCTCCCGCGCCGAGAGCAGCACGACGTCGGCGCCGGTGCGCTCGCGCATCGCGAGGACGAGCGGATCGTCGGCGTTGAGCACCGCGTGCCCCTCGCGCCGCACCACCGAGGCGACCACCCCCTTCACCTCGGCGAGCTGCTCGAGCGTGTGGATGCCGCGCAGCCCGAGATGGTCGCCGGTCACGTTGAGCACGACGCCGACGTCGCATTCGTCGAAGCCGAGCCCCGCGCGGAGGATCCCGCCGCGCGCCGTCTCGAGGACGGCGACCTCGATCGACGGATTCGAGAGGATGATGTTCGCCGCGAACGGCCCCGTCATGTCCCCTTCCATGACGAGGCGGTTCTGGATGTAGACGCCGTCGGTCGTCGTGAAGCCGACCTGCTTGCCGGTGTTGCGGAAGAGGTGCGCGATCAGCCGCGTGGTGGTCGTCTTCCCGTTGGTGCCGGTGACGGCGACGATCGGGATCGTCGCCTGAGTCCCGGGCGGGTACAGCATGTCCACGATCGGCGCGGCGACGTTGCGCGCGAGCCCCTCGGTGGGGTGGGTGTGCATGCGGATCCCCGGCGCGGCGTTCACCTCCAGGATCACCGCGCCGTTCTCGCGGAAGGGGACCGAGATGTCGGGCGTCATCACGTCGATCCCGGCGACGTCGAGGCCGACGGCGCTCGCGGCGAGCTCGCACGCCGTCACGTTGTCCGGATGCATCTCGTCGGTGCGGTCGATCGCGGTGCCGCCGGTGGAGAGGTTGGCGGTCGCGCGCAGGAGCACGCGCTCCCCGGGCGCGGGGACGCTGTCCACCGTCAGCCCGCGGCGCGCGAGCAGCTCTTCCGCGTGCGCGTCGAGCGGGATGCGGGTGAGGATCTTCGCGTGTCCCACGCCGCGGCGCGGGTCGCGGTTGGCGTCGGCCACCAGCTCGCGGATCGTGCGCCGGCCGTCGCCGCAGACGTGCGCCGGCACGCGCTCGGCGCAGGCGACGACGCGGCCGTTCACCACGAGCACGCGGTGGTCGCGGCCGAGGGTGTAGCGCTCGACCACGACCCGCGGGGAGTGCGCCGCCGTCGCATCCCAGGCGGCACGGAGGGCGCCCTCGTCCTCCAGCCGCGGCGAGATCCCGCGCCCCTGGCTCTGGTCGAGCGGCTTGAGGATGACGGGATAGCCGAGCGCCGCCGCCGCGGCGGCGGCCTCGTCGGCGGTGCGGGCGACGTCGCCGCCGGGGACCGGGAGCCCGAGGTGCTGCAGCAGGCGCTTGGTGTCGTCCTTGTCCTGCGCGATCTCGACCGCGATCGCGCTCGCATGATCGGTCAGCGTCGCCTGGATCCGGCGCAGGTGCTTCCCGAGGCCGAGCTGGACGAGCGACCGCGAGTTGAGCCGGCGCACCGGGATCCCGCGCCGCCTCGCCTCCTCGACGACGGCGGCGGTGGACGGTCCGAGCCGGACCTCCTCGTAGAGCGTCTGGAGCTCCTGGATCAGCGCGGCGATGTCGAGGGGGGCGCACTCGCCCGGCGTCAGGCAGTGCTGGAGGAGCCGCGCCGCCTGGCGCATGCACTCGAGCCCGACCTCCTCCTCCTCGTAGGCGACGATCACCCACCAGACGCCGGGGTCGCCCGACTCGACCACCCGGCCGAAGCTGACGTCGCTCCCGGCGAGCGCCTGCAGCTCGAGGGCGACGTGCTCGAGGATGTGCGGGGCGTGCGTCCCCTCGCGCAGCCGCTCGACGAACCCGCCCTCCGTGCCGCGCGAACAGGGGTGCTCGCACAGGGTGGGGAGGAGGGCGAGGAGCCGATCGGTGAAGGCGGGCCAGTCGGCGGAGGTTCGCCCTTCGAGCGCGCCCAGCGAGACGTCGCAGGCGATCACGGGGGCGAGTCGCCAGAAGTTGGGGCCGCGGAGGGCCCGGATGCGCGAGACGCGGAGCTCTGCGGCAACCGACGTCGCGGCGGCGGGGTGCGACATGGACTCGGGCTCGCTCGAGGAGCGGGTGCCCGCTCGGGGCGGCAAGGCGCGTTCCTCGCCGCCGCCGGGACGTGATGCGGCAGATCGTCCGGAGTGTCGCGTTTTGCCAGATCGCCCGGGGGGCCGGTAGCCGGCGCGAGCGGTGTCGGTTCGCCCCAAGCCGTTGGCGGGTCACGAGTTGATGGAATGTGTGACGGATGGCACAGTGGTCGCTAATTTCGAACGGCATGCACGACCCGCGTAGATCGGTTCCCACTCCGGAAAGCTCGACGAGAGGAGCGCTCACCGACGTGCTCGGCTGGCAGAGCCACGTGCGGCTGACGCTCGCGGGGCTGGTGGCCGCCGTCGGGATCGTGCTGCATCGGGTGGGGGAGCTCATGGGGTCCGCCCCCCTCCTCGTCGCGACGTTGAGCGGCTATGCCGTCTCGGTGATGGCGCTATCGTGGCTCGCCAGACGGGGCTCGATCCCCGAGGGGTGGGCTGCGGCGGCGACGGTGGTGGCGGACCTGTCGCTCGTCTTCGGCGGGACGGTCGCGATGGCGTCGCCCATCTACTTCGACCGGATCCTCCTCTGCGCCTTCTTCGTCGTGCACCTCGCCGAGTTCTACTTCGGCCCGCGGCACGCGATGCTCGCGCTGGCGGTGACCGTGGCCGGCTACGCCGCGCTGGTCGCCGTGGCGATCGATGGTGGCGCCATGCTGCGCTGGTCGGAGGAGCTCTGGTCCCTCGGCATCTTCGGGATCACGAGCGCCGTCTTCGTCCTCCGCTACGGCGACCAGCGGCATCGGATGGGGATGCTCGTCTCGCTGTTCGAGCGGGCGGAGGAGGGGGACTTCACCCACGAGTACGACGTCGCCGCCGATCGCCGCCCCGACGCGATCACCCTCGTCGGGCGTGCCTACAATCGGTTCCGCACCCAGCTCGCGAGCCTCGTCCTCACCGATCCGCTGACCGGGTGCCTCAATCGGCGCGGCTTCGATCAGGCGCTCGCGCGCGAGCTCGCGCGCGCCCATCGCGCGGGAAGCGAGGTGTCGCTGCTCGCGCTCGACCTCGACCACTTCAAGAACGTCAACGACACCTACGGGCATCTCGCCGGCGACTCGGTGCTCTACGAGGCGGGGGCGCTGCTCCTCCACTCGGCGCGCGCCGGCGACGTGGTGGCCCGCACCGGCGGCGAGGAGTTCGCCGTCCTTCTCCCGGACACCGGCGCGAGCGGCGCCTTCCAGCTCGCGAGCCGCATCTGCGACACCTTCCGGGCGCACGACTTCGTGATCAACGATGAGGTCGTGCGGCTGACGATCAGCATCGGGGTCGTCACCGGCTCCACGGCGTCGGGGATCGCCGAGGCGGAGCAGCTCAAGCGCCTCGCCGACGAGGCGCTCTACGCGGCCAAGCGCTCGGGGCGCGATCGGGTCCGCGTCTGGACGGACGTCGCCGCGCACGAGGGGAGCCTGACGCTCGGCTGATCGCTCCGGTGCGTCCGGCAGCGCACGAGGCAAAACCCGGAGCGGCGACCGGCCGTAGGCTCGGAGCTGGTCGTCCCTCACCCGCGTCGCTCCATGTTCAGCCCTGCCTCGTCCATCTCCGTGCGCGTCGGCTTCCAGATGCTGCGCGTCAACCCCATGCGGACCATCCTCTCGACCCTCGGCGTCATCATGGGGGTGGCGACGCTCGTCGCCGTGCTCTCCCTCGGCGACGGGATGGAGCGGTACGCCCGCCGCCAGATCGAGCGCACGACGTCGCTGCACGCGGTGGCGGTGGAGGGGCGCTCGGGGCGCACGGTGGACGGCGTGTTCGTCCCCGACTCGATCGTCCCCCGCATCGACGAGCGGGACGCCGCGGCGCTCGCCGGGCTCCCCGGCGCCCGGCGCGTGGTGCTCCAGGTGAGCGGCCCGGCGTTCGTGACCCTCGACGGGGACACCGCGACGCGCGCGGCGCAGGTCTTCGGCACCCTCGCGAGCGTGCGTGAGCGCCAGGGGCTCGCGCTGCGTCACGGGCGCTTCTTCGACGACGCCGACGTCGAGGCGCGGCGGGGGGTGGCGGTGCTCAACACCCGGCTCGCGGCGACGCTCGCCGGCCGCTCGGCCGCGACGACGCTCCTCGGCCGCACCGTCCGGCTGCAGGGTGTGCCGTTCGAGATCGTCGGGATCGCGGAGCAGGAGGGGATGCCGCTGCCGATGGCGTACGTCCCGTTCGGCGCCGCCCGGAGGGCGATGGCACCGTCGGATCGCCCGCGCATCCCGCAGCTCTTCGTGCTCGCCGATCGCGTGGAGGACATCCTCCCCCTCCAGCAGGCCGTCGAGCGGTGGGTGGCGGCCGAGCGCCCCGAGTGGGCGGGGCGGGTCGCGGTGCGCTCCGACGAGGCGCGCGCACGCGACGTCGGCAACGGGATCGTGGTCTTCAAGCTGTTCATGGGCGCGCTCACGGGGATCTCGCTGCTCGTCGGCGGCATCGGGATCATGAACGTGCTGCTCGCGTCGGTCGCCGAGCGCACGCGCGAGATCGGTATCCGCAAGGCGACGGGGGCGCGGCGGCGCGACATCCTCGTGCAGTTCCTCTCGGAGTCGGTCGCGATCACCGGCGCCGGCGGGGTGCTCGGCTTCGCCCTCGGCCTCGGCGGCGCGCTCGCCGTGACGGCGACGATGCGCTCCATCACCCAGGCGCCGGTGTACGCGGCGTTCTCGTGGAGCACGCTCCTCGTCGCCGCCGCATCGGCGCTGGTCGTGGGGCTGGTCTTCGGGACGTATCCGGCACTGCGCGCGGCGCGACTGTCGCCGGTGGAGGCGATGGCGCGGGAGTGAGGGGGGGGCTGGGGACTGCAAACGGCTGCGTCCTGCGTCCTGCGTCAGGAGCGTCCCGCAGCAGGCAGTCCATCGTCCGCAGCACTATCTTCCCCCCATGCCCCGCCCACCCGTTCAGATCCTGCTCGTCCCCTACGACTCCGGCCACCGCGGCGTGCGGATGGGGGAAGGGCCCGACCATCTGCTGCGGCAGGGGGCGGTGAGCGCGTTGCGGGCGAGTGGGCTCGACGTGGTGACGCAGTACGTCGAGACGGTGCGCGACTTCCGGACGGAGATCGCCACGCACTTCGAGCTGTGCGCGCAGGTCGCCGCCCGCGTCGCGGAGGCGGTGACGGAGGGGCGGCGGCCGGTCGTGCTGAGCGGCAACTGCGGGATCGCGCTCGGGACGCTGGCCGGGCTGCACGCCGGCGGCGTCGCCGATGTCGGGATCGTCTGGCTCGACGCGCACGGCGAGTTCAACACCCCCGACACGACCACGAGCGGCTTCCTCGACGGGATGGGCGTGGCGACGATCACCGGCCGCTGCTGGCGCGCGGTCGCCCACGGTGTGTCGGGGTTCGCGCCAGTGCGCGACGAGCACGTGCTGCTCGCCGGAGTGCGCGAGCTGGACGACGCCGAGGGTGGGCTCCTCGCGACGAGCGGCATCCGCATCGTGCGGGCGGAGATGGTGCGCGACGACGGCGTGACGGCGGCGCTCGGGCCGGCGCTCGACGCGCTCGCGCGCCGGGTGCAGCGCGTGTACCTGCACGTGGACCTCGACGTGCTCGATCCGCTCGTCGGCCGCGCGAACCCGTTCGCCCCCGCCGGCGGGTTGACGCGCGGTGAGCTGATCGATGCCGTGCGCCTGGTGCGGGAGCGCTTCGAGATCGCGGGCGCCGGCGTCGCCTCGTACGAGCCCTCGCTCGACGGCGACGGCGCGGTGTTCACCGCCGCCGTGGCGGTGCTCGACGCGCTGACCGAGTCCCGCTAGTCGCACTCCTCCACGAGGATCGCGTCAGAGCCCGAAGGGATTCGGGAACTGCGTGCCGTCCACCACCTCCCACTGGCCGATCCAGAGCGACTGGCTCGCCCGGAGCGTCTGGTTGAAGAAGAAGGGGAAGCCGATGCTGGACGCCGTCGCGGCCACGGTGCCGTTGGCGGTGGCGCGCAGCACCGGCGGCTCGCCGTCGCGCGCGAACCAGAAACGCGTGGTCGATCCGCCGTTCGTCACCTGATAGTGGATGATGTAGTCGTACCAGGCCCCGTCGGTCCATTCGGTCGTCACCGAGCCCGCGTTCACCGAGATGAACGGCGCACCGGCGAACTGCGGATCGAAGTGGAGCTGGTACTGGGTGGTGTTCGTGATCTCGAGGTCGCCGCGGCCGTCGCCCTCGCGCCATCCCCAGCCGAACATCTTGAAC